>Ga0070741_10010244_pt1 | contig 17789 bp, 14 predicted proteins | sample Coa_R1_4_FD_66440 | JGI IMG/M metagenome (GOLD analysis project Ga0070741, IMG submission 66440) | Surface soil microbial communities from Centralia Pennsylvania, which are recovering from an underground coalmine fire - Coalmine... | ecosystem: Environmental > Terrestrial > Soil > Unclassified ...
GTGCTCGCGTTCGTCGCGATCCTGACGCTGATCCTGCTCGCACGCGCGTTCCGCTCGATCGTGCTGCCGATCAAGGCGGTGATCCTGAACCTCGCGTCGCTCGGGGCCGCACTGGGGATCGTCGTGCTCATCTTCCAGTGGGGCCACGGTTCCTCGCTGTGGAACATCACGGCCACGCAGGCGATCACGGCCTGGATCCCGCTGATGATCTTCGCATTCCTGTTCGGCCTCTCGATGGACTACGAGGTGTTCATGCTCACGCGGATCCGGGAGGCGTACGACGAGACCGGCGACACCGATGCCGCGATCGAGCTCGGCCTCGCACGCACCGGCAAGCTGGTGACGAGCGCCGCGCTGATCCTGATGTTCGCGTTCCTCGTGCTGTCGTCCAGCCCGGGCTTCGAGATCAAGGAGTTCGCGATCGGGCTCGCCGCCGGGATCATCTTCGACGCGACGGTGATCCGCGCGTTCCTCGTGCCGGCGCTGGTGAAGCTGCTCGGCCAGGCGAACTGGTGGATGCCGAGCTGGACGAAGAAGGCGTTGCTGATCGACTCGCCGCCCGCGACGGAAGGCGCCGGCTAGCGGCTAGGCCGACGGCGTCGCGGCAGTCCGGTTCCCGGAGAGGTCGTAGGCCGACACGCTCCAGCGGTGGGGCCCTCGTCGGAGCACGACGCGGATGCGCGTCATGCCGGGGGCCAGTGTCGTCGTGCGACCGTCGATCGTGACCGAATAGCCCTCGAGCTCGGCGTCGTGAGCGGGTTGCCAGCTGAACGTGGCGGGTCCGGGGCTTCCGAGGCGGAATGTCGCGGCGGGGCCGGTGCTGTCGAACGCGGAGGGTGGCGTCGTGTCCGGGTGTTCGAGCGCGGCGAGCGCGCCGGAGGCGGAGAGCAGCCCGTTCGCCTCGACCTTTCCCTGCAACCCCGCGACGCTCGTGTTCGCACCGACGATGATCGCCCGGCGTACCTGAGCGGCGGTTGCAGTGGGCTCTGCGCCGAAGAGAAGTGCTGCGACGCCGGAGACCGTGGCCGCCGCCGCGGACGAGCCGCCCAGGTACCCGCCCGTCGGGTTGTGCGGATAGTCGCCCCACAGGGCGGCCCCGAGCGAGGCGATCTGGACGTGCCGGGCTCCGTAGTTGGAGTCGGCGGCCAGATCGTTTCTCGTGGTGAAGTCCGCGACGGTCAGCGTGTTCGGGAGGCCGTAGCCGTCGGGGCTCTCGGTGTAGCGTGGGTCGTCGAGGTCGACGCCGTCGTTGCCGGCGGCGATCACGACGAGCGCTCCCGCGCGCTGCGCGTCGGCGAGCGCCCGTGTCATTCCGGGAATCGTCGTGTTGAGCGCGCCGAGCGAGAGGTTGATCACACGCGCGCCGCTCGCGGCCGCGTACTCGATGCCGCGGACGACCGCCTGCCCTGACCACTCCTGGCCGGACGCGCCTCCCAGCACCTTCACCGGAAGCAGCCGAGCCTCCGGGGCGATGCCGACGTAGCCGCCGTTTCCTGCCGGGGCCGCGATCACCGATGCGATGACGGTGCCGTGGCCGGCCGCGTCCGACGTGTCACCGGTGCCGTCGTAGAAGTTCCGGCCCGGCAGGAGGTTCGGCGCCAGGTCGGTACTCGTATCGTCGACGCCGGTGTCCACGACCGCGACGGTGACGTCCGCCCCGCGCGTTCGTCGCCACACGGGTAAGACGTCGAGACCGGGGACCGCCGTCGAGTTGAGCGCAGGCGCCGCGTCGCCGCCGAGCGGGAAGCTCTTCGTCAGCCAGAAGGAGCAGTTGCGACCGTTCGCCAGCGAATCCGCGGTGCCCGTCTGCACGAGGCCGGCCGGGCAGTAGTACCAGTAGGCGCTGTCCGAGGTGCTCGACCCGCGCGGGCCGGGCGCCGACCGCGCCGACGGCGTCGCGCCGGCGGGGACCAGCGCCGCCACGGTTACGAGGACGAGCCACAGGAGCGCGCGCTGGTCGAAGCGGTGAACCATCGCTGCCTGGGGCATCGGCGCGCACCGCCCTCGCGTTGAGCCCGCTTTCCGACTCGGACGTCCCTCGAACGAGGCACGCCGAACACACCGCCGAGGCTGGACTTCCGTCCGGCGCGCGGGTACGCCGTCGGCGCCCAGCATGAGGCGTCTGAAGCAAACGAACTCGTCGAGCGTCACAAGGGGATTGGGGCGCCGCGGGGAGGGAGACGCAGATCCAAATGCGTAAGTTGATCGTGCTGGTCCTTGCTGCGCTTGTAACCACGGTCGGGGTTGCCGGAGCGCAGTCCAAGGATAAGGGCCGCCGGCTGGCAGGTCCATTCTGCATCGCGAAGACGTCCGTCTCGCCCTTGCGGGTCAGGAACGTCTTCGGGCAGACCGTCACCGTGCCGCGGGCCGGCACCGTTCGGTCGATCGGTATCGGCCAGAAGTGCAACGCGAACGAGAACCGGCGGTTCGGCGTGCCGGTGAGCGGCGGAGCAGGCCCGAAGGGCGAGGCAGGCCCGGTCGGCCCGGCCGGGGCGCAAGGCCCTGCGGGTTCCGCCGGCGCGAAGGGCGACACCGGCGCCACGGGCGCCAAGGGCGACACCGGCGCCACGGGCGCCAAGGGCGACACCGGCGCGACGGGCGCGAAGGGCGACACCGGCGCGACGGGCGCCAAGGGCGAGACGGGTGCGACCGGCGCGGCCGGCCCGCAGGGCCCCGCCGGCCCGAAGGGCGACAAGGGTGACACGGGGGCGGCGGGGGCCGTCGGCCCTGCCGGCCCCGCCGGTCCTGTGGGCCCGAAGGGCGACGTCGGGGCAACCGGTGCTACCGGCCCCGTGGGGCCGAAGGGTGACACGGGGGCGACCGGTGCCGACGGCCACGCCGGCCCTGCCGGTCCCGCCGGTCCCGCCGGCCCGCAGGGCCCGGCTGGTCCTCAGGGCCCGGCTGGTCCTCAGGGCCCGGCCGGTCATGACGGCCTCAACGGCTCGTCGATCATCACCGTCTCCGGCGGCACGGCCTCCGGTGACAAGCAGTTCACGGTGAACTGCCCCAGCGGCGATTTCGCCCTCAGCGGCGGTTTCGACATCCAGGGGTCGGTCACCGCGTCGTACCGCTCGTCCTCGACGGGCGACCCGTCCGGCAACACGTCGTGGACGATCCGCCAGTCCTCGGGAGCAAGCCTCTCGGGCAAGGTGTACGTCTACTGCGTTCCCGGGTCGTAACGACGACACAGTGCTCGGTCAATGCGGCCGCCCGTTCGGGCGGCCGCGCCGGCCGGGCTCCTCTCTAGGCCGGCGCTCTCCGGAGATAGGTGTCGCTGCCGTCGAGCCAGTCCGCCCGCGGCGGCGTGAAGATGTCGACGTCGAGCGTGTCCTCGAGCGCCTCCGCCGCGTGCGGTACGTGCGCCGGAATCGTCAGCACTTCGCCGGCGGCAACGTCCACGATCTCCGAGTCGTCGTCGCCGAGGCGGAAGCGCAGCAGGCCCTCGAGGATGTAGGTGATCTGCTCGTTCTCGTGCGAGTGCATCGGCACGATCGCGCCCTTCGCCAGGTAGACGTGCGCGATCATCATCGCGTCGCCGGTGATCAGCCGGCGGCCGATGCTCGGGTTGAGCTCCTCGCGCGGCAGGTCGTCCCAGCGGTGATGCCTCACGCCGGTCATCGGAGCAGCCTACTGATGCGTCAACCGAGCAGCGAGCCGGTCGAGATCGACTCGACGACGGCCGAACCGTAGTTCGTGATGTAGAGCTCGCGGCCGTCACGGCTCGTCGCCAGCTCGCGCGGGAACGATCTCGCCGGAATCGTTCCGACGACCGGCTGTCGGTCACCTGCGAGTGCGCCGGCAGTGTCGACGATGGAGATGCCGGCCGTAGCTGCAGGGTTGTCGAACCTGTTCGAGTTCGCGACTGCGAGCAGGCTGCCGTGCCGGAGCAGCGTGAGCCCGACCGGGGCTGATCCGACCGGCACGACCGCGAGCGGCGCATCGGCGGTGCCGTCGATCAGCGAGCGAGTGTCGAAGGCGACCACGGCGTTGCTTCCTCGTGCGCTGATCCAGACGGTCTTCCCGTCGGGGCTCAAGAGGAGGCGAACCGGCGAGCAGCCGGCCGGGACGCTGCGGATCAGCGCCCGTGCCGGATGCGTGGTCGCCTTGACCGCGTCGATCACCGAAACGCTGCCGTCGGCGGGCTGCCCGTTCAGTCCGAGCTCGCTGGTGGCGAACAGGTAGCGGCCGTCGGCCGACAACGCCAGCCCGACCGGCCCCGGCGGCACCGGGACCGCGCCGACGAGCGCGCTCTTCGGCTTCGCAGCGAGGTCGAACACGCTGATCGCGCCGCTGTACTCGTCGCTCACGAACAGGTAGCGGCCGCTGCGCGAGAGGAGGGCCTCGATCGGGCCGCTGCCGCGATCGGCCAGCAAGCGCACCACCGCCCCGGACGCACCACGCTCTGCACGCGGCACGCTGATCACCGTTGCGCCGAGGCCGTCGGCCGCGTACAGCCGCTTGCCGTTCGCGCTCAACGCAAGCCCGAGCGGCATCGAAGGCCGCCGCACTGCCACCGTGCGCACGAGCCGAAGCTGCGACGCTCCGCGCAGCACCGCGATCGCGCCGCCGCCGTGCAGGTTCGGCAACGACACCAGCACCGCCCCGTCACGAGTCGCGACCACTCCGAACGGCGAACCGGGCACGCGCACGAACCGCGGCGTCACCGACAACGACGGCGCGGCAGCGACCGACGTCGAGCAGCCCGGCACGGACGCCGGCACCACCCCACCGGCAGGCCGCGCCACTCCGACCGCGGCGGTCGACACTGCGGCGGCCGCCAGCACGATGTGCAACCTTCGCCGCCGCGGCTTCACATCACGCCTCGCCGGCTCCTCTACACGTACTTGCCCATGCCGCCGGCCACGTCGATCGACGCGCCGGTGATGTAGCTCGCGCGGTCACTGAGCAGAAAGGCAACGAGACCCGAGACTTCGTCGGCGTGTCCGAAGCGACCGAGCGGGACTTCTTGCGCGGCAAAGCGGTCGAAGAACTCCTCACGCGTCAGCTCGGGAGCTCGCCGCCGGCGGATGTTCTCCCACTGCGGCGTGATCACGAAGCCGATGTTGACGCCGTTGACGAGGATGTTGTCCTTTGCAACCTCGAGCGCAAGCGTCTTCGTGAACGAGTTGCCGGCGGCGCGGTTGACCGAGGTCGCGAAGAAGGTCGGATCGGGATACCGCGAGTAGACCGCACCGATGTTGACGATCCGGCCGCCGCCTGCTGCGCGCAGGTGCGGGAGGACCTCGCGCGAGCAGCGGATCAGCGAGAAGAGCTTCACGTCGAGATCGGCAGCCCAGTCCTCGTCGCTCAACGTCTCGAACGTCCCGGGATGAGCGCCGCCCGCGTTGTTGACGAGGAAGTCGATCCCGCCGAGCGCCTCGGCGGTGCGGGCGACCAGATCACGCACCTGCTCCGGGTCGGTCACGTCCGCCGCTTGCGCGTACTCGGCGCCGACCTCTGCCGCCGTCGCGGCCACCTCGTGTTCGTTGCGCGCGCAGATCGCGACGCGCGCACCCTCGGAGACGAGCTCCCGCGCGATTGCCTCCCCGAGCCCTTTCGACCCGCCGGTGACGAGCCCACGGCGGCCTGCGAGACCGAGGTTCACGTCGAGCTCGGCTCGGTCTTGACGACCGATCCGAGGCGCGCGATTCCGTCGTCGATCTTGTCCTCGTCGACGAGACTGAAGGAGAGACGGAGACTCTCGGTGCCCCGGCCGTCCGGGAAGAAGAGCGTCCCTGGGACGACTGCAACGCCCTGCTCGATCGCCCGTCCGGTGAGCTCGACGGCGTCGACCCTCGGCAGCGTCAGCCACGAGAAGAAGCCGCCGCGCGGCAGCGTCCACCGCGCCGACTCCGGCATCGAGCGCTCGAGCGCGGCGAGCATCCGTTCGGACTTGCGTCGGTACAGCGCGCGCGACCGCACGAGCTGGTCGTCGATCCAGCCGCGCCGCGCAGCCTCCTCGAACAGTCGCTGCCCGAGCGCGCCGGTGCACTGATCGGTGACCTGCTTCGCCGCGACGAGCCGGTCGATCGCCTCCGCCGGCCCGGCCGCCCAGCCGTGACGGACTCCGGGAAACAACGTCTTCGAGGTCGTCCCCACCTGCACGACGATGTCCGGGCCGATGCTCCACAGGCTCGGCAACGAGTCGCCGGCGAAGCCGAGCTCACGGTAGGCGACGTCCTCGACGACGAGGAAGCCGTAGTGGCGCGCGAGCCCGACGAGCGCGTCGCGGCGATCGGCCGTGAGGCTGACGCCGGCCGGATTCTGATGATCCGGAATCGTGTAGAGGAGCTTGGGCCTGAGGCCGTCCGCAAGCCGCTGCTCGAGCTCCGCGACGTCGAGGCCGTTGTCGTCGAGGACGACCGCTACGAGATCGGACTCGAAGCTGCGGAACGACTGAATCGCGCCGAGATATGTCGGTGCCTCGACCACGACCACGTCTCCCGTGTCGAGGAACGATTTGCCGATCAGCTCGAGCGCCTCGATGCCACCGCTCGTGATCACCAGCTCGTCGTCCGCGGGCCGACGGCCCTGATCACGCTCGAGACGATCGGCGAGCACGTCGAGCGCGCCTGCGAGGCCGCGCGTGGGCGCGTACTGGAAGGCGGTCGACTCCCCGGTCGCGGCAAACTCCTGCAGCAGGCTTGCGATTCGCTCGCGCGGAAACGTGTCCGGATCGGGGAAGCCGCCCGCGAACGAAATGACATCGGGTCGGCCGAGCAGCGCGAGCACGGAGGCGATCCCGTCGCCGACGTCCCCGCGTGTCCGCATGGCCGCGAGTGTCTCCCAGCGAGCCGAGTCGAACACCAGCGCCATGCCGAAATCCTAAGCGGTTCGAGCGCGGAGGTGGTGGGGGCGCTGGTGCGCCCCCACCACCTGCTCGTTGGTCTACGGCGTCGGATCCGGGTAGGTCCCGCCGAAGATGTCGCTGTTCCCGAAGGTCGCCGGGCAGTCCTGCTCGGGTGCAGGCGCCGGCGTGCTGCCGCCGGTGGCGAGCGACTCCCGGTAGGCGTCGATCGCCGGACAGTCGGCGGCGAAACGAGTGTCGTTCCAGACCGCGGCGCCGTACGTGCGCGTCGCGGCGGCGTAGACGTAGTCGCCGAGGAACTCGCCCGTGAGGTCGTTTTGGGCGGAGCCGCGCGGGTCGCCCGGCGTGCTGCGGTGCAGCTCGCTGAACGCCCCTGTCGGCCCCGATCCGGCGGAATCGGCGTGCAGGACCACGCCGACGAGGCTCCGCGGTGTCGCCGTTGTCGGCTGGTAGGGCGTCGTGAACGCGTTGTAGACGACGTACACGTCCGTCCCGTTCGGCGAGATCGCCGGTGCGGTGTAGATACCCCGGTCACCCGGAGACTCGATCGCCCTCGGCGTCGACCAGGTCGCTCCCTGATCGGTCGACTCGGTGAAGTACACGTGCGGCGCGTCGAGCGTGCCGCTGACGTACGTCATCACGATCCGGTTGGTCGCGTCGGTCCCGTCCGGCGCACCGTTCGCGATGTCGACGCTCGGAGCCGGTGCGAGATCGCTGCGTGCGCCGGCGACCCCGTCAATCACCGGCCTCCCGATCACGGGATCGAGCACGCCCGGCTGCGTCACCGGGCCCGCGACGGGAGTGGGCTTCGTCCAGCTCTTGCCCCCGTCGGTCGACGTCGACATCAGCTCGAACGCGTCGTGTCCTTGCGACGAGACGGTGCCCACGCCGAACACGTACGCCTTGCCCGTGCTGTCGGTTCGGATCGTGCAGCCGTCGGTCGGATTCCGCTGACCGTTGTTCGCGGCCGCGGTGATCTGATGCTGCGTCCAGGTGTCGCCTCCGTCGTTCGAGACACCGACGAACAACGGCGCCGGGGCCGCGTTCGGGCTTTTCTCCTGGCCGCGGAAGCTCGCCCAGCACGCGTAGACCGTGCCGAAGAACGGGCTCGACGAGGCGTTGTCCGCCCAGATCTGGTCCTTGTCGGAGAAGATCGTCTGCGACACTTGCTTCGAGACGATCACGGGCGGCTTCCAGGCGCTCTTGTCACCCGCGGCGGCCGCCTGCAGGTCGTCCGTGCGGGAGACCGCGATGGCCTCGAAGCCCTTGAACGAAGTCTCGCCGCGAACCGCGTCGAAGTTCGAGGTCAGGTTCCCGTAATACAGCCGCGACCCGTTGGCCCACGAGAAGCCACCACTTGCGTCGGGACGTGGCCCGATCGCAACCGCGGGATCCCCGTCGGAGACGAGCCCGTTCTCGTAGTACCACGGCAGCGTGCCGATCGGCCCGTCCGCCACCGGGCTACAGCCCGGATCGGGCCCGACGTCGCCGAGGCAGTTCCGCGCCGACCAGCCGGTGTAGGTCGGCTGCGTCCACGTGTTCCCCCCGTCGAACGAGAAGTACACGCCCGAGACGCCGACGCCGGGCGTGAACGGACAGGTCGTGTCGTCCCCGGCGTTGCACGCCTCCATATCGATGTTGTCGTTGGAGCCCGCGACGAGCACGCTCGGGTTGTGAGCGTCGATCGCGACCGCCGGCTCGTTCTGCTTGTTCTGCGAGAACGGCGTCGTCGGGCTGCCATTCGTTACGAGGACGTCCGGATTGAACGCCCCTGCCACCCCCGTGAGGATGAGCGCCGCCAGCGCCGCCAATGGCACGACGCGCATGCATTGCCTCATCACTGCCCTCCCTTCCGAGTTTGCGAGCGGGAGGTTAGAAAACCCTGCTCAGCGCCGCGGCAGTTGAGAGCACGGAAGCGGCGCACTCGCAGCCGGCGCTCGCAGGTCGACTAGCGGCCTTCGCGAAGCTGCAGCCGGTTGCCGTCGGGATCTTCGAATCGCGATAGAGCCGCCGCAGGTGTCTCCCGGTCGTCCCCCGAGTCGAACACCAGCGCTATGCCCAAATCCTAAGCCGTTCGGGCCGCGTACGGCTCGCCGCACGGACTGCGAGAAACCGCGATGATGCACCGCGCGCTTCCGGCTAATTCGACGAGTGGAGGACGGAGATGGCAGTTGGCATGCTCTTGGCGGGGCCCGGCGTGACCGAGGACAGCTACAAGCAATTGACCGAGAAGATGTTCGGCAACTTCCCGATGACCAAGGAGCAGTCTCCGGACGGGCTGATCGTCCACACGGCGGGCAACTCCGATCAAGGCTGGTACATCTACGACGTCTGGGAGTCGAAGGAGCACTTCAACCGGTTCCTCGAGACGAAGCTCGGGCCTGCTGTCCAGGAGCTCGGCGCGGACGCCGAGGGATCGCCGACGCCGCAGTTCTTCGAGATCCAGACGCTCGTCTGGGGCAGATCGTCCTAGCGCGACACGGTGCGGCAGCCTCTTCCGAGGCTGCCGCAATCCGTGAGCCGGGCCCTGCGCATCTCGACTAGCGGCCTTCGCGAAGCTGCAGCCGGTTGCCGTCGGGATCCTCGAACCTCGCGATCGAGCCCCAAGGGAATTCGAGCACGCCCGATTCGAATGTCACGCCGCGCGCTTCGAGCGCTTCGACTGCTTCCTTGATGTCCCGGGTCGCGATCGTGTAGGTCGCGGGCACGTGGCCGAGACAGGTGACGAGAGCTGAGCTGTCGACGACGAGGTCGTCGGACACCGGGACGTGATGCCCGGGCAACGATCGAACTTGCGCACGAGCGCGTACGGCTCGCCCGCCGCGTACATCCCCGCCTCGCGGTCGAAGCGCGGAATTGCGTACCTGCGCAGGCCGTCAGTCAAGCGCCACACGTCGACGCGAATCACCGGATTGTCTGACGGGCGAGCACAAGGGGTTCTCGAGCTGGACGTATCGCGAGGCCGGAGGATCACTCGAGCGGGATGCGGTCCTTGTTCTCGGCGAGCCAGGTGTCGAAGTCCTGAAGCTCCGGGTCGAGCGTCCTTGCTACGTCGAGGTCGCGTGCGCCGACGTACGCGTCCTCGAAGTCCCGCTTGAACTGAAACATGTTGCCGAGCTCGTCTGCGGCCGGGAATCCGAATGACCTGTAGGCGTCGGGATCGACGTCGACGTAGCGCACCTCTTCGCCGAGTGCCCGCGAGAACTTCTCGGCGAGGTCGGAGCCGCTCAGATGCTCACCCGCGACGGAAACGATCTTGCCGATGTACTCGTCCCCGCGCTTGAAGATGCCGAGCGCGATTTTCCCGATGTCCGCGGCGGCCATCGATGGCATCCGGCTGGCGCCGAGTGGGTAGGTGACTGCGAGCACGCCGTCGCTCCCGCGCTTAGGCCCGAGCCCGAAGAAGATGAAGTTCTCCCAGTAGAAGGCGGTGCGCAGCACGGTCGTCGGTACGCCCGCCTCGCGGAACGCGGCTTCGGCCACCTCCTTGGCGTCGAAATGCGGCACTTTGTACTTCTCCTGCAACGTGGGCATCCGATCGTCCGTCACGAACCGCCGCGTGTCCTCGAGCGACGACCAGATCACGTGCTCGAGGCTTGCCGCCTTCGCGGCCGCGGCCTGGTTGTCGGCCTGCTCTATCTCCCTGTCGGCCGAGAAATGCTCCCAGAAGTTCGTCACGCAGAAGGCCCCGTAGGCGCCGGCAAATGCCCGCTCGAGGCTCGTGCGATCGTCGAGATCCGCTTGGACCAGCTCGACGCCGAGCTCCTTCAACGCCCTCGCCCTTTCCGAGTCGGGATCGCGCGTGACCCCGCGGGGCCTGAATTCGTGCTCGGCATCGGCAAGCATCGCCCGCACGAGTCCGCCTCCCTGCGCGCCCGTCGCGCCGACGACCGCAATCACCTTCGAGTCGGTCATGCGTCCTATCTCCTTTCGTCTGCAGGCCCGGAGCCTCGAGAGCGGCCGAGGCGGTCACCCATCGCGACGGACGATAGAGAAGGAGGGCGGCGCCCATGGGCTTCGTCAGTGTCGGATAGGTCTCGCTTCAGCTGGTGTGCGACGCGGACCGGGTGTCGGCGTCGCGCCCGCCGGCCTCTGCGCGACCAGGTCCAGCGCCCGCCGACGAAACCTCCGCCGGCCGAGGCCGCCCGAGTCTAAGAAACCGGACCCTACGGAACCGGGGCTACAGCAGGATGTCCGGAGAAACGCAAGCAGCAGCACGACGCGTCTCCAGCTCCCGGATCCGCCGCCGCGCGACGGTGGCGCGGCTGCTCGAGGTGAGCGATCAGTCGATCTACACGTGGCGGCGGCAGGAGCTCATGAAGTGTGTTCGCGATGAACCGCCGTGGCGTGGCCCGAGGGCTAGACGCTGCCCACCGGCGTTGCCGCCGATTGGGCCGCGAGCGCTTGCTCGACGAGGTCGTCGAGGTTCGCCCGGGCCGCGGCGTCGCGGGCCGCGACGACCTGCTCCGGCGGCAGTTCCTCCTCGAGCCGCTCGAGGGCCGGGCGGGCCGCGCGCGCGTAGGACGCGGGCAGTTGCTCGTGACCGATCGTGAACGTGAGGGTCACTGCGGCGCGCTGCCGTTCGGCCTGGTCTTGCGCGAGGCACGCGCCGATCCCGCTCAACGCAAGAAGCTCGAGCGAGACGGCCTCCGCTGTGCGCGCACGTTCCAGAGCGTCGTCGAAGCACTTGCGCGCCTCTGCACTATCTCCGAGCGCCAGCGCGGCGAAGCCGATGCTGCAGAGCGCCGTGATCCGCCCCCAGCGGTGGTTGCTTTCCGAGAACGCCTCGTAGCCGGCGCGTCCGAGCCGCAAGGCCTCGGAGTACTCCCCCAGCGCGAATGCGCTCGAGCTCGCGCGACTGAGCGCGTAGCCCGATCCCGCAACCTCGCCGACAGACGTGAAGAGGTCGTATCCCTCCAGGTGCAGGCGAAGCGCGTCGCGGTAGCGCTCCTCTGCATCGGCGAGCAGGCCGAGCTTGCCGATGCCGTACGCGCGGAAAATCGGGTTCCCAAGCTTGTCGCAGACGGCATTCGCGGCCTCGAACGCGTCGCCTGCCAGGTCCAGGTCGTCCATGAGGAGGTGGGCGAAACCGAGGTCCATCAGCGCTCCGGCCTCGGTGAACGTGTCATCGGTCGCTCTCGCGAGTTCGATGCCCTCTTCGAGGAGGGGCACCGCCTCCGGGAAGACGTCGCGGTACACCGCGACGATGCCGAGCGCGCACAGGCAGCGTCCGAGCTCTCGCTCCAGCTTCCGCGCCCGCAGGACGGGCACGCATTGCAGGGCGAGCTCCTCCGTGGCGGGGTCGTACCCGAGCCGCGCACCGATCGCGATCCGGCACGTTGCCGCCGCCAGAGCGACGGCGCTCGCGCTCCCGGGGTCGTCCGGGTCGAAGCCGGCTGTTCGCGCGAGCGGCTCGAGCGTCTCGGCCCCTTCGAACCAGCTGTGCATCCACAGGAACGTGTAGAAGGCCTCGAGTGCGGGCAGCGCGGTCCGCTCCTCGTGATCCCCCACGATCCACTCGAGCGCCGCACGGAGATTGTCGAGCTCGCCGCGCAATTCGTCCCGAGCGATCGTCATCTGCGGGCCCAAAAGAGTCCCTTGCCGCTCCAGGAGCATTCCGGCGTAGTGGCGAGCATGACGCTCGCGTGTCGATGCGAAGACGTCGGCCGACTCGGCGGCGAGCTTCTCCGCCGCGTACTGGCGCAACAGCTCGTGTAGCTCGAAGCGGCCGAAGTCGGGGCGGCGGATGAGCGACTTCGAAGTGAGCTCGGATAGCAGCCTGAGGTCGGCGCCGGCGACCGCGCTCGCCGCGTCGCGGTCGAAGCCACCGCGGAAGACGGACAGCTTTGCGAACGAGTCGCGCTGCTCGTCGGAGAGGAGCCGCCACGACTGGTCGAACGCGGCGCGGAGGCTTCGATGCCTCTCGGGCACGTCGCGCATCGAAGTGGCGAGGAAGTCGACATTCCCCCCGATCTCGTCGGCGATCTCCACGCAGGAGAGCATCGACACCCAGGCGGCGGCGAGCTCGATGCCAAGCGGCATGCCTGTTACGAGCCGGCAGATGCGGAGCGCGTGCACGCGCTCCTCGTCGTCGAGTACGAAGCCGGGCCTCGCCTGCACCGCCCGCTCGACGAAGAGCCGGAGCGCACCTCCCTCGCCGTTGCCGTTCTCTGTGAGTCCGAGTCCCTCGACGTCGTACACCCACTCGCTTTGCACGTTGAGACGTTCTCGCGAGGTGGTGAGGAGATCGACTCCGGGGGCTCGCTCGATCAGTTCGCTGAGCAGGCCGGAGCCGTCCACCAGGTGCTCGAAGTTGTCGAGCACGAGCAGGGTCGAGCGCTCGCTCAGGTAATCGAGCAGCTGTTCCTTCGCCGAGAAGCCGCTAAGGGGGAACTGGACCGACTCGGCGACGGCCGGCGCGAGGAGCTCCGGCGCCGGGACGGAGACGAGTGGCACGAAGTGCACGCCGTGCGGGTAGCGTTCGATCCGCCGTGTCGCCGCCTCGAGCGCGAGCCGCGTCTTGCCGACTCCCCCCGGGCCGACGAGAGTCAGCAGGCGGCACTCCGGATCCTCGAGCAGCCCGTCGATCGCCTCGAGCTCCGTCGCGCGGCCGACGAACGACGTACCCGGTGAGGGCAGACTCCTCATCCCCACTTCGAGCGTCTTCAGAAGCGGGAACTCGGACGGCAGCCCGTCGACCTCGAGTTGAAAGATGTGCTCAGGCGAGCTGAGATCTTTGAGGCGGTGCGGCCCGAGGTCGCGGACGCTTGCGTCCACGAGCGCACGAGTCGCGCTCGAGAGCAGAACCTGCCCCCCATGCCCAACCGCGGCGATCCGTGCACCCCTATGGACATCCAGACCCACATACCCCTCCTCGGTCAGTCGCGGCTCGCCTGTGTGCAAACCCATGCGCACCCGGATGGGGGCCCCCGCAAGCGCGCGCTGAGCGTCCTCGGCAGCTGCCACCGCATCCGAGGCACGGCTGAACGCAACGAAGAACGCATCACCCTGCGTATCCACCTCGGATCCGTCATGCGCCGCGAACGCCGCGCGCAAGCGCCTGCGATGCTCGTGCAACGCCTCGCCGTAACCGTCACCGAGCTCCTGGAGCAGCCGCGTCGACCCCTCGACGTCGGTGAAGAGAAGCGTGACCACCCCCGTGGGAAGATCCCGCGGCACGGCAAGAACCCTACGCCTCGACCCCGCCTTTTCCTAAGCGGCGGCGGCAGCGGCTCCGTCCGACGATGCCCCCGGCAAGAATCGAACCTGCGCACGCGGTTTAGGAAGTCGGCCGGCCCTGTGACGTGGAGCACGGCTCAGTTCGCGGGGTTCGGCCGGTCCGCCTTCCGATGTGCCTAGTGTGTGCTCTGAGTGTCATGGCGTACCGCTGCGTCCGGCTGCTCCTGGTAGACGGCCGGTAGACGCCCGAGGATTCGTTGGTCGCGCACCAGCGCGTCGTGCGCGGTTAGTCTGAGTCAGTGGGGGCCAGCGCGAGTGCGGCCGCGTCCTCGAGCGACAATTCTCCGCCGCGCTCGATCTCGGCTGCGGCGGTCTCGGGGCCTAGCGACTTTCGAAGGGCTTCGACGGCTCGGTCGAAAAAGCCTTCTTCGAATGGGTCTCGGGCCGAGCCGAGGTCCTCCTGCAGCCGTGTCGCCGCCCCGGCGATACGTGCGGCCTCGCGCAGCCTTCCTCGAGCGGCGACGATCTCCACGGATACGTCGAGGCAACAACCCACGACGATCTTCGCGTCGATCCGCACGCTCGTCTCGAGCGCCTCGCGCAAGCTTATCTCGGCCGCGGTGAACCGTCCCAGTCGAACCGCGGCGAAGGCGACGTTGCAGAGCGCCAGCGCCAATCCCGATTCGTCACCGATCTCGCGTCGCAAGTTGCCGCTTCGGCTACATAGCTCGATGGCACGCTCCCACTCTCCGTTATGAATCGCTGTTGACCCGAGGTTGTTCATCGCGATCGCGGCGTTCCAATGATCCCCGATGCGCTCTGCGTGTTGGGCTAGCTCCGCATAGATCGTGGTCGCACGAGCGATATCTCCGGCTTGGGACGCGGTTTTTCCGCGCTCGCGAATAGCGTCGGCTATTCCCTCCTCATCGCCGGCAGCGACGAACGCCGCGTAGGCGTTGTCGGAATGTTCAGCCTGGCCGGCACGGTCGCCGGTGCAAAACGCGATCATCGCGCCGCACTCGTGCGCTCGGCCGAGCAGACCCTGTGGCCGACCAGCTGCGCGCGGCAGGATCTCGTCGAGCCACGACTTCGCCTCGGCGAAGCCGCCGCGCAGGTAGAGGAAGAACGTCAAGCGCCCAACCAGACGCAACGCGAGCGTGAGATCGTTGCCGAGCGCGTAGCTCATCGCTGCGCGGACGTTGTCGTAGTCCGCCGCGAAGAGGCCGACCCAGCGTTGTTGGTCGGGGCCGTGGCGTAAGTGTGGATCGGCGCGCTCTGCGAACGCCGCGAGGAACCGGGCGTGGCGGAGTCTCAAAGCATCGGCCTCGCCGGAGTCTCCGAGCCTGGCAGCGGCGAATGTGCGGATCGTCTCCAGCATCCAGTAGCGACCGGAGCCCGCCTCCTCGCGGCTACGAACGAGGCTCTTGTCGATGAGCGACTGCAGTGTGTCGGGGTCTGCACCGCAGACGTCCTCGGCCGCCTCGTAGGTGCAGCCACCGACGAACACCGCGAGTGCCACGAACAGCCGCTGTTCCGCGGGCGTGAGCAGGTCGTACGACCAGCGAATGGTCGCGTCGAGCGTCAGCTGGCGCGGATCGGCGTCGCGCCCGCCCTTGAGCTCGACGCCCTTCCCGATCCGCTCGAGCAACTCCTGCGGCGAGAAGATCGGTACGCGTGCCGCCGCGAGCTCGAGCGCGAGCGGGAGGTTGTCCAGGCGCGCGCAGAGCTCAGTGGTCGCGGGCGTCGCCGTAAAGGTCGGCCGGAGAGCGCGCGCGCGTGCCGTGAAGAGAGCCGTACCGTCCCGCTCGTCGAGGGACGGCACCGGCCACGCGTGCTCGCCGTCGAGCTGCAGCCGTTCTCTGCTCGTGACGAGGATCGTCGACCCGTCGGTGGTGCGGATGCGTGCGATGTGACGTGCGATCTGCGGGAGCAGGTGTTCGGCGTTGTCGAGCAGAAGCAGCGCGCGCTTTGCGGCGAGCGCGTCCGCCAGGGTCTCCTCGACGGTCATGCCCGGGCGCTCGCGCACGTCGACCGAATTGGCGACCGCGTCGAGTGCGAGCGACGGGTCGCGCAGCGGTGAGAGCGAGACCCACCACACACCGTCGGGCATGTCCTCGGCAACCTCCGCTGCGGCCTGGAGTGCGAGCCGCGTCTTTCCCGTCCCGCCCGGGCCGGTGAGCGTCAGCAATCGAACGTTCTCGTCACGCAGCAAACGAAGGACTTCGTCGAGCTCGCGTTGACGCCCCAGAAACGGTGTCGCGGGAATGGGAAGGTTGGTCTGGTGCAGCGTCTTCAGGCGTGGGAAGTCGCCCTCGCCCAGCTGGAACAGACGCTCGGGCGCCGAGAGGTCTTTGAGCCGGTGCTCGCCCAGGTCGCGAGCCGTCACGCCCGCGAGGAGGTCGCGCGTCGGCTGCGACAGCAGAACCTGCCCACCGTGACCGGCTGCGGCGATCCGCGCCGCGCGATGGATGTCCAATCCGACGTATCCATCGTCGGTCACGATCGGCTCGCCGGTGTGCAGTCCCATTCGGACGCGAACCGGCCCGTCGCGGAGAGCCGCCTGACCGTCGACGGCGGCCGCGGCGGCGTCGGCCGCACGCGCGAAGGCGACGAAGAACGCGTCGCCCTGCGTGTCGACCTCGACCCCGCCGTGCCGCACAAACACTGCTCGCAGCGCACGGCGATGGTCGCTCAACAGTTCGGCGTACCGGCCTCCGTACTCGTGCAACAGCCGCGTCGAACCCTCGATGTCCGTGAACAGGAACGTCACGGTCCCGGTAGGAAGCTCGCGCACCGTCAGATGATCTAACGCGAGCCGGCAAGCGTCTAGGGCTACGCAGAACCGGTCGGACTTTTCGAGTCGTGTGCTGCAGAACCACGCGCGTGGCTCGAGCGGTCAGCGCTGGTTGAACCGAGGCGATTTCGCGGCGAATGCCCCCGGCAAGAATCGAACTTGCGCACGCGGTTTAGGAAACCGCTGCTCTATCCACTGAGCTACGGGGGCGCGTTCGGCGCCCGAGTCTAGCCGCGTCCCTCGATTAACTCGAGGTCGTCACCGAGGCCAGGGCTCGTCGCTCGCGCCCTCCATCTGGGCGTTCGTCGACGTCTCGCGGTCGCGGTCGCCCGGCTCGCCGATCGGCGGAGTCGCGACGGGCTCGCCGCCCTCGGCGTCGCGCTCGACCGCCTCCTCGGTTCGGCGGAACCACTTCCGGATCGCTTCGAGCATGCCGGCCATGGCGTCGAACAGGTTAGAGCACCGGCCTTCCGCCCGTCACCGGGTAGGCGCCGCCCGACATGTAGCTCGCCTCGTCGGAGGCGAGCAGCACGAAGATCGGCGCGAGCTCGGCCGGTTGCGCCGGTCGCCCGAGCGGCGTCGACCTGCCGAACTCCTCAACCTGCTCGGGCGGCATCGTCGACGGGATCAGCGGCGTCCAGACCGGGCCGGGGAGCACCGAGTTCACGCGGATCCCACGCTCGCCGAGCAGCTGCGCGAGGCCGGCGGTGAAGTTCGCGATCGCGCCCTTCGTCGTCGCGTACGCGAGCAGCGTCGGCTTCGGCTGGTCGACGTTCACCGACGCGGTGTTGATGATCGACCCGCCCGCCTGCATGCGCGGCACGGTTGCCTTGCAGAGATGGAACATCGCGTCGACGTTCACCTCGAAGTGCCGCCTCCACCCGTCGATGCTTCTATGTCTGTCAAGTCGCCATCGGCGGCGCGTGTTCAAGTAGGCGGTAGAGGTTGCGGGCGAGGTAGCGCTTGAGGCAGCGGTTTGCTTCGCGTCGGGTCTTGCCTTCTGTGAGG
>Ga0070741_10010245_pt1 | contig 17788 bp, 13 predicted proteins | sample Coa_R1_4_FD_66440 | JGI IMG/M metagenome (GOLD analysis project Ga0070741, IMG submission 66440) | Surface soil microbial communities from Centralia Pennsylvania, which are recovering from an underground coalmine fire - Coalmine... | ecosystem: Environmental > Terrestrial > Soil > Unclassified ...
TTCGACGGGTGGACCTGGGCGGTACGGCCCGGTTTGGGCCGAGACGCGCCCGGAGCATCACGACCTCAATGGCGCCAAGGGAAGGAAGGCGCCGGAACGGGGTCGAACCTCACGAGCGACGACGAACGTGCGTCCTCCGGACATTGGTCCCGCCATCCGAGTACCGGCTCGGAACCGGGTTCGTACACGACCGGTCGCGAGACCTCCGTCCGGCCGTCGCGGCTGGGGCCGACGATCCGAACCGAGGTGCCTGTGATGTGGAAGCGATTGGCGGTCGCCGGTTGCGCCGTGCTCTTCGCCGCCGGCTTCCCGCTGGCTCTCCCGGTCGGCCCGGCCTCCGCCCAGCCCGGCTCGTTCACCTTCGACGCCGCCGGTGACTTCGGCGCCAACACCAATACCAGCGCCGTCCTCAACGCCGTGCCGGGCTCGGGAGCCGACTTCTTCCTCGGCGTCGGCGACCTGAGCTACAGCGAGGTCACGCCGGAGTCGGCGTGGTGCGACTTCGTGACGAGCCGGGTCGGGGCGACGTTCCCGTTCGAGCTGGTGGCCGGCAACCACGAGGACAACGGGCCGGACGGTCAGATCGCCAACTTCGCCGCCTGCCTGCCGGACCGGATCGGCGGTCTCACCGGCAGCTACGCGAAGGAGTACTACTTCGACTACCCGGTCTCGTCGCCGCTGGCCCGCGTCATCAACATCTCGCCCAACCTCGCCTTCCCCGGCGAGGCGACGTACCAGTACACCGTGGGCAGCGCCCACTACACCTGGCTGTCGAACGCCATCGACTCGGCCCGGGCGGCGGGGATCCCCTGGGTCATCGTGAGCATGCATGAGAACTGCATCAAGGCCGGTTCCACCGCCTGCGAGATCGGCACCGACCTGCAGAACCTCCTGGTGGCCAAGAAGGTCGACCTCGTCCTGCAGGGCCACACCCACACCTACCAGCGCAGCAAGCAGCTGGCCCTCGGGCCCGCCTGCCCGTCGGTCACCAACACGGCCTACGACGCCGACTGCGTCGTCAACGACGGTTCCACCGGGAGCTACACCAAGGGCGCCGGATACGTGCTCGTGATCAGCGGGACGGGCGGCGACAGCAACGGCTCGGTGAGTACGTCGGACCCCGACTCCCAGTACTTCGCCAAGCTCAACGGCGCCAGCTATGGGTTCACCAAGTTCACGGTGAGCGCCACCCAGCTGAGCGCCCAGTTCGTCGCCGCCGTCGGCACGTTCAGCGATTCGTTCACCATCGGCGGATCGGGCGGGACGCCGGGCGACCAGCCGCCAACGGCCGCCGGGGCGTCGCTGTCCACGCCCCAGGACACGGCGTTGCCGGTCACGCTGCAGGCGACGGACCCGGACAACTGCGGCGGCGTGGCGTTCACCGTGGTGACGCCGCCGGCGCACGGAACGCTGGACCCGCTGTCCGCCCCGACCTGCACCGCGGGAACGCCGAACCGGATCAGCGCCACGACGACGTACCGCCCGACGGCCGGCTTCAACGGCACCGACAGCTTCTCCTACAAGGCCAACGACGGCACGCTCGACTCGAACACCGCCACGGTGACGGTCACGGTGGGAACGCCGCCGCCTCCGTCGCCGGGGATCACCTTCCGGTCGGCCAGCTCCGCTCAGAACCCGACGTCCACCACCCTGACGATCAACCGGCCGGCCGGCGTGATCGCCGGTGACGTCATGGTGGCCGGAATCGGGATCCGGGGGGCGCCGTCGATCACCGCCCCGGCGGGCTGGAGCCTGGTCCGGACCGACGCCGCCGGCACGTACACCACACAGGCCATCTACGACCGGGTGGTGACCGCCTCCGAACCGGCGTCCTACACGTGGTCCTTCTCCGGCTCGGTCCCGGCCGCCGGCGGCATCTCCGACTACCAGGGCGTGAACACGGCGAACCCCGTCAACGCCTCGGCCGGAGCGGGGACGAACTCCAACACGCTGTCTATCGTGGCGCCGTCGCTGACCACCACCGTTCCCGCCGCCCAGGTCGTCGGTTTCTTCTCCATCGGCGGCGGCAACACCATCACGCCCCCGGCGGGCATGACCGAGCGGGCCGAGGCCAGCTCCACCGCCGGCTCCAACCACGTCACCTGGGAGGGCTCCGACTTCACCCAGGCGACCCCGGGAGCGACCGGTCCGAGGACGGCCACCGCCAGCGGCAGCGCCCACCCCAACGTCGGCGCCCTCGTCGCCCTCACGCCGGGCGCCGCGGCGCCCCCGGCCAACCAGCCGCCGACGGCGTCGGCCGGCTCTCTCACCACGGCCCAGGACGGCGGGGCGGCACCGGTGACGCTGCAGGCGTCCGACCCGGAGACCTGCGAGCTGACGTTCTCGGTGGTCACCCCGCCGGCGCACGGATCGCTGGCCGGACCGTCGGCCCAGCCGTGCGTGCCGGGTTCGCCGAACCACGACAGCGCCACCGTGACGTACACGCCCAACGCCGGGTACAACGGCCCGGACAGCTTCACCTTCAAGGCCAACGACGGGACGGCCGACTCCAACACCGCCACGGTGTCGATCACCGTGACGCCGCCCGGCAACGTGGCGCCGACGGCGACGGGGGCCACGTTGTCGACGCCGGCGGGTGCATCGTTGCCGGTGACGCTGCGGGCATCGGACCCGGAGACCTGCGAGCTGACCTTCTCGGTGGTCACCCCGCCGGCGCACGGCACGCTCTCGACGCTGACCGACCAGGCCTGCGGGCCGGGGTCGGGCGGGTCCCCGAACCAGGACAGCGCCACGCTCACGTACACGCCGTCCGCCGGCTTCAACGGCCCCGACAGCTTCACGTTCAAGGCCAACGACGGAGCGGCCGACTCGAACACGGCCACCGTGACGGTGACCGTGGGCACGGCGCCGGCGGGGATCACGTTCCGCTCCGCCGCTTCGGCCCAGAACCCGACCGCCACGACGTTGACGATCGGCCGGCCGGCGGGCGTGGTGGCCGGTGACGTGATGGTGGCCGGGATCGGCATCCGGGGCGCCCCCGCCGTGGCGACGCCGGCCGGGTGGACGCTGATCCGGACGGACGCCGCGGGGACGTACACCACCCAGGCGCTGTACTACCGGGTGGCCACGGCCGCGGAGCCGGCGTCCTACACCTGGTCGTTCTCCCAGTCGGTGCCGGCCGCCGGCGGAATCTCCGCCTACCAGGGCGTGAGCACGGCGAACCCCGTCAACGCCTCGGGGGGGACGGGAACCAACTCCACCACGGTGTCCATCCTGGCCCCCTCGATCACCACGACCGTGCCCGGAGCAGAGGTCGTGGGGTTCTTCTCCATCGGAGGAACCAACTCGATCACGGCGCCGGCGGGCATGACGGAGCGGGCCGAGGCCAGTTCCACGGCGGGCTCCAACCACGCCACGTGGGAGACCTCCGACTTCACGCAGCCGACGGCCGGGGCCACCGGAACGAGAACTGCCACCGGCACCAACGCCCACCCCAACGTGGGCGCCCTCGTCGCCCTCACCCCCGCCTAGGAACCACCTGGGAGAAAGCTTTTCGGAGCGTTAAGGACACGCGAAACCTTCGCGCCCGAAAGGGTTCGAACAGCCCGAAAGCCGCGTTCCCGCCGGGACAGGGCAGGTCCTATTCCGGACAGTGGCGTACCGAAGGTTCGAACGCTGCCCGGGAGGGGACCTTCATGCACAGCCTCGGTGGGATCCATCTGCTCGTCCTGGCCCTGTTCGTCGTGCTGGTGCTCGACTCGCGCCGTCTGCGGGCCGTGGTCGGCTCGGCGGGACGTGACCAGCGCGCCGCCGCCGGCGGCGGGCCGGGGATCCCGTCCGGCGTCGACGGCGACCGGGTGGGCCTGCCGCTGGCCCAGATCCAGATGCGGATCCACATCGACTGGGAGGACGGCGGAATCGGCTGGGACGGCCCCGAGATCCTCCCCGCCGACGAGCCGCCGGCCGAGGCCGAGGTCGCGCCGGCGGAGGAACCGAACCGGGCGCTTCCGGTGCTGTGGCAGCCGTTCCCGGCCTTCCTGCTCGACGAGTGGTACGCCCGGGAGGACTCGACCCTCCATCCCCCCGGGAAAGAACCGGGTGCTCTCGTTGAGCTACGGGCGCTCGGGGAATGTACCCCGCCCGGTCAGTGGCCGACCGTCGTCCCGTCGGCCAGGACGGCGTGAGGCAGGCAGAGCTCGTCGTACTCGGCGATGACGATCTCCGGCGCCTCGGGGCCGCATGACGGGCAGTTCGGGTCCCGGTTGACCTTGAACGTCCGGAACGACTGCTCCAGCGAGTCGTAGGCCAGCAGCCGGCCGATCAGCGGGTCGCCGAGGCCGAGCAGCACCTTGATGGCCTCGATGGCCTGGATCGACCCGACGATGCCGGGCAGCACGCCGAGTACGCCGGCCTCGGCGCAGGACGGCGCCAGCTCCGGCGGCGGCGGCTCGGGGATGAGGCAGCGGTAGCAGGGGCCCTCGTAGGGCACGAACACCGTCGCCTGGCCCTCGAACCGGAAGATCGAGCCGTGGACGACCGGGATCCGCTTGAGCAGCGAGGCGTCGTTGACCAGGTACCGGGTCGGGAAGTTGTCGGTGCCGTCGACGATCAGGTCGTAGCCGTCGATGATGTCGAGGACGTTGTCGGCGCCGAGGCGGACGTCGTAGGTCACGACGTTCACGTCGGGGTTGAGGGCGGTCAGCGTCTTCTTGGCCGAGTCGACCTTGCGCTCTCCGATCCGGTCGATGTTGTGGAGGATCTGGCGCTGGAGGTTCGAGGCGTCGACGACGTCCATGTCGATGATGCCGATCGTGCCGACACCGGCCGCCGCCAGGTAGAGGGCGGCGGGGGAGCCGAGCCCGCCGGCGCCGAGGAGGAGGACCTTGGAGGCGAGCAGCTTCTGCTGGCCGGCCTCGCCCACCTCGGGCAGCAGGAGGTGCCGGTGGTAGCGGTTGCGCTGCTCGGCCGACAGGGTCTGCGGCGTGACCCAGTCGCGGCCCTCGTTCTTCCACTGGTTGAACCCGCCGATCAGGTTGACCACGTCGGTGTAGCCGAGCTCGGCCAGGCTCCGGGCGGCGAACGCCGAGCGGGCGCCCCCGGCGCAGTACACGATGACCCGGGCGGTCTTGTCGGGGATCTTCCCCTCGACGACCAGCTCCAGGTTGCCGCGGGGGATGAACACCGACCCGGGGATCGTCCCCTGCTCGAACTCGTCGGCCTCCCGCACGTCGAGGAACGTCGCCCGGCCGTGTTCCTGGGCGGCCTGCTCCGGTGTCACCTCGCGGATCTGGGCCTTCGTGGCCTTCAGAAGGTCGCGGAAGTTGGCCATGTCGTCTCTCCCATCAGAGGCCGTCGTGCGGCCGGGGCTCTCTAAAATGCTACCGCCGGGGTCAGCATTCGGGGAAACGCGCCGGAAGGGCTCCGCATTCCCGCCCGCCTCAGACCAGGGCGACCAGAGCCGGCAGGACGTCGCCGAGGTTGCCCCGGAAAACGGCGTCGGCCCGGGGGTCGTAGGGGGTCGGCTCGGCGTTGGCGATCACGAGGCGGGCGCCGGCCTCCAGCGCCGCCTCCGGCAGGTAGGCCACCGGATAGACCGTGAGCGTCGTGCCCAGAGCCAGGAAGAGGTCGCAGGTGCGGGCGGCCTTCTCCGCCCGGGCCAGGTCCTCGGCCACCAGGTTCTGCCCGAAGGAGATCGTGGCCGACTTCAGGATGCCGCCGCAGGACCGGCAGGGCGGGTCGGCCTCGCCGGCCCGGACCCGGTCGAGGGCCCGCTCCATCGGCGCCCGCTCGCCGCAGGCCATGCAGACGACCTCCCGCATGGTGCCGTGGATCTCGATCACCCGGTCCGGCGATGAGCCGGCCTTCTGGTGCAGCCCGTCGATGTTCTGGGTCACCAGCGTGTCGACCTGGCCCTTGCGCTCCAGGTCCGCCAGCGCCCGGTGGGCGGCGTTGGGCTGCGCCGTCCACGCCGGGTGGACGAGCCGGGCCTGCCAGCTGGCCACCCGGACCTCGGGGTCGTTCATGTAGTGGTGGATGTTCGAGAGCTTCTCGGCCTTCGGGTCCTTCGTCCACACGCCCTGCGGCCCCCGGAAGTCGGGGATCCCCGACTCGGTCGAGATGCCCGCCCCCGTCAGTACGACGACGGCCCGGGAGTCGCGCACCCACCCGGCGACCTCCTGCAGGCGGGTCTCGTCGCTGATCACGGCCGCCGAGCGTACCGGCGCCGGCGGCGGGGACGGCCGGCGGCACCGCACCCCGCGACCGGTTGCGGCGGCCGGCGAGGGCGCGACCGCACCCCGCGACCGGTTGCGGCGAGCGGGCGTCGACGGCCGTGGACGCCACCTCGACCGCCACCGGTCGCACCCCCCGGGGGAGGCGGCGATCGCCCGGGGGAGGCGGGCGGTCGCCGCCCCCCGGGTGAGGCGGCGATCGCCCGGGGGCGGCGGGCGGTCACGCCCGGGGAGGCGGCGATCACGCCCGGGGGAGGCGGCGGTCAGGCCGCCGCGGCCTGCGCTGCCGGGGCAACGGCGGCCAGCTGCTCCTGGGCCCAGAACGCGGCGTCGCGGGCCAGGGCGGGGGCGAAGCCGGCGCTTCCGAGGACCCGCTCCACGGCGTCGGGCCGCTCTCCCATGGCGGAGAGAACGACGGCGGCCCGGCGGGCGTTGTGTCGGGCGGGGGCCATCGCCGGCTCGGCGAGGCGGGCGCCGACCCAGGCGTCGTGCTCGGCCTGGCGGCTGGCCGGCAGTCGGCGGACGTGGCGGCGGTTGATCGGCGGGAGGTGGCGGCGGACATGCAGCACCCCGGCGGGCCCGTCGCCGCGGCCGCCGCCGTCGAGCCCTGCGGCCGGCTCGTGATCATCGCCGCCGGCGGCGCCGTCGTCGGGGTAGGCAGCCAGGTCGAACTGGACGAGCCGGCCGAGGCTGCGGGCCACCGTGGAGCTGCGGCCGATGCGGTCGCCGAGCCCGAGGCAGCGGGAGACCTCGGCCAACGCCAGGTCGAAGCCCGCCGGCTCGGTGTCGAACCGGTCGGCCAGGTACCTGATCAGGAACAGGGCACTCGGCCCCAGCGTCGGGAGCCAGAACTTCTCCGGGTAGGGCGCTCTCGGATCGTGGCCGAGCGTGTCGACGCTAGGTAGCGCACACTGCCACAGACGGTGGTACTTCCGCTCAAGTTTCGCACCGAATCGACCGAAGAGAGAGACGTATGCCCTCGGACCGCACATGCCCCGCCTGCGGCAAGCTCAAGGCCGCCGCCTACGCCCGGATCTCTGACGATCAGAAGGGTGAGCGTCTCGGCGTGACCGATCAGGTCGCCGACTGCTGGGCCCGGATCGCTGCCGAGGGCTGGTGTACCTGCACGCCCGAGGCGGACACCTACCAGGACAACGACATCGGCGCCTTCCGCAACAAGCCCCGGCCGGGCTACGAGGCGCTGCTCGACGCCCTCGACGCCGGGACGTACCGCATCCTCGTCGCCCGGGAGTCGAGCCGGCTGATCCGAAACGCCCTCGACGGCCGGGCCCGCACGCTGATCGAACTGGTCGAGCGGCACGGCCTCCGTGTCGTCACCCTGTGGGCCGGGCACTGGGACCTCTCCACGGCGGATGGCCGCAAGCGGGTCCGTGACGGTTTCTCCGACGCCCAGTACGAGGCGGAACGGACCGGCGAGCGGGTCGCCCGGGCCCGCCTTCGGAACGCTCAGAAGGGGGCGTCCTCGCCCGGCGGGCAGCGGCCCTGGGGTTGGGGTGTGCCCCGGCTCGATTCGGCCGGCCAGCCGATCCTCAGCCCGAAGAGCGGGGCGACGATGATCGACAAGTCGCAGCACAACCCGGAGCAGGCGGCGGAGGTCCGTGATGTGGCCCGCCGCCTCCTGGCCGGGGAGTCGCTCCGTTCGGCCAGCCTGCGGTACGGGAAGCAGCCGAAGGACGTGAAGCGGGCCCTGTTGGCGCCGAGGATGATCGGCGTCCGGGCCTATCACAGCAACGCCGTCCGCAAGGAGACGCCGTGTACGGCCACGATGGGCTGCCCCGGCTGCCTCTTCACGGAGGACGCCTGGGAGCCGATCCTCGACCGGGACACCTACGAGGCGGTGCGGGCGCTGCTGACCTCCCGCAACCGGGACCGGATCGCCGGCGTGGCGGCCAGGAAGTACCTCCTGACGGGGTTCCTCTACTGCGGGGTGTGCGGGTCACGCTGCCACGGCTACCGGATGACCCGGGGCAACCGGAACAACCCGACGCTCAAGTACGCCTGCTGGCCGCAGGGCCACGTCGTCCGTGTCGTGGACCGGCTGGACGAGCACGTCCGTGACCAACTGCTGCTTCGGGCGGACGTGTCGCTGACCGCCCCGCAGGTCGACCCGGCCCTGACCGGCGCCGTCTCCGCCTACGAGACCCGCCTCGCCGAGGCGAAGGAGATGTGGAAGCGGGGCTCGTTGGGCAGCGCCGAGTACGAGGCCGACAAGGCGGACCTGGAGGCCCGGCTGCTCGACGCCCGGGGCCGCCTGGCCGACGCAGTCGACGCCGCCGAGCCCAGCGCCCCCGGCATCCACGTCCTGCGGGCCAAGGGCGGCCACACGGAGATGGTCCGGGGCGAGTACGGCGAGCGCCGGGCCTGGTGGGAAGGCGCCGACCTTCGCCAGCGTCGGGTGCTCCTGGCCGAGCACGTCTCCCGCATCGTCATGAACCGGAACCGGGTGCCGAGGAAGTTCGAGCCCACGGCCGTGGACATCTTCGGCGTGGACGGCGAGCGGTGGGAGATCCTGCCGGTGCCGGCCCGTCAGATCAGCAGGCGCCCGAGCGCCGAACTCACGACTGCGGTTCTGTGGACTAAGCGCCGGCCCGGGGACAAAGGGCATACCAGAGGAGCGGGAGCATGAGTCAGCGTCGGCGCATCGAAGGGCTCCGGGAGGCAAACGGCGGGGTTGGTGTCGAGCACCTGCTCGCCCTCGATCCGGCGTCTGACCCGTTCTGGTGTGGCAGCGACTCCGACCGGCGTGACGCCGAGTGGTTCGCCAACGTATGGCACACCTACTCCCGGCCGGGGATGCACCTCCGGGGCGTCCACTACCTCGCACTGTCGCACAGCATCTCGAAGCCTGACGGCGACCCCTACGCAGATCCGCCGGGGTTGTCAGGCGACGCCCGCAGCGACCGTATCAATCGCGACTGGCGCTGGCTCCAAGACTCGGCGAAGAAGGCCCGGTATCTCGGCCTCGTTGACCCGGCCGAGATCCACGACGCCAGGTCGAAGCCTGTCAATTGGCTCCCCGGGCCGGGATATCGGGATGACCCCGCCATCTCGGTGGACGACGTGCGAGCACGGCTGCCCGAGATTGACACGGCGCTGCCAACCCGGATCTCTGTCCCCGGCGCCGAGGTCACCGGCTACGGCTACGACTTGACCGACCAGCCGGCGGCGCTGTCGGTCTGGATCGAGAAGTCCACGATGGAGGACGTGCTCGCCCCCCTGTGCGACGAGCTGGGCGTCACCTTGGTCACCGGCACCGGGTGGACGAGCGTGACCAGGGTGTGCGAGTTCCTCACCCGGGCCATCGAGGATGGACGCCCGGTGCGCATCTTCTACATCTCGGACTTCGACAGGTCGGGCCTGGGGATGCCGGTCCAGGCGAGTCGGCAGCTGGAGTTCTGGCTCGCCGAGCAGGGTGCCGACCTGTCCATCGCCCTCAACCCGATTGCCCTGACCGGCGATCAGGTCGCAGAGTGGGACCTGCCCACGGCCGAGGGTAAGGACGGCTCGGAGATAGTCGAACTGGACGCCATCGAGGCACTACGGCCCGGCGCCCTGGCCCAGCTTGTCCGAGAAGCCGTCGCCGAGTGGCGGGATCACGAGCTGGCGGACCGGCTCGCCGAGGCAGAGAACGAGGCCGCCGAGGTCGCCGCCGATGCGTGGGATTCCGCCCGGACAAGTGCCGAGGAAAAACGTGCGCAGATCCTGGCCGGTGTCGAGGCGACCGTCGCCCCCTACAGGATCGAGCTGGCGGCGCTGGCACAGATGCTCGACGGCGACATGCAACCCCACCGGGAGGCACTCGCCGCCCTCGCCGCAGAGGTGCGGGAGGCCGCCAACGCCCTGGACGTCGATCTCCCCGAGCGCCCGACCGGGGAGGACATCCTCGACGGCGACGTCGGGGACTGGCTGTTCAGCTCGGAGCGCTCCTACACGGAACAGCTGCGGGAGTACCACGAGCACCAGGGGCATGAGATCCCCAGGCATGTGTGCGGCTGGTGCGGAGACACGTTCATTGGCCGGAAGCGCAAGTACTGCGGGGACGCCTGTCGAAAGGCAGCCGCCGCCGCCCGTCGGGTCGCCTAGCACCTAGGCAAACCGCCCCATAGCACCACAAAACGACGCCCTCACTCACGGTGGGGGCGTCAAAACGCGCCGTGGTAAACTAGGAGGTACAAGCCCCACAGGGGCGCAGTTTACCAGGCGGGCCGAGGCCCAGAAGGAGTATCGCACCGTGCAGAACCGCTTGTCAAGGACCCTGCCGCAGAAGCCCAGCAGCGGGAAGTGCCTGATCGCTGTCCAGCCGGACGTCTACACCGCCCTCCGGGCCGTGGCCGTCATGCGGGGCATGACCCTCGGCGCCTTGGTCAAGGAGCTGGCGTCCCGGTGACTCTCGCTACCCGAGCCGCCGCTACCCCGGCCGCCTGACACCCCTTTCCCCCCCGTCCCCGCCGCCGGCCACCCCCGGCCCCGGCAACCTCGCTACAAGGAGCAGTCACGAACATGAGTACCGATCCCCGCCAGCGCATCGCCCAAGAGATTCAGAAGGAGACCGATGGTCTTCCTGGTGCGAACGCAATGCTGAACCTCGCCGCCGCCAACACCCCGCAGAACAAGTACCAGCGCCGTGACAAGAATGACGTGGTCGCCAGCGCCGGGCGCAAGGCTTCCGGCCACCTGTACCGCATCGGCGTGCTGCAGCGGGCCGCTGGGTCCTTGGGCGACGACGCCCTCGCTGACTTCGCCAAGGCGCTCGACGCCAAGGATGGCGACTCCGCCATCGCCGGGCTGCAGAGCCACAACCGGATGGGCCCCGTCGGCGACTTCGTTCGCCAGCACCGGAAGAGCCCGGGGCCGATGGGTTTCCTGCTCGACCCGAAGGATCAGGACGAGCTTGACCGCATCCTCGAAGGTGTCGCCAGCGGCGGCCACACCCCTGTCGAGCCGAAGAACCCGTCGTCGGCCACCGAGAAGAGGGGCTCCGAGAAGGACCGGGGCGGCAAGGGCATCATCACGCCGCAGTCGCCGGCCGAAGCGGCCGGGGCCAAGAAGCCGTCGTTCCGCGACTCCAGCACCAAGCTGCGGACCGCGATGGATGACGTTTTCAAGGCGACGAAGTAGATGGCCGCCTTCCGCAACCACACCCCGGCGACAGTTGACCCGCTGCCCATGCCGGAGCCCATGCCGGTCCCCGCCCCCTTCGACCAGCCGTCCCTCTCGCTGGCGGAGCGCCTCACCCAGGCCCGGCGCCTGGCCGATGAGGCCAAGGCGGCTGAGGACGCCGTCATCGCCGCCGAGGACGCCGAACGCCGGCGCATAGCCGAAGTGGAAGCCAAGGCTGCCGCCGAGGCTGCCGCCAAGTGGGACCGGCTGCGAGAGGACCGGGAGTCCTCGGCCGCCGCCGTCGCCGCCCTCGAAGCGGAGATCGAACGGCAGCGGCTCGAAGCGGTGCGGGACGCCGTCGAGGGCTGCGAGGCCGCCCGGACCCTGTTCTCCCGGGCCGTCGAGTCGCACGCCTCCCTGGTCGGGGCCACCCACGACGGTCTCCTGTCGGCGGCCCAGCTGGGCGAGGTCTATGTGTCGATGGTCACCGGCGGCCTGGTCGTTCCGGCGGAGCTGTGGCACAGCAGCGACATCCTGACCGCCGAAGTCGAAGCGGCTGGGCTGTCCTGGTTCGTGGTCAAGGACGGCGGCCCCGTCGAGCCGTACTCCGCCCGGCTCCTCGTGCGGGATCCGAGCGGCGCTCTGACCGAGGTGTGGGCCCTGGCGGATCTCGCCCGGGTTTGGCCGGGACGGGCAGCGTGACCGACGAGAACCTGGCAGCCCGCAAGGCCACCAGCCTCGCCGAGTTCGACGCCGAGAGCCAGGACATCTACGTGCGGGGCGTCCTCGCCCTGATCCCCAGCCACTGGCTGGTCACGTACAGGAGCGGCCTGGTCTCGGCGCTCCGAGCGGCGGCCACGGCACTCGAATCGGCGAACGTCCAATGACGCAGCTGGAGCGCATCCGCCGCGCGTGGGACGAGGGCCAGAACCCCTGGTCCCTCAGAGGCACCGACCGCCGCTTCCGGCACTGGCTCATGGATTCCATCGCCGGCGGCGTCGCAGTCGACGGGCTCATCGAGGCCGCACGCCAGTACCACCCGTACGACTACTAGATCACCAACGACGCAAGGGAGTAGCAGTGGCCCCGAACCTGGATGACATCCTCGGCACGCTCGGTGCCGGGGCGCCGGCCCCGGCGGACGGCAACCCCACCGGCTGGGCGCCGCTCGGACAGGGTGGCGGGAACCTGGACTCGGTCCTCGGTCCTCGTGGTGGGGCCGCCCCTGGGCCGGCCACGGCATCCGACTATTGGTCGCAGTTGTCGGGCCCCACCGGCGGGAATTCTTCGCCGCAGGCGCCGTCTGCCCCCGCCTCGGCGGACGCCTACTGGAAGCAGTTGTCCGGCGGCTGGGCCCCGCTCGGACAGGGCGGCGGGAACCTCGACTCGATCCTCGGCCCTCGTGGTGGGGCGCAGCCCGCCGCCAAGAGCGGCGGCAAGGGACTGCTGGGCCAGCTCGGCAAGCTCCTCAACCCTGCCAACCTGGTCAAGGGCGTCTACCACCTCGGCGGCGAAGTCGCCCAGTCGGCCGGGATCTCCCCGCAGCAGATGGTCGAACACGTCAAGGGTGTCGACCCCTGGTACACCCCCAGCGCCGCCACCGTGCAGAAGAACTCGAGCCCCGGCGTGAACGCCCTCTTCGGGAACCAGGTCAACGTCCCGGCCAACCCGCAGACCGGCGCCCCCGCCACCGTGAAGGGCGAGAAGGGCGCCCACGTCTTCGCCCAGCAGTCGCCGACGCTGTACCAGGCGGGCAAGGGTCTGGCGAACACGGTCCAGGGCGTGCCGGACATCGCCGTCAACGCCGCCGAGGACGCCTCGGGCAGCGGCCCCGGCCTGGCGAACTCGATCTACGGCCGACAGATCCACCAGGAGGGCGTCCTGCCCTTCATCGTCGGCACCGCCGGCAACCTCGCCATCCTGGCCGGGGGCGTCGGCGCTGCTGGTGAAGCAGCCGGGTTCGGCAACGTCGCCGAGGCGGGGCGCCTCGAAGGTCTCGCCGGTCGGGCAGCGACCAACGCCGACGAGGCGGGTGGCGTGGCGGCCGGCACGGTCAACACGGCCGACAAGGCCACTGCGGCGGCGCAGGCCGCCCGCGATGCCGGCGACCAGTCGATGGCCGGTGAGTACGACTCGGCCGCCCAGAACCTCTCGAAGGCGGCCGACCTGCGGGGGACGGTCGCCAACCGCTCTCCCCTCGGCCAGGCCGCCGAGCAGGTCACCGCCGGGGCGAAGACCGTCTCCCACTTCGGCAACCAGGTGGCGGGCGCCCCCGCCGAGCTGTACACGAAGTACCTCCCGGCTGCGGTCCGGGCGATCCCCGGCCTCGGGGACATCGCGGCCAACGCCGCCTCGGCCGCCGCCGACCGTGTCGGAAGCCTCCCGGTCGTGGAGCGCCTCCAGCAGAACGCCGACATGCGGGACACCCTCCGCGGCCAGCGGTCCGAGACGCAGCGGCTCGCCACGCCCGTCAACCAGGCGACCGCCCAGATCCGCACCCTGCTGCCCGACGCCGAATCGCAGGCCGCCGCCTACATGTCCCGCACCGGGGACGCCGCCACCCTGAACCGCCTGGCCGGGATGCCCGACGCCGAGCTTCAGCGGTACATCACCGAGACGCCGTGGCTCGCCCAGCAAGGTGCCACCCCGGCGGCCTTCCGCAAGGCGGCCGACTTCGTCGCCACCGACGGCGCCGGCGGCACGGCGAACCTCAGCCCGGCCCAGGCCGGCGACCTCGCCCAGGCCCACCAGATCATGGACACCGGCATCTACACCCCGAAGGAGCAGCGTTACGCCGCCGGCTACGGCGACCGTCAGACCCCGACGCCTGCCACCTTGGCGGACCGTCAGCTCCATGTCGCCGGTCAGGCCAACAGCGCCGGCGTCGAAGCGCCCCAGGTGCGGACGTTGCTGTCCCACGCCAACGCCGCCGCCGCCTGGGCGACCGACCGCGCCAACGCCGTGGAGGCGACCGACCCGGCGCTAGCCGCCCAGCTGCGCAGCATCGCCGGTGAACTGCCGAGCAGCGCCGCTGGCCTCCCCGGGGCGAAGTACATCGCCGGTGGTGTCGCCTCCGAACCGGCCCCTCGGGTGCCGGGCAGCGCCGAACCCCGCCTTCGCAGCCGGGTCAAGACCACCTCGGAGATGTTCCGGGAAACCGACCAGGCGCCCCTCTCGGCCAAGGGCCAGCAGAGCCAGGTCAACGCTGACATCGCCACCCGGGTCCGCAACGAAACTCCCCGGGTCGTGCAGCAGCGCCTCGGTGACGTCGCCTCGAACGTGGCGGCCACACCGGGCCTCACCGGCGAGGCGCTCGCTGCCAGCCTGTCCGAGGCGAAGGCACCGGGCGGGGGCGGCTGGACCGCCTGGGACCCGACCGGCACCGGCCGCCGCCTCGACCCCTGGGAGGTGACGCCGCAGTCGGCGGTGATCCCGACCCGGCTGCTCGACAAGTACCAGAAGTGGAACGGCCCGGCCCACACGTCGCTGCCCGGCCGTGTCTACGACGCCGCCTCCGCCGTGGCCCGGCCCCTCAAGCTCGTCGGCACCGGATTCCCGATCCACAAGGCGCTCGCCGACATCGCCCTGAACCAGGCGCTCGCCGGGGTCTCCCCGATTGACGTCCTCGGTCACGCCGGCCAGGCGCTGCAGGACATGAAGACCGGGACGCTGCCCGCTGACATCGGCGCCATGCCCCGCCGCGAACTGCCGGCGGCCGACACCGCTGGGCAGCACGTCGCCAACGGCCTGCGCCGGATGCAGGACACGGCGATGGCTCCGTTCCGGGGGATCGACACCGTCAACCGGGACGCCGTCTACCGGACCCTGACCGAGCGGGGCTACTCGCCGCAGACCGCAGCCGAGATGACCCGCAAGGCCGGTGGCGACCTCGGCTCCATGAACCCCGGCGAGAAGGCTGCCGGACGGCGCCTCTTCACCTACTACCCGTGGCAGCGCCACCTGGCCGACGTCGCCACGTCGCTGCCGGTGGCCCACCCCGCCGGCCTCGCCGAAGCGGCAGCGGTCGCCCAGGCCGACGAGCGGGGCCGCCCAAACCAGCCCGCCACCCGCAATGGCATCGAGGATTTTCTCAATCCTTTCGCCACGTTCATCCCGCTCGCCCAGCCGACCGGCAACCAGACCCGGGGGCAGGCGATCAGCCGCATGGCCGAAGGGGCGATCAACCCGATCCTCTCCGTTGGCGCCGGCCTCGGCACCGGCCTCAACCTCCGCACCGGCCGCTACGTGTCCGCCCCCGGCGAGACGTACGGGCAGCCGCCGGGGCCGATGATCATGAACCCGGCCGAAGCAGCCCGGTACGCCCTGCACACCTTCGCCCCGCAGATCGCCCAGGGCCAGGACGTCGCGGGCGGCGCTGGCACCCCGGCGGGCTTCATCCCGTACCGCTTCGACACCGGCCAGGCCGAGACCACCGGCGCCAGCCGGGTGCAGCCCGGGACCACCCGCCTCGACGCCCTCGCCCGTCTCCTCGGCCTCCCCCACGCCGAGAAGGTCACGCCGCCGAAGCTCAAGCGGGGCCGGTAACCACCCCGAACCAGTAATTCCGGCGGATCCGGCGGAATTTCTCCCGACCCACCGGCGCCGCAGCGGTTCTGCGGCAACCCAACATCCCCAGGGGCGTTACGAGGCCCCGAACTCGGAAAGGCAGTTCATGAGCACCCACCAACCCACAGCCGCCGACCTTGCCCGGCTCGGACACCAGATCGTCCCCGCCCTCGAACGTTGCGGCGAACACCCCGAGGGGCCGTGCAAACACCCCGGCCCCGGCTACTCCAAGGGCGGCCACTCACAGGACGTCGGCCTCAGCCTCGCCAGCCTTGAAGCTCGGGCCAACCATCCCGACGCCTTGCCGAACCGGTACTGCCTGATCCAAGGGCCGCTCGCCGGGACGTTCGTCATCGAGACCGACACCGTCAAGCACACCGACCCGGACACCGGCGAGGTGACCACCAGCCTCGTCGGCGAAGAGTCGCTCAAGCACCTCTGCTACGAGCTGGGCGTCTGCATCCCCGCCGGGCCGTGGATGCGGACCGACAGTGGCTCCGTCCACCGGCTCGGCCGCTACCCCGAACTGCCCGAGGGGCAGAAGCTCGGGAACTCCGCCTCGAAGCTGGCGTACAAGGTCGACGTCCGCGGCGACGGCGGGCAGATCCTCGCCCTCGACGGGGACCGCCGCGTCTGGGAGGACTGGGATCAGCCGATCCCCGAGTGGCCCGCCGCCCTCATCGAACGGATGGTGAAGGCCGCCGGCAACTACGCCGAGACCGACTTCTCCGAGTTCGACGGCAACGAGTCCACCGCCTACGGGCTCGCCGCCCTCGAAGACGAATGTGAGCAGCTGGCCGCCACCGCCTCGGCCCGGCTCAACGCCACCTTCACCGCCGGCGTCAAGCTCGGGCATCTCCTGGCCGGGGGTGAACTCGCCCTGGACGAGATCCGCGACTCGGTCCGCACCGCAGCCATCGACAACGGCTCGTGGGATGACCTGGGCGACGACGGCTACGAAGTCGAACGGGCCCTCGACAACGGCCTCCGGCTCGGCGTGGTCGACCCCCGCAGCGCACCGACCGCGGAGATCGGCACCAAGGAGCGGGCCACCGAGGACATCACCAGCAGTTGGGCGCCCGTCGACCTCGGCGCGGTCCTCAGCGGTGCCGGCCTCGACCCGCCGCCCACCATGTGGCGCCGGGCCGACGGTCTGAACCTCGTCTACCCCGGCAAGACCCACGCCTTCAATGGCGAGTCCGAATCGGGCAAGTCGTGGGCGGCCCTCACCGTCTGCGCCGAACGGCTCCAGGCCGGCGAGTCGGTCATGTACATCGACTTCGAGGACACCCCGGTCTCCATCGTCGGCCGCCTCAAGGCGCTCGGTGTGCCCGGGGACGTCCTCGGCAGGCGCTTCGCCTACCTGCGCCCAGACGAGGCGCTCAGCCCGGTGGAGTCGACCCGGCTCCTCTCCCACGTCGCCGCGGTCAGCCCGGCCGTGGTGATCCTCGACGGTGTCACCGAGGCGATGGCGCTGCACGGCTGGGACCCCCTCGGCCTGAAAGACGTCGCCGCCTGGCTCAACATCCTCGCCAAGCCGCTCGTCCGCACCGGCGCCGCGGTCATCCTCATCGACCACGTCACCAAATCCCGGGATGGCCGGGGCCGGTGGGCCATCGGCAGCCAGCACAAGCTCGCCGGCGTCGACGTCGCCTACAGCTTCGACAACGTCCGCCCGTTCGGCCGAGGCCGGGAAGGGAAGACCATCGTGCACATCTCCAAGGACCGGCCTGGCTACGTCCGCGGCGGCTCCATCAACCCGAAGACCGCCGCCGAGTTCCACCTGGCCGAGAGGGACGGCACCGTCACCACGAGCCTGCGCCCGGTGGTCGACCTGGAGCGCACCGCCGACGACAAGTTCCGGCCGACGATCATCATGGAGAAGGCGTCCCGGTTGCTGGCCGACGCGC
>Ga0070741_10010246_pt1 | contig 17788 bp, 12 predicted proteins | sample Coa_R1_4_FD_66440 | JGI IMG/M metagenome (GOLD analysis project Ga0070741, IMG submission 66440) | Surface soil microbial communities from Centralia Pennsylvania, which are recovering from an underground coalmine fire - Coalmine... | ecosystem: Environmental > Terrestrial > Soil > Unclassified ...
GGCTCGTACAGCAGCCACGCGGTGCGAGTCATCGCATCGACCGGCGGCAGGAGAAATGCCACGCCATCCACGAGCCAGCGCGCCGCAACCTGAAGCTGCGACTCCTCGGCGAGCGGGCCGGCGGAGATCAGCTGGATCGTCGGCATGTTGCGCGCGAGCACGTACATCCCGGCCGTGGCCGCCAGCGCCGGGACGAGCTGCCCGAGCGTCATGGCGAAGAAGAGCGCGATCGCGGCGACCAGCGCGGTTTCCACGGCGAGCGAGATCCCCCAGGCGAGCACTTTCACCGCCGGCGCCCAGAGCGCGAGCGGCAGCGCGAACACGACCGCGAGGGCGACGCCGCAGGCAGCGAAGCCCGCCAGCCGTCCGAGGTAGTGCTCGGTGCGCGAAAGCGGCAGGGCGAGCATGAGCTCGAGGCCCTTGTCGCTGATCTCGCGCGCCGTGCTGGCCGCGACATGCGTCGCGATGAGGAACACGGAGCAGGCGCGCAGGGCGGCGCCGACCACGGCGAGCTGCAGCGCGACGCTTTCCGTCACCGCGACCTGCGAAAGGAACGCGGCCAGCGCCACGCTGAGCAGGAGGCTCGCGGCCGCAAGCCAGGGCAGCCCGCCGCGTCGGGCCTCCAGGAGCACCAGCCGGGCTAGAGTGGCCGTCGCCATCGGTTCGTTTGTAGACTAGCCGCGGGTCCTCCACCATGCAACCCGTCGCGCTTTCGCAGATCGGCAACCTCACCTGGGCGTTCAGCCAGCGTCACTGGCGGCTCATCGTGGTGCCGATGCTGCTGCTGCTGCATGTCGCGGTCGTCCGCGGCGTCTCCGATCCGTGGGCGCGGGCGCTGCTGCTCGCGCATCTCGGGCTGCTGCTCCTGTGGCAGCCGTTCCTCAGCATGGAGCGGCGCGTGTCGCCCGCACAGGGCATGGTGGTGTCCCTCGGCGCGGTGGTCGTGATGCTGTGGCTGAACTGGTGGCTGCTCGCGTTCTGGGTGGTCGTGCTGGCGGGGCTGGTGGGCGGCAAGGTCTACCAGCAGCATGCGCTGTGGCAGCGGCGCGCCTACCTCGTGATGCTGCTCTACCTGGTGGCGTTGCTCGCGGTGATCATCCTTCCGGAGATCGCGCCGCGCCGCGAGATCACGTCGGAAGTCCGCCGCGCGGCGGAATATGGCCTGCCGCTTCTCTTCGTACTGATCGCGCTCTTTCCCGCCGAGCGGGAGTCCGCGGGCGACGCGGCGCAAGTCATCGACTTCTTCTACGCCGTGTTCCTGATGCTGCTCCTCGTCGTCGTGATCCTGGGCAGCTTCACCTTCATGACGCTCGGCCGCACGGCCTACCTCGAGGCGCTGAGCTATACGGTGCTCCTGATCGGCGGCGCAGTGCTCCTCATCGGCCTCGCCTGGAACCCGCGCGGCGGCGTGGCGGGACTCGACGTCTTCGTGTCGCGCTACCTCTTTTCCATCGGCCTGCCGCTCGAGAAGTGGCTGCACTTCCTCGCCGAGCTTTCGCAGCTCGAGGCGCGGCCCGGCCGGTTCCTCGATGAAGCCGTTGCCGCGCTCGCCCGGCTTCCCTGGGTCGCGGGCGCCGGCTGGCGCGCCGGCGAGTCTGCGGGCGAAAAGGGGGAGCACACGCCGCAAAAGGTCGAGTTCCAGAACAACGCGCTCGCGCTCGCCATCTACTCGCGCTACCGCATGAGCGCGGCCCTGCAGTGGCACCTTCACCTGCTCGGCCAGGTGCTCGGCGAGTTCTATATCGCCAAGCTGCGCGAGGAGAAGCTGCGGCAGGCGAGCTACCTGCAGGCGGTCCACGAGACCGGCGCGCGCATGACGCACGACATCAAGAACCTGCTGCAGTCGCTGAACGTATTGTGCTCGGTGGCCGCGCGCGACGACAACCGCGACTCGCCGCAGCTGCAGGCTCTGCTGCGGCGCCAGCTGCCGCTCATCGCCCAGCGGCTCTCCGAGACCCTCGAGAAGCTGCAGCGGCCGAAGGAGTCGCCGGAAAGCTACGTCGCGGCGCGCGCCTGGTGGGACGCGCTCCTCAAGCAGTACCGCGGCGAAGGCGTGGAGTTCCACGCCGCGGAGATTCCCGCCCGGCTTCGCCTGCCGCAGACGGTCTTCGACACCGTGGCGGACAACCTCGTGCGCAACGCGCTCGCGAAGCGCGTCGTCGAGGGCTATCTCACCGTGCGGATCGCGTTCGAGTGCGGCGAGCTCGTGTCGCTGCGGGTGTGCGACTCGGGCAGCGCCGTGCCCGAGGAGCTGGCGCCCCAGCTGCTGCGCTCGCCGGTCGGCTCGGCCGGCGGCCTGGGCATCGGCCTCTACCAGGCCGCACAGCTCGCGCGTGCGAGCGGCTACACGCTCTCGCTCGAGGAGAACCGCGACGGCGAGGTGTGCTTCGCTCTGGCCGGCCCCGCGCGCTGATCAGGGCAGGATGCCGGCGGCGACCAGGCTGCCGTAGAGCTCGCCCACCGGGATCCACGTGAATTGATCGTCGAACTCGCCGCCGGAAGCGCTGCTCGGCGCTTCCTCATGGGAAACGAACACCGGATCGGCGTCGCCCGCGCCGTTGAGGTTCGCCGCTTCGTCGGCGCCGCTGCCGCCGGTGCTGGTCGCGTTCTTGCCCGTGGAGAAGACGATCGCAACGATGAGGCTCTGCGAGTTGACCTGGTTCGCGGCGCCGCCGCAAGCCGAAGCGCTGATCCCCGTCGAGGACTTGCAGACGATCAGGTCGTCGGGTTGGCAGCTCAGGCCGTAGGTCTTGAGGTTCGCGGCATGCGTATAGAGGATGGTGCCGGCGGGCGGCGTGATCGCGCACGTGCCGCTCGCGCGCTGCTTGGCCACCGCGTAGCGTATGCGGTTCTGCCACGCGTCGACGGCAAAGCCGCTCGCATCCACGTTCTGGAAGCCGATCGTGGCCGCGGGCAGCAGACCGCCGGTATAGCCGTTGGAAAGGGTGCCCCCGTAGTAGTCGTCCACCCCGCTGCCGGTGCACCTGCCGGTCACGGAATCGCGGACTTCCGCGCCTGCGCTATGGTTCGCCGCGTCCTTGTAGCGCGCGGGACAGGGCAGGCGCCCGTTCGCGACCGCGAACGCAAGGATGAGCTCGCGCGCCCGGTCGAGACGCTGGCGCGTCTCTTCCTTGTCGCGCTGGTCGATGTGCGCGGCAAGCGTGTAAACGACGCTGCTCATCAGCAAGCCGACGATGACCATGGCGACCGCCACCTCGACCAGAGTGAAGCCGACCGGCCGCTTCATGGCAGCTGCCCCGCGGCGACGAGACGGTTGTAGAGCTCTCCCGCCGTGATCCAGGCGAATTGATCGTCGTACTCGCCGTTCGCGGCGTCGCTGCCGGTCGGCGTGTGCACGACGAAGCTCGCGTTGCCGTCGAGGTTGGCGGCTTCGTCCACCCGGCCAAGCGCCGTCGCGGCCGTTGCATCCGCGGCGCTGCTGCCGTTCTTTCCCACCGAAAGCAGCACGGCGACCACGACGTTGCTGGCCACTGCCTGGTTGGTGGCCGTGACGCAGCTCGAGGCCGTGATCGGGCCGGACGCGGACCGGCAGAGCAGGAGATCCGCAGGTTGGCAGGCGACACCGTAGGTCTTCATGTTCGTCGTGCTCGTGAACACGAGCGTGGGCGAAGTCGCGCTGCAGCCGGTCGGCGTCGTCCCGCTCACGACGTAGCGGATGCGGTTGTTCCAGGCATCCACCGCGAACCCCGACGAGTCAGTCGGCTGAAAGCCGATCGAAGCCGCCGGGAGATAGCCGTTGTAGTAGTTCGAGCAGTTGCCATGCGACTGGACCGTGGTGGTTTCGCTGCCGGAGCACGTGCCGCTCGCCGCGCTGCAGAAGCTCTCGAGGCCCTGACTGTGGCTCGCGGAGCTGGTGTAGCGCGCCGGACAGGGCAGGCGCCCGTTCGCGAGGGCGAACGCCACGACCAGATCGCGCGCCTGCTGGAGCCGGGTGCGCGTCTCGTCGAAATCCCTTTGGTCGGTCTGCGCCGAAAGGGTGTACATCGCGGTCGCGAGCACCAGCGCGATGATGACCATGACCACGGCAAGCTCGGTCAGGGTAAAGCCGCCTGCAGGTGTCCTTCTCCGCGTCATCAGTTGGTGTCGACGACGACGATGCGATCGTTGAACGGCTTCTTCAGCGAGGCGGCATTCGCCCGGCTCACCGTCTGGCTCTCATAGGAGCCGGTCGCGTTGCCGAATTCCAGGTAGTCCGAGAGCGTCGCGCTCGGCCGCGTGCTGCCGTTGATGCTGCGCCCGGCGAGGATCAGCATCGCGCGCTGCCCGCCGCTGGGCGTCACATTGGTCACCGTGAGGCAGTTCGAGCCGGTGGTGCACGCGGGCTGCGCCGGCAGGCCGGCCGGGGAATAGCCGTTGGCAACGGCGTAATAGGTCACTTCCTCCCACTTGTTGCGTGTGAACCAGCCGAAGTTGGAGTCCTGCGAATAGAGCAGCGGGTGGTCGTGGAAGACGCTGATCGGCCTGAGCGCGCTGGTCCCGCCGGCGGCATCCGTGTTGATCGTGACGGTCGACTGCTTGCAGCCCAGAAACAAGCCGAGAATTCCCGATATTGAGCAGAGCCCGTTGCCCAGGAAGGCTCCCAGGCCGCCCGGCAGGGTCGCGTTTCCCGTCACGCTGACGACCGTGCTGCCGTCCGCCGCGAGCGCCGGGTTGGTCGTCGCCATGCTGGCCGACGAGAGGTTGGTCATGGTCACGGAGGCGAGGCTGACATCGCTCAGCTTCGTGAAGGTGCGCATCGCCATGGCGACATTGGATGCGGTCAGATCGATCTGAACCGGGGTCGTCGTGGCGAGGCAGGAGAAGAGCGAGCAGCGGAAGTAGAACGTGCAGCTGACGCTGGTCGCGGACACCGTGCACGACGGCGTGTAGATCGAGCCGCCGGAGATCGCCGCGTTCGTCCACGAAACCAATGTCGGGTTGCATCGGGTTCCCGAGCTGCAGGCCGTGCCGCTGCCCGGCGCAGTTTCCGAATAGACCATCGGCAGCAGGCCGGTGCGGTTGTTGAGCGTGCCCTGCATGGCGCTCGTCGACGGATTCGCGAAGGTCGCCGCGTACGGATAGACGGCGCCGCTTCCTCCAAAGTAGACCGGGGTGAGATTGCTGTGCGTGGTCGCCCCGCTGTTCTCGTACCCGCGCGTCACGGTCAGCGTGGTGCCGCTCACCGCGGTGACAAGCATGAGTTCCGTGTCGACCAGCAGCCGGAAGTTCGGCGCCGGCAGTCCGGTGGAGGACGCGACCGTCAGGGTGGTGCTGCTGCTGTTGATATTGCCGGCGAGGGTCGTGTTGCCCCAGGCCGCGCCGGCAAGGGCGCTCGACCAGCCGTACACGGTCTTCAGCGCCGGGTCGATCTCGCGGTGGATGCGGTCGGCGACCGCGGCCTCGATGCCCGGCATGATGTCCGCAACGGTGATCTTGAGCACCTGGTCGTTGAACGCGCTGTTCGTGCTCGAGGTGACGAAATTCGTATCTGCCGGGCTGGTGGCGTTGTCGCATTCGAGGTAGTTGCGCCAGTCCGGCGCGACGTCGGGGGTCGGAGAGCGGGCCTGGCTCCACGCCGCGCATCCCGTGGAAGCGGTAACGTTTGTGACCGGCCCCGGCGCGATGAGCAGCGCGATCACGGTGTCGCCCGCGGCTTGCGTCGTGTACGAGACGCCGTCGATGTTCAACTGTCCAACGCTGTTGGAGTTGATGGAGGTGTTCGCGCCCACGCCGGTGATCGCCCAGCCGGGCGACACCACGTACCAGAGCGGCTCGCTCGCCGAATCGAGGAACTTTTCCGTGCCGATGGTGCGCCAGGGATAGCGCCCGACGGCGGGCAGCGAGCATCCGGCCGAGTTCATCTTGCCGTCGGTGCCGTTCAGCACGTCGTTGAACGTGCCCGGGGCCTCGGGGCAGGGCAGCGCGCCGGGATTGTTCTCGCCGGCCTTGTTCGCCTGGGCCACGACGTAGCCGATGAGGGCCTGTTTCGCGCGGTTCAGCACCTGCGCGTTGTAGGCGCGGTCGATCGCGAGGTGGTTCGCGCTGAGCTGGTTCAGGCGCTTCACCAGGAACCAGGTGCCGCCCATGGCGAGCACCGCCATCACGAGGATGAGCGCGATGCCGCGCTGCCGGCGAAGGCTGCGCTTCACTCGCCTGCGGGCGCGCGGCGCACGCGGATCTCGCCACCGCCCAGCACGTCGTGCACCTCGCCGCTGCCGCTATCGAGCACTTCGCCGGGCTTGAGCTCGACCCGCGCACCGCCCTCGCCCACGGGGACCGATACGCTCTGGTCCTTGCCGCGCGGCACGCGAGGCGCATCGGGCTGGCCCGTGTCGAGAATGCCCTCGCCGTTCAGGAATACCGTCGAAGGCCCGCCGCTGCGCTTCACGTAGCCGTTCATCTTCGTCGTCGGCGAGGCCGCGACCGCGGCGGCCGGCTTGTCCGGGATGCGCGCCTTGCGCCGCTCGTCGAGCGCGCTGCGCTGCTCCGGCGTGAAGAAGAGGCGGCCGAAGTCCTGGGCGCGGGCGGGCACCGCGAGCAGGGCCAGGACGCAGGCGAGCAGGGACAGGCGGCTCATTTCTTCGCGCCCCGGTCCTGGATGGTGATGAGGTCGATCTTGCACTCGGCGCGCAGCCGCGGCGTGATGCTCGTCCCGGTCGCGGCCTGCCCGGTGCGCGCGATCTCGCAGCGCTTGACCGAATAGTAGGCATTGCCCGATGCGCGCAGGTCGCCGAGGAAGCGCACCAGGTCGCCCTCGTGCAGGAGCGCGAGCTGCACGTCCATCGGGCTCGCATAGAAGTCCACCGTCCCGGGCTTGCCCGGCATCGAGACGAGCAGCCGCTGGCGCTCGACGCGGTAGCGCACGTCGAGAAGCTCGCGCTCCGTGCGGATGCGATTGATGGCGTCGGCCCACTCCAGGCGCTGCTCGTCGCCGACGATGTTGAGGCGCTTGAGCTGCTGGTAGACCTCGAGCTTCTCCTTGACCTCGCGCTCCTCCTCCGCGATGCGCGCGAGGCGCTCGGCGTCCTCCGAGCGCTGCTTTTGCGCCGCCGAGAGCTCCCGTGCGGCGCGCTGCTTGGATTGGCCCGCCCACCAGATGCACCCGGCGCCGACCGCGAGCAGCGCGACGCAGGCGAGCAGCGGCAGGATCAGTTTGTTGAGGTCGGCGCGCGTAAGGTTCATGGCAGCTTGCGCCTGAGAACGATGGTGAAGCGCGGCGCCTCGCCGGAATCGGCGGCGCCGCCGCCGCCGATATCACCCGTGAGCGTGCCCTCGGAGGTCACGTCGAACGGAAGCTGCGTGCGCACGAGCTGGTAGCCGCCGCTGCTGCCCAGAGCGTTGGCGAAGTTCTGCACCTGCGCGGTGATGCCGCGGTAGTCATTGCGCTGGGTCGCGTTCACGCGCCCGGACACTTCGAGCGTGACCGCCGCGGCGCCCGGGTCCTCCGGCTTCGCGCCCGAGACGGGTGTGGCCCCGGCCGCCGGCTTGTCCGTGGCTTCGCCGGGCCGGCCCGCGCTCCACACCAGGCTCTCGAGCTCGAACTGCGGGAACTGCTCGAGCACCTGGGAAACGTGCGCGAACGAGCGCTCGGGAGATGCCGAAAGCTCCGCCAGGCGCCGGAACTCCACGACCGCGATCTTCAGGTTCTCGGTGCTCGTCTGCGTCACGGGGAAGGTCGACGTGATGCGCTGGTACTGGTCCGCCGCCATCGCGGCCTCGCGCCGCTGCGCCGCTGCGCTGTCGCGCAGCGCGCTCGCATCCAGCGCGCGCGATCCGGCCACGAGCATGCACGCGGCGAAGCCGAGCGCGCCGGCGGCGACGACGCCGCGCTGCAGCTGCCAGACGAGGAAGCGCCTGCGCTCCTCCCGGCTCGCGAACTGCTCGCGCGGCGGCTTCTTCGCCGTGAGATGGAGGTAGAGCGATTCGGCGAGCGTGCCCGGCGGTATGGCCTTGAGCCCGATGGCGCGCGCCGTCTCCTCGAGCTCGATGGTGCGGAACACGAGGCGCGCGTCGGAGATCAGCGTCTGCTCGAAGGCGGCCCGCTGGCCCGACGGGGCCACCACCAGCACCTGGACCGGGGCGCCGTCGCGCGGCAGCGTGCGCAGCGTCGCGAGGTACTGGAGCAGCCGCAATGTCTCCGAGCGCACGAACACGGCGAGCGACTCGGCCGGCATGTCCGTGGTGCGCTCGAGGCGCGCGAAGCGCAGGCGGCCGTCCTCGACGAAGGACTGGCGCAGCCCGGAGCGGTTGGCGGTGACGATCAGGCAGCGCGGCGCCGTGACCTTGAGCCGCGCCGCGAGCGCCGGCGCGAGCAGAGGCACGGAGTACACGCCGGCAAGGCGCGCGCCGGCGTTCTCGAGCGCGTCGAGCCAGGGCACGAACTGCTGCGTGTTGGTGAACGAGGCGAGGAGCAGCCGTTCGTTGCGCCGCTCTCCGGTGATCACCTGGCCGAGGGAGAGCGCGGCGGCGAGGCGGGTGTCGCGATAGCGCTGCGCAATGCGGCGCTGCACGATCGCGTCCCGGTCGCCGCCGCGCAGGAACGGGATCTGGTCCTCGTGGAAGTCCTCGCCCATGAGGTCGGCGAGGACGTAGAACAGCGCGCCGCGGCGGCCGCGCAGGTACTCGCGGAAGGCTTCGACGCCGGCGTCGTCGGCGCCGAACTTGGCGTCCAGCTCGAGCCCGCGCGCGGTGCTGCGATAGACCGCATGCTCCTCGCCGGTGAAATACAGGATGCAGCGCAGCGCCATGGGCTAGAACTTCATCTTCGAGATCGAATCGTAGACCGGGCCGAGCACGGAGAGCATCACCCACCCCAGGATGAGACCGAGCACCACGGTGAGCGCAGGCTCGATGAGCGCCTGCAGCTTGCCGATCGATTCGCGCACTTCGCGGTTGTAGAAATAGCTCACGTTGAGCAGCGCCGTGTCGAGCCCGCCGGTATTCTCGCCGATGCGCAGCATCCGGATCACGAGCGGCGGGAACAGGCCCACGTCCTGGAACGCCACGGTCATGTTCTTGCCCTCGGCGATCTGCTGTCCGACGGTGCGCAGCGCGTTCTCGAGCGGCTTGTTGCCGACGATCTCCTCGCAGCTGCGGATGGCGTCGAGCACGGTGATGCCGGAGGAGTACATCATGGCGAAGCTCGAGGCGAAGCGCGACAGGATGATGCGGCGCAGGATCGGCCCGAGCAGCGGCAGGCGCAGCTTGTAGCCGTCGACCGCGTACTCGACGGCGGGGTTCGCCTTCATCGCGTAGCGCAGCGATCCCCAGGCGATGAACGGCGCGAGGAGCACCGCCCACCAGTAGTTCACGAAGAAGTCGGACACCTTGATGAGGATCACGGTCTGCAGCGGCAGGCTCTGCCCCATGTTGCGGATGAAGCCCGCCATCTGCGGCACGAGGTAGATCATCAGGAAGAGCGTCACGAGGAGCACCGCGCTGCCGACGAACGCCGGGTACATCATCAGCTTCTTGGTCTGCGAGTGCAGCTCGTCCTCCCACTTCAGCGACTCGGTGAGGCTCTTCAGCACCTCGCCCAGCTTTCCGGTCTGCTCCCCGGAGCGCACCAGGCTGACGAACACCTTGCTGAACACCTCCGGGAACTCCGCCAGCGCCTGCGACAGGCTGCGCCCGCCCTCGATCGACTCGATCAGGCCGGACACGACCTCGCGGAAGCGCGCGTTCTCCACCGTCTCGCGCAGATCGACGAGGCCCTCCACGACCGGCACGCCGGCGTTGGCGAGCTGCTCGAGATGGAAGCAGAAGTTGATCAGGTCCTGGCGCGCGACGCGGCCGCCGCCGATGAGGCGCGTGCGCTGGCTGGTCGGCGCGCCGCTCACGAGGTCGAGCTCCATGCGCGAGAGGCGCTGCTCGAGGTCGAAGAGATTCACGGCCTCGACGCGGCCGATGACGCTCTTGCCCCGCCCGTCGATCGCCTTGTATGTGAACAGCGGCATTTCTTAAACCCGGGATGGTCCCCTGTTCCCGGATTATGGGGCCTAACGGGGCGCCGGTTGCCGCCTAGGCCATGCGGTCGGTGAGGTCCACCACCCGCATGAGCTCGTCGAGGCTGGTGGTCCCGGCGCGCACGAGCCGCACGCCGTCGTCGGCGAGCGTCTTGAAGCCCTTGGCGCGCGCGGCGGTCAGGATCTCCCGGGCGGTGGCGCGCCGCGCGATCAGCTCGTCGATGCCGGCGTCGATCTTGAGGAGTTCCAGGATGCCATTGCGCCCGCGATAGCCCTGGTAGTCGCACTGCTCGCAGCCCACCGCACGAAAGAGCGCCGCGGGCTCGGTGGGCGTCATGCCGAGCAGGCGCCGCTCCTTCACGTCGGGATCGTACGTCTGGCGGCAGGTGCGGCAGAGCCTGCGCACCAGGCGCTGCGCGATGACCCCGATGATGTTGCCCGCCATGACATCGGGCACGATGCCGATGTCGAGCAGGCGCGGGAAGGCGCCGACCGCGGAATTGGTGTGCAGCGTCGAGTAGACCTGGTGGCCGGTCATCGCGGCGCGAAAGGCCATCTCGGCGGTGTCGCGGTCGCGGACCTCGCCCACCAGGATCGCGTCCGGGTCCTGGCGCATCAGCGCGCGGATGCCGTTCGCGAAGTCGAGCTTCGCCGATTCCGCGACCGAGGTCTGGCGGATCAGGGTCATCGGGTATTCGACGGGGTCCTCCAGCGTCATGATGTTCACGCCGTCGGAGTTGATGTGGTTGAGGATCGAGTACAGCGTAGTCGTCTTGCCGCTGCCGGTCGGGCCGGTGACGAGGATGATGCCCTCGGGGCGGGCGATCATGCGCTTGAGCAGCTCGAGCTGCGAGTCCTCCAGGTTGAGCTTCTCGAGCGGCACGATGCCCTTCTGCCGGTCGAGGATCCGCAGCACCAGGTTCTCGCCGTGCGTCGTCGGCAGCGAAGCGACGCGGAAGTCGACCACGCGCCCCGACATGGTGGCGGAAATGCGCCCGTCCTGCGGCGCGCGCGTCTCGGCGATGTTCATCTTCGACATCACCTTCAGCCGCACCGCCATCGCCGGCCAGTAGGTCTTGTGCAGCGAGCGGATTTGCCGCAGCACGCCGTCGATCCGGTAGCGGATGCGCAGGAAGTTCTGCTCCGGCTCGAAGTGGATGTCGGAGGCGGCGCGCTCCACCGCGTCGGCGAGCAGCGCCGAGATGAGGCGCACGACGGGCTGCGAGTATTCATCGCCGTCGGCGATCGACGTATAGTCGACCTCGCCGGTCTCGATCTCGCGCAGGATGCCGTCGATCGAGAACTCATGGCCGTAGTAGTGCTCGATCGCGCGCTCGACCTCCGAGTCGCCGGCGAGGCGCAGCTCGACCTCGAAGTCGCCCTTGAGGTGGGCGCGCAGCTGGTCGATGGCGACGATGTTGTTGGTATCGGCGAGCGCGACGATGAACTTCTTCTGCTGCCGGTCGATCGCGACCGGGAAGATGTGGTAGCGCCGCGCCATGTCGCGCGGCAGCATCTTGAGCGCGGACGGGTCGACGATGATGTGCGCGAGGTCCACCGACTGCAGGCCGAGCTTCTCGGAGAGCGCGTCGCGCAGCGTCGCCTCGGACACGAAGCCGAGCTGCACCAGCAGGCGCCCGACGGGCACGTGCTGCTTCGTCTGCTCGAGCAGCGCGATGCGCAGCTGATCCTCGGTCAGGATGCCCTGATCGATGAGGATCTGGCCGATGTGGCGCTTGGCCTGCGGGTTGGTGGGGGAATTCACCTGGAAAGGATGATATCTGCGCCTCTAGGGGGCGGCTGTCAAATTTGCCCCCCCGCTGTCAGATTCTGTCAGCGGGAGAGCTGCGCTGCGCGCTCGCGCGCCGCCTCGGTACTGAAGCTCGCGCCCGACTTCGTTGCGAGCGCGAGCGCGCGCCGATAGTACTCGAGAGCGGGCTTGGGCTGCCCGATGTGATCCAGGCTTACGGCGAGGTTGTAGGCGAAGTCCGCATTCTCGGGCTCGGCCGAAAACGCCTTGAAGTACTGCTGCTGCGCCTCGCCCCAGCGTCCCTGCTGGGCGAGCTGGTTGCCGAGCGCGAAATAGAGCTCGTGCGCGCCGGGCTCGGAGGCCAGCAGCCCCTTGATGCGGGTCTCCGCCGCCACCGGGTCGGCGCGGCCGCGCAGCGAGATGAGGGCCGCGGCCGCATGCGGGTCGCGCGGATCGATCTGCAGCACGCGCAGGTACGCGGCCTCGGCCGCTTCGGGATGGCCGCTGCGCAGCTCGACCGCCGCGAGCCCGAGCAGCGCATCGCGGTTGGCGGGCTCTTCGCGCAGCGCCTGCTGGTACTCCTCGCGCGCGACGGCGAGGTTTCCGGCGCCATAGGCGGCATAGCCGCTGCTCACGTGCGGGGCCACCTGCTGGGGCGCCGGGCGCGTGACGGTCACTTCCGGCGTGCGCTCTTCGCGGCGTGGCTCCGCAAGCGGCGCGGGCTTGAGGCGCGGAGCCGCGGGCGCAGCCGCAGTGGGGCGCGCCTCGGGCGCAGCCGGAGTCGCCGCAGCGGGTGCGGCCGCAACCGAAGGCGTGATGGCGCCGCTTGCCTGCTGCGGCAACCCGGGAATGGCATTCGCCGAAGGAGCCGGCGCGCTGGGTGCGGCCGCCGGCGCTGCGGCCTGCGCCGGCGCAGGCCCTTCGTTGCCCTGCGGCCGCGGGCTCGAGTTCACCAGGGCCGGCGGCGGCCGCAGCTGGTACCAGAAGTACACGACCGTGCCGACCGCGAACGCGCCGAGCACGCCCACCGTGATGTAGAAGGGCAGGCGAGGGTTGGGCTCCTTGAACTTGGCCTCGAACACCTTCTTTGCCGCGGCCCGGTCGCTTGCCGGGCTCGCCTCGCGCGCCGGCTGCGGCTTCGACGACGGACCGCCCGACGCGGCCGGTCCCTGCGCCGCACGCGGCGCGGGCGCGAGGTCTTCGCTCACGATCTCGAGCGGCTGGGAGATTTTCGGCAGCTCGTCGCGCGTCATGACGCGCGGCGCCTCCTCGGCCGCTGCGGGTGCCGCCTCGCCCTCGAGGCGCAGCGGCGCTCCGCCCGCGGGCGCCTCGCCGCGCGCGCGGCGCTGCGCCTCCTCCTTCGCTTTCTCGGCCTTCTTGAGCGCCTCGAGAAGCAGGCTCATCGCGCGCTGCGGTCCACCCCGGCCGCCGGCCTGCTCGGGTTGGGCTTGGAGAAATAGTCCGCGCCGGGCAGCAGGCCGCGCAGGCTGCTGAAGTCGGCATCGAGGCTCGGCTCGCGGATCACGATCGGACGCATGAAGATCACGAGCTCGGTCTTCTGGTTCTGGTCCTTGCGCTGCTCGAGCAGCTGGCCGAGGCCCGGGATCTGGTTGATGCCGGGGATGGTGTCCTCGATCTTCGAGTTTGAATCCTGCATCAACCCGCCCAGCACGGCGATCTGCCCGCTCTGCACACGCAGCACGGATTCCATCTCGCGCGTCTGGATCACCGGGATCAGGCTCGCGACGCCGGCCTGCGCGAGGCTCGGATTCGGATCGGCCACGTTGCCGATCTGCCGCGAGATGGTCGGCCGCAGGTTGAGCACCACCGAGTCGCTCTCGCTGATCTGCGGCACGACGCTCATGATGAAGCCCACCGGCACCGAGTTGACCGTCGTCGTGAACGTGGTGAGCGCCGTGGTCTGGCTGGTGGTGGTCTGCGCCTGGATGGTGAAGTACACCAGGTTGTCGACCACCTTGAGGATCGCGGTCTGGTTGTTCAGCACGCTGATCTTCGGGCTGGACAGCACGCGCACGTCGCCGAAGGACTCGAGGAGCCGCATCGCGAAGGCCACGCTGCCCGACCTGCCGCCGAGGACGAACGCGTTGGTGTTGATGCCGGCCGGGGTGTTCGCGGAGGACTGGTTGAAGTCGAAGCCGTTGCCGCCAGTGCCGAACGCCTGCGTGCCGAACGTGGCAGCGCCGTTTCTCAGCCGCTGCCAGTCGATGCCGCGCTGGTACTGGTTGTTCAGCTGCACTTCGGCGACGGTCGCCTCGATCAGCACCTGGCGCTTCGCGCTCGCCATGACCTCGTCCAGGAACTCCTGGATCTTCTCGTGCTGGCGTCCGGTGGCGCGGATGTTGAGGATGCCGGTTTCGGCATTGGCGATGACGGAGGCCGCTTCGCGGAACTCGGCGGTCGGGGGGGCGGCCACGGACGCCGGCGCGGCGGCCGGGGCCCCGCCCGGCGCGGCCGGCTGGACCGGCGCGGCCGGCGCCGTGGTCGAGAGCGCCGCGGGCTGCGCCGCCGCGCCCAGGGGCAGGACCTTGTCCGTCTCGCGCAGGATGTCCTTGATGTTGGCGACCAGCGTGTCCCAGAACTTGTTGGCCGAGACCGAATTGATGGTGGAGAGCGAATTGTTCTGGCTTCCGCCGCCGCCTCCCGTGCCGCCGGAAGCCGAGGAGCTGCTCGTGATCTGCGTGGAGAGGCTTGCGACGTTGCGCACGTCACGCGCGAGGTTCACGTAGTCGATGCGATAGACGCGCAGGAACGGCGTGTCGCGCTGCACGACGAGCGTCTGGCCGTCGATGTCGTAGCGCATGTCGATCTGCCGCGCGATGCGCGCCAGCAGCTGCGGCAGCGTCTGGTCGATCGCGTTCAGCGTCACCGTGCCGGTGAGCCCGGGGTCGATGTCGATCTGCAGCTTCGCGTCGCGCGCGAGCGCGAAGAGAAGCTCCTGCGCCGGGACGCGGTTGACGACGACGCTGTAGGTCTCGGGGCGCGGCGCCGGCTGCGGCTTGGGCAGGACCGGAGCGACTTGCACCGGCGGCGGGATCGCGCCCGCGGGCCGGGTCTCCTCGCCGCTGATATGCGTCGGGCTGGGAACGACAGGGACCTGGCCGCATCCGGCGGCCAGTGCAGCGACGACAGCGGCAATGCACCTCTTTGAGCTCAATTGCCCCCGCAAACTCCCTCCCGCGGCAAGGATAGCACAGGCTCGCCTGAAGAAAGTCCGCTAACCGCTTGTCAGGCCGGAAGTTTCCGCTTCTTGCTAAATTTGACCGCGAACTTCGGAAAAGCTGAGCGGCACGGTCTGGAAAGCCGCCTGATAGCGCGGCGGCAGGTGGCGGGAGGCCTCTTCGGCCTCGGCGCGAGACGCGTAATCGCCGAACACGACCTGCAGGCGCTGGCGGCGGCCGCCGCGCACCGGGATGACGTACACCTGCTCGAGCGGCACCCACTCGCGCGCGCGCACGAGGAAGCGCTCCATCCGCGCGGCGTCCGGATTGTCGGTCATGAAGAGCTCGATCGTGTAGCGCCCGTCGGGCGAGTGCTCGAGCAGGTCCCGGGTGGCGGCCAGGCGATCGGCGAGGAGCCGCTGCTTGCCGGGCGAGTAGGCGCTGAGCCGTCGTATCTGGAGCGGGGAAAGAAGGGGTGGCGCCGCCGCGACCTCGGGTTGCGCAGCGGGGGACGCAGCGGGGGTCGCGGCAGCGGGGGTCGCGGCCGCGGCGGCGAGCGCTACGGGCGCCACCGGCGCCGCGGCCGGCGCGGAAGGCGGCGCGCTCGCTGCCGGGGGCTGGGAGGGCTCGACCTTCGCCGGCGGCTTGTCGCCCGCAGAGAGCAGCCAGGGCAACGCGAGGGCGATGCCCACACCAAGCGCGATGCCGGCGGCAAGCGCTGCGCCGGCATAGCGGGCAAAAAGGCGCCGTGTGCCGGGGATCTCGGCAAACGCGGAATCCTTTACCGCCGCGCGCACGTGCCGCTCGGTCGCGCCGTGCGTGTTCTCCGTGAACGCCGCGAGGAGCGCCTTGTCCGCGAGGATGTTGATCCGGCGCGTGAGGCCGCCCGAGGCCCGCGCGATGGCGGCCAGCGCGCGGGGGCTGAACACTTCGGGGCCCCGGTATCCCGCCGCGCGCATGCGGAAGGAGACGTAGCGCGAGACTTCCGCCGGCGAGAGCGGCCGGGTGCGGAAGGAGTGCGTGATGCGGTCGCGCAGCTGGCGCAGGCTCGGCTTGGCGAGGGTCTCGTCGAGCTCCGGCTGGCCGAAGAGCACGAGCTGCAGCAGCTTGTGGCGGTTGGATTCCAGGTTCGAGAGCAGCCGCACGTGCTCGAGCGTGTCGTCCGGCATGGCGTGCGCTTCGTCGACCAGGACGACCACCCGCTTGCCGTCGGCATAGCGCTGGATGAGATGGTCCTGCAGCTCGCGCAGCACGGCGGCGGTGCGCTGCTGCGACAGGCTCATGCCGAGCTCGTCCGCGATCGCCTGCAGGATTTCCTCGCGCGCGAGCGAGGGCGTCGCGAGGTAGAGGGTCTCCACGTGCGACGGCAGGCGCTCCATGAGCACGCGGCAGAGCATGGTCTTGCCGCTGCCGACCTCGCCGGAAACCTTCACGATCCCCTCGTCGTGCAGGATGGCGTAGACCAGCGCCTCGAGCGTCGCGCCGCGATCGGCACCGTCGAAGAAGAAGTCGGTGTGCGGGGTGATGCGGAAGGGCGGCTCGCTCAGCCCGAAGTGGTCCAGGTACAGCGCCACGCTATTTCTCCTCGTCGGCGTTCATGCGACTGTAGAGCGTGGTGCGGTTGATGCCAAGGAGCTTCGCCGCCTGGCTCACGTTGCCGCGCGTGAGCCGCAGCGCCGCCTCGATGTAGGCGCGCTCCCAGGCCTTCAGGGTTTCGTCGAGGCTGAAGTTGGCGGCGTGCTCGAGCAGGCGCAGCGCCTGCTCGACGATCGCGCCGGTCTCGGCGCCGGCGCCGGGCAGAGGCGCTTCCAGGTCGAGCTCGGCGTCGAGCGCCTCGGCCGACACGCGGCGGCCGCCGTGCTTGGTGGTGAGGCGGATGACGACGTTGCGCAGCTCGCGCACGTTGCCCGGGAACGGATAGCGCAGCCAGCGCTCGCGGGCGCTCTCCTCGAGGACGAACGGCTCGACGCGCGCCTGCGCCGAGTAGCGGCGGCTGAAGTGCTCGAGGAGCAGCAGCTTGTCCGCGCCGAGCTCGCGCAGCGCCGGCACGGCGAGCGAGAGCACGGACAGGCGGTGGTAGAGGTCGGCGCGGAAGCGCCCGCCGCGCACCGCCTCGCGCAGGTCGCGGTTGGTCGCCGCCACGATGCGCGCCCTGGAGGTGCGCGCCGTCGTCTCGCCCAGGCGCTGGAATTCGCCGTTCTCGAGCACGCGCAGCAGCTTCGCCTGCATGTCGAGCGGCAGCTCGCCGATCTCGTCGAGGAAGAGCGTGCCTTCCTGCGCGTCCTCGAAGTAGCCGGCCTTCGCCGCGCTCGCGCCGGTGAACGCGCCTTTCGCATAGCCGAAGAGCGTCGCCTCGACCAGGGTGGGCGCGATCGCGGCGCAGTTGAGCGCGAAGAAGGGCTTCGCCGCGCGGCCCGAATTGCGGTGCAGGCTGAGCGCCACGAGCTCCTTGCCGCTGCCCGATTCGCCCTCGATCAGCACCGGGAAAGGCGAGTCGGCGAACTGCGCGATCTGCTCGCGCAGCTTGGCGAGCGCCGGGCTGTTGCCGACCAGGGCGCCGGCCTCGTCCGGGGGCGTCGGCGCGGGCGCGCCGCGCGCGCGTTCGAGCGCCCGCTTCAGCGCGGCCGGATCGCTCGGTTTCGGGATGAACTCCCAGGCGCCCAGCGCGCGCGCGTGGCGCGCATTGGCGGCGTCGTTCTGCCCCGAGAGGACGAGGATCTTCATCGCCGGCGAGTGCGCCAGCAGATCCGCGATCAGCTGGAATCCCTCCTCCGGCGAGTGCGGCGTGGGCGGCAGGCCGAGGTCGACGAGCGCGAGCTCGGGGGCCTGCGGCAGCTGGCGCAGCAGGTCGATGGCGTGCGGCCGCGAGTCGCAGGCGTAGATCTCGAAGTCCG
>Ga0070741_10010247_pt1 | contig 17786 bp, 15 predicted proteins | sample Coa_R1_4_FD_66440 | JGI IMG/M metagenome (GOLD analysis project Ga0070741, IMG submission 66440) | Surface soil microbial communities from Centralia Pennsylvania, which are recovering from an underground coalmine fire - Coalmine... | ecosystem: Environmental > Terrestrial > Soil > Unclassified ...
AGATACAATACCAATCCAGTATTATTTTATCGAACGGCAGGATGGAATACAAGACCGGAAAGGTCTTGATTCTGAACCATGAAAGGGCTTGGCTATTTTATGGCGAATCGATTCACCTCAAAAGTAGCTCTCATCACCGGCGGCACCGGCGGGCTGGGCCGCGCTGTAACGCTCAGCTTTCTACATGAAGGAGCGTCAGTCATTGCCAGCTACTTCATCAAGGACGAAGCTGACGCCATGCGCGATGCCGTCGGCCCCAGCGCGCATCTGGAACTCCTGCCCCTGGATGCTACGGATGAAGCAGCTTGCCGCGCACTGGTGGATGGGATTGTCGCGCGTCATGGCCGCCTGGATATTCTGGTGAACACCATTGGCGGATATATAGGCGGAAAAGCGCTCTGGGAAACCAGTCCCAAGGCATTTCAGTTGATGCTGGCGCTGAATCTGCACGCGGGTTATAACCTGGCGCGCGCTGCGGTTCCGGCGATGTTGCGGCAAAAGAGCGGAGCAATTGTGAACGTCGCCGCCAAAGCAGCTTTTGAACATGCTGCCGGCGCTGCTGCATACGCGGCCTCAAAATCCGCGGCTCTGGCGCTCTTTGATTGCCTGGCCCAGGACGTAAAAGGGCAGGGTGTGCGCGTGAACTCGGTCCTGCCCAGCATTATTGATACTGAGCCCAATCGCAAGGCCATGCCTGATGCGGATTTTTCCAAATGGCCCAAGCCTGAAGAGATCGCGCAGGTCATCCTGTTCTTATGCAGCAATGAAGCCAGGCTCGTGCATGGTACGGCAATTCCCGTTTACGGGGAGAGCTAAAAGTAGCTGGTTCTGCCGCCGAATTCTGCCGCCAGCGTAAAGAACTTAACACATCTTCGCGAAACTTCAGAGAGCAAGTTTCGCTCTAATAATATAATCAACATGAATCTCCGCATTGTTGTTTGACGTCCATACACCTATGCACGTGATTCTGCCGCTCTGACCGGGGTGGCCACAGTGGCTCGATTCTTCTCCATAAAGGACTAGCAGATGTGGATAGTTCGCCTGGCCTTGCAAAGGCCGTACACCTTTATCGTGATGGCGCTGCTAATCCTCATTCTCACTCCTGTAGTAATTCTCCGCACCGCCGTAGACATTCTCCCGGACATTAATATCCCCGTTATAAGCATCATCTGGCAATTCACAGGCATGTCCGCGCAGGAAATGACGGACCGGATTGTCAGCAACACAGAGCGAGGACTTACCACCACAGTCAATGATATTGAGCATGTTGAAACACAGGCCATGGATGGACGCGCCATCACCAAGGTTTTTTTTCATCCTGGGGCAAATCTGGAGATTGCGCTTTCCCAAGTAACAGCCATCTCGCAGACAGCCACTAGAAGCCTGCCGCCGGGAACCCAGCCACCGCTGATCATCGTTTACTCCGCTTCCAGCGTTCCCATCGTGCAGATCGGCATAAGCAGCAATACTCTGCCGGAGCAGGCGTTGAATGATTTATCAGTAAACTTCATTCGCCCGCAGATGACCACGGTGCCTGGCGCCGCGATTCCCTATCCTTACGGCGGCAAGCAGCGCGTGGTTGCCGTTGATCTTGATACGGCTGCGATGCAAGCCAAGGGCTTGACGCCGGTGGATGTGGTAAACGCTATTAGCGCGCAGAACCTGATTCTGCCATCAGGGACGGCAAAGATCGGCACATTGCAGTACGCCATCTCAATGAATGGCAGCCCAGATACCATAGCCGAAATCAATGCGCTGCCGGTAAAAACGCAGAACGGCACAACCACATACATTCGCGATGTTGCGCACGTGCGTGACGGCTTCTCTCCGCAAACCAATATCGTCCGTAAAGACGGTCTGCGCGGCACGCTGATTACGGTAATGCGCAATGGCGGCGCTTCAACGCTGGATATTGTCAACGACATGAAAGAGACGCTCAAGCGCGTGGAGACCACGCTGCCAAAGGGCGTTGACATCAAGCTTTTGTTTGATCAGTCGCTGTTCGTGCGCGCTTCCATCAGTGGCGTCTTGCGCGAAGCGTTGACCGCCGCTTGCCTTACAGCGGCAATGATTCTGATTTTTCTGGGGAACTGGCGCAGCACGCTGATCATTGCCATCTCCATTCCTCTCTCCATTCTTTCTTCCGTCATCATGCTTGGCGCTCTGGGCGAGACATTCAACATCATGACCCTGGGAGGGCTGGCGCTGGCCGTTGGCATCCTTGTGGATGACGCAACTGTTGAAATAGAGAACATTGATCGAAACCTTGCTCAAGGCAAGGAACTGAAGCAGGCCATTCTGGATGGCGCATCGCAAATTGCCGTACCGGCGTTCGTCTCCACGCTGTGCATCTGCATTGTGTTTGTACCTATGTTCTTCCTGACTGGCGTGGCCAAGTTCCTCTTTGTGCCGCTGGCGGAAGCCGTAGTTTTTGCCATGCTGGCTTCTTATCTGCTCTCGCGAACGCTGGTTCCCACGCTGGTAATGTACCTGCTTCGCGGCCATGAGCATGAAGACAAATTCAAGGTCGGGCGCGGCATCACTGCACCATTCAAGCGCTTCCAGATCGGCTTTGAACATCGCTTTGAACGCCTGCGCGAGTCTTACCACGGAACTCTCAAGTCCGCCATGAAGCATCGGAGGATCTTCGTTTCCGCCTTCCTGATCTTCTGCGTGCTTTCTATGGGGCTGGTATTTTTCCTGGGTCAGGATTTCTTCCCTGAAGTGGATGCCGGTATCTTCCGCATGCACGTGCGCGGCCGTGCTGGTTTGAGGATTGAAGAAACAGCGCGCCTTTGCGACGAGATTGAAAATTATGTCCGCGGCCGCATTCCCAAAAATGAATTGGTAACGGTGCTTGATAACATTGGGCTGCCCTATAGCTCCATTAACAACTCTTACAGCACCGCCGGCAGCATTGGCACCTCTGATGCCGAAATCCTGTTCTCTTTGAATCAGGAACATCACCGCCCGACTGCCGAATATGTAAAGGAGTTACGCGATGAGCTTCCGCGACAGTTCCCCGGCGTGGAATTTTTCTTTCAGCCTGCCGACATCGTCAGCCAAATCCTGAACTTTGGCTTGCCATCCCCTATCGATATTCAAATTGTAGGCAAGACTCAGGCGCAGAATTATCAGATTGCCCAGGACCTGGCAAACCAGCTTCGTCACGTGCCCGGTGCTGCCGATGTTCATGTGCAGCAGCTCATGAATGCGCCGGCGCTGAACTTGCATGTTGATCGGACTCTGGCCCAGCAAGTCGGCTTGCAGCAGCGCGACGTCGCGCAAAATTTGCTGGTTTCTTTGAGCGGCAGCTTCCAGACCCAGCCCACGTTTTGGCTCAATCCTGAAAACGGCGTTTCTTATAGCGTAACGGTCCAGTCGCCGGAATATCGCGTGAACTCCCTGCAGGCTTTAATGAATACGCCTATAGCCGCGCCCGGAGCGACGCCGCAAATATTGGGGAACTTGGCGACAGTTACGCCGGGAGTAACTCCGGCTGTTGTATCGCACTACAACATTCAACCTGTAATTGATGTCTATGCCAGCGTTCAAGGACGCGATTTAGGCGGCGTAGCGCGAGACACCCGCAAGATTGTTGCTGAGTATGAAAAGAAGCTGCCCAGAGGATCGCACATTGTGATGCGGGGACAAGTAGAAACCATGACCAGCTCGTTTGCCGGCCTCGGCATAGGCTTGGTGATGTCAATTGTTCTTATCTATCTGTTGATTGTGGTGAATTTTCAATCCTGGCTTGATCCGTTCATTATTATCACGGCGTTGCCGGGAGCACTGGCAGGTATCGTTTGGATTCTGTTGCTCACCCATACTACGCTGAACGTGCCGTCGCTTACTGGTTCAGTTATGTGCATGGGCGTCGCCACTGCCAACAGCATTCTGGTGATTTCATTTGCCCGCGAACGTATGCGTGACGGGCTCACAGCAATGGACGCGGCTTTGGAAGCGGGATATACACGTATGCGCCCTGTGATCATGACCGCTTTGGCTATGATTATCGGCATGGTGCCCATGGCGCTGGGATTAGGCGAAGGCGGCGAACAGAACGCTCCCCTGGGACGCGCTGTAATCGGCGGCCTAATTTTTGCCACGGTAGCAACGCTGCTGTTTGTGCCGGTGGTTTTCAGCATCATTCACGGACGCCGTGAGACCAAGGCAGCTAGGCTCGCAGAAACGCAACATGAAGTTTATTCCGGGACTTAAAGACGATTTATGACAGAGCTTACGGAACAACGTAGTCCGGCACCGGCCAAAAGCAGCCCGCCGAATTCGAACCAGCAGCAGCCCCCCAAAAGCGGGCGGCTCGCTCTTATTGTGCTGGCTATCCTCCTTGTGGCTGGGGGCTTCGCAATCGCACGGCGGCTGACTGAACGCGGCGCGCTTGCCAAAGAGACGGAAAGGCTTGCTGTGCCGACGGTTGGCGTAACCAAGCCCAGCGCTGAGCCAGCCGCAGACCAATTGGTGCTTCCGGCACAGCTCCAGCCTTATGTCGAATCGGCGATCTTTGCCCGCACCAATGGGTATCTGCTGCACTGGAATAAGGATATTGGCAGCCACGTAAAAAAAGGCGAGTTGCTGGCAGAAATCGATACTCCGGAAGTTGACCAGGAACTTTCTCAGGCCAAGGCCGCACGGCAGCAGACTGACGCCCAGATGCAGCTTGCAAAATCCACTGCTGAGCGCTGGACTAACCTGCGCAAAACTGATTCTGTCTCACAACAGGAAGCCGATCAGCAGGTAAGCGCCTATGCCCAGTCCCAGGCAAACCTCGCAGCCGCTGACGCCAATGTGCGCCGCTTGCAACAGCTTGAATCTTTCAAGCATGTTTATTCGCCGATTACAGGCGTGATTACCCGCCGCAATACTGATGTAGGCGCACTGATCACCGCCGGCAGCACCGGACAGACTCGTGAGCTCTTTGATGTTGCCCAAATTGATCCTTTGCGTGTCTTTGTGAGTGTGCCCCAGAACAATGCGCCCTCCATCCGCGCTGGGCTTCCAGCTTATATCGTGTTGCGCGAGTACCCTGGACAGAAATTCAATGGCAAAGTTGTTCGCACGGCGGACGCCATTGATCCCACAACGCGCACACTGCTGACAGAAATTGACGTTCCTAATCCAAACGGACAATTGCTGCCCGGCTCTTACGCTGAGGTCCACTTCGCAGTGCCAATCCAGATTAGTAGGATGTCGGTCCCAGTGAACACCGTGCTTTTCCGCCCGGAAGGGCCGCGCGTGGCTGTAGTTGGGCCTGATAATAAGGTCCACTTGAAAGCCATCATCATTGGCCGCGATTTTGGCACCAAAATTGAAATCCTTGGCGGCCTGGATGCAAATGATCAAGTGATTATGAACCCCGCCGATTCGCTGGAGGACGGGGAGGAAGTTAACGTCAAAGCCGGGAGCGGAGCAAAATCGTGAAGCTTGGCCTTTTACGGTCTGCAGCCGCTGCTTGCGTTTTGTTGGGATTCACGGGTTGTGCGGTAGGGCCAAATTATCACCGGCCTGACGTGGCGGTAGCGCCGACCTGGAAAGAGCAGCCGCCTTGGCGCGTAGCAAACCCTAAAGACTCCATTCCCAAGGGCGATTGGTGGGGCACTTTCTCTGATCCTGAGCTGACGCAATATGAAAGCCAGGCAATCAAAGCCAACCAGACGATTGAGGTTGCGCGCTACCAGCTGCTGCAAGCACGCGCTTCTGCGCGTATTACCCAATCTGGGCTATTTCCCCAGCTAAGCGCGGGAGTGACGGCACAGCGCACCCAAACCTCTGCCGGCAAGCCAACCACCACCGGCGTTCCGCTGGCCTCTCCGTCCACTTCCAGTGACTTTCAGGTTCCTTTTAACGTCACGTGGGAGCCTGACGTTTTTGGCGGTGTTCGCCGCAATGTTGAATCTGCCAACGCCACCTATCAGGCTACGGCAGCCAATTTGGAGAATGTCCGCCTAGTCATAACCTCAGAACTGGCGGTGGATTACTTCAGCCTCCGGGAGCTTGATGCCGAGATCGCGGTCGTGGATGACTCAGTCGTGTACCAGACCAAATCACTGACGCTGGTGCAGAATCGGCACGCAGGCGGCGTAGCATCTGGCCTAGACGTAGCTCAGCAGGAAACCCTGCTTGCATCCACCAAGACTCAGGCCATTTTGCTCCGCCAGCAACGGGCACAATTTGAACATGCCATTGCCGCTCTGGTGGGTGTACCGGCTTCCAGTTTCAGTGTTCCGGTAAAACCCCTGAATTTAGCCCCGCCAATCGTCCCGATCGGGCTGCCGTCAGACGTTCTTGAACGCCGCCCAGATGTGGCCCAGGCTGAGCGCCAGATGGCCGCTCAAAATGCACAGATCGGCGTGGCAAAGAGCGCTTATTATCCGGGTATTAACATCTTTGCCGGCGGAGGCCTTGAGAGCAGCCAGCTCAGCAATATCATCAGCGCTGCCAATGGGTTCTGGGCCCTTGGTGCCAATGCAACTGAGGCCATCTTTAGCGGAGGCCGTCGCCGCGCCCAGGTGGATTTTGCCAGGTCTGGATACGGCGTATCAGTAGCCAATTACCGTCAGACCGTGCTTACAGCCTTCCAGGAAGTGGAGGATGCCCTCTCAGGACTGAACGTGCTTTCGCAAGCAGCAGAAACGCAACAGCTCTCCGTAGATGCCGCCCAGCGTGCTCTTAGCATCGCGAACGATCGCTATACTGGAGGTTTGGTTACCTATCTTGACGTTGTCAACGCGGAACAAACCCTGCTGGATAGCCAGCGTCTGGCCACCCAGATTCTTGGCCAGCGCCTGGTCACTTCAGTAAATCTGGTGAAGGCGCTTGGCGGCGGATGGGACGCCTCAAGCCTGCAAGCCATTCAGGTGAAAGCCACAGCTAGGCAGGCCCTGCAGCCCTGATCATGTTAAAAGCCGGGAAGTTCCTCATCCTGTTGGCGTTCGCGCTCAGCATGGACAATAATCTCCTGGCACAGTCCCGGCGGAAAGCGCCGCAGCATACCGATTACCTCGCCATGATTGAGCGCGCTTCAGAGAATGAAGTCCATGCCCTGCAAAACCCCATTCCATTTGAGTTCACTGAGCGGCTGAATTGGAGCTGGGGATCAGAAACACGCTCGGTCATTGAAACCGCTGAAGGACGCGCTGACCGCATTGTGCTTTTCCACGATGAGCCATTGCAGCCGGACCAGCAGGCAAAGCAGGAACACCGGCTGGAAAAGCTTCTCCGTGACCGCGATGCCGTAAAAGCCGAGTTTCAGGAGGACAAATCTGAAACTCAGCGGCGGATCAAAATGGTCAAGGCCTTCCCCCAAGCGGTTATTTTCGATTATGCCGGCCGTGAAAATGGGCTTTTGCGCTTCACCTTCCGCCCTAATCCAGACTTTTCTCCCAAAGACCGTGAAACGCAGTTGTACCGCGGCATGGAAGGTTCTGTTTGGATCGAGCCGGAGCATGAGCGTATTGTGCGAGTAGAAGGCAAGCTGGTGAAAGACGTTTCTTTCGGCTGGGCGATTCTCGGTCACCTGAATAAGGGCGGAATCTACGAAATTGCCCAGACTGAGGTTGCTCCCGGCGTCTGGCGCGTCAGGACCCTGAATGTTGATGTGAAAGGAAAGGTTCTCCTGGTCAGCAATTTCAAATTTTTCCGCCAGGAACAAGATACGAACTATCGCCCTACCCCCGCCTCCACTCATTACCGGGATGCGGTGGAAGCGCTTCTTGACCCAAACACGGTTGTTCCCGAAAAAGAACGCGTCCGGCCCAAGCCCAGCGGCATGCGTTCCCATGCTGCCCAGTCCAGGAATCATTAGCTGCTCGCAAGCTTCACTGGATCAACAGAACGCGCCTGAACTGCCGTTCCATTTGCAAATACCAGCCACTTTCAGAATCCAGGATTCTTAATCCTGCATCAAAGCATTCGTAATGTTGAAGCGCGTGGCACTGATCGTTGCAGGATGGTTCTTACTGGTTTTGGGGGCCGCAGGTCTTTTTCTGCCGGTTCTCCCCGGTATTCCGTTTCTGCTGATCGGCTTGTCAATTCTCTCCATTGAATATGATTGGGCGCGCCGCTGGGTCACAGCACTGCGCCGGCGCTTCCCTGCTACCGATCGCAAACTCCAAGGCATTCTGAACAAGAAGGTTAAACCCACCTCTGCCTGACCCTTTAACACGGTATTGATCCTGCAACAAACGCCGTGTTACGCCATAGAACCGTCTCCAATTCGTTATCTAAACCCACAAAAGCGCGATCATGTAAAAATATAAACATGAGCAACAGCGCTCCAACAGCTTCGCTCTCGCCCGTCGGTCTTGCCCTGATGGTCCAGGAGGCAGAGCGACGCATTCGCGATTACGTCATTGAAACTCCTCTGGAACCTGTTCCAGATCTTCTTCCCGACCATAGCTCACACATCTTTTTCAAGCTGGAAAATTTGCAGCAGACCGGCTCTTTCAAGCTTCGGGGTGCCAGCAACAAGATCCTTTCGCTTGACCACGAGTACGCAGCCAAAGGCGTAATCGCCGCTTCTAATGGCAATCACGGACTCGGTGTGGCTGCCGCATCCAAACGCGCCGGAATTGCCGCTGAAGTTTATGTTTCTGCTCATGTGTCTCCTTCCAAGGCCCGGCGAATCGAAGAGTATGGAGTGAACATTCGCCGCGTAGGTGAAGATCCGCTGGAAGCAGAATTGGCCGCCCGATCGGCTGCCACTGAGCAAGGCAAAGTATTCATCTCGCCATATAACGATCTGGAAGTCATGGCTGGCCAGGGAACCATTGCGGTTGAGCTATGCCGCCGTCAACCGCGGATTGATGCGCTCTTTGTGGCGGTTGGGGGCGGAGGGCTGATCGGCGGAATCGGCGCTTACATGAAGCATTTCTTGCCCCAGACAGAGATTGTCGGCTGCTGGCCGGAAAATTCGCGCGTCCTCTACGAATCCATTAAAGCCGGCCGCATCATCGATGTTCCTGAACAGCCTACACTTTCAGAGAGCACAGCCGGCGGGCTGGAACAAGGCTCGGTAACGCTGGAGGTCTGCCGCAGCGTGATTGATCGCTCCGTCATGGTCTCTGAAGATGAAATTCTGAGCGCAATGCGCCGCGTTCGCGATACGCGAGAATGGACCATTGAAGGCGCTGCCGGAGTGGCCGTGGCGGCATTTCTCAAAGAGGCAGATCGTTATCAAGGTAAAACAGTAGCTGTGGTGATTTGCGGTGGAAATCTTTCTGCTGAAGTGATGCGGCAGCTCGGATAGGGTTACGGTTTTATTCCGGCCAGAATGAGATCGCCATAAACATCTCTGGCCGTATGAAGCTCTGAATACTCAGTTGCAAATGAACCGTCAATGCCTTGGCGGCTGCGATTTCCGATTGTAGACAAAATTGGATTCAGCGCGCCAAGCACCCCCCGCACATTTTCTCCCATCGCTCCGAATGTCCGCGAGATGCCCGCTCGCGTGCGCTGGACCGTGGTAACGCGCACCGCCTGCAACTTTGCCAGGGGCTCCATGAGCCTGCTTTGAAACATTGGGCCGTCATAGATTCGTTGAAAAAAGTAGGTTTTCTCATCGCCGGTTTTCCGGGCTGCTCCGGCAAAACCTACCCTCTTTTGTTCCATGTATTTGTTGCCAAATGGAACGCTCAAAATCAGAAGGCCCCCCGGCTTAAGGACGCGCAGAAGCTCGCTAATGGCCCGCGCATCTCCGCTCTCTCCTTCAATATGCTCCAGCACAGACATTGAGTACACAATGTCAAACTGCTCGGCGGGAAAATGAAGCTCCCGCGCATCTTCAAGAGAAAAACGCGCCTGTCCTTTAGCGCGGCCTTGTAGTGCTTTCCACATCACCTGATATTCATCGATGTTGATTTCGCTGATGTCGGTCAGGGTCAGGTCCACCGGATTTTTTTGAGCTACGTACAAGCCAAACACCTTGGGGCTGCCTATATCCAGGATGGCTGGCTTGTGTTTTGATGGAAATTCTGCCAAGTAAGCCTGAATGGCCTGATCAAACCAGTAGTATTCCGGGAAGCGGGTATAAGAATTGATTGGCTGCGTAATCTTACCGGCAGTCTTTTTGAGGCCAAGCTGTAATCCATTCACACGCAGGTTCGCCAAACCAGCTCGCAGCCCAAAAAAGTAATAGGTAAATTCGCGATGAGAAAATATTTTCATTTCACATGCATCGGCGCAGTGTAGTAATCAGTTCAATGTCACAATTTCAGTTGGTCACGACAAAGGATTTTGGCAGCAACAAAAATCTTTCAGTCTTGATCTTGCATCCAGGAAACATTCTCTGCAGCTTGCGCTTCGAAATCCATGTTACGTCGTAATGGTAAGGTCTCTTCCACAGCCAGCCGTTCAGGGTGAAATAGCGTAGGAACGTTGGCTTCAGCCACCCTGCCGGAAGCCAATGCAGAAATAACGCAGAGAGGTGTGGATCAATAAGAAACAGGCGCGAAGGGGTTTGGCAATAAATCCGTTTGCCCACTCTTAGCATTTCGCTTGCAAACTTGAATTGGTTCTCTTCGCTGCCCACATGTTCGATTGCCGAATTAGAAAACGCGAGATCAAAAGCCTTTTCCGCAAACGGCAACTCGCATCCGGAACCCAGTACATATTGAAATTCTCCGGTGGATGCCGGCATTTCAACGTTAAGGATCACTACGCCATCAGAACGGCCAACAATCGGCCACATATCATGGGCCCCGCCTACGTCCAAAATTGTTTGACAGCTCTTGTAGTCTTTGACAAAGTCTTTAAAGCGGCGTTTGCGGAAATAACGCCGTAAGGGCATTTGAAATTGGATTGGATCCATAGACTCCGAAACATTTTAAAGGAATTTGAGCGAGTTTGTTTGTAGCCGATCACAGCACAATGAGCGGACAGTCATTCTACCTTCTACCCTGATGAAAATCGCCATTGACGTACACAGTTTGGGGACCCAGGCGGGAGGCAATGAGACGTATTATCGGCAGCTGATTCGCGGGCTGGCGGCGGACCGGAGCGAAAATCGTTACACTCTTTTCCACACTCATCCGTTCACGCTGGAGGCAATCCAAAACGATCCTCGCTTTAGCCTATGCAAAATCCCTAAAAACCCTATCCTCCGTCTTTCTCTCGGAATTCCCGCAAAGTTGAGACAGGTACGACCTGATGTCTTTCACTGCCAATACATTCAGCCTCCGTGGGGAACTGGCAAAACCGTAGTGACGATTCACGATCTTGCCCATGAGCACTTTCCTGAATTCTTTCATCCCATGGAAGCTTTGCGAATGAAGAAGCTGGTGCGATGGACAGCGCGCCGCGCCGATCACATCCTGACCGTTTCCGAGTTTTCCGCCTGCGATATTGCCGAGCGATTTGCGCTACCACGGAACAAAATCAGCGTAGCGTATCAATCGGCATCACCTGACTTTCACCCCAGGGACAAAGAACCCTGCCGGGAGTATTTGGCCCAAAAATATGGAATCAATTCTTCTTTTATCCTGTATGTAGGGAGAATCCAAGCGCGTAAAAACCTTCTTCGCCTGGTAGAGGCGTACGCTCTGGTTCGGAAGAAAGGGGCCGCTGTGCAGTTGGTGATTGTCGGCAAGAGAGACTGGCAATCCGAGTTGTTATTGGCCAAAATCCGAGAGATTGGGTTGGAATCGAGTGTAGTGTTCCCAGGATTTGTGCCTTTCAATGATCTGCCATTGTTTTACAATGCCGCGGAAAGTTTTGTATTCCCTTCAATTTTTGAGGGCTTCGGACTACCTGTGATGGAAAGCATGGCAAGCGGCGTACCCACCATTACCTCATTTGGCTCTGCGCTGGAAGAGGTGGCCGGTGATGGAGCCGTGTTAATAAATCCAAAGGATACTGCTTCGATTGCTACGGCCATAGAGCGTCTGCTTAGCGATCCGGCAATGCAACGGGACCTGGCGGCTCGCGGCCTGAAGAGAAGTGCAACGTTTCCACCGGATCAACTCGTGCAAAAGACTCTCGACGTGTACCGCTCTTTGGTCTAGAGCTGAAACCGCCTGTGGTGCGGAAGCGCCAAGATAGCATCCATCCTGGGGATGGCGGAAAGTCAGAGGCGCCTACAATTGTTGCTTGCGCGCAAGATAATTTTTCAGGCCATCTTTCCAGTGCGTGAAAACGTTCAATGATTTGCTCTTCAGTGCTTTGTTCTCCAGGACTGAGAACTTTGGCCGTGGGATCTTGGCGGGGAACTCCCCGGGGCGAGCTGGCTCCAGGCGGATTTTAGTCCGGGTCAATTCAAAGATGGCAGAGGCAAACTCAAACCATGAGCAACTGCCTTCACAGGTGGCATGATACAGCCCATAATCTGATGACTGGCTAAGCGATACCAGCTGACGTGCGATCTGTACGGTAGGAGTAGGACTGACAAACTCATCATCCACTACTCTCAACTCTTCCCGCTCGCGTGAAAGCTTTAGCATTAACTCTACAAAATTCAATCCGCCCTTGGCGCGGCATGCATTCTCACCGTAAATAGCCGAGACGCGGACCACAAAATGGCGGGGGCTCGTGGAACGGACAAAATATTCGCCGGAGAGTTTGGTATTGCCATAAACGTTGAGTGGGACCGGAGCGTCTTCTTCAATGTAAGGTGCATTCTTGCGGCCATCAAATACGTAGTCGGTGCTGATGTGCAGGAGGGTCGAGCCGGATACGTTCGCAATTTGTGCGACATTGCGCGCGCCAATCCCATTCACCGTGAAAGCAATCGCTGGGTCAGCCTCACATTTCTCCACGTGGTGAAAGGCGGCGGTATTGACTATGATCTCCGGACGTACAGCGGCCAGTGAAGCCCTTACCGACTCCAGCGATGAGATCTCTATCTCTTCATGCGTCAAACTTGTGACTGAGTGATTATCAGCGGCGAAAGCGACAGCAATGTCCCTGCCAAGCTGGCCGTTGCCGCCAATCACGGCAACTCTCATAACTGCACTGCGGCTGAACTGGAAAGTTTTGAGTGGTCGTCTTTGCCGACCTGTTTAAAGACCTGGATATTGTAATAATTAGAATTGTCCCAATCGCTGCATTTTGGCATGTTCTCAATCAGGTTGCGAACAATCGTCTTGATGCTGTGATGAGGATGGAAACTTAATATGTTCTTCGCCCGCTCAATGGATACCTTGTAATTGCGAATATCCTGAATATGGGCAATGTCAAGGGCGGGACTGGTCCCCATCTCTTCCTGAATCGTGCCTTTTACCAGATCGGCAACCTCTCCCACGGTGTGGTTTCCTGAAGCAATATTAAAGATCCCAGAGAGCGACTGGTTGGCCTCCACAGCACGGATATAAGCCATCGCAGCATCCTCAATGCCCAGGATGGGACGCCATGTGGCGGGGTTGTTCACACGGATCACGCCATCTTTCATCGCGCACTTAAACATGGTATTGATGATAAGGTCGAACCTCATGCGCGGGCTATAGCCGGAAACAGTACCCTTACGCAGCGAGATAACGGAAAAATCCCTATCAATCAACTGCATCACCGCCTGCTCTCCCTGCAGCTTGGAAATGCCGTATGGATATGACGAAGAAACTGGACGGTCTTCATCAAAAAGTTCGTTCTCCGTGTAACCATAGACCGAGCAGGAGCTGGCATAGATATAACGCTTCACCCGGGCCTGCTTGGCGATATAGCAAAGATAGGCCGGTGCTGCCGCATTAAAGATGAAATTCTTGCTAGGCGAGAACTCCGCCATGGGATCGTTCGAAAGACCGGCAAGAAAAATCACCTGCTCATAATCTTTCAAATCGCTTACTTGCAGATCAAAAAGGTCGCGGTTAATTATGCGCACTTCTGGCGGAAGGAAGTTGCCAAACCAAAACAGGTCGACCACATCCACGTCATAACCTCGCTCCAGCAGTTTGGGTATGAGGGTTGAGCCGATATAGCCGGCCCCTCCTGCAACAAGAATGCGCATAAACCTCCTAAGATCGAATTGGTCTTTGTAGGTTATTTCATCTACAAGGACTGGTGCAAGCTGCGAGAGCCTTAACTTGCACTCCAGGCACTTTTCCCAAGTTCATGGTCTATCGGAAGCTATCAGCAGCACCTCTGGTTGTCAGATAGAGCGAAAAATGCAAGCGATCAGCCTTTTTGCGCAACCAATGCAGGGTTAATGAAAACGGAATCCGCCCAAAGCGCTTGTCCCATCATGCCGCGGTAAGGATCAGACACATTCCAGAAAGAGAATCCCAGTTCTCGGGTAAATAACTGGAACAGGCAATCAAATGTAGAACTCTGACGGTAATGGGGCTGGAAATTACTCTCCACCAGAACGACGCGCGTGCGCCGCAGCACGCTTGTAGCACCAGCCAACACTTCACGCTCAAACCCTTGAACGTCAATTTTCAGCAGATCAACGTTCTCATCTACAGGCAAAAGATCATCGAGAGGAAAGACTTCGACCGTCCGCTCCGCCACAACAGCGCTGGAGTCGCCTTCATAGTTCGCATTGATGATTGAGTGTTCGGGATCGAGCAAAGAAGAAAAATCCGAAGCCTTGGTAACGTGCAGCACCGCTGAACCACGCTTGGCCCCCACGGCTATTTCCTTGAAGGTGATTCCTTGCCGGCCTTGCAGCCGCTGCCGGCAGCACAGCATGGCGGCTGGGTTTGGCTCTATTACTATGCTCTGTCTGACCGGTATGAGGTTTAGCAGTCCGGTAATCCACTGCCCTTCATTGGCACCCACATCTAAAACCAAATCCATACCGTGGCGCAATGACGGAGGAAGCAACCCGAACCCCGACCGCTCAAGAGCGCTGCGTTTGCCTGGTGAAAAAGCAGCAGCCCAGCCAGCCAGAAATGCACCCTTATATGCTGGCGCTAATTGTTTTTGGGCCCGAACCGTTTCCAGCAAATAATATGGCAGTGAAGATTTGATCGCGCTGCGAAGACTCATAGAGAAGTCCTATCTCTATTTCAGCCAGTCGGGCTGCGCTCCTGACAGCTGTGCTTGCGGCTGAGCTGCGCTCATTTTTGCCCTTTCCGCTAATACCTGGCGAAATACTGCATTCATAGAGCGCCCCCAGGCATCCCAATTCAAACGAGAATCAAAAGCGTGACGTCCGCCATGCGCAAGTTGCAAATAACGCTCAGGATCATTCAGCAAGCCCTGCACTGCATCAGCATAGTCGCGGCCGGAGGCCTCTGCGGGAAGTAAGATGCCATTTTCGCCATCCTTGACAGGAACTCCACCCAAATTGGAAACAATTAATGGAATGCCGCAGGCATTGGCTTCACTGCATACAATGCCAAATGCCTCCCGGTGCGTGGGAAAAAGCATAAAATCAGATTCCAGCAGCAACTGTGTTAGTTGTTGCTGGTCCTGAGAGCGGCTTTTGTCCAGGAAAGGAATAACGCGCATATTTGGTTCGTGATCTGCTCCTGGGGGCACGCACCCAACCACAGTTAAGGTGGCATTCACTCCTCTTTCGCGTAAATGGCGCATTGCGGAGAGAGCCGTGTCTCCACCCTTTCGTTCCCAATCCACGCCAATAAAGATCAGCTTGCATTCATCTCGAGGAGGGGAATTCCTTGCCATTTCAACCTGCTTGGCAGTCGGTACCGTATCCAGGTTGGCCCCCATAGGGATAACGCTGACCTTCTCCGGCGAAATGTTGTAATCGCGAACTGCTGCCTGAGCGGCCCATTCGGAGGCATACACAATGTGGCTGGCGCGATGCAAAGCTCTTCCTTCAACCAGCTCAAGCTGGGCGATCGCCCAGGATGATAAACCGGTGAGGTTGGCCGCATAGTTTTGAAATAGTTTAGCGGTGAGGTCACCGTAAAGGATGATCGGCAAATCCGTATCAAGAAAAGCAATTTCGGTTGATGCTACCGGAGCAAAGATCAAATCAAAGTTCTTGTGCTGAGAAAGTTTGCGCCGGAAAGTCCTGCCCAGAATGCGGGACAAAACCACACTGTGTGAAGTATCAATGTTCTTGCGCAAAAACAATCTGACCAGCCGGCGGACCACCTTGCTCGCGAACCACCAGCCTTCCGCTACTGGCCCTAATGCCGTCACTTCCCCGCAATGTTGCTCTACCGCGCGGAACATAAAAAAAGTGATGCCGGACCACGAGGTTCGCAAGCGTGGATCGTAGCGGGTGAGAAATGCGATTTTCATGCGCTGGCAGGGCCTAAAGAAACCTGGTGACCCTCTGAATCAGCCAACTGGCGCTTTGGAACGCTATAGACGGAAACTGCGCAACCGAGAAGCCCAACATGGACCCAGAAAAATTCTAAGAGCGTACCTTCCGTCGCTTGAAAGGTCACGCTATATACTACACATGCCACCAGCAAGGCCAGCAGCTCAGGTTTTAAATCCTGCCGTAAAATTTTTATAGCTCCCAGGGCCAATGAGCCAAAGAAACACAACAGCAACATAAGACCGACAATTCCTGTATCGTGCAGCACCCGCATCTCAGTGTTCCCGATCCAGGCATTTTGATCAACATCATCTCCGTAACCCAGATCTTGCATACGAACCAGCAATTGGAAGCTGGCGGTCCCATTACCCAGTATGGGATGTTCCATAATGCCATCCATAGCAGTCACCAATGTGATAACCCGAACCGTGGTATTCGGATCGGCGCTGACATCGGTTACATCCAGAGTGCTGAATCTTTGGAGATAGAGCGAAGTAACCATTGGCAAAAAAATCACACTGGTGATGATCAGTGCCTTGGCCAGCTTCTTTACAGCCACCATTTCAACTAATTTAGTCCTCATGTTTATAAGAAAAAGCAGTCCTAAAGCCGCGAGCGTACCAAATACGGCTGCGCGAGCAAGTGCGACCAGCAGTCCTGCATACGTGATTGCCATTCCCCACAGGAATATGGAACGGCGCTCCTTGAGATACATGATCATCATCATTACGAATGCAGCTGCTGAAATTGATCCCAGAATATTTGCCTCGAGTTCCAGGCCATATGTGCCAGGGATTGATCCATACTGGCCAATTTCCATACCGAACTCTGTCCCAAAAATCAAATTGGACAAAAAGCAAAATATGGCGATCATCGCCTGGCCTGCGCCGACGGCCAACAAAATCATGAAACACTTTCGAAAGCGCTTCTGGTCAGTACAAAAGATACGCAATAGAAAATAGGCCATGATGACCAAAATTTGTTGCATGGCCCATCTGGTTGTCTTAGCCGGATCGACGGACATTACCAGCGAACTGAACAGATTGCTGGCAATATAAAGCACCAGAAACAAATCCGGTAACATCCAACGCGGGCTTGCCAATAGACGACGCTTCCAGAACGGCAAAACCAGGCAAAACAAGACAACGGCAAAATGCTCTACCCGGGCTTTCATACCAAAAATCTCCACGTACACCCGCGCCATTGTGCCAGCGGCAACAAGGAAGGTTACAGCAAGCCAAGGCCGCCTGGAGAATGCGTAAACCACGCATGCAGCCAGCACTGCCATTACCAAGGCAGCAGCCAATGCACTCAGAGGACCTGCATCCTCACCGTAAAAATACCAGATAAGTACTCCTGCCATGAGAAAGAGCACAGGCGTAGGGTTAGGCAGGGTGGTGCTTCGCAATGTGTTCTTCATCAAAGATCGGTTATCAACCTGTTGCTTTTATACCGCCAGCAGAATATACGAGCCTGAATGCTTTAGAGCGTGTTTCAAAAATAGGTTCGGCCTCACCCGAGGTACTTACGAGTGAGGGGTGTAAGTTGTTGAGCTTCTGTCATGAAGAAGCGACAGAAGCTGTTGAACGACGAACAGTGGAAA
>Ga0070741_10010248_pt1 | contig 17785 bp, 9 predicted proteins | sample Coa_R1_4_FD_66440 | JGI IMG/M metagenome (GOLD analysis project Ga0070741, IMG submission 66440) | Surface soil microbial communities from Centralia Pennsylvania, which are recovering from an underground coalmine fire - Coalmine... | ecosystem: Environmental > Terrestrial > Soil > Unclassified ...
TCCCAGTTTGGCACGCCGATGCGCGTTGGCTATGTTCCTGACTGCTTCGGGCATATTGCGCAATTGCCGCAAATTCTCCAGGGATGTGGCATCGATAGCGCGGTCTTCTGGCGCGGCGTGGGCGAAGAGGCGCGCCAGAGCGAATTTAACTGGCAGGCGCCCGACGGCTCGCAGGTGCTGGTAGTCTTTCTGTCCGATCCCATCGGTTACTCTAACGCTCGCCAGATGCCGCTGAACCCGCGAGAGTTTATGATGCGCACCGAGCTGCTGGCCTCGAATATCCTGCCAAAGGCCACCACCAATACCCTCCTCTTCATGAATGGCTCTGACCATCTGGAAGCGCAAGCGGGTTTGCCCGCAACCATCGAAGCCGCCAATCAACTGCTGGGCGACCTTGATCCCAGTCACGAGCAATTCCTGACACGCTCTATCTCTGGCCAAGAGAACGGGAGCGCGAAACATTATGATGCCATCCATGTGCAGATCGGCACCCTGCCCCAGTATATCGAGCGCATTCGACAGCAAAACGTCCAGCTCGATACGCTCCACGGAGAGATGCGCAGCAGCCAGCACGCGCACCTGCTGCCTGCCGTGCTCTCGACGCGCATGTGGATCAAGCAGCAAAATACCCTGACCGAACATTTGCTGGAACGCTGGGTTGAGCCATTGACCGCCTGGGCCTCGCAACTAGGCTTCACATATCCTCGCGGATTGATCCGCATGGCGTGGCGCTACCTGTTGCAAAATCATCCGCATGATAGCATTTGTGGCTGTAGTATCGATCAGGTCCATCGCGAGAACGCCGTTCGCTTCGCCCAGAGCCAGCAGATCGGCGAGAGCATTGTGGCCCAAGCCATGCAGCAGATCGCAGCAAAAGTGGATACGCGCGCCCCCTTCGCAGCCTCTCTTCGCGGCGATCAGCCGGTTCCGCTCGTGGTTTTCAATCCCGCACCCGGTCCGCGCAACGCAGAGGTGCAGGTCACCGTCCAGTTGCCCGGATCACTCCACAATGCGGCGCTTGTGGATGAACAGGGGGAAGCGTTACCGTATCGCATCGTCAATCGCTGGCGACAGGAAATCGGTTCTATGCCCGTGTCGCGTGAGATGCTGGCCGCCAGCATCGCTCTGGCAGATATCAAAACTGGCAAAGATCTGGTCCAGATGGCGCATTCTATGATTAAGACTGCACTGGCTCAGGCGGATGATACGCGTGTAATTTCGCACATCTATATTGAGAATTACACGAATTCGCCCATCCATCATATCCATCACACTCCCCAGCCGGGCGTCATCTATGTCGAGGTAATGATTGCCCCGCGTGGACGCGTCGCGGTGAACGAACAGGAGATTGAAGACGCTGGCGAGTATATCCTCAAGCTCCTGGAGCGGGAGGACATTCACACGCTGGAGGCGACGCTGGTTGACCAGGCGCGTGAGACGATTGATTTTATCGCGACCCGCCTCCCCGCCTATGGCCTCAAGACCTTCTGGCTCTACCCAGGCGGCTTGAAAGATGGCAATCCAATGAGGCGAAACGAGCTGATCACCCAGGAGAACAGCATTGAGAACGAGTTTTATCGCGTCGAGGTCAATGCTGAGGATGGGAGGCTCAACGTAACGGACAAGAAAACCGGGATGGTGTTCGCTGGCCTGAATCGTTTTGTGGATGGGGGAGATGTGGGTGATTTGTATACATATTGCCCGCCAGAACGTGATATACTCATCGGGGAGCCGGTGGAACCGCCTAAAATCGAGCTGGTGAACGCGGGGCCGGTGCGCGCCACTCTGCGTATCAGTAGCCGTTGGGCGTTGCCCAGCACCTGCACTGCTAATCGCGCCGAGCGCAGCGCTCGTTTAACGACCTGTCAGATCGTCAGCGAAGTATCACTGCTTCCTGGCGTGCAGCGTATTGACATTCATACCAGCGTAGAAAATAGGGCCAGGGATCACCGCTTGCGTGTGCTCTTTCCTGTCCCATATTCGGTTGAGCATGTCGCCGCTGAAGGCGCATTCGAGGTGCGGACTCGTCCTATAAGCCAGCCACGACCTCTTAACGTCGCGGAATGGGCTGAAGAGCCTGTCAACGTCTTCCCACAGAAGCGGTTTGTTGATCTCAGCAATGGAGAGGCCGGCTTAGGCGTGCTCAATCAGGGTCTACCGGAATGCGAAGTGGTGCAGCATGGACCCGGGCTGGATAACACAGAGGCGCAGGCCGCGATAGCCCTGACGTTATTGCGTTGCGTTGAGTGGCTGTCGCGCGGCGATCTCAGCACGCGGCGCGGGCATGCCGGGCCAATGGAGCAGACGCCGGAAGCGCAATGTCTGGGCCGTCAGGAGTTTGATTACGCGCTTGTTCCGCATAGTGGCGATTGGCAAGCAGAAGAAGCTCTGGTATTGCGCGAGGCGCAAGCTTTTAACACTCCCATCTTCACGCGCGTCATTGTGGCCGAGCAGCATGAGGGACCGCTTTCCTCCTGCTCAACGCTGGTCACAGTGGAGCCGCAGGAACTGGTCGTGAGCGCCGTTAAACGCTACAATAATGGGACGGGTCTGGTTGTGCGCGTTTATAATCCGCTGGATCGCGAAATTGATGCCACGATTCGTCCAGGGCTTGCTTTCGCAACTATCCATATGGCAAACTTATTAGAGGAATGTCAGGAGCCGGTGAAAGCTTCTTCAGTACTGAAAACGGGGGATGTTGGATCTGTACAGGTGCGGATACGTGGCGGAAGAATGATGACGCTCGTTTTTGAATGATGGCGGGAGAATTCCTTAGCCCATAGTCCTATAGCTGTCATCACTTCAGTAGCGAAACGTTGTAATTCAGTGTAATGTAGCTAAAAACATAGCTTGCGTAACAGTTACGTTATAAATGTGGTCGCTTATTCTCTATTCGAAAGGGGCGTTTGTCCTGTGAGCATATTAAGTATATTCCTGGCTCCTCTTGCCGGCCAGCCTACTGGCGGTTCATCGGGCCTGCTGGGTGTTTTAAGTGGGCTGGTGGGGCCGCTTATAGGTTGTACTGTAGCGTTTGTCGTTATTTTTTGGCTGAGCTTAGTAATCTGGACATTCCGTGATATTCGTTCTCGCACGCAAGATTTTGTATCGCAGGTACTCGCGACGGTCCTGGTAGCTGTTTTCTTCGTCGGCGGCCTCTTCATTTATATGATTCTGCGTCCCCGTCAAACTCTTGCAGAGATTTACGAACGTCAATTGGAGGAAGAGTCCCTGCTCGCCGAGATGACCGAGCGCCAGACGTGCAACAACTGCCATGCCCGTGTGGAGACAGATTTCCAGATTTGCCCATCTTGCGGCCAGAAACTCAAACGCTCATGCCCCAAATGCGAGCGTCTTCTCGAACTGCGCTGGACATTCTGTCCCTATTGCGCTACCAATATCGGCGGCGCACCTGTGCCCAGCATGCCAGGCATGCCAAATATGGCCGCCATGCAGGGCATCCCTCCCGGCAGTGTCGCAGGCATGCCTATGGGCGGACCCGTTCCCGGCAACCGCTACTAAATAACGGCCCGCTCCCGGCAATCGCTAGATGATCGTAGGGGCAGGTCTTGCACCTGCCCCGTTCGGATTGCCAGGGTCAAGACCCGCCTCTACATCGGTTGTCTGTTGGCAGGGCAGGTGCAAGACCTGCCCCTACAGCGGTTGTCCGTTCACCCTATTGGCTTTGTCTGCGCCGCAAAATGTGATATAATGGGAGAGCAAAAGGTGGCATTGCCGCTTCTTCTATGTTCGATTAGAATAAGTCGCTAACTGCAGTACCCTCAAGCGGGTCGAGGTAGCATTAGCTCCTGCCCTCTCCTTTGAGAGGGAGTGTATACATTAAACCCTAAGATGTCAAGTGGAAATACACTAAGGCGTTGGGCAACACTCGGCAACTGCATCTACCTCCGTCTCAGATGGATGGCCCCGGCTGCGTTTTCTTTGGCTACTGAAAAAAGGAATGTACATATTCTATGGCGAAAACGAGAGAATCAACGATGGCAGAGCAATTCCCGAATGACTACGAGGCTCTACCCGATCAGCATACACAGATACAAGAAAATGGCAATGGGAACGGCTACGGTGGGCAGAATATCCAGATTCTCGAAGGGTTAGAGGCAGTACGCGTACGTCCTGGTATGTACATTGGCTCGACCGATCAGCGTGGCCTGCATCAACTTATCACCGAAGTGGTCGACAATAGCGTCGACGAGGTCATGGCCGGTGAAGCCGATACCGTCAAAGTCACCATTCACGCCGATAGCTCCGTCACCATCGAGGATAACGGGCGTGGCATACCGGTGGAAGAACACCATCAGCGCCCGGGTCTCTCCACGCTTGAGGTCGTCATGACGGTGCTGCATGCGGGCGGCAAGTTTGGCGGCGGCGGTTATAAAATCAGTAGCGGTCTGCACGGAGTTGGCGTCTCCGTCGTCAACGCGCTCTCCGAATGGTGCCAGGTTGACGTCAAGCGCGACGGCCATCGCTATCGCCAGCGTTATGAGCGAGGCTTCCCCGTCACCGAACTGCAAGATCTTGGACCGGAAGAGGGCCAGGGGACCATCACCTCCTTTCTAGCGGACCTCGAAGTCATGGAGACGCGCGATTTCAGCTTCGACATCCTGGCGCAGCGTTTCCGCGAGATGGCCTATCTCAACCGGGGCATGACCATCAGCCTGATCGACGAGCGTACCGACCGTGAGGCGACCTTCTACTTCGAGGGTGGCCTGGTCTCGTTTGTGCGTTATCTCAATAAGAACCGTGGCAAATTGCAGGCGCGTCCAGTCAGTACATTCCGGGAAGTAGATGGTGTAAAAACTGAGATTGCGCTGCAATACAACGATAGCTGGGCCTGCACCGAATTCTCCTTCGCCAACGGCATCAACACCGTCGATGGTGGCATGCACATCACCGGCTTCCGCAGTGCCCTCACGCGTACCCTCAACGACTACGCGCGCAAGGTCAATCTGCTCAAAGAGAAGGATGGCAACCTGACAGGTGAAGACGTGCGTCAGGGCCTGACCGTCGTTGTCAGCGTCAAAATCCCCAACCCGCAATTTGAGGCGCAGACGAAATCCAAGCTCAACAATGCCGAAGTGCGTCCCATCGTCGAGGCCATTACCGCCGAGATGCTCACGCAATACCTGGAGGAGACGCCGAGTGAGGCCAAAGCCATCATCGAAAAATGCCTCACCTCCGCCCGAGCGCGTGAGGCGGCCCGAGCTGCCCGCGACCTGATTCAGCGCAAAAACGCCCTCGACACCACCCTCCCCGGCAAACTCGCCGACTGTAGCGAACGACGAGCCGACCGCTGCGAGCTTTACTTGGTCGAAGGAGATTCGGCGGGTGGGAGCGCGAAGCAAGGGCGCGACCGCCACTTCCAGGCCATCCTCCCCTTACGCGGCAAGATCCTCAATGTCGAGCGTGTGGGGCTGGACAAGATCCTCAAGAACGAAGAAGTCAAGAACATCATTACGGCCATCGGAGTCGGCATCGACGAAAACTTCAACATTGCCCGCCTGCGGTACGGGCGCATCATCATCATGTGCGACGCCGACGTGGATGGCGCGCATATTCGCACCCTACTGCTCACCTTCTTCTTCCGTCACATGCAGCCCTTGATCACCGCCGGCCATCTCTACATTGCGCAGCCGCCGCTCTACCACATCAAAATGGGCAAGCAGATCCATTACGTCTACACCGAAGAGGAGCGGGACGGGCTCATCGTCGAGTACAAAGCGGCGCACAACGGCAAGGAGCCGGAGGTTGGGCGTTACAAAGGTCTGGGTGAAATGAACCCCGAAACCCTCTGGGATACCACCATGGACCCCGAGCACCGCACCATCCTGCAAGTCACCATCGAAGAGGCCGTAGAAGCCGACAAAATCTTCAGCATGCTCATGGGAGACGAGGTCCCCCCCCGCAAACGCTTCATCGAAAGCCACGCGCGGAGCGCGAATTTGGACGTATAAGACCAAATGTTATAAACTACTTGTAGGGGCAGGTCTTGCACCTGCCCAGATGGGACCTATACCTTCTCAGGCAGCATATACTGCCCAGGTAGGCCCTGGTAAATCTGCCCAGATGGGCTTTCCCTTTTCTGAAAACTTCGATGAGGATTTTTTTCTCATAGGACGGGCAAAGGCGGCAATCCAGTTTGATAGATGGGGAAGTGAAAAGATGTCTAGTGAAGCGGAAGTACGGCAAAAACTGATTGATAAGCAACTGGCAATAGCAGGCTGGAGCAGTGAGAGAGGAAACCTGCGTACCGAAATATTTATACTAGGCACAAGAAGGCAAATCAAGGAAGCGGCAGAAGATTATGTACCTCCTCAAAGATTCTCACCTGCTCAAGATCATCCGCCCCCGCAACGGGATGGCTTTGCCGATTATGCATTAATTGGATCTGATGGCAGTATTCTGGCGGTTGTAGAGGCGAAACGGGATACACGTTCCCCGCTCGAAGGCATGGAACAGGCTGCTGAGTATGTGCGAAATATTTATCACCAAACAGGCAAGCAACCATTTATTTTTCTGGGCAACGGTGACGAACTTTATTTCTGGGAACTCGATAGGTATCCCCCAAGAAAAGTTAGCGGATTTTATACCGTTAGAGATCTTGAAGATCTGGCCTTGACACGTCTTTATAGCCAGCCTTTGCATCTATTTCGACCTGATCCAGCCATCATTGAACGCGATTACCAGATACAAGCTATTCAAACCGTTATTGATGGCATTAAGCAGAAAAAGCGTAAGTTTTTGCTGGTGATGGCTACCGGAACAGGCAAAACGCGTACAGTGATTGCTCTGGTCGGTTTACTGATTCGCGCTGGCTGGGTGAGGCGGGCGCTCTTTTTAGCTGATCGCCGTGAACTGGTGCGACAGGCGGAACTGGCTTTTGAAGCCCACCTCCCCGATGAGTCTCGCGTTCGTATTGAGGGCGGCGTTATTGGGGAAGGGGTGGATGCTCGTATTCATTTTGCTACCTATCCCAGTATGATCCAGGTCCTCTCGAAACTCTCAGTCGGATACTACGACTTGATTATCGCCGATGAGAGTCATCGTTCGATTTATAAACACTACAAAGCGATATTTGAGTATTTTGACGCCATGCAGATTGGTCTGACCGCTACCCCGACCGACTACATTGAACATAATACGTTTGCTCTGTTTGACTGCTTTGATGATTTCCCTACCTTCGACTATCCCTTTGAGACCGCCGTTGAGAATGATTACCTTGTGAGCTTCCGTGTGCTGGCGGCAAGAACACGTTTTCAAATCGAAGGCATTAAAGCTGGTGAACTCCCGCCAGAGTTGCAGCGCCAGATTGAAGAGCAGGGGCTTGAGCTAAGCGAGATTAACTTTGAGGGGAGCGATTTAGAGCGCAAAGTGACGAATACGGGGACAAACGATGCTCTGGTTGATGAGTTTATGGAGCGGTGTTATAAAGATGCGCGTGGATTGCCACAAAAGAGCATTATTTTTGCTGTCAGCCACAATCATGCCCTGGAACTGCTGGCAAGTTTTAATCGCCGCTATCCCGATCTGCAAGCCCACGGTATGGCGAAGGTGATTGATAGTCGCATGGAACGCGCAGAGCAGTCATTGGCGGATTTTAAAGAAAAAGATATGCCTCGTGTTGCTATCTCTGTTGATATGCTTGATGCCGGTATCGATGTTCCTGCAATTCAAACCCTGGTTTTTGCCAAGCCAGTCTACAGTCAGGTAAAGTTCTGGCAAATGGTTGGCCGTGGGACGCGCCTGTGGACCGATCCCGTGACGCAAGAGCGGAAAAATGACTTTGTGATTATCGATCACTGGGAGAATTTCAAAACATTTGAGCGCAATCCAGAAGGAAAAGTTAGCCATCCCAGCGAACCTCTCCCAGTACGACTTTTCCGTATACGTCTGCAAAAGCTTGCTGTGTTACGCTCTCATAATGATCCCTTCATGCTTGAGGCAACGCTAAAACAGCTTCATGAGATGCTTGCAGACCTTCCTGAGACAAATGTCCAGGTACGAGCCTATGCAACCGATCTGGTTACTTTTCGCGATGATCCCACATGGATCAAGCAAGATATTTCACCAACTGGCAAGCTCTATCGCTTTATTGCTCCCCTGATGAGCTTCCTGCCGGGTGTGGATGCCGCAACGCTGCTTTTTGAGCTGCATACGGAGCAGCTTTTACTCTCTTATCTGCAAGGTCAGCAGGAGCAAGTTGTTCGCTTAAAAGAGCAGATTAAAGATGAACTGGCTCGTCTCCCTCGCGATCTCCCTGAAGTGCGGGCGAAAGCGCATATGCGCACATGGGTGGAGAGTCCTGATTTCTGGACACATTTAAGCGGACAGCGTATACTTGACATGCAAAAGGAGTTGGCTCCGGTAATGCGCTACCGTGAGGCGAGACCTCGCTCGATTGTTAAATTGCACCTGCCTGATAGCATGAAGCAACGACTCTGGATTACCTATGGCCCGGCAGGAGAAGGAACGTTCGTTGAGGATTATCAGGAGCAGGTAGAGGTGCGGGTGAAAGATTTAGCTGAGCAGGTTTCTACGCTAGCAAAAATCAAACGCAATGGGCGACCGGATGAGAGTGAGATGCAGTCTCTTGCTGATTTGTTGAACAAACCGGATCTCTTCATCAGGGAAGAAATTCTGAAGCAGGTCTATGGCAATCCAGATATGCGCCTGCTCGATTTTATTAAACATATCCTTGATGTAGAACACCTGCCGAACAAGAAAGAGCGTGTCACAGCCGCAGTTCAGCGTTTTTTGCATGAACATCCTCACTTCTCTCCCATCCAGCGCCGTTTTGTGTTTGCATTGCAGTCCGTTCTTTTGCACGAAGATGGGGGGCAACAGCAGCAAGGAGTATTCACTCCTGATTATCTTTTGCAAGCTCCTTTTAATCGTATTGGCAAGGCTAACGATTTATTTAACGCCCACGATCTCGCTGACCTCCTACAGTTTGCCAATAGTCAGGTGGCATAAGGGTGGAGCAGCGTTACCTATGTATTGGAGATAGCTATGCTCTCACCTAAACTGAAGCAAAAGGTTTCTAACCTCTGGGATATGTTCTGGTCCGGCGGCATGACCAATCCTCTGACCTCTATCGAGCAAATTACTTATTTGATATTTCTGAAACGTTTGGAAGAATTCGATGCTGAACGTATCAGCGAAAAGAAATATTCATTATATGGTCGCCGCCCCCACTGCGAGCTTGATCATCACTCTAAGGACAAAATTGGCATCGATCAGTCGCTGCCGCCAGACGCTGATCCGGCGGATTATGAGAAATGTCAGGGGCATGGCACCTGCCGCTGGTCCTATTTGCGCAGGCTTTCGACAACAGATGATCCCGAAACCGGACGCAAAATTACACCCTATGACCATATGAATGGCTACGTTTTTCCCTGGCTGCGCGTGCTGCATAATACGCTCGATAGCCTCAGCAACGGCTCCAATGGAACGGGCGTATTGGATGCTCCAATGGAGGATGCTTTTTTCCAGTTCCCTAAAGACAAAACGACGCTCTTTCAAAATGCTATTGAGATGATCGATGATCTTTTCAATGATATCAGTCACGCAAGCGCCAGCGATCTGATGGGCGATATTTTTGAGTACCTGCTCAGTGAGATTGATACCTCCGGTAAAAATGGACAGTTCCGCACCCCTCGCCATATCATCCGTTTCCTGATCGAGCTTGCTCAGCCAGAAGCAGGTCAGCGCCTGATCGATCCTACAGCGGGCACAGCGGGATTTTTGATTAATACAATCCAATACTTGAAAAAAGAGTTTACTTCTGAGGAAAATTACCTGCTGGAATGGGATGGCACTCCCCACAGGACGATAGGAGACAAACTGCCAGAAAGGCTCTGGAACGCGGCTTTGAAGGGCGAGAATTTTGTTGGCTATGATAATGATCGTACAATGGTTCGCATTGGCTGGATGAACATGATCCTTCACGGGATCGAGAATCCGCATATTGTGTTGCGCGATACGCTTGGTCGCTCGCTTTCCCGCGAGGAAAGCGGCTCTTATAATCGCGTGCTGGCAAATCCGCCTTATACCGGCACTATTGATAAAAATGACCTTTACCTCGATATAGGCCGTTTCCCGAAAAATCCACGCAAAGTCAAAGAGGCAATCACCTATAAAACCGAGCTGCTTTTTACCTGGCTGATCCTTGATCTGCTGGTACCCGGCGGTCGGGCCGCGATGATTGTGCCCGAAGGCGTGCTTTTTGGCTCAACTGGCGCTCACAAAGAGTTGCGCCGCCAGCTCCTTTTCGATCACAATTTACAGGGTGTGATTTCGCTCCCTGCTGGCGTTTTCAATCCATATACGGGTGTGAAAACATCCATACTGGTATTTGAGAAGGGGGGCGATGTGACAGCAAAAGGGCAGCCACCACGTACTGAGAGTGTCTGGTTCTACGATGTAACTTCCGATGGCTACACGCCCGGCGCGAAACGAGAGCCAGATTATACACAAAATGATCTTTGGGATGCCCTTTACAAGTGGAATGAGAAAATTGTTGATAATACAGATTACTATCAGCCGGATCTGTATGATGCTCGCTGGCGGCTGGTAGACGAGAAACTCCTGGAAATCTTTCCTGAACGACGCGATTTGCGCGGGCTGGTCGGCCAAGAGCTAGGAATCGATGAATTGTTCGGCTTCCCCGTTCCTACCGATCCCAAAATTATTGAGCAGCAGGTTGTTGAGGAGCAGGAGCCACGGATCGCGATGGTTTATGGAAGGCGTCTAGCCTCCACCGAAACCAGGTTAGCAAAAGAGAAACATACACAGAAAATCGCTTATGATGCCTTCGATCAGGATCTCAAACGCTTGGAGCAATTATTTCGTGAAGCCATCGATAAGCTGTTAGAAAATAAAAAGCAGTTCAAAACCAATCCGACTTTTGGCCGCGACCGCCTTCAGCCCCTCTTAGAAACAGCGAGAAACTACTCCCACGAGAACCTGCAAGAGCGAGCTGTGCAGGCTGCCAGTAACGCGGGTCTGTTCGCGAGAGACCTGCCTCTGGTGCCAGAGCTGGATTGGGCGGAAGAGGTATATTTAATCGTGCGCGAGTTTGCGAAGCTGGACGGCTACGATATCAAACTGCGCACCCTCGAAGTCAAAAAACAGGAAAAGCCTCTCAATGAGACAAAGAGCTGGTCTGCGCCCGTGCGCGTGCTGCTGCGAAATGATGAATGGAGCAGCGCAGATGGACGCATCGAAGGAAGCCACGATAGCTATGGCAATGTACGCCCCGCATATCTTGCCGATCCCCAGTTATACGAGGACGAACAAAATAACATCATCAAGAAAGAGTTCCTTGATCCCAACTGTATCGAGGCCAACGACTACAACCTCTCTTCCGGTCGCTATAAACCCTTCAAGCCCACTACTGTCGTATACGACCCGCCTGCTAAACTCATCCGCGAGCTTCAAGACCTGGAAGCGCAGATCATGACACGATTGGGGAACTTGCTGGAGATGGTGGAGGGAAGAGAATGAGCGTAATTTTACAGCCAGAGTCATGGGTTACAAGCACTCTTGGAACGGTTTTAACACGTTTGGATGAGAAAATTGACCCACTCACTTTATCTGGTAGAGATACATTTTATATAGGACTAGAACATATTGAAAGTGATATAGGTAGATTAGTTGATATAGGAAACATTGCCGGAGAAGAACTGAAAAGCACAAAGAATGTTTTTTATGCAGGCAATATTCTTTATGGAAAACTCCGTCCTTATCTGAATAAAGTTTATTTTGCTGAAGAGGATGGAATTTGTAGTACCGATATATGGGTTCTTAATGCTACGAATGTCATTGATCCCTTATATGCAGTAAATTATTTAAGGTCATCTTTGGTAGTACAACAGGTAAGTCAGTTGACCACCGGAGCTAATTTGCCTCGTATAGCTCCTCAGTCTTTTGACAAGATATCGATCCCCCTCCCCCCTCTTCCCGAACAGCGTCGCATCGCCACCATCTTGCGTGAAGCCGACGAGATACGCAAATTGCGGAGGGAGGCGGACGAGAAGGCGCAGAAGATTGTTGAGGCGTTGTTTTATGATATGTTTGGAGATCCGGGAACTAATCCCAAAAAATGGAGAATAACGAAAATTGCAAATCTATTGCCGAAAGATAAAAAGGGCATTACAACAGGACCCTTTGGCAGCTTATTAAAAAAAAATGAACTTGTTGATGAAGGTGTACCAGTTTGGGGGATTAATAATGTTCTTCCAAATGAATTTGTTGAGACTGGTGCATCCTTCATTACAGCAGAAAAGTATAAACGGCTTTTAGCATATACAGTACAATCAGGGGATATTTTAATCTCACGCGCTGGTACTGTTGGTCGGGTATGTGTTGCTTATCCATCTTCTGTTTCTATTATAGGGACGAATCTAGTCAAAATTACTTTAGATACCTCGCAAATATCACCGGAATATTTTACTACCTTATTTACATTTTTTAGTGATAGAATTGGCAATTTACGTGCGAGTGGAGAAGGGAACTCATACTCGTTTCTCAATCCCGCCACATTAGTAACCTTACAAATTCCGGTTCCTCCTCGATCCTTACAAAACAAGTTTATAACATCTTTAGTAGAGATGCGCAGACAAGTAAACATACAAAAACAATCTCGTCACCACTTTGACACTCTTTTTCAATCCCTCCTCTCCCACGCCTTCAGCGGCGAACTTACCGCCTCGTGGCGCAACGCTCATGCTGCTGAACTGATTCAGGCGGCGCAAGAGCGGGATGAGTTGCTGCGGGAGCTACGCGGCTCGTTTTCTGCAAGGGTCGCTGAGCCGCATGTGCAGTATAATCTAGCTCAAGAGCGAGAAGAGCTGAGAAGCGAACTTACACCATTGCAGAGCGCTCTTGTGACCTTGATTGACTGCCGACCTGAGAGTTATGCAAGCGCGTATGGGCTGCATCAGGAGATTATAGCGAGCCAGGACGAAGAGGGGGCCTATTTACCTGACCTGGATGAAGAGAGACTGTTTCGAGATTTTGATAGACTGGATTGCTCCCTGGATAGCATACGGCGCGAGCTGCACTTTCTGGCTTCGGTGGGATTGGTCAAAGAGCTATCCCGGTCTGACCAGAATTACATTACGCTCTATCGATCATTGCTGATGGACGACGATAGCCAGGAGGAAGATCTCGCTCTGCTGGGCGAAGAGGTTGTAGAAGAGGTTTCTGTATGAGGCTGCGTTACCTGCATATTCCCGAACTGCCGCCACTGCATGACATTGAAATCACTTTCGGCCATGAGCAGATTCTAGGTCGCCAGTGTACTATTCATTTTATCGCAGGCGTTAATGGCAGTGGTAAAAGTCGCCTCCTACGTGCCCTCGCAGAAATATTTCTTTCCCTTGATCAGGCGGAAGTACCACCTTTCCCCGTCACCATCGCATACGATCTGGAGCGCGGACAGGGGACAAGCCAATCACGTCACACCATCTATTATCGCTATACCGGACGAGGCAAAAACAGCTCGTATATGGTGGTGCTTGAGCAGATCCCCTTAAATGAAGAAATAAACTGGTCTGGCTTCCATCTGTTCGATTGGACCACTTCCGATGATGAGGCGTTGCCATATCGCAAACGTAGATATTTGTCTGATGATAGTATCGCTGAAGTGAAATCATATCTGCCTACTTGTGTCCTGGCCTATACCTCTGGATCAGCGCATGAATGGGAAAAGCTCTTCATGCCGCCCGCGCGCAGCCTGGAAGAGCGTCAGGATCTCCAGCTTCCCCAGGTTGAGCAGAATGCAGAGGACCGTCGTCAAAACGAACGACCGGCCAGATGGAGCAACTACAAAGAGGCTATTTATAGGCAATCTCAACAGGTAGAGGAGTCAGCAAAAATGTTGCCTGCCTCACTCCTTGAAGTGCAAAGCCAGGAGCGTAATCTATCTCCCGGCGAAAACCTGTATCCAGGCGAGCATGTATTTCCTGGCGATGGTCAGCAGCCGGGCATCGGCATTTTTATCCAGCCGGAGATGCTCAAGCTTGTTGTCTGTGCGGTTGCCCTCAGTCAGGCTCTGGAAGAGTTCCAGCAGTATCCAACTGAGCGCGACCGGGAAGCTTTTGAGCAAACAATAGAGCGTGCAGTGGAGCAGAGGGAATATATGGGAGGGATGCGCGCAATCTTTAATGCCGTCGATTGGCTCTGGCCCATCACGGTTGGCCTGCAAATTGTATGGCAGCCCGAACGTCTGCAAGCGATGAAAAAAGAGTCCTCGTTATTAAGGAAACTCTACCTCATCGCCTCAAAAGTGATTCGAGGAAGCGAGCCTGGCCCTACCGAAAGCCGCACCTTATACTTCGACCTTACGCGCATCGTGCAACTGCCCACCCACAAGCAATACCATCAGAAAAGCACATTGGAAGCACTAGCGGACATCCTGGGCGGCGTCAACACACAGGCATTTGATATCTTCAAGCAATTGCTAGAATTGCAGAAGCGCAATATCCTTGAAGACGCCACTATCGCCCTCAAAAAGCGCAAAGTGGGTGGTATTTTGCTCTATGATCAGTTAAGCGATGGCGAGCGCGTCTTGCTGGGAAGAATGGCGCTCTTCCACCTGCTCAAAGGTACCGATGATACCCTGATTGTACTTGACGAGCCAGAAACGCATTTCAACGACGTATGGAAGCGCGAGGTCGTAGACATGATCGATAACGCCTTACGCAATGACACCAGCGAAATAGTGCTCAGCACCCATTCCAGCATTGCGCTAACCGACGTATTCAACACCGAAATCACCCTCCTTCAGAAAAATTCGCGGGATGCCACCGTGTACGCGGTTCGCCCAACGACGCGTAGCTTTGGAGCTTCGCCCGACGACATCCTGCACGATATTTTCGGCGCATCTGATAGCGTCGGGCAGCGGGCGAGCGAGTTTCTTGATCTGATCCTTATTGCCACCGCCCACTGGGAGCAAGCGCAGCAGATCTTGAATGGGGACGAAAAAAGGCGTGACGAGGCATTCGATCAACTAAAGCAGTCTATCAGAGAGCAATCCAGCATATCCATAGCTATGCAAGAGGAAAATGAATTACATGCCTACCTCTTAAAAACGTTGGAGGCTGTTCGTAGCTATACTCAACAGAAACGCGGACAAGTTAACGCGGAAAGCATCCTAGACGTGCTACAGGAGCGCCTGGGCTCCGGTTACTATCAATTTGAATTTCGTCGCCGTTTACGAGCATTGAGGAAGGATTCAAATGCTGCATCAAATTGAGCTACCCACTTATGACGGGAAATTAGATCGAATTGTAGAGTTTCAGCAACAATTTATCGCTATTCTATGCACTTCCAGCATATCACTTTGCCCCCAAGAAGACGATTTTAAGCAAGCGTTTGCCGATGATCAGTGTGGTGCATGGACCTTTACCTGGCTCCAGAAGAAAAGCAAGAAGGGTACTTATTATGAAGAACTCTGCAAATTGCTTATTTACTTCGCTGCGAATCCTGGCTCACGACAACTCCTTGTAGATGCATTTAAAAACGATGCCGATTTCTATGCCCACAAGGATGATGCTCAGTTTAAATTTTTATTCAACACCGGTTTTAACACAAAAAAGTATACCGAGTTATCTAGTATAGTAAAGTCGTTGATGATTGCATTTTATGAAAAATTGTTTTCCGATGGTTTCCCTCCTTATGTTGCTGATATTGATCGAAAACGTTTTCTTAAAATCTTTTGGGATACCAATAAAAAGCTTGGAGTATGTCCTGCCTGTGATGGACAACGACCTGATATGGATGATCGTTGTGACATTGATCATTTTTTCCCCAAAGCTCTCTACCCTTTCCTGTCAATGCGAGCAGCTAATCTTGTCCCTATCTGTGTCGAGTGCAATCGTGTGTACAAGAAGGATAAAGACCCATTAGATCATTCCCTGCCCGCTCCATTAATAAACACATTTCACCCATATGGTAGGCCAGCTATCAACGAAATCAAAATAGTAGTCTATCGCGAGGTAAACGGAGAGCGTAAGGTATTGCTGAAGGAGCCAGATGATACCATATCTCCTCGGATTAAGCAGATGAACCATGTCCTTGAGCTGGAGAAACGATGGAACGAGAGGCTCAAGCGAGTAATTGGCAATATTGAGCAACAGGTAAGACGATCAGCTAACAAGCGCAGAAAAGAAGGAATTAATCTAACTGCTATTGTAGAGGATGTCTTACGAGATAAAGCAGACAATGCTGATATCGGTAAAGAGCCGAATAGCGTTATTACCGGTAGCTACGTTGATTATGTTCTACTTGACCTGGAAGAGCGTTTAACCCTGGCAGGACAAATAATTGCCGAGGATAATGTAGAAGAGGTGGGAATATTTGAAGAACAGATGAGTGCAGTATTGGCTATCACGAAGCCCGAAAAAGATATTTCTCGTTAGCCAAAAACAGTATGCTTGAAAGTAATTCTCAGACCTTCTCCATCTCTACAACCCCGCATCCGATATATCGTATACAGAAATAGAACGATGGTCCATCTTGTTGTAATAGGTAAACGATATATTGTTTGAATGACAGGCTCACTGTTGAGGTGATATGCTAGCTTGCCAAATAACGCCGCCGAGGCATTCGCAAGTACGCTATGTTGCTTCACTTTGAGCGTATATACAGAAGAAAGTAAAGAAAGAGAGCATTTCCATGTTGTGGGGATTTGGACACGGCCTATTGTTTTTGCTGCCGTTGTTCTTCCTGGGCAAGGTTTTCTGGATCGTTATCCTTGCGCTCCTCATCGGGTTCGCAATTCGCCGCTTTGGCTTCAGGCATAGATATGCCCCTTACGCCCAGGCTCCGTTTTACCACTATACCGCTCCACAAAACCAGCCGTCAGCTTTAGAGGTTCTGCGCCAGCGGTACGCGCGGGGCGAGATTGATGCCGTTACCTTCGATCAGATGCGCGAACGGCTCCAGGCCAGCGAAGGACCACGACAAACACAGTAGGCTAAAATACTCGTTTCCAGACGATAACATTAAAGGATGGAAACGCAGCATATGAACGGATGGAGCATTGCTTCCTGCACTCGAACGTGGGGAGTCAATGCTCCTTCTTGCTTTATTGCCGGCAATTCCCGGGTCAATCGCTGTTGAAGCTTGCGAGGGTTTTTGTTAGTATAGGCTGCAATCAGATTATTAAAATGGATGGAGCAGCATCATGAGCGTGTTTGAGCAAATTCTGGAGTTGCTGGAGCAGCATAATATACCATATAAGCTGACCGAACATGAAGCGGTGCGAACGAGCGAGGAGGCGGCTAGAGTACGCGGCGCGGCCCTCAAGACCGGAGCGAAAGCGATGATTGTACGCTGCAAAGATGACTACTATCTGCTCGTCTTGCCTGCTGATAAACGCATTGACTGGAAACGCTTGCGAGCAATTTTGCATGTGAGTAATGTCAGACTGGCTACGGAGGAGGAAGCGGAGAGCGTCGCTCACGTTAAAATGGGCAGCGTGCCTCCCTTCGGCAATATACTCGGAGTGCCAACCTATTTCGATGAAGGTCTTTTCGAGAACGAAGTGGTCAACTTTAATCCTGGCAGTACCACGCATTCCATTGCGATGAAAAGCGCCGATTTGCGTGCGCTCGTCTCGCCTGTCGTTGCCGCTTTTGCTCTATAGGAGTGAGGCCGCCAATGCATTGCTGACTTAGCGAGCATCAACATATTTTCTTACAAACCAGAGCGAGCAGCCATGCAATAATAGCGATATCAGCACTGCCAGGCTGAAGGCGATCAC
>Ga0070741_10010249_pt1 | contig 17783 bp, 14 predicted proteins | sample Coa_R1_4_FD_66440 | JGI IMG/M metagenome (GOLD analysis project Ga0070741, IMG submission 66440) | Surface soil microbial communities from Centralia Pennsylvania, which are recovering from an underground coalmine fire - Coalmine... | ecosystem: Environmental > Terrestrial > Soil > Unclassified ...
AAACTCGAAAAAGCCCTCGATACCTTTCACCTCGACCCCAACGAACTCATCGCTATCGATGTCGGAGCCTCCACTGGCGGCTTCACACAATGCCTTTTAGAGCGTGGAACAAAGCGCGTCTACGCCGTCGATGTTGGTTATGGTCAACTGGCATGGCCCTTGCGCAACGACCCACGCGTCGTCGTCATGGAGCGCACCAATATCCGTCATCTTACATCATTACCCGAACCCATCCAATGCGCCTCCATCGACGTTTCGTTCATCTCGCTACGTCTGGTGCTGCCTGCGCTCGTACCGCTCCTCGCCCATGCACCCGAGACCTGGATCGTCGCGCTGGTCAAACCACAGTTCGAGGCTGGCAAAGCCGAAGCCGACAGAGGTGCAGGCGTCATCAGCGATCCCCAGGTCCATCAACGTGTCCTGCGCGAACTCCAGGAATGGACGCCACTGCACACCCCTCTAGAAATACAATCCATTACCGACTCCCCCATACTCGGACGCGACGGCAACCGCGAATTCCTCGCCCTGCTGCGCTTCTGCTCTTCTATATGAGCCTTTGCATAAATATCTAATCTCCGTTCTCCCCCATCAAGCATGCTCACAGAGAAGATTGCTGTTTACTTTCATTTTGCGCGGAGCGCAAAATGAAAGTAAACAGCAATCTTCTCTGTGAGCATGCTGCATTATCTCATGCAACAAAATACTATTTCGGGTACAATAAGAGTGGCACCTTCAGGTACTCAGTATTTCAGCGCACCCACAGAAAGAGGTGTATCCTATGCTCAATGGACAACCTGATAGCGACTCTGCTATCCCACAAATCGCATTGCCCGACCAGCTCAACGCCGCCGTTACCTTCCTGGACCGCAATGTAGCGGAAGGACGTGGAGCGAAAACCGCCGTCCACTATGAAGGCAATACCTACACCTATGCCCAGATCGCCGAACTCGCTAATCGCGTCGGCAATGCTCTGCTCGATCTCGGCGTCGATCTGGAGCAACGTATCGCCCTACTTTTACTCGACTCACCACAGTTCGCCGCTGCCTTCTTTGGAGCCATCAAAATGGGCGCGGTTCCCATCCCCATGAATACCGTCTTGCGTCCCAACGACTATGTCTATATGCTCAATGACAGCCGGGCACGCGTGCTGATTATCCACGCCACACTCTGGCAAGCTATCCAGCACATTCGCCCGCAGCTCAAATACCTGCGCCACATCGTGATCGTCAACAACACTGGCTCTCCCTTGACCCCTACCCACGCTGCCACGCTGCACGACTTTGACCACTGGACCGAGCAAGCCTCTTCTACTCTGCAAGCCGCTGAGACGCTCAAAGACGACAGTGCTTTCTGGCTCTACAGTTCTGGTAGTACCGGTTTTCCTAAAGGCTGTGTCCACTTGCAGCATGACATGATCTATTGCACCGAATATTACGCCAAACCTATCCTCGGCATCAATGAGAACGACATTACCTTTTCTGCCGCCAAACTTTACTTCGCTTATGGTCTGGGCAATAACCTCTATTTCCCCTTCGGTGTCGGAGCACAAGCCGTACATTTCCCCGGACGACCCTTGCCTGAGGATATGTTCAAGACCATTGAGCGTTACCGTCCCACCATCTTTTTTGGCGTCCCAACGCTTTACGCCAGTATGCTTGCTTTGCCTGATGCGACGAAACGCTTCGATCTTTCCTCTCTGCGCGTCTGTGTTTCTGCCGGAGAAGCCTTGCCTGCCGATCTCCTGCGCCGCTGGGAAGAGGCCTTCCACGTCGAGATCCTTGATGGCATCGGTTCTACCGAGGTGCTGCATATTTTCATCAGCAACCGTAGTGGCGCAATCAGACCCGGCAGTACTGGCCTGCTCGTCCCCGGTTACGAAGCTCGCATTGTCGATGAAAGCGGCAGTCCTGTTCAGCCGGGCGATATCGGCAATTTGCTTATAAAAGGCGATAGTACCACCGCTTATTACTGGAATAAGCACGAAAAGACGAAAGATACTATCAATGGGCACTGGCTTCAGACCGGGGACAAATATTTCCAGGACCAGGATGGCTACTTCTGGTATTGTGGACGCTCAGATGATATGCTCAAAGTAGGGGGTCAATGGGTCTCTCCCGTCGAAGTCGAGAATACGCTCATTGCTCACCCGGCAGTGCTCGAAGCCGCTGTCGTCGGTGTCCTCGACGTGGATAAGCTGATCAAACCCAAGGCCTTTGTCGTACTCAAAGATGGCTACGAGCCCACGCCAGAGCTGGCCGACGAACTGAAAAGCTTCGTCAGGGACAAACTCGCGCCGTTCAAGTATCCGCGCTTCATCGCGTTCTGCTCCGAATTGCCCAAAACGGGAACCGGCAAGATCCAGCGTTTCCTCTTGCGTGAGACGGGCCGGACAGAACCATTGAATCCTAAGATGCTTGGCAATTTGCCATAACATCCGCCTAATCTTTCCTTGCATTCACATGAGCGCTAGACGCGTTAGCGTCATTTGTGAATGTATATGAGTATAGAGCGTGTGTTTGAAGGAAGGTTCATGACAGAACACGAACATATGTGGAGGACGCTTTCATCACGAAGCGTCCTCAATACACCATTTCTGAAGGTGCGCTGTGAGCAGGTAGCTCTACCCGACGGCACCATCATTCCTGATTATTACATTATCGAGAATCGTGGCTGGGTTGGCATTGTACCCATTACAGAGGATGGTCGTTTCGTCCTCAACAAACAATACAAGCATGGCATCGGCCTTGAAGTGCTTGAGTTTCCGGCTGGCGGCATCGACGAGCACGAAGACGATCCTTTGCAGGCTGCGCACCGTGAACTGATGGAGGAGACTGGCTACAGTGCAGAACCAGATCAAGTGGAGTTTCTGGCGCATATGCTCGCCAACCCGACTAGCGCCGTGACGCGCATCTGGTGGTATCTGGCTCGTAATGTGCGCAAAACTGGCACACAAAAGATCGATCCAACCGAGGTGATCGAGAACATTCTGGTGACTCCTGCTAAGTTGCTACAATTGATTCACAGCGGCGACTTTTCTGTCCAGGGACAAATTGCCGCTGCCTACATGGCTCTCGAACGCCTGGGATTTCTACAGACAATGTTGTAAAATATAGGCAGAAGTTCCTTTGGGATACGAGTTGAAGAGAATGCTCCTCAACTCGTATAGCAGGTGCGCCTATCCCGACACATCAGCGTTAGTATGAGCCTTGGAGTTCTCTCATGCGTTGAAGAAATGCTACGGCCTCCTCGTGCGTGTCAAAAATATTACTCTGGAAATCGTTAAGGACGGCAGAAGTCATGAACTGAATGCGCCTGAGCTTTTCTTGACGTTGTTCCTGATTTGGCGCAGATGCTTTTGAGTTATAGTGAGCGGCAAGATAGAGATCCTTTCCCACGACAACACAAATCTTATCCCACAACTGTTTTACAGACTGACCCCAGACGGTTGTTGCATCTCCTCCGATAACAAGACCAGCGATATCGACCAGAAGAGCTGCACGTTCCTTTCCCCTTGACCTGAGCGCTGTCTGGATCTTGCGTGCGCAGACTTGAAAGGCGAGATCCACTTCAGCAGGTGTCTTCATAACCACATTTGAAAGAACGAGATGGGTTGCATCCAAATATGGATCGTATGTTGCTTGCATCCCGCGTTCATATTCCTGCTCAAGCTCATAGAACGCAAGGGGTGGGCTTTTAGCGGTCGTGCGCTGGCTGAACTCGTACTGGGAATGTGTATAGGCAGAAGCGGTCGGAGAGCTTTGCTCATAATGGCGGTTGGATAATGATCCGTCGAAGCGAGTACTTCTTGTCGCCTGATTTGCTCCCTTGTCCGAAAACAAGGAGTCATTTACGCTATATGCAGACTCTTGTGAGAAGACGCCGTTTGGCATTGGAGAAGGCGGGGTAAGTGGTGCTGATGTGTTCAACTGTGATTGAGAAGGAGCAGCCATGTCTTCTGACAGCAGAAAGGGCGAAGGATTGCTGCTAGAAGTGGTGGAGCGCCTTCCTACAAAAAATAGAACAATACTGGTAGCAAACACAAGAACGAGCAACACAGCAATGAAAATAATCGTCATAGTCAATCTCCCATCATTTGCTAAAGTGCCACCATGAACTACAGAACAGGTTGTTGCGCGACATGTCGGGAAACGTGTGAAGTGAATGCTTGCTAGAAATTACCATGTTTATGAGTATGAGTCAATCTTTCATTGTAAAAATATTAAAATTTTTAATGTATTCTTTATATTTTTCTTCCACATGATATTTATTCCTCAATTATCGTTTCCTTCTAGCAATGAGCTATAGGAGGATCACGATCTTTATTCTCTGGTGAACGATGTAAAAATTGGTAGAGTGAAAGGTGATGGGGGGTTAAAAAGAGGAAAAGCACTAAATAGACTTACTGCTGCACTTCATAGCAAGTTTTGCGTTTTTTCCCAGAAATGTTTTAAACGTTTCTGGGGGATTTTTGTTGTTATAAACAAAAAACTTGTTGTAAAATGATAGTGAAAGAGATTTTTGTTGAGGTGTGGAAAGTATTTTGTGTGGCTCTGGTGGCTGGCCGGTAGCTAGTTGAAGAGTTGACAAAATCGAGGATGTGTGCGGATTGTACAAAAATTTTACAATTTTCTGGTTTTTTCTTGATAGATGATTGATAAACTAAAGGCCATGAAAATACTTGTCATCGAAGATGATATGAATATTACCCAACTGATTCGGCTTTATCTGGAGCAGGCGGGCTATACCGTGCTTAGCGCCAGCGATGGTGTTGCCGGTCTGGAAATGCACGCCCGCGAACAGCCCGACCTGGTCATCCTCGATCTAATGCTGCCAGCGCTCGATGGTATGGAAGTCTGTCGGCGTATTCGTGCCTGGGCCAGCACACCCATCCTTATGCTTACAGCGCGTCAGGGAGAGGAAGATCGCATCGCGGGCCTGGAGTTGGGTGCCGACGACTATCTTATAAAACCCTTCAGTCCCCGTGAGATGGTAAGCCGTGTCAAAGCCATCTTGCGGCGTACCGCTTCAGCACCTTCTGGTGCCCTGGAAGCTAAATCAACAAAGGATGAGCGCGACTCGGAGCTGGCCGAAGAGGAGATTCGTATTGGTGGGTTGGTCGTCAACATTCCCGCGCGACGCGTTACTATCTTCGGGCGACCAGTGACTCTGACAGTCAAAGAATTTGACCTGCTGGTGGCACTCTCCTCGGCACCTGATCGTGTCTTTACTCGTGAAGCACTGCTCAACCAGGTCTGGGGCTATTCTTATCTTGGCGATGGTCGCACTGTCGATGTCCATATCGGCACACTACGCAAAAAGCTGGAAGCCGTCCCCGGTGTCCCCCACCACATTCAGACCGTCTGGGGAGTTGGCTACAAATTCGTACCCGCTCCTGCATCTCCCCAGGTCCGTCAGTAAGGAGGATAACAATGAAACAGCCTCCGTTGAGTCTGAGCACCAAACTGATCCTGAGCTATGTCGGCGTGGCCCTCGGTACTACCGTTATACTGGTTATTGCCATTGCGCTCGTTGTCCAGCAATTCATTTATAAGATACAGTACTCGGATATACAAAAAACTTTGACATATCGTCAACTATCCTCTGAACACTATTATAAAACGCATAATAACAGTTGGGACGGCTTTGCTGGTCCACTTGGGCAAGGTCAATTTTTCTTTGGGCAAGATCAATTTTTCATGATAGTTGTTGATAATACAGGCAAGGTTCTCTCTTGCAGCCCGGCCACGTTTCAATTCGAAAACGGGGGACCTGTCTATATATATGGAGATTGCCCTCCCAATGATTCCACAACCAGTGACGCGATCATTAAGGCACTTCATGGTCAAGCAACCCAGGGCGAAATTCAGACATTTATGGAACCACAAGACGGTGATAGGGCACCACCACCTCATTCAAAGCACGGTAATGTGTCATTACTCTATATAAGTACGCCCTTACAGAACAACAACCAGACTATCGGAGCCATTTTCCTGGCTGAACCAAAGCCATTTCAGAGCCCGCTCCCTGGACCGCTGATTGATGAGGTCACTCAGGCGATCCTTATCGTTGGTATTGCTGTTGCTTTGGTCGTCTTCCTGTCCAGTCTGCTTCTTGCCCGTCATTTTACCCAGCCTCTTAAAGCATTAACCAGGGCTGCCGAACAGATGAAGAGGGGGAAATATACCCAGCGCGTTGCTGCCCCCAAAACACAGGACGAATTGGGAGAACTGGCACTGACCTTCAATGAAATGGCCGATACTATCGAGGCCGACGTAAACGAACTGCGCCGTCAGGATCAAATGCGCCGCGATCTGGTCGCTAACATTGCCCACGACCTCGCCACACCGCTGACTTCAATCCAGGGCTTCAGCGAAGCTCTGGCCGACGACGTGATCTCAGATCGCGGGGCTCGTCATGAAACAGCCCAACGTATCGCCCGCGAAGTGCAACGCCTGCGCCGCCTTGTTGCTGACATCCAGCAAATGTCTTCTCTTGAGGCCGGCACGGCTCGCCTCGACCTGGCCCCTCTCGACCTGCACACGCTCGTTGACGAAACGCTCTTTGTGATCGAGCCCGAATGCAAACAGAAAGACATTACCGTGCGCAACGACATACCGCCAAACGCGCCGCTCGTTCTCGCCGACAGCGACCGCATTACTCAGGTCCTTCTCAACCTGATCGATAATGCTCGCCGCCACACGTCAGAAGGTGGCAAGATCAGCGTCGGAGCCTTGCCTCAGCACAATAGTCTCTACGTTTGGGTCATCGACACCGGCTGCGGCATCAAGAAGGAAGACCTGCCTCACATCTTCGAGCGCTTTTATCGCGCCGACCGTGCGCGCTCAGGAAACACAGGTGGCAGCGGCCTCGGACTCTCCATCGTCAAAGCCATCATCACCGCCCATGGCGGCAACATCTGGGCCGAAAGCGCCCCGGACAGGGGCACCCGTATCACTTTCAGCCTACCCATCACCACCCAGACTAGCCCCAGAATCGAGGATGCCAGTGACATAACCGCGCCGAGAAAGCCTTTGCCCCACACAACCTCTCGCGCACAATAATCACTCTCCCACCTGAGGTAGGCACTCAGAGAAAAACAGCTTCTTTCCACTTCTGCCGGCGACAGAAGTGGAAAGAAGCTGTTTTTCTCTGAGTGCCTACCTCATATCGTATAATCTAAATAATCAGAGTCTATCATCGAGGATAAAGAAGGAGCGAAGCTTATGAGCATCGACAGCAGCCTCATCGGCAAAACCTCGGACCCACAAACATTCCACGTCACGCAAGAAGCCGTACAACGTTTCATGGAAGCTACGGAAGACCCTGCCCTGCACAGCGGCAAACCCATCGAGTATGCCCCACCCACATTTCCCACAACCTTCCGTCTGCGCATCCCCGACCTCCAGCTTGATAGCTCCCGCATGCAACTCCTGCACGGCGAGCAATCCTACGACTACCAGCGCCTCTTGCGCGTCGGCGAACAAGTCACCTGCACCAGCCGCATCGTCGACATACGCCAGCGCGGCGGCCGTACCGGCCCCATGACCATCATCACCACCGAAACCACCGGCACCGACACCACGCAACAACCCGTCTTCACCGCGCGCAGCATACTCATTGTCCGTACTAAATAACTGAAGCATTATTTGCATAATCGCATATTGGGCCATGATTGGGGAAAGGAACGTGTATTATGGGTCAGGTTGGTCCAAAGAGGCACACTGACAAAACAGGAGACATCAGTGAAGCCGCAATTATAGCCCGTCTTTTGCAAGTGGGCTATAATGTGTTTACTCCTTATGGAAAGAATCATCGATGCGATCTTGTGATTGAAGACGCTGATGGACAGTTCTGGCGCGTCCAATGTAAAACAGGCTGGCTAGACGAAAACCAAACAATAATTACATTCGCCACTGCCAGTAGTTACAATCATACGGCAAAGCAAAAAGGCTGGAGGCATTACAGAGGTCAGGCAGACTACTTTGCTATCTATGTAGAGTCACTTGAGAAGGTCTATCTCATTCCAGTGGATGCAGTTGGTACAACTAAGGCTATGTTGAGGCTTTCCCCAACGAAGAACAACCAGGAAAAAAACGTGAGATGGGCACAGGACTATGAACTACAAAAGGCTGGGGATAATTAGAACTTGTAGGATTGCGTTCAAACCGCTTGACGAGTTCGGAGTATTATGCTATTATCGTGTCACCAACACGGGTGACTAGCTCAATGGCAGAGCAAGCGACTCTTAAAGTGCGCCCAACGAGGCACTCTACTTTTTACTGCGTAGTGCAGTCTCACTAAGGCAATGTGAGTAAAGCAGCAACTTACCTTCAGCCGAAAGGTGCGAGGGGACAGTAGCATGTTGCGTAAAAGTCTGTTCGGACTCCCCAGTGAAGTCAACAGAACAGGCAGCTAGACCGTACATGGTTAAGGCTGATTGCTTGAACCCTAGTCCAGGCGGGTGAACGCAGCCCGGTGAGAACAATGTTTCTCAATTCTGATGTTATTGATGATTGATTAAGAGCATCGATAAAGCCTTCGTCAGGACCACCTTCGCGGGAACGGACGTACGGGGAACCTACATACGGACCAAAGGCAGAGTGTAACTTGGGGATCGCCTAAACGTCAATACACGCATGGCGACGGAGTACCCATAGTACTCAAACGCTCAGAGTAATGTCTGAGACACGGGGAAGGGGTACAGGAAGCTTTGGCTTCTGGAGAGCCGGATGCGCTGAAAGGTGCACGTCCGGTTCGGAGGGCAATAGTTACAAACGCGTGAGTAATGCGTGGACGCTATACCCCTACTCGCTAGGTTCAGGGTTCGACTCCCTGGTCACCCATTCGCCAATTCTCTATAGTAAAAGCATTGACTGAATACGTTGGCATCAGGCGGTCCTCCCAGCATCCCCAGGACCGCCTGATTTTTTTGAAATTAACCATTAGAAATCGAAATCCGAAACCCTCAATCGGAAAGATGAAACTCCTACTCCCCTTGACACCCCTTCTTGCAAATTCTAAAATATAAACATAAATTTATGAAAGAAACCTTTATATAAAACCTCAGGTGAATATCAGGACTAAGATGAACGACTGGCGCGACCTCAAAATTATGATGAAGGCTCTGGCAGACGTAGCCCGTCTCACTATTGTCTACCACCTCGCACGGCAAAACGATGTGACCGTTACTACCCTTACCGATCAACTCAGGATCAGTCAGCCGCTCGTCTCCTGGCATTTGCGCCGTTTACGTCGTGCCGGGCTGGTCCAGACGCGTCGCGTGGGGCGTCAGGTCTACTGTACGCTTAACCTCCAGCGTTTCCAACTCTGTCTGCAACTCCTGGAAGGTCTGGTTGACCCAACCATACAGGTGGAAGCGCCGCCCGTTGGTGCCGCACTTATGGAGGCTGATGCGGAGTTAGAAGATTGAGCAAAACTTTCGTGTCCAGCATGCTGAATATTCACCTCCGCGCGTTGTCACGACCGTCACTGTGCAGCGGCGTCTATCGCCTCCGCTGCACTCTACAAAATAAATTAAATGCGCTTTTAACAGACTATTATAATTTAACAGGCTATTACATAACGTTAAATCTGATATTTAACGAGACTGTGATAGTATTCGATTGGTAACCAATCTTTCGTACACTTCAGAAGCATTCAGAAGAGGAAGATTGCTTCATAGAACTAATCATTAGAGGTTGAGAAGGAACTACATGTTGACAAGCAAACGAGATCGACTAGATAATGTGACCCGGAATGAAGGTACATCCACAGGTACGGCTATGCTCAAGAAGCGCAGAAAGATGTCACCCGAACAAGCCTACTTCGCTGGCAAACACGGCAAGGCAGATCTGCATATGCACAGCACCTACAGCGACGGGTGTGCCACCATCGAGCAGATTCTTGAACATACACAGCAACATACCAATCTGGATGTCATTGCCATTACCGATCACGATCAGATCGAGGGAGCGTTACGTGCTCGCGATCTCTGGTCGCGCGGCTCTTATCGTTTTGACTTTGTTGTTGGCGAGGAAATTACTACACGCGAGGGTCACTTGCTGGCTCTCTTCGTCGAGAAACTCATCCCCTCGGGCCTGAGCATGGAGCGCAGCATCGATCTGATCCATGAGCAGGGAGGACTCGCGGTTGTTGCTCATCCCCTGCATCGTTTCTTCCGCCACAGTTGCCAACGCCCGGTCATGGACCGCATTCACGCCTCAAAAGATGTATGGCTCGATGGCATTGAAACATGGAACGCCAGTTTCTGCGGCATCTACGCCAACTACATCGCAATGGGCGTCAATCGCGAAGTCTACGGCCTGCCCGAACTCGGCAACAGCGACTCGCATACGCTCAGCTCGATTGGTAGTGGCGTCACCTGGTTTGAAGGCAAAAACGCCCAGGACGTTCGCAACTCCATTGCATCTGGTCTGACAGCTCCCGGCGGCACCTGGTGGGCCATGCAGGACTACTACCACTGGCTGCGCCGTCGCATGAGCAAAGAAAATCGCCGCACCGCTGTTGCCTGATATATGCAATTATCCTATAATACAGCACCTTGTTGACATAACATTTACAGAGACGTTTCCTATTGCACTGCACAAGAATTAGTTATGTGCAGTGCAATATTTTTTATCATTTTCTTATGTGCTAAAGACGTTCAATAGTATTGAAATCCATCCATGCGTATGCTATACTTCCCTCCAGGGCGTGTTTGAGAAGATTTGTTCAACCAGCGTGAGAAATACCTCGGGCACGACTGAGCAACATTTTCCAAATATTCTCAGCCAAAAAACGTTAGTGTCCACAAAACAAAATATTTAGGTGGTAAGAGAGGAAAGAAACTATGTCGAATGAAGAATTGGTACAAGCTATTCGTCTGGTAGTACGTGATGAGGTCAACACTGCTATCCAACTGAGCGAGCAGCGTTTGCGTGATGAGGTTACTACCTCCATTCAAGCTAGTGAACAACGCTTGCGCGATGAGGTCAATGCCACCGTTTTTGCAAGCGAGCAGAGCATCAATGAACGCCTGGAACGCGTAGATACACGCATGGGAGGCTTTGAGGGTCGCCTGGGACATATCGAAACACGTATGGGCCAGATTGAATCACGTGATACCTTGTTCGTAACACGCGTGAACCTGCTCATAGCGCAGGTAGGTAGACTAGAGTATGTTCAAGTTAAAACGAATGAACATCTCGACACTCTTGAGACAAAAGTTGATGCTCTTGAGGTCGCTCAAAACAACACGAATGAACGTCTCGGTGCTCTTGAGGTTGGCCTTGGTTCCCTTTCGGTGAAAGTAGCAACAGTAGTGGAGCAGGCGAATCATATAGAAGAGAAAGTGAATCGTATAGATGCAGAGCAGCACTTCATACACGCCGATCTCACGCAGCTTTCAAATAAGCTTGATAAGGCATCGACTGAAATCAACAGCCTTAAGGAAAGTCAGATTGCCTTAGAGACCAAAGTGGACGAAAACACTGCCATTACCAAACGCGAAATGCAGAAGTTCCATGAGGCCGTTCAGTCTTATGCCAGTGATTGCAGGGAGACTACTCTTTACCTGATACGCCGCCTCGACGCACATGAAGCCCTGCCAGCCGACCAGGCACATCCAAACTCGGCCGCGTAAACGTCATTGACCGATCTTAGCCAGCAGATAGACCCTTTTCATCGATAACCTCTTGATCGCGTAGGAAACATGGATGCTGTATATGTACAGTCTAAGCATCGTCCTACGCCCTTAAAAAAATGCCGCCATGCTTCTCCCTTCTGCCACGACACACACTCAAGATATACCATTTCCCCTGGAAATAAAAAAACATCTTTTGACAAAAAGAGCTAGTCCAATTACGGTTAAGTGTGATACAATAGGTGTATGTTTAGCAGACGCATACAGCAACGAGCTAGGCACCTGGTCACTTTGATCATTCAACCACTGGCTCGACTGGGTGTTACTCCTAATATGTTGACCGGCATTGGGCTTCTGCTCAGTATAGTAACAGCGCTGGTCATTGCTCAAGGATACTTGTTCGCAGGAGGCTGGTTAGTGCTGTTTGCGGGCATTTTTGACATGTTTGATGGTGCGATGGCTCGTGTTCGTAACGCTGCCACTACCTTCGGCGCTTTCTTAGATTCGACGCTTGACCGCTATTCCGAAAGTATCATTCTGTTCGGTTTGCTCTATTACGCACTGCAGCGTCCTGGCCTCCAAAATGCTTTCTGGCCGATGCCGCACGAGCAAAGCTGGATGATCGCTTTCATTTTCGTTGCTGTGGTCGGCTCCTTGATGGTCAGTTATACAAAAGCTCGTGCCGAGGGCCTGGGGATTGAGTGCAAAACTGGACTTCTGGCCCGCCCAGAACGTGTCATTATTCTGGCTATTGGACTCTTAACTAACACCAGTATCTGGGCTTTGGCCCTCCTGGCGGTTTTCTCGCATGTGACCAGTGTAGAACGCATGATCTCTGTCTGGCGCTCAACGCGTCGTTCTGTGGGAACGCACGATCATGCTCCTACCATCCAACACGATACTGGTAACGACAAACGTCATTTGCCAACTGCCGTAGAGACGAACGAGGTGCGTGAATCCGATGTTCGTCCTATGCACACCAGCGTTCCGCCGTTCACTGGTGGTGTGCATCAAGAGTAAAGGCAACACCGTTGTAACGAACGGCGCAGAGATTTGCAAAGATTAGATCGAACCGGTTTAGACTATAGATAAGCGCAGTGTGAATAGACTGCCGAGGATAACGGAGGGGCGGAACTGTGAGAAATTCGCCAGGGCAAGATTGCCCTTGTTTCCGCCCATCAGCAACGCGCGTCGGCATTACGCTGGATGAGGTTAGATATCGCATGTTCGCCCCAACTATCTTCAGTCGAACATACTCAACGATGGTACCCTGCGCTCCGGTTCGTAGCGACTGAGACTGGAGATCTTAGTGACGACACAACATACTCATCATGATCATAGCGACGTTGATGCAACCGTCGTAGAGCATCCACCTGCCCCCGAAACTACGGACGGCCCCATTGCATCAGAGACTACGCAACCTGCCGGGGAAGAGGTTGAGGTCAGTATCCCCTCATCTGAACTGGCCACTCCTGCCGAGGTACAGGAAGAGGTGCACGACGAGCCACCTGTCGTGCAAGAAGAGGAACCTTCACAGACAGAGGCTCGCGTCGACGAGACACAGGTACAGGACAGTACGGAAACCCACAGTTCCGAGCCTGCCCCCGTTGAACCTGCCTCTCATAACGTTGAGGAGAACGAGAATGTTGCTTTCTCTTACGCTCGCGTAGTCCCGCTCCCGCTTATAGACACAAAAAACGAAGAGATTCGACCTTTTACTGACTTTATCGAGCAATTCCGTCAGGCTGAAGCTGCGCGCTTACAGGCTACTCTGCGCGAATCCCAAATTGAGGCTCTTTCCCTCCTCGCTTCCGCAGAGGTCGCCGATCTTGCGGCACCTGTACTACCATCAAACTCCGAAGAAGAGGTTCCCTCTGAGACACCTGGCTTCTCTCTGGAAACTGCCGAGGAAATTTCTTCTGTCGCTGCAATTGATGTAGCTGCTCAAACACAGGATGGTTCTGACTCGCCAATTGTAGCCGCTCCCTCCTCAACTGAGGACAAGGCCAGCGAGGCAGCGCCTATCATTGCGCAAACGCCAGAAGAGCCTGTGACTGAGGCAAGTGCAGAAATAAGTGCTCCTGCACCTGTCGTGGAACGCCCGGTTTCGCCACTGTTGCGATCCTCGTCACGTTTGCGACCTTCACGTCATACGAGCAAGCAACATCACCGCGAAGAAATACGGGAGGAGGCGCGGCAGGCGACCGAAGCTGAAACCCCTCCACAGGTAGTACCAACAGAAGCGCAGGCACAACCAGCTCCTACCGAGTCAACACAGACTCCTGTTGAACCTCCTGCCGAGCCAGAACCGCCGCGTCCAGCGCGCCGCTATCGCTTTGATCGTCCGGCAGCCACAAATGGCACTACACATACTACACCGCAGCGCGTTGAGGAAAGCCGTACGGCGACATCACCACTCACGCGCACGGACTCAGGCATTAGTGAGCAGACACAGGAAACACGACCTGCCGCCAGTGTAGCACAGCCAGCCGAACAGCAAGGACAAAAACAGCCTGTCGTTCAGGAACCACCAACAACGGGGAATGTTGTTGTCTCCGCACCAGCGGCATCAACAGAGCCAGGTCGTCGCCGGGGCCAGAAGGAACAACCTCCTGCCGCTAGCACGCCACCTGTTGTCGAGGCTACGCCACCAGCTCCTGAGCCTCCCGCACAGCAGGAAGAGATTGCACCTGAGGATCTTCCGCCATTGGAATACGCGGACTTACAAAAAGCCAGTTCTCGCCGTCGGCGCAGGCATCGCTCGGGGACCAGTAATGGTACATCCGCTGCCGCGGCAACGAGCATTCCTGCTCCCCAGCCAACACCGCCGCCAGCCGCGCCAGCGACACCGCCGCGCACTCCGGCCGCTTCTACAACTTATTCGATTGTTTCTGGCTACACCGTGAACCAGATGAATCAGGGCAATGACGTAACAGGTCCCTTTATGGCACCCGATCCTTCACCGGCTCGTGGCAGCGTGTTTACGAGAGAAGTGCGTAGCAGTAGCCGGGGCGAGGTAGTGCCTCGCAGCACGTCAACGCCAGCATATCCATCTCCGGTTCGTGAGAGCAGCATGACATCTGCCTCGCTCACACACTTTGCCAATATCGTTTCACAGGCAATTCAGACGCAGACGGATGCGATGGTTGCTGAACTGCGCCGTGTCACGCAGGCACCAACCAATGTTTCGGTTTCGCTGCCACCATTCCCCTCCACGGAGCGTGTGGGAGTCTTCGTGGATGTGGCAAACTTGCTCTATTCAGCGCGTACCCTGCGCATCGCGGTAGATTTTGGCAAGTTGCTCGACTTCTTACGTGGCAATCGCCGCCTTGTGCGTGCACAGGCTTACTGCCCAACCAGCCCCCAGGCAGGCGAAGAGCAAATGTTCTTGCAGGCCGTCAAAGGTCTTGGCTACCGCATCACAACCAAGAACTACAAAACGTTCTCTAGCGGAGCCAAAAAAGCCGATCTCGACCTCGATCTGTGTATGGATGTGGTACGCCTCGTCGATGGCAGGGCTGTTGACTGCATTGTCCTGGTCAGCGGCGACAGCGACTTCATGCCAATGCTCGACTATTGCTCCGACCACGGAGTACGCGTCGAAGTTGCTGCCTTCGATGAAGCCATGTCAGCCACGCTCAGGCAGAGTTGCGATCTGTTCATCAACCTCTCTATGCTTGAGGAAATTCGCGCATAAAGAGCAAATACTGACTATACAAAAATAACCGGCCCCGATGGGCCGGTTATTTTTGTATAGTCAGTATTTGCTCTTTATGCTTTGCTTCATCTGCATCATTGAGCAAGGGCAGGCTGACGGTAAAGCGGCTACCATGACCAGGTTCGCTTTCGATGCTGATGTCGCCTCCATGCTGCACAGCAATGCTCTTTGCGATAGAGAGACCCAGACCCATGCCCGATCTGAAACGCGCATTTTCCGCCCTGTAGAAACGATCAAAGATTTTGGGCAGATCGGCTGACGCAATACCAATGCCCGGATCTGCCACTGTGATAGCCAGCATATCCTCTTTCAGTTCGCTGATCACTTCGATGCTTCCACCATCGGGCGTATATTTGATGGCATTCTCCAATAGTATCAGGAACAATTGCTTCAAGTAATCGGCATTGCCCTCGACAACGGCATCCTCCAGGCATGCCAACCCCTGGCATTGCACCGTCGTTTGCTCATCGACGCGGTCCCCTTGCTCACATACTTCGTTGATGATATCCCCGATCAGTAGCGGCTCGCGGGCTACAGTTGCGCTCCGATCGGTGCGCGCCAGAATAAGCAATTGCGTGACCATACGCGCCATACGTTCTGCCTCTGTATGGATGCTCTCCAGGGCGCTGACCTGAAATTCCGGATCTTCTTCTTTTCTCATCAGATCCAGCGACGAAAGAATGACCGTCAAGGGGGTACGTAGCTCGTGCGAGACATCGGCCAGAAAATTGCGCTGGAGGTCGTTGACTTTCTGCACCTGCTGATACGCATCGTCCAGCGATTGCAACATGCTATTGATCGCGTGGGTCAGACTATTGATTTCATCTGGTCTCCCCCGAGGCTTAAGGCGCAAAGAATGATCGCTGGCCTCGGCAATCCTGACAGTTGTTGCGGCAAGATGCTCCAGGGGCCGCATAGCCCGGCGTATCAGCAGCCAGATCAGCAGCCCGGCCAGCCCGATATTCAAAATTACTCCGGGTACGAGCACCGTTATCAAGAGTCTAAGAGCAGTTTTACCCGACTCAGCAGAACGCATAGCGAAGAGATAACCTTTGATCTGGCCATTGATGGTCACAGTCTGGCCATAGATATAAAATTGATGGTTGCCATTTCCCATCAACAACGCTTGTTGCGCTCGCAGCACGCCACGCATGTCATCACTGGATAAAAAAACATCTTTCCTCCAGTTATATGAACTAAAGAGAGGTTGCATGTTAGGGCCCACCAACAACATCCCATCATCTCCTGCGAACGCCTCGTGTGTGATAAACGTGTTCAGACTATTCTGTGAAGGATGTGCCACGAGATCTGAATTGCTGCTGAGACGTGCTGCCATGTGTATGGTATCATTCTGTAACTGCGTTCGGTAGTCATTCTCCAAAAAAGCACGCCAGACCCCTGGAACGAACACGGCGAAGACTACCAGCACTCCTATCATGATGAGGATACACAACAGAGTGAGACGATTACGGATGTAATGCATAGACTTATCCCCTCAGGGCATAACCTATACCCCGGATTGTTTGAATCAGACGAGAGCCGCCGTGCGCCTCCAGTTTCTGGCGCAGGTGGCCAATATGTACCTCCAGCGCATTGCTCTCGATTTCATCGTCGTAGCCCCAGACGCGGGTGAGCAATTGTTGACGCGTCAATACTTGTCGTGGAGAGCGCATGAACAACGTTAAAAGCTCATACTCCTTGGTGGTCAGTTCGAGCAGGTGCCCGGCTCGTCGTGCCTCGTGGGTGGCCTGGTTTACCTCCACATCAGTATAGGTCAGCACATCGTGGCCCGTACTATGCCGCCGCAAAACCGCACGTATACGTGCTACCAACTCATCGAAAGCAAATGGTTTGGGCACATAATCATCGGCTCCCAGGTTCAAGGCACTGACCTTGTCCGCGACATCATCACGCGCCGTCAGCATAATAATCGCAACATCGCCGTAGAACCGCAAACGTCGACAGGCCTCAAAGCCATCGATACCAGGCATACCGATATCCAGTAATACCAGATGCGGCTGATATTTCTGGACCGCCGCTACCCCCGACTCGCCATCCACCGAGGTATACACCTCAAATCCTTCGTAGGCCAGCCCACGCCGCAGCAATGAAATGATTTTGGGATCGTCGTCTACCAATAGAATACGAGTTGCCACTGTATTCCCCTGAAAAGCTTCTTAATACATCGCGCTGCATCAATGATAGCACAAATTTTTCACTGCTACGGTCCCTTGAAGCACCACTTTCACAGCTTCATTGCACCTCTTCAGCAAATCTTTAACAAAGCATCACGGCAACTTCAGGTTAGAGGACTATCTTAGTTGATGGAAGCCGCACCTGCCAGCGGGATAGGGAATTTTTATTTCTCATTTTGCGCTTCGCACAAAATGAGAAATAAAAATTCCCTATCCCGCTGGCAGGTGC
>Ga0070741_10010250_pt1 | contig 17782 bp, 11 predicted proteins | sample Coa_R1_4_FD_66440 | JGI IMG/M metagenome (GOLD analysis project Ga0070741, IMG submission 66440) | Surface soil microbial communities from Centralia Pennsylvania, which are recovering from an underground coalmine fire - Coalmine... | ecosystem: Environmental > Terrestrial > Soil > Unclassified ...
CTATGTGTTTCGTAGGGATACTGGGACGCCTGGCATGCAGAAGATCGCGAATGCTATTTTCGCAGGCGCGACGGCCTTTCTCAATCGCCAATATCGGACGATTGCAATGCTCTCTGTAGTGGCTGCCGTCCTTGTTGCTGGTGTTCTTGCCCTTCTAGGTCAGGGTTCGCAGGCCGATAAGATCAATCTTGCGTGGCATACGGCTATAGCTTTTCTGGTTGGGGCTTTGTGTTCGGGTATCTCTGGTTACATTGGAATGTATGTAGCAGTGCAATCCAATAGCCGCACCGCCAGTGCTGCCAGGCGTAGCCTGGGTGAGGCGCTTGTCGTCTCCTTGCGTGGCGGAGCAGTTTCCGGCTTTCTGGTTGTGGCACTTTCGCTGCTTGGCGTTTCTGCGCTGTTTATCGCTTTTGGCGGTCTCACGCAATCTGCGATCACGCCTTCACTCATCGTTGGCTTTGGCTTTGGGGCCAGTTTTGTGGCCCTCTTTGCCCAGCTTGGCGGTGGTATCTACACCAAAGCTGCTGACGTAGGAGCCGACCTGGTGGGTAAAGTGGAAGCCAATATCCCTGAAGATGATCCGCGCAACCCTGCGGTAATTGCTGATCTGGTAGGTGATAACGTTGGTGACTGTGCCGGTCGTGGCGCTGACCTCTTCGAGTCTACTGCCGCCGAGAATATTGGTACGATGATCCTGGGTGCCACGCTCTTCCAGGCCACCGGCAATGTTGGCTGGATGCTCTTCCCACTTGTCCTGGGAGCATTTGGTATCATTGCCTCGGCCATTGGCCTTCTCTCCGTGCGTGCTTCCAGCGTCATTGAGCCGGAGAAGGCGGCTGGGCGAGATCCGAGTGAAATTGCAATGAACCAATTGAACGTTGGTTACTATATTACCTGCGCAATCTCTGTCGTTGGCGTTTTTGTGGGTAGCTACCTGTTGCTCGGCAATAGCAATGTCGCGGCCAACTTCGGTATTCCTTCCTGGGTCTGGTATGGCTTGTCTGGCTGTGTTGGCATTCTGCTCAGCATCGCCTTTGTGTTTATTACCCAATACTATACTGCCGGGACGTGGCGTCCTGTACGCGAGATTGCTGAGTCCGCGATTACGGGTCCGGCTACGACAATCATCTCTGGCGTGTCGATTGGTTTTGAATGCGTCGTTATGCCTGTGCTGGCGATTTGTGCTGCGTTGGGTCTCTCCTACTTTTTTGGCAGTCAGGTGCACGCCCCCGTGGAACTGCAAACCCTGGGCGTGATCAATGTCAGCGGTATCTTTGGTACGGCGGTTGCGACTGTTGGTATGCTTATGAGTTGCGCCTATATCCTCACGATGGATACGTTCGGCCCGATTACAGATAATGCCGGTGGTATCTGCGAGATGGGTGGTCAAACCGAAGATGTGCGCAACAGAACCGATGCTCTCGATAGCGTAGGCAATACTACAAAAGCCTTGACGAAGGGCTATGGCCTGGGCTCGGCTGCGCTGGCGGCCTTCCTGCTCTTTAGTGCGTACCTGGATGTCCTCTATGGCTTCAAGCACGACGCTGCGGTCTATCGTGTTGACCTGGCGAACCTCTCGATCTTCATTGCCGCTCTAATCGGCATTACGCTCATCTTCTTCTTCAGCTCGCTGGCGATCCGCGCTGTGGGAACCGCTGCGAAGCGCATGATTGAAGAGGTGCGCCGCCAATTCCAGGAGATGCCCAAGATTATGGCCGAGAAGCCTGAAGATCGTGTCGACCCCGATTACGCGCGCTGTGTAGATATCAGTACGGAAGGTGCTTTGCGGGCGATGATTCTTCCAGGCGTGATCGCTGTTTTCACACCTATCGTTGTGGGTGTAGCCCTGGGACCCCAGGCGGCGGCTGGTCTGCTGATGGTCGCGACAATGGGTGGCATCGTCCTTGCTCTGTTCCTCAATAACAGTGGTGGTGCCTGGGATAATGCCAAAAAGTACATCGAGGCCGGGTTCTTACGCGTCAATGTGAAAGGCCAGGTCGTTAATCGCGACGACCCTGAGGGTATCGTACTGGGCAAGAAGAGCGAAGCCCATAAAGCCGGTGTTATTGGTGATACCGTAGGTGATCCCTTCAAGGATACTGCTGGTCCCTCGCTGCACGTATTGATCAAACTGCTCAGCACGATAACGCTGGTGCTCGCTCCTCTCTTCTACTACCTGCATCCATAGCAGAGAGGTTCTGATAATAAAAATTTCCTCTTCCATTCTGTCCAGAGCGCAGAATGGAAGAGGAAATTTTTATTATCAGAACCTCTCTATTTGTGAACCTTTTGTGATGTTTACCCTTCCCGATTGTGCTCTTTTTGTGATCTTGAGAATCTATATTATGAAACAATGACAGTATACGATGCTCCAACCGCGTTGCAGGTCTGTCTATTCTTGAAGATTTCGCTATAGAGAACATCCTCACAAGGAGGGCTAATATGCTCAATCGAACTGCCCGTTACCTGTTAGCGGCGATACAGGCAATCATTGGCTGGGAATGGATCATGTCAGGTTGCAATAAGATCCTCTCTGGGAATTTTCCCCAGGGATTGGCTGATGCACTCAATAATGGTATCAAGGACAATCCTAATGGCTGGTATGTAGCTTTCTTAAAACAGCTTGTTTTGCCCAATAGCGTGTTTTTTGGATATGTGATTCAATGTTCAGAGGTCGCTGTAGGCATTATCTTACTCAGCGCTGCAGTTCTGTTATTAACAAAACCCCGCATGGCTGGCGAGCCCCAGCATCGCCTGGCTATCGCATATTCTATCATGGCGGTCATTGCTGCCGCTGTGGGAGCATTTCAAAATATCAACTTCCATTTCTGGATGGGTGGCTGGGTCATTCCGACCTTCGATCCTGCTTCGGCCTACAATGAAGGCATTGATCTGGATGGCTTGTTGCCACTCTTTTTCCTGGTCATTATCATCGCAAACCTGGGACTTATCCAGGAACTGACGGGCAAGAAATGGTTCAAGCGCTCTTCTCGCCCGGCTCCTGCTATCTCAGAAGAAAAAGTCATGGCCTAGACCTGCGAAGCTTCATGCGGACGCTTACCGTGATCTCTTTCGCTGCTGGAAACGTAATGCTCAGGCGTTTGAGAATACCCTTTTTCGCGTTGGCTTTGCTCTGCTCCTCCAGGCCTTCCAGGGCAAAGCTTACCCCCTGCGGAGCTTCGATGGTCAATTGTAGATCGTGTTGCTGCCCGTGAATCACCGCCATAGCTCCATCGAGGTCGCAGTCGAACCAGGTGATGAATGCCTCTTCGACCGTGTGCGCGTCTGTAGAAAACATGAAATGATCGTGTAGCCAGAGCGTTCCCGCATCGTCCCCGGTGGCTGCCAACCTCACTCGACGCCGGGCACTGGTCAAGTCAGCAACCGCGTAGGCGTGCGCAAACTCGATCTCTATCTGTTTGTAGGATTGTTCTGGGCCGATAGTGCTGCTTACCAGTTGACCCGCAAAGTCGCGTCCGGCTCTCTGAAGTTGCCCATCGATACGTGGTACACTGTGTCCATAGGAGTTGGCGAAGACATTCTCGTAGCGGTGTGGGCCAAAGTAGTCTCGTGTGTAGAGGCCGCGCCCTGGATCGGTGAGCAAGTTTTCTCCTGTCACGTGGAGCATAAAGCTGCCCACGTCGTTCTGGTTATGGTTTTCAGCATTATGCCCCGCCTTGATTGCCACGATAACCGGTGTATCATCGCGTGTACGGCTCACTATGCGTGCGACTCCACTACTGGACAGCACAGCATCGTCGGGTTGAACAGCCTCGCGCTGGCTGCCATCCCACCAGAGGATATCACGTAACATCATCGTGAGCCGCCAATCCATGTTAAGCCGGGCAGGGCGAGCAATCAGGTTGAGCAAAGACTGCTCCTGAGTACGCTCAACCAGGCGCGTGATGATACCAGGATGGAAGGTTGATGTCTCGTCACTATCGGAGAAACTGGCGAACAGCGAGCCAGAAAGCTGCAAAGTCGCAGGGTAAGTGGCAATACGCCGTAGCTGTTCGGAAGCGAGCAAGTTAATCGCCCCATTACTACGCGCATAGAGCATTTCTGCCAACGCTACAAAATTGAACAAACCATAGTGCCAGTAACTCACACCCTCTGTTGAGCTCCCATCATCTTCAAATGCTGTATTCAGGAATGCCCGTAATCCGATCAGGGCAATTTCCAGTGCTTGCGCCACGCGTTCTGCTTCGGGTTCCAGCAATAAAAACGTTGCCGCTACCGAACTATTACACACGCCATTCCAGTTATTGTGCCCCATATGCCACCACATTAAGCGATGAAAACGCAAATACGGGTCGAGGATGCGCCGCTCGACTTCTGCACGTACACGGTGACGCACCTCGGCGTCAAGCGTCTCGCCTAGCAGGAGCAGCGTTTCTGCCAGCACAAAACCGGTTTCAGCCGAAAACAGGTCAACCAGATCCCGTTCATGGGCTGGCAGAACCCAGGTGGTCTCTTCGCAAATATTCCAGATATAATCCTGTACCACATCCTTGAGTTCGCTTTGACCCAGAAACAAGCGCAAGGCTGCAGCAGCCAGGTTAGAGCGCTTCTGGAAATACGGCGTCTCGTAATTTTTGCGGTCTCCATTGCGGCGAAAGAAGCGATAGAACGTGTAAGAGGTCTGTGGAATCTGCTGAATGTTCTCCATGCATGCTTGTGTTTCTGCAAGCGCCCATTGTATTTGTAGCGCATTTCGCAGCGCTTGTGGATTGCTGCGCACCGTCTCTAGCTCAGGAAAGGCCTCTCCCTGCGCAAGTAACACCTGCTGGATTTGTGTTGCCGTCAGATCAAAAGGATCGGAAAGCGTGCCTGACATGAAACCTTCTCTCTAGTATGCAAATAGCTTTTTAGGCTCTTGCCAGTGGCACTGAGACAGAGAATATTTTCCACCTCCATTTGCGCGAAGCGCAAATGGAGGTGGAAAATATTCTCTGTCTCAGTGCCACTGGCAATCAACCCTTTCTTTGGAGCTGATCCATAAACTCTTGCCTGATCTGTGCTCCGCCATTTTTCAGCCAGTCTTTGTACATGGCATCAACGCCTGCATTAACAGGATCAGTCCCTTTAAGAATACGCAAGAAGTAGTCATTTTGCAACTGATTGAGATTTGCCCCCCGTTTCGTATTCGTCGGAGAAATCAAGCCCGTTGTTGGATCATAAATGCCCATTTTGTAATGCTGGCGTACTAATCCTTGCATCCTTGGTCCAAACGGTGGGTCGCTTGAGAAGTACCAGATTGGTACGCCGTTGCCAAAGCCCCACACATCTTGCAACTCTTTCTGACCGGTCGCGGTAAGCGTTTTTGCACCATTTTTCGCCTTTTTGTTGTCCCAACCATCAATGCCGTTTAAGATGAAATCGCCTTCGACACTGAACTGTGACGCAGTGAAGTAGTTCATGATGCCCAGAAGTTCTCTCAAGCGTGCCGGGTCTTGCGCTGCGTCCGCTGGAAAGCCAGCAAAGCCGAAGTTGCCAGAACCAAGCCAGCTTATAGGTTTGCCACCATCAGCAGCGAACGGTACCAGGAAGGCTACGTCAGAGTTGGGATTGAGTTTTTTCGCTGCGGTTCTGTCGCCCCAGGTACCTAAGATACCATCGAGATATCCAGCGTATTGCCCGGCAATCAAGCCATTTTTCGCCTGTACTGTGTTTTGCGTCAACGCATTGGGGTGGAATATACCTGCGTTATACAGCTTTATGAGATAAGCCAATGCTTCTTTGTATTCATCGGTGGCAAAATAACTAGTCAGACTGCCATCGCTCTCCAGTCGCCAGTTATTGGGAACACGGAACATCTGCTGAATAAACTTGAATGTCTCGGTGAGCCTTCCGAGTCCCCATGTCTTGGTTTTGCTATTGCCGCCGTTGAGATTTTGTTTGGTAAATGCCACCATCAACCGGTAAAAATCGTCGGCATTCTTCGGAAGAGAAGCGCCCAGTTTCTTGAGCCAGTCGTAACGGAAGATCAGGACGTTGTTCGACAGCAGACGAGTACGTGGTATTCCGTAAATCCTTCCATCAACCATGATGCCTTTCCAGACAATGGAAGGAATCATGGCCAGGTTGGGAAACTGTTGTAAGGCATCCCCTGTGAGATACGGGGTAAGATCGGCGAAGGCACCCTGTTGTATCGCAGGAATCAACGCCGGAGTGCTGCTTGGGATCATCAGGAATATATCAGGCAGGTCACCGCTTGCCAGCAGCGATCCAGACTTTTGCGCATAGGCATCGCTGGTGGCTGTCAGCAGATGGAAATCCACGTTCACACGCCTGTTCAGCTCCTGCCAGAACGCATTCTGAGCTTCGGGCATTACTGGCGGTTGATAGGTAATGGTAAAGACCCTGACGGTCCCACCCCGCCCTGGTGGTTCTGGCACCGTTTGTACAAGTGGTGGTGGGACGGTATAGGCATCTGGGACATTGGGATCGCCAGAAGGGAAATAGGTCTTGCCTGCCGAAGCTGTGATCGTTGCCTGTGCCAGATTGGGAGCCAGTGTCGGCTCAGCGGGGATTTTCACCTGGGATGCCAACGATGGTCCTCCGCAAGCGGCGAGCAACGTGCTGCCTGCGGTAAGCGCTGCGACCTTGAGAAAATGGCGGCGGCTGCCCGGGTCGCCGTTCTCTGTGTGGATGATATTGTCGCTCATTCTATTACCTCATACATAGAGCTTGCTCGCTATTAGCCTTTGATCGAACCAGTTAAAACGCCTCTCGTAAAGTATTTCTGTAAGAATGGGTAGAGCAGCAGGATCGGAACTGTAGTGATAACCACAACTGCCATCTGGATCGTGATATCAGGAGGTTGGGCCTCTGTAGCCATTGCTATATCCTGAGGTAGGCTGCCCTGGATGACGACCTGGCGCAGAATGACAGAGAGTGGGAAGAGTTGCGGATCGTTAATGTACATGATGGCATCAAAGAAGCTGTTCCAGTGTCCTACGGCGTAGAAGAGCGCTATGGCGGCCAGCGAAGCCTTGGAGAGAGGCACAACGATGCTCCATAGGATGCGTAAGTCGGAGGCTCCATCGAGTTTGGCGCTCTCAATCAGTTCGAGAGGGATATTCATAAAAAATTGACGCAATACGATCAAATTGAAGGGGGCGATAGCTGTCGGCAAGATCAGCGCCCAGATCGTATCGATCAAGTGGAGTTGGCGTACCACCAGGTAGCTGGTAATCAGGCTAGGCGAGAGTAACATGGTCAGTAAGACCATCCAGAGGAAAAACTTGGTGCCGGGCACGCCTCTGCGGCATAACGCGTAAGCCATCAGCGTCGTCATCACCATGTCTATGCCTGTACCCAGCAGCACACGCAGGAGGCTAACGCCGAATCCCTGCACGACGCCGCTGGATTGCAAGACCCAGATGTAGGCTGCAAATGTGGGGTGCGATGGAAAAATGACCAGTTTCCCGCTAACGACATCTTGCAAGTTTGAGAAACTGACGGCCAGTACATAGGCAAAAGGAAAGAGCATCAACGCGGCCAGCACGATCATAATGATGCGAATGGCCCAACGTGTGACGAAATCGGAGCGTTCCATCCAGGGAGGTACCATTAGAACAATCCCTCCTCTCCAACTTTCTTGGCAATCCTGTTGGCTGTATAAATCAGGATGACGCCGATCAGCGCTTTCACCAGACCTGCCGCCGTTGCAACTCCCCATTCTCCATTAATGATACCGTTGTTGTACACGAAGGTATCGATGACTTGTGTTGCTGCTGCACTCAACCCCGCCTGTTGCAAGTAGACCTGCTCGAAACCGACATTGAGGACATTGCCCAGGCGCAGGATCAGCAGGAGGATGATGATGCCGCGAATACCAGGCAGTGTAATGTGCCAGAGGCGTCTCCACCGACCTGCGCCATCGGTCACCGCTGCTTCATACAAGCTAAAGTCGATGCCGGTGATAGCGGCGAGGAACATAATCGTACTCCACCCACTGTCTTTCCAGATGACTTGCAAAAGGATCATCGGCTTAAAGAAATTGGGGTTAGTCAGCAGGTCCAGCGGTTTGCCTCCCATACCAGTTATCAGGTGGTTGAGAAAACCATCACCACCAAAGATCTGCTGCCAGATACTGATGATAATCACCCAGCCCAGGAAGTGCGGGAGATAGAGTATGCTTTGCATGATGCGCTTGAAGCGCATGCTGACGATCTCATTCAGCAGCAGAGCCAGAATGATGCCTGCGGGGAAGGCGAAGACGATCTGAAGCACACTGATGATCAGCGTATTTTTTATCGCCGCAATAACATCGGGGTCGCTAACGAGTGAGACGAAATTGCTGAACCCAACCCACGGACTGCGGAAGAAACCCAGGAAGGGCGAAAAATCCTGGAAGGCGGCTACATTACCAAGTAACGGCACGTAGTAAAAGATCAGAAAATAGATTACGCCAGGCACAAGCATGAGATACACCCAGCGTTCTCGCCAGATGATACGCAGAAGCATACGTCTGGGACTGGGGACACCGGCCGATAGGGCCTGTTTCTTACCAGAGAGCCGCCCTGGGAGGTTGGCAATTCCTGCCCCAACCTGTACCTGGGCTGATGTAGTCAGCTTCTCTGCCATAAGCTCCTCTCCTTAACTAAGGCAACAATCCTTGTTGCAAATTTGGTGTACACGAATACATGTGCGCATATCAGATGCACAACTGCTACGAGCAGTGAGTGTGAGACGCAATGTACCTCTAGGAATAGCGATCTATAGACAACGGAGTCTGGCTATTTTAGGAGCGAAAAATGTTGGAAATAACCACCAGAAGCAGGGTGGTTAAAGCACTCAGTTATAGCAGTACTGAAATATTATCCGAATCTTCCGCAAGAAATAAAATTAAATGAGCGAAAAAGATAACGTTTACTGCCTTAGAAAGTATAACACATCTAATCTCTCGGAGTCAAGATAACACGTATTCTTGGGTGGCATTCATTTGTTTGCAGCGGGCGACCACAAGGATACGCCCCTACTATACTATAGTAGGGGCGTATCCTTGTGGTCGCCCGCTGCTTCTCCTTACGCTTCTAGCGAGTGATTATTTTGCCTCTGTCTCCAGTAGCGGCAGCGTGAACCAGAAAGTTGATCCTTGTCCCGGGGAACTCTTGACACCAACCTGCCCATGATGCTGCTCAACAATCGTTCGGCAGATATGCAGACCCAGGCCCAGGCCTACTTCGCTGCCATTGAGCGTTTCGATGCCAGGAACACGATAGAAGCGTTGCCAGATGCGCTCTTGCTCTCGATGAGGAATCCCTTGTCCTTCATCACGTACCTGCACGAGGGCTGTATGCTCTTCCTCGTGAAGGGTTATCTGAATTGGTCGATCAAGTGCTGAATAGTTGTGAGCGTTTTTCAGATAATGAAGAATGACCTGCTTAATACGATTGATATCAGCCATGACCAGTAGTGTTTTCTCTGTTGTGATCTCCAGGCGCACGGTACGTTCTGCTGGTAGATGTCGCGTATTTTGCACTACTTCGCTCAGAAGCGCATTCAGTTCACAAAGCTCAAAGAGAAGATCCATTGTATTGGCATAGATGCGTGAACTCTCCAGCAGACTGTTGATCATATGCGTCAGATGTGTAATCTGCTGATCTGTGCGCTCAAGTAATCTCTGCATATCTACCAGAGATCGCTTTGTCTCTTCGGATGCAATTGTGTTCGTTTCCAGGGAATGACCCAGCTTACGCACCATCAATTGGGTGTTCCCTTTGATGCTGGTCAGTGGTGTCTTGAGGTCGTGACTGATAATGCTCACGAACTCATTAATGCGATTTTGCGACTCTTGTCTGGCAAGCGTTTTGATCTGGGTCTCTTGCGTATCTGTTCGCTTATTCATCAGCACTTTGCCAGCAATCAAGAGTAATACTAATTTGAGCACTGCTACCAGACAATGACAGATCCCTTTGGCCAGTGCAAATGCTATTCTACGTAATTTCATATAGCCACTCTATTTTCTGCAAATTCAAAACCGGTGTTGGTAGTGATCAGGCAATGAAAATCTTGTCCTTCTTATGGTACGTATGGTTCTTGGTGGAAGAAGACAGTTCTGAACGGGAATAGTTATAAGGATCATCCAGTATTTACGGGTAAAAAGTTTAACCGAACAGAAAAAATATTGTTTATGGAAATGTAAGAAATTCATGTGCTAAAGGGGAAGCTTGTGACCCTGCGGGCACTTGTAACGTGTTAATGAAGGAGAGTGACACCAGGTGAGCTATAAAAGGCTGTGTTGGAAAGGCTTGTTGTCCTTTTTCCTTGAAACGTTTCTGCTTATTTTTACAATAATAACAGGTATCTGGGATTTTTGGCATAGAAGGCAACAGACTGAGGGAATGTACTGGTGCTGATCGCTGTTCTCCTAATTGTAGAGAATAAATCCGGTTGGTCCTCGAAATCTCTATTTATGTAGAGATTTTGATCTTGAATGTAGAATCTCTCTACAAAGTTGGAGGAAAGAGACCGAATGATGTATAGAGTAGATGGCGCGAAAAATAAGCATATTGCCAGTCCTGTGACAAAGCCTCGTGTTGTGATCATCGGAGCCGGTTTCGGTGGTTTAAAGGCGGCTCTCGGATTAGGAAAAGCTCCTGTCGAACTGACTGTGATTGATCGCAATAACCATCATGTGTTTCAACCGCTGCTCTATCAAGTCGCGACAGCTGCGTTGTCGCCAGCCGATATCTCAGCACCAATACGCCATATTCTCAGGAAGCAGAAAAACACGACCGTCTTGATGACCGAGGTGACAGGCGTTGATCTTGAGCAACAGCTTGTGTTCACGGCGAATCGCTCGGTTCCCTACGATTATCTGGTCGTGGCGACGGGTGCCAGTCATAGTTATTTTGGCCATGATGAATGGGCACCCTATGCTCCCGGGTTGAAATCGTTGGTGGATGCAACCTCCCTTCGACGCAAGGTCTTGCTGGCATTCGAGGCTGCTGAGATGGAACCTGATCCCGAGAAGCGGCAGGCGCTGCTGACCTTTGTCTTGATCGGTGCAGGCCCAACCGGTGTAGAGATGGCAGGTGCAATTGCTGAACTGGCTCACGCCGCGCTGGCTGGCGATTTCAGGCATATTGATCCACGATCAGCACGCATCATCCTGGTCGAAGCTCTGCCAAGGATACTGCCAGCATTTCCCGAAGCTCTGGCGCAGAAGGCGCGTGTGGCTCTCAATCACCTTGGCGTAGAGGTCAGAACCAGTTCTCCTGTAGAAGATGTAACTAGCGACGAAGTAATCATTGGGGGGAAGGCTCTTCCAGCAAAAACAGTGATCTGGACTGCTGGAGTAGCCGCATCACCGGCAGGTCAGTGGTTCGATGCCCAGACTGATCGCGCTGGACGAGTAAAGGTGCAAGAGGATCTTACTCTGTCAGACTACCCCAACGTATTCGTCATTGGTGATACAGCAAGTGTTATGCAGGACGGCAAGCCATTGCCTGGCGTTGCCCCTGTCGCGATGCAGGAAGGGCGCTACGTTGCCTCTGCTATCACGCAACGCGTAACCGGAAAAGGGGATGTGCAACCATTTCATTATCACAACAAAGGGAATCTGGCAACTGTAGGACGGTCCTTTGGTATTGCTGACCTGGGATGGCTACGTTTGACTGGTTTCCTGGGCTGGATTTTTTGGTTGGCCGTTCATATTGTATACTTAATTGGGTTTCGCAACCGTGTGCTTGTGCTGGTTCAGTGGGCCTGGGCCTACCTCACATTCCAGCGTGGTGCACGGCTGATCACATTTGATACGAAAGCGAAGTTAACGGCGAAGGAATTGCTCGAAAAGGTTGTGTAGGACGGGTTCTTGCCAGATCTCTTCGCCGCAAATCTTAAGCCACAGCGAGTACATGTTGAGGTGAAGGATGCGAGATGTACAAACCAGATTTGCCAGGGGGAAGCTGATCCAGGGTCGCTATCTTGTCGAGGATATGCTTGGCAAGGGCGGTTTCGGTGCTGTATATCGTGTGAAGGATAAGCGCTCCGGGCGCAATATCTTTGCTCTCAAAGAAGTGATAGAGCCCACAAGACGCCAGCGCGAGAGCCTCATTTTTGAGAGTGAGATTCTCAGTCGGCTCGATCATCTTGCGTTGCCTCGTGTTTATCGTGTGTTTGAAGATAACAGATCTGGCCGTCTCTATATGCTTATGGATTATATTGAGGGGCCGAATCTGGAGAAGTTGCGGCAGCAACAACCTGAAAAACGTTTCTCCTTGCCGCAAGCTATACGCTTGATGACGCCTATTATCGAGGCTATCTGCTATTTGCACAAGCAGCAGCCCCAGATTATCCATCGTGATATCAAACCTGCGAATATTATTGTCTCGTCAGCAGGCAACGGGTCGGTGCTCGTCGATTTCGGCATTGCCAAAGAATACGAACAGGACTCCACGACGACTGCTGTGCGTCACTGTTCGCCTGGCTATGGTGCCCCTGAGCAATATGCTGGAGGTACCAATATTCAGACGGACATTTATGGGCTGGGAGCTACTTTATACACTCTTTTGACGGGCGAAGTGCCTATTGATGCTCTCTATCGCCTCACCCGCATGAGTGCTAAAGGGGCTGACCCGCTAGAACCAGCAAACGTCCGTGTACCAACGATACCGTCTGAAGTAGCAGCTGTGTTACAGCAAGCACTTGCCCTCAACTGCAATGACCGCTTTGCCACTGTTGATGAGTTCTGGGAAGCCTTGAAAGAGGCTTATCCAATCGAGAATGTAGAGCCTGAAGTTATTCTTCAACAAGTAACGCTGGCAAATGTGAACTTCGTAGGTGATGTACCCGTCTCCTCTCCTTCTTCTGATACACTGGCTACTGAGGCTCCTGTGACTCCTTCGCTCGTCTCTCGCGAGACAAGCCCGAGCAGGGTACCATATACGACGCTTGTGGGAAGAGAGGGCAATAAAGTTGTTTTTGGTCTCTGCATATTTATAGTTGCTGCACTCGTGATAGGTGTAGCCTTTGGAACGAGTATGGGGGTTAATGCCAGCCATGCCAGTAATAAAGGCTCTATCGCACAATTTACTGTGAAACAAGTAGCAGTGCAACATACTACTCCAGCAACGCCTGCTCCACAACCAACCCCACGTCCCACGCCAACTCCATATCCTACACCCACACCAAAGCCAACTCCACAATCCACGCCCACACCTGTGTTTGTCTCTTATCCCGGTCTGGCGAAAAGCTATAAGGGAAGTATTCATAACACGCCAGCCGAGGTGGATTCTAGAATGGCGCTTTCAGATATTCAACAGAATGGAGCAAACATCAGCGGCTACCTATCTCTGGGGCGTGGCTTGCTTGGCAGCGGTCCTTTTACCGGTACGGTGACGGCAGCCAATAAAATACAATTGTTCGTGCCTATGGGTGGGGAATTCTTGCCGCTTTTCTTCGAGGGGCAAATTCAGTCCGATGGCAGCATCTCGGGTCAGTATTGTAGCTATCAAAACAATCAGTGCAACTACTCCGGTGGTGGCTATGGAAACTGGCATGTCACTCCACCCGATGCAGATTAGAAACAGCCTTTCGCTGTAGTATCTAGCTCTCAGCGTTTTGTGAAACTCCATTGTAACTACATGCGTGTTGTTCTAAAGGCCCGAATCGAACAACACGGGTGTAGTTATGTATTTTATGGACAAAAATTGAACTGGTAGTGGTGCGGCGGCAAAGGTTAGAGTGGCTACACTTACGTTTGTCATAAAAATCTTCTAAGAGAAAATGACTGTAATGCGAGGTACAGGGGTGCAAGACGTACAGATAACGCTGCCAATTGGCAGGATCGTGCAGGATCGCTACATAGTAGAGGATCTCCTGGGTAAAGGAGGCTTCGGTGCTGTTTACCTGGTGAGAGATCAGCAAAGTAATGGCGATTTGTTTGCCATGAAAGAATTGATCGATGCGAGTAAGAAGGAGCGAGAGCGCTTTACCTTTGAGGGTGAGGTACTCAAGCGGCTCGATCATCGCTCGTTGCCGCGTGTCTATCGCACATTTGAGGATGATAAAAATTATCGTGCCTACATTCTGATGGACTATATTCCCGGTCCTAATCTAGAGACATTGCGCAAAGAACAACCAGAGAATCGTTTCTCCTTGTCTCAGACTATGCAGATTATGGCTCCTATTGTCGAGGCAGTCGGCTATTTACATAAACAACAGCCGCCGATTGTTCATCGTGATATCAAGCCTGCGAATATCATTGTCCCTCGTTCCGGCGATGGGGCTGTGCTTGTCGATTTTGGTATTGCCAAGGAGTATGATATGGAGGGGACGACAACGGCGATTCGTCGCTGCTCTCCTGGCTACGGTGCTCCCGAGCAATATGCAAGGGGAACTGGTCCGCGTACTGATATCTATGGGCTGGGAGCTACCTTCTACGCGCTGCTAGCGGGCCATGTGCCTACCGATGCGCTTTATCGTATAACGCAGCTAGGCAGCAAGCACGTTGATCCGCTGGAACCTGTAAAGCAATCGGTCCCAGAAGTGCCGCAGCATGTATCGGATGCCATTTTACGCGCAATGGCGATCAACAGCAATGATCGTTTTGCCACTGTTGAGGAATTCTGGCAAGCACTGAATGCTCAGCCAGTGGGAGAAGCTCTGCCTGTCGCTGCTGCGCTTCCCGACGCGCCGCCCGCTCAATCGCATAGAGCGCCCTCAATGATCCCTGCAGCAATTGCTGCACCTGATGTATTGCACAAGCCACCTCGGCGTGTCATGGCAAACAGGAGCAAGAGAAGTTGGGCGTTGGTTCTGTTGCTTTCTGCTATTGCCCTGCTAGCATTATTATCAGGTGTTCTCTATGGAACTGGCCTCTGGTCCAGAATAGCCCATACTGGTCGTTCTACCACCGCTGTAACTACTCAATCATCACGAAGCGCAACAGCAACTCCCCAGGCGAAAGCAACGCAATCGGGGACCACTGCGGGAGCCACTTCTGCTGCGGTACCTGTGGTGCAGCCCACAGCAACGACAACTCCACAGCCTCGTGCGACTGCAACATCTGGCTCTGGATCGTATCCTCAATTACGATCTCTTTATACGGGAACGATCAGTGATCAGGCAACGAGTCCGCCCACCAACGCCAGTATGCAGATTTCTCAGATACATCAGAATGGTACAAATGTTACGGGGCATTTAGCTGTTGGTGCTGGCTTGCTCACAAGTGATAGCTTTAGCGGTACAGTGTCAACCGGTAACAGCATACAGTTTACCGTTCCCAGCTACGCTGGTCTCGCACCACTTCTTTTCCAAGGGCAGATCCATTCCGATGGCAGCATTTCGGGCACATATTGTAGCTATCGAGGCGCTAACCAGTGCGATAAAAGTGCTGGTGGTTGGGGGAACTGGAACGTTACACCATCATCTTCTGAGTCAACTCCCCCTCCTGGCGAGACACCAACGCCCTCTTCACCCGAGAGCAGCAGCTAGAATAATAAATAATAGATGAATAAAAAGTAATAAGTGACATAGAGCATCGATGCTCTGCTGTTCTTCCCTGAAACTTCATGGTAAAGACAATCGTGTTAGAGCAGATATGAATAAGTGTGTGGCAGAGATACGTCGAAGTTTTCGTGAGTTTAAAGGAGAACGTGTATGTATCCGTATGATCCGAATAACCAGCAAATGTACCAACAATATGCAAATGCCTGGGATCAAGGTAGCTATCACCAGATTCCAGAGCAAGAAGCATGGCAGAACTATAGACAGTTTGTACAGAATGCTCCGCCGCAAATGGTAGAGCAGGTGCACCAGCAATACTATGAACAAATGCCGCCACAGCAGCGCGGTGGCCTGATGAGCAGTTTGCTGAATGGTCTGGCCCAGCGTGGGGTCAGCCCTCAACAGATGGGGATACAGAATACCGACCCATATAGCATGTCACCCTATGATGCAGCTCGTGCCACAAGTTATGCACAACAGCAGCAGCCGGACCTCCTGCATCAGATCTTAGGGCCTGGTGGTCCTCTAGGCAGCACCGGAGCCAAGCTCGCTGTTGCCGGAGTCGCAGCACTGGCGGCCAAACAACTGCTTGGAGGTGGTGGCTTTGGTGGAGGTGGTGGCGGTAACCAGATACTCTAGCCAGCAAGAACAGAACCGGGATACGTATCCTGCTGATGTCAATCATATTAAAATAGTCCTGCTCAATCTATGCTTCGCGCAGATTGAGCAGGACTATTTTATACACCAGCGCCGCAGGCGCGAACTGGCGTAATATTACACAACTCCTGTCTGCGGAAGCCCCATGTTCCAACCGGGGGAGGAACATGACCATAACGGGTGATACTGTATCGGTTTAAAGCCAATAAATGTTATATTGAAGTAGTAAGTGAGAAGCTCAGTATGAGCAAATACCACCTCTAGTTACTATTTTGCTCAACATGTAGAGGATTATTTTGAATGTATATAGATAAATCAGGTAAGTATCGGCCCTTCCTGCTGTCGATACTTTTGATTCTGGCTCTTCTCGCTGGCTGCACATCAGCGAATACTCCTCCTAAAAACGCGACTGCTGCTCATACACCTGCATCTGGAGGTACACCTCTGGGAATCACCGTTCCGGTATGTCGTCTTGCCTCCTGTACGAACTTTGCCCCTGTCGCGGGTGTACGTCCATTTATCGATACGTGGGAAAATATTCATGTTTTTCAGACCTTTGATAGAAATGTCAGCGACCCTGCAGCCTCCGCGAAATCCTATGACTTTGTGTGGGGCGCGCTACCTGCCAATGTGGATGCCTATCGTGCGAGTAACCCCAATATCCTGTTGAGCTATTATGTGCCTATGCACGTCGATGATGGCACCTTCACGAATCAGGATCTTGGGCATCAACGCGGGCTGGCATACTGGAAGACGGTTCACCCCGATTGGATACTGTACAAGTGTGATCGTACTACTCCCGCCTATGAATACCAGTATAGCAACGTTCCCTTCGATATCACCAATCCCGACGTAATCAACTGGCAGATGCAAAGCTATATTTACCTTGCCAGTCAGCACGGCTATGATGCCATTGCCGTTGATAATGTCTTGATGGAGAACCTGTTTCATGCCTGTGGACATTACGATACCAATGGCAACTGGGTGCAGCGCTATACTGGTAATACAGATGATGCGCAGTGGCAGGACGATATTATCTCCTGGCTTACCAGAATGCAGGCGGCATTTCATGCGCTTGCACACCCTCTATTGCTCATCGCAAACTTTAGCTTTGGGGCTCTTGCGCTCAACTCTGCTCGGATTCAGCAAGCTCTGGCGCATCTCGATGGGGTGCTGGATGAGGGCGGCTTTACCCATTTTGGCGAATATCACTTACCCCAGGCCCAATGGCTACAGATGATGCACTATGTAGATGCGATACAACGCCAGAACAAGCCATTCTTTCTGATTAATGAATTTCAAAAGGCAATGAAGCATGAGGACATAGAATGGGTGCTTGGCTCATATCTGATGTGCAAGCAGCGCCTGGCAAGTATCTATATTTCGCAGTTCCAGGGCTACGGGTCTGACAATCGCATCCCTCAATACTCCCTCCAGATTGGTAGTCCGCGCGATGATATGTATCAGGCGCAAAGTGTCTACTGGCGCGACTATACCAGAGGCGTGGTCGTGGTCAACCCTGGTGAAAGCTCTGTTACTATCTCTCTTGCCAGCCCACATTCCTCAAAGAGCTACCTTGATCCTTTTGGTCAGCCAATCGGTCAGACCCTAACCCTGCCAGCACGCTCGGCAAAGATCTTGTTGGCGCACTAATGCAAAGTCACTA
>Ga0070741_10010251_pt1 | contig 17780 bp, 17 predicted proteins | sample Coa_R1_4_FD_66440 | JGI IMG/M metagenome (GOLD analysis project Ga0070741, IMG submission 66440) | Surface soil microbial communities from Centralia Pennsylvania, which are recovering from an underground coalmine fire - Coalmine... | ecosystem: Environmental > Terrestrial > Soil > Unclassified ...
GGAAGCGCGTGACGGAATGCGGCCGCCGCGCCGCCGTCGCCGAGGATCACCGCCCGCGCGAACTCGATCCCCTCGAGGACGGCGGTGTCGGTCGAGTAACCGGCGGAGCCGACGAGCGTGTTCACCGACGGGAGCTCGGAGCCGACGAGCCTCGCCACCGCCGTCTTGTGGGGCGTGGTCACGTTCGCACCCGCGAAGCCGAGCGCGGCGAGGCCGCGCACCGCGTCGGCCAGATCCTCGGGCGGGACGTCGAGCGCGACGTACGCCCAGTCGAGCCCGCGCGCCGCGAAGGCGGCGTTCTGCATCCGCGGCGACAGCGAGTGCTCGACCGGATGCCCCAGGAGGGCGACGTACCTAGTAGCCGTAGAGATGCTCGTGATTGACGAAGTCGTCGTAGTTGGACGTGAAGTAGTGATGCCGCTTGTCGGGCTTGCGGACGAAGTACAGGTAGTCCACGTGGGCAGGATGCGCCGCCGCCTCGATCGAGGCGAGACCCGGGTTCGCGATCGGCGTCGGCGGCAGGCCGGCGAACTTGCGCGTGTTGTACGGGTTGTCGCTGTCGAGCTCCGACTGCAGCAGCGGCTTCGTCCCGGGCACGTGCAGCCCGTAGCGGATGGTGGCGTCTATCCCGAGCGGCATGTGCGCATGGAGCCGGTTGTAGATCACCGCCGCGATCAGCTTCCGCTCACTCGGGACGACCGCCTCCCTCTCGATCATCGACGCGATGGTGAGCACGTCGTACGGCGTGAGGTTCTTCGACTGCGCGTACGCGAGGTCGACGTTCCCCCAGTTGACCTCGAACGCCTTCAACTGGGCGCGGACGAGCGATCCCGAGGTCGACTTCCGGTCGAAGTTGTATGTCGAGGGGAACAGGAAGCCCTCGAGCGGGAGCTTCTTCGGCCCGAAGCCGGGGATGCGCCGCCGGCCGGACGCCGCGAGGTACCCCTTGGCGGAGATGAGCGGATGGATGTGCCGCTCCCGGTACGCGATACGCGCGACCGCCTGCACCCGCTGGGCCATCTGCGCCCGCGTGAAGCCCTCGGGGAAGACGACGTGGAACTGGTGCAGCTCCCGAGGCGCGGTCGTCGTCGCCGCGTGTTTCGAGCCGCCGCCGCAGCCGGCCACGAGCGCGGCGACGGCTAGCGCAGCGCCGAGCCGGACCACTCGAGATAGCTGGAGAGGAGATGCGCCGCCGCGCGTGCATCCTGCGCCGTCGCCGACGGATCCTGCTCGGCCAGGTCGGTGGTGAAGCGCTCGTCGAACAACTTCACCGGGACGTCGACAACCGCGCGCAGCGCCTTCGCGAACCGCTCGGCTGCGCGTGCCTGCTCGCCGCGGTCGCCGCGGAGCGTGAGCGGGTGGCCGACGACGATCTCGTACACGCCCTGCTCGCGCGCCAGCCTCCCGATCTCGGCGAGCCCGGTCTCGCTCGCCGCACGCTCGACTACGCCGACCGGCCGTGCGACCACACCCGTCGGGTCGGACACCGCCACGCCCGTACGAGCCGATCCGAAGTCGAGCGCCATTACTTTCACGCGAGCGCCTTCTTCGCAGCTGCGAACGCGTTGGGGATCTCGTCCGGGACGTTCCCTCCGGCCTGCGCCATCGTCGGCCTGCCGCCTCCGCGACCGCCCACGATCCGCCCCATCTCGTTCGCGAGCGACGCCGCGTCCACGCCCACGCTCTCGGCCACGTTGACGACGATGTGGACGCGCCCGTCGGTGACGGACGCGACGATCGCGCCGTCGGCCTTCTCCTGCTGGCGGATGCGGTCGGAAAGGTCACGCAGCGGGCCGGGCTGCAGGTCGCGCGTCTCGGCGAGGACGACGCCGTCCACACGCTCGCTGACGGTGTACGCCGCCTCCGCCCGCTGCCTCGGCTTCTCCCTGCGCGCCCGTTCGAGCTCGCCGCGCAGCGCGTCGGCCTCGCGGGCGCGCTCGTGCAGCAGTGCGTAGGCCTCGCCGGCGGTGACGGCCTCGATCCGGCGCGCGCCGGCGCCGACCGAGCTCTCGCCGAGGACGACGAACGGCCCGATCTCGGCGGTCGAGCGCACGTGCGTTCCTCCGCACAACTCGACCGACCAGCCGTCGATGTCGACCACGCGGACGACGTCGCCGTACTTCTCGCCGAAGAGCATCATCGCGCCGAGCTCACGCGCCTCGGCGAGCGGCGTCTCGTAGATGCGCACGGCCAGGTTCGCGAACACGCGCTCGTTGACCCGCCGCTCCACGTCCGCGCGCTCCTCCGTCGTGAGCGCCGTCGGATGCGTGAAGTCGAAGCGGAGCTTGTCGGGACGCACCGCCGAGCCGGCCTGGCGCACGTGGTCGCCGAGCACCTCCTGCAGCGCCTTGTGGAGGAGATGCGTGGCCGTGTGATTCGTCATCGTCGGGAAGCGGACGCTCCACGGCACGGTTGCCGTGACGCGGTCGCCGTGTGCGAAGCCCTCGCCGCGGAAGACGAGCTCCTGGTCGTCGTCGAGCCGGATCACCTCGACGAGCTCGGCTGTCGCGCCGTCGTCCTTGCGGATGACTCCGGTATCGGCCACCTGGCCGCCGCCGGCGGGATAGAACGGCGAGCGCTCGAGCTTCGCCTGGAAGAGCCCGTCGCCGAGATCGGCGTACGCGACGATCGCCGTCGGAACCTCCGTGCGCTCGTAACCGACGAACTCGGTGCGCGGCGCCGACGAGAAGCGCACGTCGACCTGAATGCCGCTCGTACGCCGCGAGATCTCGCGGTGCTCCTCCATCAGGCGCGTGTACTCCTCGTCGTTCACGCCGAGCCCGCGCTCGCGCGCGAGCTCCTGCGTGAGCTCGATCGGGAACCCGAACGTCGACTGCAGCGTGAACGCGTCCTCGCCCGTGATCTCGCCGCGGGCGGCCGCCTCCTCGAACAGCTTCATGCCCCGCTCGAGCGTCTCACCGAAGCGCTCCTCCTCTGCGGTGAGGACGCGGTGGATCTCGGTGCGATGCTCGCCGAGTTCCGGATATGCGTCGGCCATCTGCTCGATCACCGAGTCGGAGAGGCCTGCGAGGAACGGCGGCTGCATCCCGATGCGGAGGCCGTGCTGGGCCGCGCGGCGGATGATGCGCCGCAGGACGTATCCCCGCCCCTCGTTGGACGGCGTCACGCCGTCGCCGACGAGGAACGTCATCCCGCGGCCATGGTCTGCGAGGACGCGGTGCGCCTTCGTCGCGTCGGCCGAGTCGCCGTACGCGACGCCCGACTCGGACGCGATCCACCGCATGATCGTCTGGTAGCCGTCGGTGTCGTAGACGGACGCGACCTGCTGCACGATCTGCGCAGCTCGCTCGAGCCCGAGACCGGTGTCGACGTTCTGCGCAGGAAGGTCGGTGAGCGTCCCGTCCGGGTGCAACTCGTACGCCATGAACACGAGGTTCCAGAACTCGAGGAAGCGCGCGCAGCGCGTGCAGCCGGGTGCGCAGTCGGGCTCGCCGCAGCCGGCGGCGGCGCCCCAGTCGTAGTAGATCTCCGAGTCCGGCCCGCACGGCCCCGGGCCCCCGACCGACCAGAAGTTCTCGGACGACGGCAGCGGGATGATCCGCTCCGGTGGGATGCCGATCGCCTCCCACAGCCGGATCGCCTCCTCGTCGGGCCCTAGCTTCAGCTCCGGGTCGCCGGCGTGCACGCTCACCCAGATCCGGTCCCACTCGAGGCCGAGCCGGTCACGGACGAACTCGGTCGCGAACGCGATCGCACCCTCCTTGAAGTACTGCCCGAACGAGAAGTTGCCCAGCATCTCGAAGAACGTGAGGTGATAGGTGTCGAGCCCCACCTCGTCGATGTCGGGCGTGCGAAAGCACTTCTGCGCCGTCGTCGTCAGCGGCGCCGGCGGCTTCTCGCGGCCGAGGAAGAACGGCATCTGCGGCTGCATGCCCGCGGTGGTGAGGAGCGTCGAGCGGTCGTCGGAGCGCGGCACGAGCGAGGCCGAGGGGCGGCGCAGGTGGCCGTTCTCCTCGAAGTAGGAGAGAAAACCCTCGCGAATTTCGGCGCTCGTGCGCATCGCGCCATTCTAGGGTGGGCGTCTTCCGCCTCCGATCGTATGCTCGGCGGATGCGACCGAGGCGCTACCGCTACCGGCTGCGGCGAGTCCTGCCGCTGGGTGCGATCGTGCTCGCCGCAGTCCTCGCCGGCGCATGGGCGGGCAAGGAGCGCGGTGCGCCGGTCCGGGCCGCCGCCGCTCCCGGCAGGCTCGTCGTCGGCGCGACCACCGGACACGCGGTGCAGGCGAAACCCCTTCGTCTGCTCAGCGGCACCGACGTCGTCGCCCACGCGTTCTCACCGCCGCTGACGACGAAGGCGGCGATCGTCGTCGATGCGGGGACCGGCCGCGTCATCTGGGCGCTGAGGCCGCACGCGCGCCTTCGGATCGCATCGCTGACGAAGATCATGACCGCGCTGCTCGCGTTCAGGAAGCTCGCCCCGAACGACGTGGTGACGGTCGACAAGACGGTACCGCGCGTCCCCCTCGTCCGCGAGGGCCTCCGTGCAGGCGAGCGCGTCAAGGTGTGGAAGCTCTTCTACTCCATGCTGCTGTACTCCGGGAACGACGATGCGCTCGAGCTTGCGATCGCCGCCGGCGGCGACAAGTGGACGTTCGTGCGCGAGATGAACGACGAGGCTCGCCGGCTCGGGATGAGCGACACGCACTTCATCTCCCCGAGCGGGGTCGTCGACCGTGACAACTACTCCAGCGCCTGGGATCTCGCTGCGCTCACGCGCGTCGCGCTGCGAAACGAGCGCTTCGTCCGCGTCGTGCGCACGAAGGTCGTCCAGGTGCCGTGGAGCGCACCGACGTACTCGAAGATCTACGTCAACAACAACCGGCTGCTGCGATCGTATCCCGGCGCGAACGGGGTCAAGACCGGGTACACGCACAAGTCGGGCCCCTGCCTGGTCGCGTCGGCGACGCGCCGTGGGCACACCCTCGTCGCCGTGCTGCTCGACGACCCGAACATGTACGCCGACGCGACGCGGCTCCTGAACTTCGGGTTCGCCCAGTAGGTCGCGTCAGCGACGCTGCTGCGTCGTCTCGTCGTCCGAGATCTCGGCGCGGATCTTCTCCAGCGACCGCCGGATGAGACGCGACACGTGCATCTGCGAGATGCCGACCTGTTGCGCGATCTGCGACTGGGTCAGCCCCTCGAAGAAGCGCAGCTGAAGGATCTTGCGCTCTCGCTCGTCGAGCGCGCGGAAGCCGGGAGCGAGCACCGCGCGGTCCTCGGACACCTCGTACTGGTGCTCCACGGTCCCGATCGACTCGAGCGGATCGAGATCGTCCTCGCCGTCGCCGCCTCCGGTCGAGAGCGAGAGCGACGAGTACGCGCGCCCCGACTCGAGGGCCTCGAGCACCTCTTCCTCCTGCACGCCCGCGGCCTTGGCGAGCTCGGGGATCGTCGGCGAGCGACCGAGCTGCACCGTCAACTGTTCGACGAGCCGGGACAGCTGGACGTTCAGCTCCTGCAGCCCGCGCGGGACGCGGACCGACCAGCCCTTGTCGCGGAAGTGGCGCTTGATCTCGCCGATGATGTTCGGCGTCGCATACGTGGTGAGCTCGACCCCTCGGCTGACGTCGAAGCGGTCGATCGCCTTGATCAGACCGATCGCGCCGATCTGCACGAGATCCTCGAGCTGCTCGCCGCGGTATGAGTACCGCCGCGCGAGCGAGCGCACGAGTGACATGTACTGCTCGATCAGCCTCTCGCGCGCCTGGAGATCCCCCTGCTCGTGGTAGCGCTTCAGCAGGATCTTGTCGTCGATCCGCGGCACCTCTACCCTCCCGCACGCGCCGGTGCGGCTGTCTGCTTGCTCAGCTCGACCCACGCCTCGCCGTTGCGATCGTCGATCTCGAACGTGTCGCACACCGTTTCGAGCACCCGCCGCAATCCGAGACCGTCACGGTCGCGCTCGAGATCGTCGATGACCGTCAACGGAAGCGGTCCCACCGTGGCGCGCATCTCCCGGTCGTCGAACACCATGCGCACCTGCACGTCGCCCATGTCGTCGCGCCGCGCGAGCAGCGCGTCGAGCGCCACCTGCAGGTCCTCGAGCGCGTCCATCGTGAGATCGAGCCGGACGGCGAGGCCGCCGACGACGAGATGGAGGATCGGGCGGAAGTCCTCGTCCGCCGGGATGACGAGCGTCACTTCGTCGCTCATTCCGCCCTCCCCTCGAGGTCGTCCGTGAGCTCCTCCTCACGGCGCGCGGCTGCGTCCTTGCCGGCCTGGACCGCGTGGCGCCAGTCGTGCGAGGTCTTGAAGTCGGCGGCGCCGTAGCTGACACCGGCGGCGAAGCCCGACACCTTCTGCACGGGTTTCGTCACCGCCGTGCTCACCGTCCGTACGGCCGTATCGACGCCGTCGACGGCGTCGACCACGCTGTCGGTCATGTGATCGACCTTGTCCAACTGCTTGTTGACGCGGTCCACGCTGCCTCCGACCTTGTTGATCACGGGCAGGATCTCCCGCTCCGCACCCTGGATGAACGCGGAAAGGCGCGCGGCGGTTCCGGCCAGGCGCACGAGGAAGTACGCGGCTCCGAGGCCCACGGCACCGAGGAAGACGGCGAGGGCGAGTCGCCAGAGATCCCCCCACGTGAATGCGGCGACGAGCATTCCGGTGGCGGATAGTACTGTCAGCCGGCTGCGTTCACGATCCCGCAGCCCACCACGGCGTCGCCTTCGTAGAGAACAGCCGCCTGTCCGCGGGCGACCCCGAACGCCGGCTCGTCCAGGTCCAGGTCGAATCCCACGCCGGTCTCGGAGACCGTCGCCGGTACGGCCGGCGAGCGGTAGCGGAGCTTCGCCTCGGCGCGCTCGACCGGGACGTAGAGCGAGCCCGACGCGCGGACGCGCCGTCGCGCCAGCGCATCGCGCGGGCCGACGACGACCGCGTTCGCGCGCGAGTCGGTGTCGAGGACGTAGAGCGGGCGCTCGGCCACGACGCCGATCCCGCGGCGCTGACCGGGCGTGAACGCCCATGCGCCCTCGTGCGACCCGAGCTCGCGGCCGTCGGCGTCGACGATCGCGCCGGGCCTCGCCTCGACGCCGTGTCGCGTGAGGAAGGTGCGGTAGTCGTCGCCGGCGAGGAAGCATGCCTCCTGGCTCTCGCCGCGCTGCGCGACCTCGAGCCCCGCGCGCGTCGCCTCGGCGCGGGTCTCCGCCTTGTCCTGCTCGCCGAGCGGGAACCAGATGCGGTCGAGCACATTCGGATCGAGAGACGCGAGCATGTACGACTGGTCCTTGGCCGCTGCCGCGGCGCGACCGAGAAGCAGGCGTCCGCGATGCCGCACCACGCGCGCGTAATGACCCGTGGCCAGGAGATCACAGCCTGCCCGCTTCGCGAATGCGAGCAGCTCGTCGAAGCGGAGCTCGCCGTTGCAATGGATGCACGGGTTCGGAGTGTCCCCCCGCGCGTATCCACGCACGAAATCCGCCACGACCGTGCGCCGGAACTCCTCCCGAAGGTCGAGAGTGACGTGCGGCAACCCCAGCCGGTGGCAGGTCTCCCGCGCCGTCATCACCGCCTCCGGCGAGCAGCACGCACGCTCGGCATCCGGTCCGGCCGGATCGAGCCACAGCCGCAGCGTCACGCCGATCGCGTTCGGCATCGCACGCAGCAGCGCGACGGCGCTGTCGACGCCGCCGCTCATCGCCACCGCCGTGCGGCCGGAGCTCGGCTCGGCACGGAAGACGGGGCCGAGCGCATTCGCGAGCGCGTCGGCGGCGAGCGGCTCACCCGGCACGGCGGCCGCCTCGAGCAGCGTCAGGCCGGCGAGCGGCCGCTCGAGGCCGGGAGCGTCGGCGTCGACGATGCGGTCGCCGTCGATGCGCAGCCGCACCGACGCCCACTCACCGCCGCGCGTCGAGTCTCCGAAGATGTCGTTCATGCCGGACAACATGCGGGTGAAGGTGGGCCCGGACCTAGGGAACCTGTCGAAACAGGTGGGTTCCCTGCCATCGTGTGAACACACAAGACGGACGCGGGATCCCTTCATGGTGCTGTTGGTTCACCATTCGGCCCGGACCCACGACAAGCGTACCGGCGGCGGGGGTCAGCCGTTGGCGATCAGCTCGCCGAAGCTCTGACGGACGAGGTCGTCGAAGTCGACGGGAAGCAGGCCGTCGGGCCCCGCGAAATCACGCAGGTACACGAGCAGGAACGTTCGCTGCTCGTCGGCGATCGGGTCCCGACCCGAGTGCTCCCGGACGAGCCGCTCGAGGTCCGTCATGTTCCACCGCCGCGGGCCGGCGGCGGCCGGCGGCATCTCCGGCTCCGGTCGCGGCGCGGGCGCGGGCTCCGGATCGCGCTCGGGCACGGCCCGGATGACGCGCGCACGCACGGGCGCGCGCGCCACGACCTCCTCCGTCAGCGGCTCGGGCGGAAGCGGGGGGAGCGCGCGCCTCGCCTGCCGCCACAGCACCACTTCGACGACCAGGACGACGACGTACGCGACGGCGCCGGCCGCGGCGATCGCGTACCAGGCGCCGCCGATCTCGAGCGTGAGGATGGGCACCGCCACGAGGACGGCGGCCTCGACGACGGTCCGAGGGCCGAAGAGAGGCCTCATCCGACGAAGGTTACGGTTGCGGCTCCGACGGTTCCGCGACCGAGGCGATGCCGAGCTCTCGGAGCACGCTGTCGGGCATCGGCGTCGGCGCGCCGGTGAGCGGGTCTGATCCGCTCGCCACCTTCGGAAACGCGATCACCTGGCGGATGTCGGGCTCGCCCGCGAGCTGCGCGAGGAACCGATCGAGGCCCAGGGCGAACCCGCCATGGGGCGGCGCGCCCATCTCGAGCGCGTCGAGCAGGAACCCGAACTTCGCGCGCTGCTCCTCCTCGCCCATGCCCATCACCCGGAAGACCGCCTGCTGCATGTCGGCGCGATGGATCCGGATCGAGCCCGACCCGAGCTCCCAGCCGTTCCAGATGAGGTCGTAGTGCTGGCCGACGACGCTCGCCGGGTCGCTCTCGATCCGGTGCTCGTCGCCGGGCAGCGGCGCCGTGAAGGGGTGGTGCACGAACGTCCACCCCTCGCTCTCCTCGTGCCGCTCGAAGAGCGGAAAGTCGAGTGTCCACGCGAACGCCTGCGCGTCGGAGTCCGCGAGCTCGAGCTCACGGCCGAGATGCGTGCGGAGGCCGCCGAGCACGCGTGCAACCGTCGCCTCGTCGGCGGCGGCGAAGAGCGTCGTCGTGCCCGGCTCGCCGGCGAGGGCCGCGAGCTCCTGCTCCGAGAGGAACTTCGCGATCGGCGAGCGGATCTCTCCGCCGTCGTTGACGAGGTATGCGAGGCCCTTCGCGCCCCACTCCTTCGCGATCTCCTCGAGCCGAGCGAGGTCGGCGCGCGAAAAGGCGCGCGGCGCGACGAGGTAGCGGACGACGGGAGCGTTCGCGAAGACGCCGAACTGGGACGCTCGGGTGACCTCGGTCGCGTCCTCGATCTCGAGCCCGAAGCGGAGGTCGGGCTTGTCGGACCCGTACCTGCGCATGACGTCTGCGTACTGCAGTCGCGGGAACGGCACGGGCGGCGGCTCGCGGCCGACGGCCTCGAAGCTCGCGGCGACGCATCTCTCGAGGACGTCGAGCACGTCCTCGCGCTCGACGAAGGCCATCTCGAGGTCGAGCTGGCGGAACTCGAACTGACGGTCGGCCCGGAGGTCCTCGTCGCGCCAGCACGTCGCGATCTGGTAGTAGCGGTCGATCTCGCCGACCATGCACAGCTGCTTGAAGAGCTGCGGCGACTGTGCGAGCGCGAAGAACCTGCCCGGCTGCAGGCGCACCGGGACGAGGAAGTCGCGGGCGCCCTCCGGCGTTCCCTTCGTCATGCTCGGCGTCCAGACGTCGACGAACCCGAGGTCGTCCATCGTCCTGCGGATGGCGGTGACCGCGGTGTGCGAGAGCCGAAGGTTGCGCTGCATGCGCGGGGTGCGCATGTCGAGCCACCGGTAGCGCAGGCGCAGGTTCTCGTCGACGTTCTCCTCGTCGAGCTGGAAGGGCAGCGGCGTCGAGCGCGACAGGATGCGCAGCGTGTCGACGTGCACCTCGACCTCGCCCGTGGAGAGGTTCGGGTTCACCGCCTCCGTCGCGCGGGCGACGACCTCGCCCTCGGCCTGGAGGACGAACTCGTTCCTGACGTCGTGCGCGACCGGGTCGTGCTCGGGACGGACGACCAGCTGGACGATCCCAGTGTGATCGCGAAGGTCGATGAACACGAGGCCGCCGTGATCCCGGCGGGCGTTCGCCCAGCCCGCGAGGGTGACCCGGCGACCCGCGTCGGGCGCGCGGAGCTCGCCGCACATCACGTTCCTCCAGCTCACCCGAGCAGCTCCTTCAGGTGATCGAGGTCGTCCACCTTCACGTCCAGCTCTCCCGGCCGGCGCAGCGTCCAACCCGCGTCCGTCACGACAACGGTCGCACGCGCGCTCTTCTGGCCGTACGTGATCTGCCCCTTCAGCGAGCGGCCGGCGTGCTCGGTGTCCGCCGAGATGCCTGCCTCTCGCAGCGCATACACGGCGTCGAGCGCCGACTGCCCCCTGTCGACGGCGAAGAAGACGTCGAGCAGAGGGCCCTCCGCCCGTACTCCCTCGAGCTCGAGCGAGAGCACGAGCCGCTCGATGCCGGCGCCGAAGCCGATCCCGGGCGTCGGGATGCCGCCGATCTCCTCGACGAGGTAGTCGTAGCGCCCGCCGCCGCAGATCGTGGAGGCCTGCGCGCTCTCGTCCGGCCCCATGAACTCGAACGTCGTGCGCGTGTAGTAGTCCAGCCCGCGGACGAGCGTCGGGACGACCGTGTACGGGACGCCGTACTCGTCGAGGTAGCCGAGCACACGTCCGAAATGCTCGGCGCACTCGTCGCACAGGGAGTCGCCGATCTTCGGTGCGTCCTGGAGCGCCTCCTGCACCTTCGGGCTCTTGACGTCGAAGACGCGCAGCGGGCTCGTCGCACGCTTTTGGCGTGCGTCGTCGTCGAGCACGCCGGCGTGCTCGTCCAGCCACGCGTTGAGACGCTCCACGTAGGCGGGACGGCAGTTGCGGTCGCCGATCGAGTTGAGCTGCAGCTCGTAGTGCCGGACCCCGAGCCGGCGCAGCAGCGCGTCGTAGTACTGGATGACCTCGGCGTCGACCGACGGCAGAGCCGAGCCGATGCACTCGACCGAGAGCTGCCAGTGCTCGCGGTAGCGTCCCCGTTGCGGCGCCGCGTAGCGATACATCGGCGCGATCGTGTACAGCTTCACGGGCTGCGGCTCGCGGTGCATGCCGTGCTGGGCGTAGGCGCGCGCGATCGGCGCGGTGCCTTCGGGACGCAGCGTCAGCGAACGGCCGCCGCGGTCCTCGAACGTGTACATCTCCTTCTGCACGATGTCGGAGCCGGAGCCGGACGTGCGCGCGAACAGCTCCGTGTCCTCGAACGCCGGCGTCTGGATGGGGCGGTAGCCGTAGAGCGCGCAGAGGCGCTCCATCTCCCCCGTGATCGTCTGCCAGAGAGGCTGGTCGGACGGGAGGATGTCGTGTGTTCCCCGCGGCGCCTCGATGCGCGTCACGCGCGCAGCTCCGCGAGATAGGGATTGCGCGCGAGCTCTGCTCCGAGCGTCGTCGCCGGGCCGTGGCCGGGGTAGACGACCGTCTCGGGCGGATGCGCCTCGACGAGCGCACGGACGGAGGCGAGGAGCGCGTCCCAGTTGCCGCCGGGCAGGTCGACGCGGCCGACGGAGCCGGCGAAGAGCAGGTCCCCGCTGAAGAGGCAGCCGTCGGTGAGGAACGCGATGTGGCCTGAGGCGTGCCCCGGGATCTCGATCACCGCGAAGTCGATGCCGGCGACGGCGATCGCGTCGCCGCCGGAGACTGCATGCTCCGGCTCGTACGGCCGGACGCGCATTCCGGTGCGCGTGATCCCGGAGCGAAGCGCCTCGACTTCCGCCGCAGGCGCCCACACCTCGGCTCCGGTGCCCTCTGCGAGGTCGGCGACGCCGCCGATGTGGTCGACGTCCGTGTGCGTGACGAGGATCGCCGAGCACGACGTCCCCATCCGCGCGAGCTCGAGCCGAAGCTGGGCGACGTCCGCGCCGGGATCGACGACGGCCGCCTCCGCTGCGCTGCGGTCGGCCCGGACGACGTAGCAGTTCGCCTGGAACGGACCAAGCGGAAACGTGTCAACCACGGGCATCGGGCGAGTGTAACCAGGCAGGTGCGCGGGAACGGTCCGCTGGTGCAGCACTGGAACCTGCACACCGTCCCGGCGCCCGAGGGCACTCGCTCGCCGGCCGTGCTCCACTCGCGCGACGGCGAGGGTCGCGTCGTCCTCATCGCGCTCTCACCCGGGCAGGAGCTCGGAGAGCATCAGGTGAAGGAAGCCGCCCTCGTCCTCGTCGTCGAGGGTGAGGCGCGCATCGACTCCGGCGACGAGTCGGTGGACGCGCAGGCGGGCGAGCTGTTCCGCTTCGAGCCCGACGAGCGGCGAACGGTCGTGAGCGAGCACGGTGCGCGGGTCCTGCTCGTTCTCGCACCGTGGCCCGGCGAGGGCCACTTCCGCGGCGACGGTGCTACTTCTTCGACTGGTCGCGCAGCTGGAAGCGGCGGTACGCGAAGCGGTCCAGGAAGTACGTGAACGGGATGAAGAGGACCGTGTAGATCAGCGCCGCGACGGCGGCGCCCGCGTAGTTGTGGGACTTGTTCAGCATCCCGAAGAGGACGAAGACGACGGCGCCGAGGATCACGGCCCGACGCGCCGCGCGCTGCCACGACGGCGGCTGCGGCGTCCGGCGCGAGCGCGTCGCGGGTGCGGTCTTCTTCGCCACGGGCTTGGCCCCGTTGCGGCGCTTCTCCGGCGCGGCGCCCTCCTCCGGCGCCTCGACCTCGTTGCCTTCGTCGTCGAGGTAGACGAACTCGTATTCGTGCCGCTTCGACTTCGCCTCGCGACGCTTCTGCTTCCGGGTCGGCATGAAGATCTAGCGTAGCTCGCCGCCGAGCACGACTCGGTCGACGATCTCTCCGCCCAGGTGGTACGCGAGATGGCGCCAGTCGGGCGCGTCGAGGAGGACGAGGTCGGCGCGATAGCCCGGCGCGATCCGTCCGATCCGCTCTGCCCGCCCGAGGACGTGCGCCGCGTTCACGGTGCAGGCGGAGAGCGCCTCTGCCGGCGAGAGCTTCAGCTGCGTCGCCGCGAGCGAGCACGCGATCGGGAGGCTCTCGCAGAACGCGCTGCCGGGATTGAAGTCGGTGGCGAGCGCGACCGCGGCACCGGCGTCCACGAGGGCGCGCGCGGGCGGCATCGGCCGTCCGAGGAAGAGCGCGCTCGCCGGGAGCACCACCGCGGTCACGTCGCTCGCGGCGAGCGCGCGCACGCCCTCGCCGCCGGTCGCCTCGAGATGGTCGATCGAGCTCGCCCCGAGCTCGATCGCGAGCCCCACCGCCCCCATCTCGCTGAACTGGTCGCCGTGGATGCGCAACGCGAGCCCAGCCTCGCGGCAGGCCTCGAGGTAGCGCCGCGCCTGCGCGACGTCGAACGCGCCGCGCTCGAGAAACACGTCGGCCGCCTCCGCGATCTCCGCCGCCGCCGGTAGCACGTCGGCGAGCACGAAGTCGAGATAGCCGTCGGCGTCGTCGAACTCGGGCGGGACGGCATGTGCGCCGAGCCAGGTCGGGATGCCGCCGGCGTCGCGCACGGCGCGCAGGGACGCCAGCTCGGTGCCGCGGTCGAGGCCGTAGCCCGACTTCGACTCGAACGTGGTCGTGCCGTGGGCGAGCATCCACCGGCGATGGCGCTCGACCGCGGCGAGGAGGCTCTCGCTGTCCGCCGCGCGCGTGGCGCGCACGGTGGAGAGGATGCCTCCGCCGCGCGCATGGAGCTCTTCGTACGACGCTCCGGCCGCGCGCAGCGAGAACTCCTCCACGCGGTCGCCGGCGAAGGCGGCGTGCGTATGGCAGTCGACGAGGCCCGGGATCGCGCAGCAGCCGTAGCCGTCCACCTCGAGCACGTCGCCGCCCATCCGCCGGAGCTCGCGCATCCGCCCGACCGACACGATCGTGTCCCCCTCGCAGAGCACGAAGGCGTCCTCGACGACGTCGACGTCGGCGAGGCTCGCCCCGCGGAGCGGTGCGTCCAGGCCGGCCGGCGTCGCGACCTGCGCCAGGTCGCGGACGAGCAGCTTCACTCGGGCGGGAGGCCCGGGATGTGCAGCCCGGTCCGCTCGGCCGTCTCGACCGCCTCGGGGTAGCCCGCATCCGCGTGGCGGAGCACGCCCATGCCCGGGTCGGTCGTGAGCACGCGCTCGAGCCGCTCCGCGGCGTCCGCGGTCCCGTCGGCGACGACGACCATGCCGGCGTGGATGGCGTTGCCGATGCCGACGCCGCCGCCGTGATGGACGCTGACCCACGTCGCTCCCGCGGCGACGTTGACGAGCGCGTTCAGGATCGGCCAGTCGGCGATCGCGTCCGAGCCGTCGCGCATCGACTCCGTCTCGCGATACGGCGAGGCGACGGAGCCCGCGTCGAGGTGGTCGCGCCCGATGACGACCGGCGCCTTCACGGCACCCGTGCGGACGAGCTCGTTGATCGCGAGCCCGGCCTTCGCACGGTCGCCGTAGCCGAGCCAGCAGATCCGCGCCGGCAGGCCCTGGAACGCGACGCGGCCGGGTGCGAGCTCGAGCCACCGCTGGAGCAGCATGTCGTCCGGGAAGAGCCGCTTCAGCTCCCCGTCGATCGCCGCGATATCGGCCGGGTCCCCGGACAGCGCGGCCCAGCGAAACGGCCCCGCGCCGCGACAGAAGAGCGGACGGATATAGGCCGGGACAAAGCCCGGGTATGCGAAGGCATCCGCTACTCCACCTTCACGGGCCTCACCTCGGAGGTTGTTGCCATAATCGAAAACATACGCGCCGCGGCGGACGTACTCGAGCATCCCTTCGACGTGCGCGGCGATCGACGCGCGCGCAAGCCGCAGGTACTCGTCCGGATCGGATGCGCGTAACGCGGCTGCCTCCTCCACGGAATAGCCCGAGGGGATGTAGCCCGTGAGCGGGTCGTGCGCGGCCGTCTGGTCGGTGACGAGATCGAAGTGCTCCCCGCGCGCCGCGAGTGCCGGAACCACGTCGGCCGCGTTCGCGAGGAGGCCGACGGAAAGGGGGCGCTTCTCCGCGGCGGCCGCGCGCACGCGCGCGAGCGCGTCGTCGAGGGATTCGGTCGACTCGTCGAGGTAGCGAGTCTCGAGGCGACGCTCGATACGGTGGGGATCGACCTCGACGCAGAGGATGGCGGCGCCCGCCATCGTCGCCGCCAGCGGCTGCGCCCCGCCCATGCCGCCGAGCCCCGCGGTCAGGATCGTGCGTCCGCGGAGATCGACCGAGCCGAAGTGCTTCTCGCCGGCTGCCGCGAACGTCTGGTACGTGCCCTGGAGGATCCCCTGCGTGCCGATGTAGATCCAGGAGCCGGCGGTCATCTGACCGAACATCGTCAGGCCGAGGGCCTCGAGCCGGCGGAACTCCTCCCACGTCGCCCAGCGTGGAACGAGCAGCGAGTTCGCGATGAGCACGCGGGGCGCGCCCTCGTGCGTGGTCATCACCCCGACCGGCTTGCCGGACTGCACGAGCAGCGTCTCGTCCGGGCCGAGCTTGAGCAGCGCGGCGACGATCGCCCGCAGCGCGTCGTGGCTCCTCGCCGCCCTGCCCGAGCCGCCGTACACGATCAGCTCCTCCGGCTTCTCGGCCACCTCGGCGTCGAGGTTGTTCAGCAGCATGCGCAGCGGCGCCTCGGTCGACCACTGGCGCGCGTTCAGCTCGGTGCCGCGCGGCGCGCGAATATGCGACAGGTCGCCGCACAGCTCCTCGACGCGGGATGTGGTGACGCTCATTGCAGATCTCCTCCGATCTCCGCCTCGACGGCGGCAGCGAGAGAGCCGTCGCGGATCGCGGCCGCGACGGCCCCGATGTCGGGGGCGAGCGACCGGTCGTCGCGCAGCCTCGGCGAGAGCTCGCGCACCGCCGCCCGCGTCGCACGCACGCCCACGCCGGGCTCGAGGGGGGCGAGGAACTCGACGCCCTGTGCGCCTGCGAGCAGCTCGATCGCGACGGCCGCCTCGCAGTTCGCGAGCACCTGCCACGCCTTCAGCCCGGCTGCGTTTCCCATCGACACGTGGTCCTCCTGCCCCGCGCTCGTCGGGATCGAGTCGACCGACGCGGGATGTGCGAGCACCTTGTTCTCGGACACGAGCGACGCGGCCACGTACTGCGGAATCATGAAGCCGCTGTTCAATCCTCCCTCGCTGACGAGGAATGCCGGGAGCCCGTCGGAGAGATTCGGGTTGACGAGGCGCTCGACGCGGCGCTCGGAGATGCTCGCGAGCTCGGCCGCCGCCATCGCGAGCGCATCGAGCGCGAACGCGAGCGGCTGGCCGTGGAAGTTGCCGTTGGAGACCAGCGACTCCTCCTCGACGAGCACGAGTGGGTTGTCGGTGGCCGCGTTCAGCTCCACCGAGATGGTGTAGTCGACGTAGTCGAGCAAGTCCCGCGACGCGCCGTGCACTTGCGGCGCGCACCGCAGCGAGTACGCGTCCTGCACCTTGTCGCACCAGCGGTGCGACTCGATGATCGCCGAGCCGTCGAGCAGACGAAGGACGTTCGACGCCGAGATCGCCTGGCCGCGCAGCGGGCGAAGCTCATGGATGCGCGGCAGGAACGACGTGCGCGATCCCTGCAGCGCCTCGAGCGACTGCGCGCATGCGAGGTCGGCTGCCACGGCGAGCCGCCGGGCGCGCACGAGGCCGAGCGCGGCGAACGCGGACATGAACTGCGTGCCGTTGATGAGCGAGAGGCCCTCCTTCGCCGCGAGCTGCACCGGCCGGAGACCGGCGCGCGTGAGCGCCTCGAGGCCGGGCATCTCCTCCCCGTCGAGCTTGGCCTCGCCCTCGCCGACGAGCGGGAGCGCGAGATGCGCGAGCGGCGCGAGGTCGCCGGACGCGCCGACACTTCCGCGGCTCGGCACGATCGGCACGACGCCGCCGCCGAGGCAGGAGAGGACGAGCTCGACCGTCTCGATGCGCGCGCCCGAGTTGCCCTTCGCGAGCGTGTTCGCGCGCAGCAGCATCGCGGCGCGCACGATCTCGTCCGGGTACGGCTCGCCGACACCGCATGCGTGCGAGCGCAGCAGGCGCAGCTGCAGCTCCTCCGTCAGCTCCTCGGGGATCGCCTCGGACACGAAGCGTCCGAACCCCGTGTTGACGCCGTAGGTGTGCTCGCTCGTTCCGTGGGCGGCGCGCTCGACGACGGCGCGTGCGGCACGCATCTTCTCGCGCGCGGGCTCGGCGAGGGCGGCGGGCGCGCGCTCGACGGCGACGGCCCAGACGTCGGCGACGGTCAGGTCGTCGCCGGTGAGGGCGACCTCAGGCACAGGGAGAATCTACTTCGCGCGCTTCGCGAGCTCATCCTCGACCTCGCTGAGGTCGACGCCGCTCGCCGCGAGCAGGACGTACAGGTGGAAGACAAGGTCGGCCGCCTCTGCGACGAGCGCGTCTCGGTCGCCCCCCACGGCGGCCAGGCCGGTCTCCACGGCCTCCTCGCCGACCTTCTGCGCGCACCGGGCGACGCCGGCGTCGAGGAGCGACACGACGTACGAGCCGTCGGGCCGCTTCGCCTGCCGGTCGAGGATCGTGCGCCAGAGCGCGGGCGCGAAGCACGAGCGGGACCCCGTGTGGCATGCCGGCCCCGCGGGGCGCACGCGCACGAGCAGCGCGTCGCCGTCGCAGTCGTCTCGGATCTCCTCGACCGCGAGCGTG
>Ga0070741_10010252_pt1 | contig 17779 bp, 21 predicted proteins | sample Coa_R1_4_FD_66440 | JGI IMG/M metagenome (GOLD analysis project Ga0070741, IMG submission 66440) | Surface soil microbial communities from Centralia Pennsylvania, which are recovering from an underground coalmine fire - Coalmine... | ecosystem: Environmental > Terrestrial > Soil > Unclassified ...
CGTTCTGCCCGTGCCGCCGGGTTGAAGACAATTTGGAAATATCCTTCTCCCATCTCCTCGGGATCGAACCCTTCAGGGAGGGAACTATGAATCATCACCGCCCACTCACGGCGCTCACACTCCTCAATCTTGTGCTGCTGATACTTCTTCTGTTGAACCAGATCCGGTCTGTGGAGGCGAGTAGTCCTCCCATGCTTCGAGGCCGCGGGTTGGAAATCGTCGATGCTCAAGGAAAAGTCCGGGCATCCATCCAGATCGTGCCCTCGGGGCCAGCACGCAAGGCAGACGGCTCCGTTGTGAGCGACGGTAAGACCTACCCTGAAACCGTGCTGCTTCGCTTGATTCGTCCGGATGGACGGCCATCGGTGAAGATCGCCACTTCTGAAGATGGTTCGGGACTTTCTCTGGGAGGAGGAATTGATCCTACGTACATCGTGTTAGAGGCGAAAGGCGGCGACCCTTCGCTCTCTCTGACTAACAAGGACAAGCGGCTGCAACTCATTAAACCGTAGCTCGCTTGAATCAGCGGTAGGCATACGGATATCTCCTCGTACGCTCGCCAAAGAGCTTGACCATCAGCAAGCCGGCCACAAATCCGCCCACGTGCGCCCACACTGCCACGCCGCCCACATCGTGTCCCGGCCTGGCCATGGACAGGGAAGCGGCCCCTGCGAAGAACTGCAGCACGAACCAGTACCCCAGCATGATCCAGGCGGGAATATAAAACAGGAACACAAAGAACCAGGTCAGTACCCGGGCACGCGGGTACAAGATGAAATAGGCCCCCAGGACTCCCGCAATCGCCCCGCTGGCCCCGACGGTAGGCAGGTTCGAATAGGGGTAGATCAGCACCTGCGTTGCCATGGCAATCAGCCCCGAAACCAGGTAAAACAGCAGGTACTTGAAGTGTCCAAGATAATCTTCAATGTTGTCCCCGAAGATATACAAAAACCACATGTTACCGACAACATGCATCCACCCGCCGTGGAGAAACATGGAGGTGAATAGCGGAAAGACGACCTGGCCGAACGAATAACGGGGCGATCCCTGCAGGAACGCAGTCAGATGAGCCGGAACCACGCCGAAATGGCGGGCCGTGAGATCCGCTAGGCGGGGGTCCTGAGCCCATTGCAGCCACTGCAGCAGATAAATGAACAGATTCAGCCCAATCAGGAACCCATTGATATAGGGCGTACTGTAACGCGGCTGATCGTCTCTGATCGGTAGCATGGCAGATTTGGTAAGTTAGTGATGGGACTGCTGCAGGAAGTGAATGCCGCGAACGCAAGCGTCGATGGCTCCTGCTTCCCCATCATAAATTACTCAAACATCAAATTACGAAATTACCCGGATGCTTATGAATGGCGTTCTGATCATCGACAAGCCGGCCGGTATTACCTCTCACGACGTGGTCAGCCGAGCCCGGCGCATCCTGGGCCAACGCTCTATCGGACATCTCGGGACCCTCGATCCCATGGCCACCGGAGTGCTGCCGCTGGTCGTGGGCAACTTCACCCGCCTCGCCCAGTTCTATCTTAGTTCTGAAAAAACCTACGAGGGCAGCATCCGTTTTGGATTCTCCACCGATACCTACGATGCCGAAGGAGATCCCACCAGCATCCCCCGGAGCGTTTGCTTCGAAGCTGCCGAAGTGGAGACCGTCGCGCAGAGGTTCCGCGGGGTGTTCGACCAGATGCCGCCGCCTTTCTCGGCCAAAAAGATCAAGGGCACGCCAGCTTACAAGCTGGCCCGCAAGCAAAAGGAAGTCGTCCTCAAGCCCGTGCAGGTGGAAGTTAAAGAACTTGAGATTCTATCCGTCGAAGGGGACCGGGCCCGCTTTCGTGCGCGCGTCGCTTCCGGAACCTACATGCGCTCCGTGGCTCACGACATGGGTCAAATCCTGGGGTGCGGAGCTCATCTGGAAGCCTTACGGCGGACCGCTGTCGGAGAATTCACGCTGGAGGATGCTCACACTCTGGAGGAGTTGGCGGCAGGGAACAGCGAGACCGGGAGGCCCGGATGGAACTCCGATAAGACGCCGCCGCAATTCTTCGTTCATCCCCGAAAAATCCTCTCACAGTTCCCGTCAGTGGCGGTGGACGACGCAACCGCAGCTCGTATCCGGTCGGGGCGTACGGTCAACCTTTCGGACCTCTCCCGCGCCCGCTATGTAAAAGTGTTTATCGGCCAGGCAGAATTGATCGCAATCGCGACCCGAGTCGCCGGAACATTGTTCCATCCTAAAATCGTCCTGTGCGGCAGTGAAGCCCCGGTGAGTCGTCTGTAAGGGCCCAGGTTCTGGGGTCCGCGCCAGGGTATAAGAGGTCGAAAAAACTTTCCCGCTTTTGCCGGCAGTGCATCTAACTGCCGCGCATGGAGAATAACCAAAGCCGTGTGTGGGATATGTTCCGCCAGATTCGCCACGGCGGACCCGCCTTGTGCAATATCGCCATCACCAATTCCTGTAATGCCACCTGCGACTTCTGCAATTTTGCGAACGGCAAGATCGCCCGCCGGGATCTGCGCTGGATCGATGCGCAGCGACTGGATTCCGCGCTCCAGATTCTGCATGGCCGAGGCGTCCGCTATGTGAGCTTTTTCGGAGGAGAGCCCCTGCTTCATCCCCAGGTAACGGAGATGGTTGCCATGTCGGTGGCGAGGGGGATGGGGACAGCGCTGATCACGAACGGCTGGCTGCTGCCGTCGAAGCTCGAGGAACTGGCGGCCGCCGGACTGAAGACCATCTACATCTCCATGGACGCCGCCACAACCGCCGCGCACGAGAGCAATCGCGGCCTCAAGCGGCTGGTGGAACGTATTCGCGCCGCCACCTCCAGAATGCCGGAACTGGGCATCACGCCCATCGCCCAGGTGGCCATGAGCAAACTGATCAGCGACTATCGGGCGCTCGGAGCATTCCTGCGTGAACTCGGCTTCGAAGCCGTAGCTTTCTCTTATCCCCAACGCGCACGCCTGGGATCCTCGTCTCTGGCCTGGTCCGATAGTTCCAGCCTGATGAGCTTCACCGATCGGGAACTGGTCGCGGCGTTTGATGCGGTAGACGATCTGCGGAGCACATTCCCGGTCAACAACCCCAGGGCCTCAGTTGCCGACATGAAGCGGCACCTGCTCGGAGAGCCGGAGCACTTCGTTTGCTACGCCGGGTACAAAAGCTTTTACATGGACTGGAACTTCAACCTCTGGCGTTGCGATGCCTGGCAGAAACCCATGTGCTCGGTTTGGGATTTCGGTACGGCTCCGCTGGTGCGCGACGGATGCACGGCCTGCATGGCGGACTGTTATCGCGATTCCAGCGTAATGTTGCATTTTGCCGTCTCTCTGGGCGACGCGTTCGATCGCGCCAGGGAAGGAAAACTGATCTCGGCCCTGAAAGCCATCGCGAACAAGCGGAACCTGGAGTCGCTGAAGGCGGTATTCGAGAATCTCCCGATTCGATCGCGCTTGGCGAGAACAGGATGAGATGTCCGGGATCTCTGCCCGAGGCTAACGGACTCCGATGTAATGTCCGATAACAGGTATTATGTTAAGTCAGTAAAATGACCGGCGAACGTCCGCCTTCGGATCGGCATTCCTTGGGGTTCCCTTCAGATGGGGACGGACAGCTTGGTTACATCTTGTACTTGCCCAGATCCTCGTCGTTCAGGCCTTCGAGATACTTTCTCAGGTCGTCACTGGTCAGACGGTCGGAAGCACTGGCCGCCAGCTTCGAGGCTTTGAATACCAGTTCGTCCACATAAATCGGACAATCCACGCGCAGGGCCAGTGCCAGCGCGTCAGATGGCCGCGAATCGATGCTGATCACCTCGCCGCCGCGTTCCAGCCAGATCACCGCGTAAAACGTGTCCTCGCGCAGCTCGGTGACCACAACTTTGTGAACCTTGGTTTCAAGTCCCAGCAAGACGTTTTTGATGAGATCGTGGGTCATCGGCCGGGGCGTGGACACTTTCTCCATCTCCAGGGCGATGGCGTTGGCCTCGTACACCCCCACCCAGATCGGCAATACCGTTTCCCCTCCGATATCCTTCAGGATCACGATCGGCATATTACTCACTGGATCCAACATCAGGCCGCGAATTGTCATTTCTACTTCCATCGTGATCCTCCCGGTTCTTATACCATCAATTCGCCGCCCAGACTGTTGGGAAAGCTGCGGGTAACCAGCACTTCGGCGTAGCCTCCAGCGGGCGGAACGCATCCTTGGGGTGCGGTGAAGTTCAGGGTTTTGTTCTGCGAAGTGCGCCCGATCCACTGGGCGCGCGCCCGGTTGTACCCCTCAACCATTACTTTATGCCTCGTCCCAATATACTTCCGGTAACTGGCGACCTGGATGTCTCTTTGCCTGGCCATGAGGACTTCCAGGCGGCGGGATTTCTCTTCTTCCGGGATCGCGTCGTCCAATTTCAGCGCCGGGGTATTGGGTCTGCCGGAATATTTAAACGAGAAAACTCCGTCGTAGCCCACTTCCTCGAGCAGGTCCAAGGTGGCCGCGAAATCGGAGTCGGTCTCTCCCGGGAATCCCACGATCACATCAGTCGTGATGCTGATGTCGCGCCGGGCGGACTTGATCCAGGCGATGCGCTCCAGATACTGCTCGCGGGTGTAGAGCCGTTGCATGGCGTCCAGTATGCGGGTCGATCCGCTTTGCACCGGCAGGTGGACGTGATCGCAAAGCGCCGGCACGGCGTCGATCGCCTCCACGATGTCGCGCCCGAAGTCGCGCGGGTGCGAGGTGGTGAAGCGTACCCGTTGGATGCCCGGAACCTCGCCCGCGGCAGCCAGCAATTCCGCGAAAGACTTCTTCCCTTCTGGATCCTTATAGGAATTCACGTTCTGGCCCAGCAACTGGATCTCGGTGTAGCCGAGATCGGCCATCTGGCGGGCCTCGGCGAGCACCGACCGCGAGGTACGGCTGCGCTCCTTGCCGCGGGTGAAGGGCACCACGCAATAAGCGCAGAACTTGTCGCAGCCTTCAATGATGGTGATGTAGCCGCGATGGGGATTCGTGCGCGCGGTGAACTCGGTCTCAAAGCACCCGTCGGTCTGACGGTCATCCAGTCCGGTAATCCGGACCAGGCTGCTGCCGTTCGCCTTCGCGCTTTCGGACTTTCTGTACTCGGTTCGCCGGATGTCCAATTGGACCAGCATCTCCGGAAGCTTCCGGTAAGACGCCGATCCGCAGACTAACGAAACATGCGGCGCACGCTCGAAAATCTTTTCCCCTTCCTGCTGCGCCACGCATCCCAGAACCCCAAACTGTTTTCCCTGCGCCTGCAGCTTCTTGAAGTCGGCCAGACGGTGGAACACTTTCTGCTCGGCCTTGTCGCGGATGGAGCAGGTGTTATACAGGATCAGGTCGGCGTGCTCCACGCTCTCGACCTGCCGATATCCCTCCTGCACCAGCGTCCCCACCACTTTTTCCGAGTCGTGGACGTTCATCTGGCAACCGAAGGTCTCCAAGTAAAAAGTCTTTTGCGGAACCCCAGACATATAAAGAAAGTATAGCGCTTTGCAGCCGGTAGACGGTTTACGTGTACGGCGGAGAATGGTGACCAAGGGGTGCCCCCCTTGTCGCGTTTTATGCGACAGGGCGGGGATTTTGACTCAGTATTCTGGAATTCCGTATGCCCGGAGTTACGCCACGAACATTTCCGGGCACTCCGTAGGTCCGTCCAGATGACCCACCAGACGCTTCTCCAATCCTTCGCGCGCCGGGCTAAGTTGCTGCCGCAAGCGTTCCTTCTCGGAATCACTAAGCGGCGAGAATGCTCGCGCGGTTTCGACATTGTGCGCCAGCATCTCCGGACGCGGCATCCCCACCACCGCGGTGGTTACGGGCAAGCTCATGGAATAACGCAGCAGAGAGTTCATGTCGGCTTTGCCCGCGCCCTCACCCACCAGGAACTCCTGCCCGGTCACCTTCATGGCGATCACCCCAAGATTTTTGGCGTTGGCCGCAGGGAGGGCCAGCTCTTCAAAGCGCCCGTTACGGGAGGCATTTAAGGCCATTTGCACGCAGTCGAGATCGTGGCGTTTGATCGCCTCAGCCATGACTTCCCCGTTGGTGTGACTCGTCATGCCGACAAAACGCGCCATTTTCTGCTCACGAGCTTCCATCAGTCCCTTGAGCGCTCCGTTGGGCGCCTCGATCTTGGCCAGATCGTCGGCCTGACCCAGGCTGTGAATGTGAACCAGATCCACATGATCGGTCTGCAGGCGTTTCAGGCTTGCCTCCAGGCGGCGCAGGAACTCATCCCGGGTACGGTCGGGGATCTTAGTGGCTAGCCAGACATCTTTGCGGCGCGTAGCCATGACTTTGCCCACCCGGGTTTCGCTCTGGCCATCTCCGTAGGCGTAGGCGGTGTCAAGGTAGGTGATGCCCGAATCGATGGCACGATTGAGGATTGCCGTGGCGCTGTCTTCGTCCTTGTACATCAGGAACCGGCTGCCACAGCCAAAGGCCAGAATGGATACCTTCGCCCCCGTGCGGCCCAGCGTGCGCTTGGGGATTGCGTCAGTGTTGGGGGTTGCGGCGACGCCATCTTTCAGCAGTAATAGCGTAGTGCCGGCAGCCGTACCGATTCCGATACTTTCAAGAAATTGCCGGCGGGAAATTTCGTTGCTCATGAGCCCTCCTGCAGCGTCCAAATGAATGTTACCGCAATTCCTCAAACACAGGAGCCAAGGGTGCCCCGCCCTTGTCGCGCCTCAGGCGACAGGGCGGGGATTTTGACTGTGCATGCTTGCGTACCACAGCTCCGTAAAGCGCAGTCCTGCATTTGAGCAGGATCTCTCGACGCCTGAAAACCACGAGCGGACGGCGCGGCAATGAAGATTTCGGCAACGACAGCCTTTTGGTCGGGTGATTATGGCAGTGGCCATCGGCTATTTCTCCATAAAATTCTTCAGCATCGCAAGCACGCCGGGCCAGCCGCCGCTGTAGTCCTTGCGGGCGATGGGCAGATTGGCCAGGCCGCTATGGGTAACCTTGACCTGCGTGCCGCCGTCCCCGGGCGTGAGTTCCCAGCGCACCAGCGTGCGGCGGGTCGAGTCGTCGTGCCAGTTCGCGTACCACGTGTAGGCGATGACCCGTGGAGGATCGAATTCTGTGATGTGCCCGTGACACTCGAATTCGCTGACGCCATTGACAACAATCGTTCCCTTTTCGGTGGCGTAGCGGTAGGCGCCGTCCACACGCGGGTCCATCTCCCAGAATTTCACCGGGCACTCCGGGCTGGAAAACCATTGCTTCAATTGTCCGGCGTCGGTGAGAGCCTTAAACACACGCTCCGGCGGAGCGCCAATGTGGATCTCGCTCACAATGACATCCTGATCCTCACTGCTGGTTGAGGCCTGCATAGGTCTTCCTCCCAGAAATTCATCTGTGCTTGCGCGAGTCTTGGGTTTCGCGTGCATGTTCAGCTTCCACGAACGCTTTGAGGTGGTTGAGGTTCGTGGCCCAGAAAACGCGGTATTGCTCGACCCAGGAGTCAACGGCGCGCAGCGGTTCGGCATTCAACTGGTAGACGCGGTGACGTCCCTCGCGATGCTCGCGCACCAGGTGGGCGCGCCGAAGCAGGCGCAGGTGCTTGGAGATCGCGGGCCGGGACACGGGAAATGCGCTGGCAATCTGCCCGGCCGGCTGGCTCCCCCGGCGTAACAGGTCGAGTACGGCGCGCCGCGTGGGGTCGGCCAGGGCTTGAAAGGCAGTCTCCCGGTCCCGCTGCGAATATGTAACCGAACGGTCACGCATAATGCGTAACTGTATGGTTACACAAATGAGGTGTCAAGAGAATTCTTCTGAAAGGCGTCCCCTCACAGCAGCGGCGAACGGGCTCAGGAGCTTGCGCTTCCCTTCTTGACTAGTTGAAGAAAAATCTGGTGAATGCGGGTGTCCGGGGAAAGCTCGGGGTGGAAGGTCGCAGCCATGGCTCTTCCCTGCCGCACCACAACCGCGTCCTGGCCCTCGCGGGCGAGAACTTCGACGTCTTCGCCGACGTGGGAAATCTTCGGAGCCCGGATAAAAACCATCTCCAGTGGCGATTCCTGGTGTTCATCCAGCAATTGGCCTTCGCGAATCGAGCTGTCGATTTGGCGTCCGTAGGCGTTGCGGCGGATGCGGATGTTGAGCGCTCCGAGCCCGGCCTGCGCCGGATTCTCCACTTCCGTGGCCAGCAGAATCGCCCCGGCACAGGTGCCGAAGGTGGGCTTGAGGCGAACGAACTGCCGGAGCTTTTCGAAGCCGGCGTCCCCCAGCAGCTTCAGGAAGGTTCCCGACTCGCCACCGGGAATCACCAGTCCCTCGATTTCGTCCAATTGCTCGGGCTTTTTTACCAGCACAACCTCGGCGCCGAGTTCCTCCAAACGTTTGCGGTGAGCGTCAAAATCTCCCTGTAACGCCAGGACGCCGACTTTGAGAGCTTTAGGCATGGACCGTTCTGTGACCCGTGACTCGCAATGATCCTTGAGCGCTCGCCCGTGAAGTTTGCACGGAGGCTCGCCTTGATTTTAACCGAGTGGTTGCTTACGCATTCGGGGAGCGCAGAGCGTACCGCTCGACCAAATATCTCGATCTTGTTTTGCGAGTGTACTTTCAGCTGTGCCGCGACATCTATTTTCGAGGGTCCGGGAGGGCCCTTCCAATGGCTACTGAGAAACAGCGAGCGGCAGCCAGACGCAACATCAAGAAGGCGGCGGCGGCCGCAGGGAAGAAACGAACCATTGCTCATCTACCGAAGAAGACGCGGACGGCTCTCGGCAAGCAGGCGGCCAAGGTCGCTCGCCGCAAGCGCGCTGCTTAGTTTTCGATAACCGCGGCATTACCGGTCTCCTTGGGCGGACGAATGCGTCCGCCGCTACGTGTACCGGGGGAACTTCAGAATCTTAGGACCGGGCCGAAAGTGATCCGCAGATTGTTGTGTGCGCCCTGGTTGAAATAGACCTCATCGCCGGCCTCGAACCGCAGCCCAACGGGGCCCAGCGTGGCTTCTATTCCGGCCGCCGGATAAAGGGCGGCATTCAGACTGGACGTGCGCAGGTTGAAGATGGGGCTAACGATGTCGGCATAGGGCAGCAGGCTGGAGCTGAGACGGAAATCAATGAAGCCGGCTTTGAGGGTGGCGAAGGGATGAAGATGGCCCTCCCCGCGCACCAGGGTCGGGCCGAAGAGCCCATGGGTCACTCCGATCGAAGTGTGCTCAATAGCAGTGATGTCGCCGGTAATCACATTGCGGTACGCTTCGTCGAAGTTGAGCCCGTAATCGTAAGCCAGTTCGCCCTCGAGCATGACATTGGGATGGATGCGGAAGCCGACTCGGGCTCCCAGCCCCAAATTGTTGGTGCTGGTTTGAGAGATGCTGAGCGAATCCAGAAAAACGCCCACTTCAACGCGCTTCTGAGCAAGGGAGAGGCCCGCAAGAAAAAAAGGAGTAAGAAAGATCAGCGTGAGTTTTCGCATAACGTCGTGGTTACGATGAAATGCGCGGCGCGCAGGTTGCGCCCGTTCCTACGTCGGAAACTTTCCCGGGCCGGGGGAACCCAAGCCCTTTGGATCCTTCGAACACCTCCCCTGTTTATTGGCTTTATATGCCGTTGGGCCGGCTATGAATCAGGGACAGGAATTCGGTGCGGGTTTCTTCTTCCTCGCGGAAGCAGCCCAGCATTGAGGAGGTTACCGCTGCGGAATGCTGCTTTTCGACGCCGCGCATCATCATGCAGAGGTGACGCGCCTCGATCACTACGCCGACGCCCAACGGTTGGATCACTTTCTGGATGGTTTCCGCGATTTGTGTGGTCAAGCGTTCCTGTATCTGCAGTCTTCGCGAGAACAACTCGATCAGGCGCGGGATCTTGCTCAGGCCGATGACCTTACCGTTCGGAATGTACGCCACGTGGACCTTGCCGAAAAACGGCAGCATGTGATGTTCGCACAGGCTGAACATCTCGATGTCTTTGACGATAACCATCTCGTCGTAGGTCACCGTGAATAGCGCCCCCTTGAGAAGGGATTCGGGGTCTTCCTTGTAGCCCTTGGTCAGGTACTGCATGGCTTTGTGGACGCGTTCGGGGGTAGTGGCCAGACCTTCGCGGACCGGGTCTTCGCCAAGGCGGACGAGCATTTCACGTACCAGGTCCTCAAAGCGGGCGCTGGTCAAAGTGGGTTTTTCGAGTTTTTGGTCAAGCGGAGATGGGCACATAGAATTGGGTTATCGGGAAACTTGTAATTCTGTAAACACTCGCGTACCTATCTTCCCTCCCCGGCGTATTCAAATGAGTTCATCATGGTTTCTTCCAATCTCACTCTTTCCAGATGCGCGTGGGGGAAGCTGCGCCGCAAAATATCGAATATCTGAATACATAGATTTTCCGTTGTAGGAACGGTTACAGCAAATTCTTGCCTGAAATTCAAATTCTCCAGGTCGTAACGGGAAAGGACCTCTCTTTCCACGCAGGAGTCCAGGTCGACCAGGTTGCAGATCATGCCGGTGCTGGGATCCACCCGGCCGCTGACAGTGACCTCCAGCGCATAGTTGTGGCCGTGTCCGTGCGGATTGTTGCACTTGCCGTATGTGGCCCGGTTCTCCGCGGCGGACATCTCCTGGCTGTGCAGACGATGCGAGGCGGAGAAAAGATATCTGCGGGTTAAATGAGCCTTCATAACGTGACGCCCAGCCCCGAATCGGAGATATCTCTCATGCTTCTCCGTAAAAATCCACAAACAGGTCCGGAGTTTCGTAAACCCGGACCCGGTGTAATTTTGCTTTCTGCAGCTTCAACTGGAGGCGGTGCCAGATCGCAATCGCCAGATTCTCGGTGGTCGGAATTTGCGTCAGGAACTCGGGCACTTCCTTGTTGAGGAAGCGGTGATCCATAGCGTCGAGCACTTCGCGGTGCATGACCTCTTTGAGCTGCTTGAGATCCACAACGAAGCCGGAGCGGGGATCGACTTCGCCCTTCACGGTCACTTCCAGCGTGTAATTATGACCGTGCCCATTCGGGTTGTTGCACTTGCCGAACAGGCGGAGGTTCTCTTCCGGAGAGAAATCCGGATTGTGATAATAGTGCGAAGCGGCGAATTCGGCTTTGCGCGTAAGGTAAACCATGCCCGTATCGAATGACCTTTATTAGATGACGGCAGGATCACTGGCGTTCCGGGCTGAGCTCAGCCGGCGGCTCCACGGAATACGCGGGGATCTCCTGCCATTTGGGGGAACTGGTTTTCTCCAGTTCTGGACAAAACTCCTTGCTCGGTTCGAACACGATGATTTTATAGACATAGCGCTTGTGGTGCGAGGGATCGTAGGCGAACGCAAAGGCCATGCCTTTCTTCCGGTCGATCCAGAAAACCAGCGGGCGGGAGCCCAGGGAGGGAGACGGGGGATTCAGCAGCACCCAGGCCCGCATGTCCCGGTAGACTTTCGCAACCTTTTCCGCAGGATCGAAGGTCGTAATGCCCTCGGCGGTGTGAAAACGAGTGGTGCTGGATTCGATCTGAAAAACCTTGCCTTTCCTGAGGCGAACGAACACATCGCCTCGGCCGACCGGATTGGTGACATCCACCCAGTCGAGCGTAGTGCCGCAGGGATCATCCCATTGCTGGTCTATATCTTTCTTCGGAAACAGCGCCAGCGCGCGGTCGCGCGAGTCGCCGAGCTTCAGGGGGCCGAGGGCCATGCCTGGATCAATCACGGTATTGAGGAACTGCGGCTCTTCAGTGATGGAGCTTTGCAGCCCGGAAGTCCGGGGCGGAGTAGGAGCGGATGATGCGGCGTGCGTGAACTCGGCGATCAGCAATACTGCCAGAATGACGAAGGGCAAAAGTTTCATAAGAGTTTTCGGGCAATCCTCGAGTGATCCGGAATTGACTTCTGCTGATGGTTGTATTCCCTTCCCTTCCAGGTTACCTTGCCCCGCTGGTGCGACAATTTCGAGCGCAGCAGCAGGTAACAGAACAGAGGGAGGCCGATTAACACCAGGGCGTTTGCGCTCCAGGAAAAATGAGCCCGGGCAATTCGCCTGAGGGTAAGGACAGGCCCGGCCAGGAAGAGCGGAGCGAAACGGTATTCGCGCGCGGCGACGAATAGAATCAGAAGCGACAGCGAGGCCACCAGAGCGGCGAATTCCATGAACCGCCAGAGAGCGAGGCGCACCGGCGCCGGAAACAGGATGGCCAGATTCTTGGTCCAGCCTTCGCGGAGCTGCGCGAAACTGCGATACATGCGCGTGCGGACCGCGTCTCCGCCGAAGCGGAACAGGATTCTGCGGCCGGAGCGCTTTACTGCCCGGGCCAGTTCCACATCTTCCACCAAAGCCCCGGCAATGGCAGCATGTCCGCCGACGGCCTTGTAGGCTTCGCGGGTGATCAGGATGTATTGTCCATTGGCGGCCGCTGCGGGTGAATCAGGATCGCTGACTTGCGACGGGCGATAGTGCGACGCGAGTTCCGCAAAGATGACGGGCATGACCGCTTTTTCCCACAGACCCGTCACCACCTGCTCGGGGGAGTAGGAGAGCAGCGCGGCCCCGCTTTGCTTCGCCTCCTTCAGAGTACCGGCCAGAGAACCGGGAAGGTGTACGGTGTCGGCATCGGTGAACAGAAGCCAATCGCCCTGGGCTTCACGGGCGCCGCTGGCCACGGCGTTATTCTTGCCCGTCCAGCCTGGCGAAAGAGGTGCGGCATCAATTACCCGCACGGGGGAAAAACTGGCGGCGATTTCGCGCGTGCGGTCCGTGGAATGATCATCGACCACGATGATCTCGAATTCCACGCCTTGCTGGGACACGAGCGATTGCAGGCAAGCTGGCAGGCTGGCCTCTTCGTTTCGCGCCGGGACAATAATCGATACTTCTGGATGCACGAGTTCCCTGGTCTCCCTCGTCGACCATCAATACTACTGTTCACAAAAAATACTTTTTCCTGCCCACGGCAGGCTAAGGTGGACCATGCGAATCCCGCATGGATCAAGCATTGCGTCCGGAAAGTGCTCGACCGCTGAATCTATTATTATAGCCGCGTGCGACGCCGGCTCTATCCCGCTTGCGTATTCCTGGCTCTCCTCTGCATCCTTGTTTTTTCCGGATGCCGGAACCGCGCGACGCTTGCCGTGCGTCGGCTCGATTGCGCCCGCCTTCAACCTGGAGAACATTTCCCTACGCTTCAATTTTCCCGAGACTGACATCCTCGACCGGAAAGGCGTAATTCAGCGGAAGTTTCTGCGGGCGGTCGATTGGACGGAACAGGAAGTGATCGATTTCTTGGCTGGAATGCAATCGCCCGAAGCCGCGGAGGGAACACCGGAATGACTTTTCAGATTGTTGAAGTGCCCGGGTTTATCGTGGCCGGAATCGCGGCGCGTACCAGCAATGCGAAAGAGATGACTGGCGCAGGCGTAATCGGCATGCAGTGGGCCCGCCTGATGCAGGACGGCGTGCTCGCGAACATTCCGAACAAGGTAGATAGTTCGATCGTAGCTGTCTACACCGACTACGCCAGCGACAAAGACGGGGATTATACGTTTCTGCTGGGCGCGAGAATCAATTCAGCTCGTGACCTGCCCGGCGGCTTGGTGGCTAAAAGTATCCCGGGCGGGCGCTTTGCCCTGTTCACCACCAATAAGGGGCCGGGGCCGAAGGTTGTGCCCGAAACGTGGACGCGGATCAATTCCCTGCCCCCATCGGCTCTCCCTGGTGACCGGGCCTACCGTGCCGACTTCGAAGTGTATGACGAGCGGGCTGCCGATCCGCAGAACTTGCAGGCGGATATTTATGTGGGACTCCGGTAGCGAAGTAACTGCTACTGCACCAGGTTAGGCGCTAACCCTTTTGAAGCAGGTTTACAGCTTGGCGTGGCGCAACCGCAGCGCGTTCGTGATTACCGAAACTGAGCTGAAGCTCATGGCTGCGGCCGCGAAGATAGGGCTTAGCAGGATTCCGAAAAATGGATACAAGACTCCCGCCGCAATGGGGACGCCTAGCGCGTTGTAGATGAAGGCAAAGAAAAGATTCTGGCGAATGTTGCGCATGGTGGCCTGACTTAACTTGCGCGCGCGCAGAATACCTGTGAGGTCCCCTTTCACCAGCGTGATTCCGCCGCTCTCCATGGCGGCATCCGTGCCCGTTCCCATGGCGATGCCGACGTCGGCTTGCGCGAGCGCGGGGGCATCGTTGATGCCGTCGCCGGCCATAGCTACAACTCTTCCCTGCCTCTGCAGTTCGCGGATGACCTCAGACTTGCGCTGAGGTAGGACTTCGGCTTCAAATTCACTATCGTCCAGCCCGAGTTGATGCGCAATCTCCACTGCGGTGGTGCGGCTGTCCCCGGTGAGCATCACGAGGCGGAGGCCCTGCTCTTTCAGTCCGAGCAGCACCTGCGGAGTGGACGCCTTCACTGGGTCGGCCAGTGTAAGCGCGCCTTGATATTCGCCGTTTACGGCGACATATAGAGTTGTGCCTGGCTTTGGGTTGCTCACTGCGATGGTCGCGCCTGCGTCCTTCATGAGCGCCGCGTTTCCTACCGCCACTCGTTTCCCATCCACCGTACCTTGCACGCCTTTGCCGATTTCGTAGGTAAAATCCGACGCGGGGGATAGTGGCAATTTTTTCTCAGCGGCGGCAGCAACCACCGCCGATGCGAGCGCATGTTCGCTGGCTCGCTCCAGGCTTGCGGCTAAGCGCAGCAGTTCGTCCTCGCGCCCCGGTTGAGACGGGGAAATGCCAGTCAGCTTCGGCCGGCCTTCGGTCAGCGTTCCAGTCTTATCCACAACCAGGGTGTCGACCTTTTCCAACGTTTCCAGGGCTTCCGCATTCTTGATCAGCACACCCGCGTGCGCTCCGCGGCCGGTGCCCACCATAATCGCCATGGGAGTGGCGAGTCCGAGTGCGCAGGGGCACGCAATGATAAGAACGGCCACGGCATTCACGATCGCGTGCGCCAGACGAGGCTGCGGGCCCGCGACTAACCACGCTATGAAGGTGACGACCGAGATGGCCACGACGGTAGGAACAAACCATCCGGCGACGCGATCGGCCAGGCGCTGAATCGGAGCGCGGCTGCGCTGTGCCTGTCCGACGAGTTGGACGATTCTCGACAGCAGCGTTTCCGCGCCCACGCGCTCGGCGCGCATCACAAATGAACCGGTGGAGTTCATCGTGGCGCCGATTACTTTGCTCCCGGGTTCCTTTTCCGCCGGAATCGATTCGCCGGTAATCATCGATTCATCGATGGCGCTCCGTCCTTCGAGCAGCACGCCATCGGCAGGAACTTTTTCTGCGGGACGAACCCGCAGGCGATCGCCGGCTTTCACGCGGTCGAGCGAAATGTCTCCTTCCGAGCCGTCAGCGGAAATCAAGCGCGCGGTTTTCGGAGCCAGGTCCAGCAAGGCGCGGATCGCCATGCTGGTGCGGCTGCGGGCCCGCAATTCCAGGACTTGGCCCAGGAGAACCAGGGCCGTGATGGCGGCGGCGGCCTCAAAGTAAACATCGGGGTATCCGCCCATGCTTCGCAGTGACTCCGGGAATTTCTGCGGCGCGACCGTGGCTGCCACGCTGTAGACGTAAGCTACTCCCGTGCCGAGTCCGATCAGGGTGAACATGTTGGGGCGGCGGTTGACCAGCGACGTCCAGAAGCGCTGAAAGAATGGCAGGCCGCACCACAGAACAACTGGAGTGGACAAGGCGAACTCCAGCCATATCAGATTCTGGGATTCGCCCATCATCCCGTGCCAGATCATGCCACCCATGGCGATGGCGAGCAGGGGTCCGGTCAGAATTACGCTGACCCAGAAGCGGCGCGACATATCGCGGAGTTCGGGATTCTCCTCCGCGGCAGCGGTCACGGTGCGAGGCTCAAGCGCCATGCCGCAGATCGGGCAAGTCCCGGGCCCGGTGCGCACAACCTCGGGGTGCATGGGGCAGGTGTACTCGGTCCGCGTGGTGGTGAGTGGGACTTCAGGCTCGAGGGCCATTCCGCACGAGGGACAGGCTCCAGGTCTTGACTCGTGCACCTCGGGGCACATGGGGCACACGTAAGCGCGATCTCCCGGCTGCGGACTTTGGGCCTCTGGCGCAGGCTGAGCCTTCGGCAGGTCCCGCTGCGGAGTCGCGACGGCGGCCGCCGTTCCCAACGAGATCAGCCCCGAGGAGGCGGGCTGTCTGCTCAAATATCCATGGGGATTACTTTTGAATTTCTCGACGCAGTGCGCACAACAGAAGTAGAACTTCTTGCCCTGGTGCTCATGAATGTATTTCGCCGTCGCGGGATTCACGTTCATGCCGCAGACGGGATCGCGTTCGAGAGAGCTGGCCGCGTGTGTGGTGCTCATTTCCCTGTTGGATACCCGGTGCTCTATATTGGATTCGCCTCGGTGCAACGGCCCCGGGGGGAACTCTGATCGTTCATCATACAGAAGGGCTTAAACGAATGACTTATCTGGACGTGGTGTTCCAATACGCGTCTTTGCCGGGAGAGCGGGAACTGCAGGCTATCGACAGCATGCGCGAGGTGTATGGCATCCGGCGAGTGCAATTCGACGACAAGAATAAAACCGTGCGCGTGGAGTTCGACGCTTCGCGCCTCAAGCAGGATGCGGTGGCGAAGTTGCTGCGCAACGCAGGCATCGATGTCGGAGACCAGGTCGCGCTTGCCTAGCCGGGTGGGCTGCGGGATCGTGTCCCCTTGGGCGCGGCGAGGCAAAAAACAAGCTCTCCGGCGAAAGCGGAGAGCTCTTTTCGTTGGGGAGGACTGACGGGCGGCCTGGGATAAAGCAAGGGGTGCTCACAGAAAACCTCTGGCCGAAGTTATTCTCTGAAGCACCCCGTTGCGCGCCACTTCGTCTGCTCTTCCTAGAGCAACCGGTATGCCGTCCGTAAGTGACTCAAAACAAGAGAGTGCAAAATTTCCTCCCCTGTAGGAATTGCCGTTCCTAAGGAAAGAATTACCCCGGCGCGGAAAAGGCAAGAGAGTTACCAACCACCCTGTTGAAAACCGGCTTCCGAGCAATTTCCCTTAGAAATTCCCCGCTCACGACATGTAGCCCCGGGCGCCTTCGCCCGGGGTTGCGCGCACTGCGCGCAATGAGATGCCGATGCAAATGTCCACAGCCTGCGCCCGCGCTCTGGGGCGGACGAGGCGTCCGCCCCTACACAGCCGTCTTCTGCCCGGGATTGCAGCCTGGCCTTCACGCCTCAGCTTCGCTTACGACTGCATCCCTGTGATTTCGCACGGCATCGAAGAGTAGTGGGTTTCTAGATCGCGAGTTCTCGTTCAGCCTTAGGTCCTGGAGCACGGCTCATGCATCCTGCAACTTCGACGCGAATCCTGGCGCTGTTTCTCTCTCTGCTGATGGCGCTTCCTGCCTGGCCGGCTAAGTCCACCGCAACTCCCGAGCTGCCCGATCCTGGCCGCCCCGGCATGAGCCGGGACAAGCAGGAACAGCTGGGATTGAAGACTGCGGCTGAAGTGTACAAAGTGATGCCGGTGTTGCCCGATTCCGACCCGGTCGCGCAATACGTGAAGCAGCTCGGAGGGAAACTGCTGGGGGTGGTTCCGCGGCAGGAGTCATGGCCCTACCAGTTTCACGTCGTTCAGCAAAGCGATATCAACGCCTTCGCCCTGCCGGGCGGACCAATTTTCGTAAATATCGGCACCATCAACGCCGCCGACAACGAGGCGGAGCTGGCGGGCGTGCTGGCGCACGAGATGTCGCACGTGTACATGCAGCACTCTGCCAAGCAAGCTCCCAAGCGGGAATGGGCGAACGTTCTG
>Ga0070741_10010253_pt1 | contig 17776 bp, 16 predicted proteins | sample Coa_R1_4_FD_66440 | JGI IMG/M metagenome (GOLD analysis project Ga0070741, IMG submission 66440) | Surface soil microbial communities from Centralia Pennsylvania, which are recovering from an underground coalmine fire - Coalmine... | ecosystem: Environmental > Terrestrial > Soil > Unclassified ...
GGGACGGACGAACCTCTGGTGTGCCAGTTGTTCTGCCAAGAGCACGGCTGGTTTGCTACGTTCGGAAGGGATAACCGCTGAAAGCATCTAAGCGGGAAGCTCGCCTCAAGATGAGGTCTCTCTCTGGGTTAACCAGGTAAGGCCCCCAGCTAGACGACTGGGTTGATAGGCCGGAGGTGGAAGCACGGTGACGTGTGCAGCTGACCGGTACTAATAGGCCGAGTGGCTTGGCTTCTACAGTTGATATTCGCGTCCACTATTCAGTTCCCGAGGTACGGTCGGGGTCCGGTGTTGTCGAGCCGGACTTCACACCTCAATAGAGTTTCGGTGGTCATAGCGAAGGGGAAACGCCCGGTCCCATTCCGAACCCGGAAGCTAAGCTCTTCAGCGCCGATGGTACTGCGAGGGGGACCTCGTGGGAGAGTAGGACGCCGCCGGACTTATTTACGAACAGGGTCGCTCCCCAACTGGGTAGAGCGGCCCTTTTCGTATGCCTGGCGAAGGTGCGACACTGGGCATCTCTAGTGTGCTCGGGGAGACTGATGCCTGGGGATCCGTCGTGGGACATCATGCCGGTGGCCAACCCGGCGCTGCGATACCGGAAGCGTCGGCGTCTTGTCCGGCGCGGGTGCGCGTACGACCCGGTCGGCCTGACTGAGCCGGTGTATCAACTCCGTCACCGTGACCAGGTCGTGTTGCCGTCCGCCCTGGACCGGGTGAGCCGCGAATTGCTGATCCGCGCGCAGGTCGCGGTCAGCTCCGCGCTCGGTTCGGTCATGGACACCGCGGTGCGGTCGCCTGACATCTTGGCGGAGCCTGCGCTGCGCTGGCACGAGTGGCAGATCGCGATCGCGTTGCGCGATATCACGGACCTGCGGGCCGAGCACGAACTCAACTCGGCCGAGAGCGCCGGGCACTTGACCGACTCGGTGCTGGGACCGCAACAGCGTGCATTGCAGCTGGCCCAGGAGGCGACCGAGGCCAGGGTCACCGCGCTGGAGCGTTACGCGGCCGAAGTGCTGGCGGCGAAGTCGGCGTTCCGGGACTTGCAGGACGCGCTTCGGATATCGAGCCTGAATGACAGGTACCTGGATCTCGTAGCCCGCACGGCGGCCGACGAGCACGCCGTAGCGGAGATCAGCGGCCTCACCGATCAGGCCAGCGCGGCGGCGCAGGCGGTTCGCGAGTCGATGCGGCAGGTAGGTCTGGCCGCCGAGGCGCTGTCGCTACCGCGTAGAATCTAGCTGCTGCCGGACACGAATGAAAAAGGGTCGCTCCCGGTATCGGTTGAGCGGCCTTCTTCTATTTCTGCACAGTCGTAGAACCGCTGGCGGCGATGGTGTTCGTACTGGGTGAGTTTAGGCTGGTCCTGGAGGTTGATTAGCGATGGCTGACGGACGCGGAGCGTCGGCTGGGGATGCGCGCCGTGGTTCTGGCTCGGGCCAGGGGTCGCGCGCCGCTGGAACCAGACGCACCGGCGCTGGACAGGCCCGCACCGGTGGCGCCTCACGCACCGGCGGATCCCGTGCTGGCGGTGCCCCTCGGGGTGGCGGGGCATCCCGTACCGGGGGTGCTCCCCGTACCGGGGGTGCTCCCCGTACCGGGAGTGCTCCCCGTACCGGGAGTGCTCCCCGTACCGGGAGTGCTCCCCGGACCGGGGGAACCTCGGGCACGGGCGGGACTTCTCGGACCGGCGGTGCGTCCCGGACCGGCGGGTCCGCCCAGGCGGGCAGGACAAGTCGTACCGCGAACTCACCCCGCGCGGGCGGCGGCAGTCGTACCGGAACGGGCGGCGCTGGCCGTTCCGCGACTTATCGGCCGACAACGGGCAGTGGCGGTGCCGAACGGGCGCCGGGTCGTCCGGTAGCGGGCGCAGAGCGTGCCGGATCAGGCGGCGCGCGACCGGCCGGCGGCGGGCTGAGCCGTGGGCCGCGCCGGGGCGACGGGCCGGGTGGCCGCACAGGAGGTACGGGAGGGCGGACCGAAGGGGACCGTGGCCAGCGTGGCGGTCCGCGGGGCGAGCGCGCGCCATTCGGCGAGCGCGGCCGACCGCGTCGCACCGGCGACGGCGCACCCCGCGCCGGCCGGCCAGCGCGGCCGGGTCAGCCTCGCGACGGCGCGCCCCGAGGCGGATCGCGGCCATGGGACAGTGGCGAGCGCGAGCAGCGGCCGTTCCAGCCGGCGCCCGCGATCCCGCACACGATCACCGCGGAGCAGCTCGATTCGGTAGCCCGCAGGCAGCTTGGCAGCCTGCCGAACGACCTTGCCGACAGCGTGGCACGATACCTCGCCGCGGCCGGGCTGGCCGAAGACCCCGAGCAGGCCTACGCCTTCGCCAAGCACGCACACCGCCTGGCGGCCCGGGTGGGCATCGTCCGCGAGGCATGCGGCGTCGCCGCATACCGGACCGGCCGGTGGGCCGAGGCGCTCTCGGAGCTCCGTGCCGCGCGGCGGCTCACCGGGAGCGACGACTACCTGCCGGTGATGGCCGACAGCGAACGCGCGCTCGGCCGTCTCGACCGGGCGCTCGCGCTGGTTCGCGAGGCGGACCCGGCGACGCTGGAACGCGCCACGCAGATCGAGCTGCGCATCGTCGAGTCAGGCATCCGGCGTGATCAGGGCCTGCCCGACGCCGCGGTCCTCGCGCTGCAAGTGCCCGAGCTGACCAGCGGCCGGCTTCGGCCCTGGTCCGCGCGGCTGTTCTACGCATATGCGGACGCACTGCTCGCGGCCGGACGCGAGGATGAGGCGCGTGACGCCTTCGCACGTTCGGCCGCCGCGGACACTACGGGCGAGACCGATGCCGCGGACCGCCTCGACGAGCTGGACGGCGTCGAGTTCGAGGACTTGGGCGAGGATGAACCCGATCCCGAGCAGGAATAGATAGCCGTCCTGGCGGGATGCCGGGCAGGTGCTGGGCTACGCTTTCCGGTTGTGACCTCTGCGCCCGACGTGTCCGGATATAGCGTCACCGGGATATGCGGCCGCGGCGGTTTCGGTGTCGTATACCGAGCCTGGCAGCAAGCGGTCGGCCGCGAGGTCGCGATCAAGATCGACAACCGGGTGCTCCTGACCGAGCGCGACGAGCGCCGTTTCCTGCGTGAGGTCACCGCGGCGGGCCGCTTGTCCGGGCACCCCAACGTCATCGACGTGTATGACGCCGGAACCCTGCCGGATGGCCGTCCCTACCTGGTGATGGAGCTGTGCCCGGGCGGCTCGCTCCAGGACGAGCTGCGCAACCGAGGCCGGCTCACGCCGGCCCGCGTCCGGAACGTCGGGGTGGCGCTCGCGGACGCGCTCGCCGCCGCGCACCAGGCCGGTGTCCTGCACAGAGACATCAAGCCGGCCAACGTGCTCGTCAACCGGTACGGGCTGGTGGGACTGTCGGACTTCGGGCTGGCTTCGCTGCTGGATGGCCCGCATGGCCAGTCGGTCACCCGGGAAGCCCTCACGCCCGCCTACGCGCCGCCGGAGGCATTCCGTGGCGGCGAGCCGTCTCCGCTCGGCGACGTGTACTCACTCGCCGCGACCTTGTACGCGTTGCTCGCGGGCGCGCCACCGCACGTCACGCCCGGCGAAGATCCGCCGACGCCGGTGATGTTCATGATGCGCCGGGATCTGCCACCCGCCGACATTCAGGGCGTGCCGCCGCGGCTGATGGCCGTGCTCCGGCAAGGGCTGGCGCTGGATCCCGCGGACCGGCCGCCGTCCGCGGCGGCGTTGCGGGACGCGCTCGCCGCGTGCCCGGCGCATCCCGCGTGGCCGGCCAGCACAGGAGTGCCCGGCCCGGTCATCGATTCCGGAGCGTCCACCCCGCCTAGCTACCAGATCGCACACGGTCGCGAGCAGGAGGCCCGTTCACCTGGCCAGCGGGGCCGGTCGCCGCGGACCTTGGCGGGCCTGGCGCTCGGCGCCGCGGTCATCGCCGCCGCCGTGGTCGCCGGCGTGCTCATCGGCCAGAAGGGTCCCGCCTCGGACGGCCCGGCACGAAGCGGCGCCAGCATCCCGGCCGGCCAAGCGGCCGCGGCCACGAGGGCCGCCGGGGCGAGCGCCGCCACGCCTCCGTCGGAGGCGGCCACGCCTCCGTCGGTGTACGGTGTCGCGACCGTCGCCGCGAACTGCCCGGCGGCGCTTGTGACCGGCGGCACCGCCCGCTGCCCGGCCACGCCGGAGTGCTGGAACGGCCTGGTGGAGATCTCCGGCGACGTGACCGCCGCACCGCTCCCGTGCGACGGCCAGCACGTGTTCCAGACGTTCGCGATCGCGATCCTGCCCGCCGAGGTGCGGACCTGGGACGTCGCCACCGTCCAGGCCGACCGGACGGTCATGCGCGTGTGCTCGGAGCAGGTCATGCTGCGTTCCCGGCGCCCCGCGGCGCGCCGCTACCCGGTGTCGTCGTGGAGCGTCGAGGTCGTGCCGCCCGATGAAACCCAGTTCGAGGACGGCGCCCGCTACTACCGCTGCGTCGCCACGCCGATTGGCTTCACGCCCAAAATGTCGCTTTTCGGTCCCTAGCAGCAGGCGCGCCAGATCATTGCGGACAGTTACCCCCCCAAACTGGGGGGGTAACTGTCCGCAATAATGCAGCGCTCCCGGCGTCACGCCCGGAATGCGTGGATTGCGCGGGTTTGTCCCGGCGGGCACCGCCGGGGGGCGCCGGCGGGCGCTGGGGCGTCGCCGCGGGCGGGCGCCTAGCCCTCAGGGTTGCGGGGTCATTGCTGGTTATCTAGCCAGTGGAGGATGCCCTCGACGTTGGCGGTCGCCCCGCTGATCCGCTCGAACCGCCGCATCACCGAAGGGTCGGCGTCAGGACCCAGTGCCGCGTACCGAGACCGGGTCTGCGCTACGACCATCGCGACCGTGTGGTCCAGGTCCAGCCCGGCCGATCGCGCGGAACGGGTGGCGGATACCCAGATCTTGATCTCCTCCGCGGACCGCTCCAGCGTCGGGCCGACCTCGGAAACCGGCCCGTAGTGGCTGAACAGCAGCCGCGACGGCCCCAGCGAAGCGAACAACGACAGGGACCGCAGCGCGACGTCGAGGTCGAAGTCGGGCGGCGGCGTGGCCGGCCGCAGGTCCCCGGTGTCCGGGATGTACACCCCGGCCGCGTCGCCCACGTACAGGTCGCCGGACAGCGAGTCGAGCAGCCCGACGTGGTGCTTGGCGTGCCCGGGGGAGTAGTGGCTCGACAGCCGCCGCCCGCCGCCGAGGTCCACCGAGTCGACATCGTCCAGCGCCCGCAATCGCGACCCAGGCACCGGGCGCAACGCCCCGAACAAGCGGTCCAGCGCGGAACCGTACACCGCCCGGGCCGAAGCCATCAGCCGGGACGGGTCGGCCAGGTGCCGCGCGCCTCGATGGTGCACGACGATCGACGCCGCCGGATAAAGCGAGGCGATGTCCCCCGCCCCGCCCGCGTGGTCCAGGTGAATGTGCGTGACGACGACCGACGCGAGATCCGCGGCGGACACCCCGAGCGACGACAGCGCATCCCGCACCACCGGCGCCGAAGGGGCGGTCCCCGTCTCCACCAGGCACGGCCGGTCCGACCTGATCAGGTATCCCGCCGTGATGCCCGGATAGCCCGCCATCCGGGTGTCGATCTGGAATACGTCGTGCCCCAGATCGGTAACGTCAGGCTCCATCCGCCCATTGAAACACGCCCGGTCAGCAGGGGGCTTCCGGGCTCCCCAAGCTGGCCGGGCGCGAGTCTCAGAGTCTAGACCGCCGGTATCTCACGCGTCTCTGGTCTGGAACAACCCCAAGCCAACTACCAGCAAGATCGCGACATACGCCGCGAAGACGATCATTTCTCCCCAGCCGGAGAACAGGTGCGAATCCACCTGGCCCACAGTGGTCGAAATCGTGTCACCGGCGGACGAAGGCAGCCACCGCTCCAGCCCGTGGTACCAGGAGTTCGGCAGCACGTGCGCCAGGATCGGCAGCACGAACAGGATGCCGATCACCGTCGTGATCGCGCCGGCCGTGTGCCGGATGAGCGCGCCGACCGCGAACGCGAACAGCCCGCAGAGCGAGACGTACACGGCGCTGCCGATGACCGCCCGCATGACGTTCGGCCCGGACAACGACGCCTGATGATGCGTGCTGGCCAGCAGCGCCTGACCGAGGAAGAACGTGATGAAGCTCGCCACGAGCGTGACCACGAGCACGACCACGGCAAGCACCAGCGCCTTCGCCGCGAACATGACCGGCCGTCGCGGCATCACCGACAGCGAGGTACGGATCATCCCGGTGGAGTACTCCGAGGTGAGCACGATCGCGCCGAGCACCACGATCACCAGCTGACCGAGGAAGAACATCCCGGCGAGGCTGGTCTGCGTCGGGTCGAACGTCGCCTGGTCGCCCGGGCTCATCTGGTTCCAGTGCGCCGCGGTCGCCGCGGAGATCGCGCCGCCGAGGCCCACGCTGACCGCCAGCAGGACAAGCAGCGTCCAGTAGGTGGACCGTACCGAGCGGATCTTGGTGAACTCCGAGCGGATCACCCCGCCGAGCCCCGCGCGCGCCGTGGCGGGCTGAGCTACACCGACAGCGGCCATCTCACTTACCTCCCGTCACGGCCGAGGCCGGGCCACCCGGCACGCCGGCGTGGTACTCCACGCTGTCGCCGGTGAGTTCCATGAACGCGGCCTCCAGCGATGCGCGGACCACGGTCAGCTCGTGCAGCCGGATCTGCGACTCGAACGCGATGTCGCCCACCTGCGTGGCGTTCAGCCCATGTACGGTCAGCGCGCCGTCCCGCTCCAGCGTGGCGGTCCCGCCGGCCGGCGCCACCGCCTTCGCCAGCAGATCCGCCTGCGGCGAGCGGACCCGCACCGACTGCCCGGAGCTGCGCGCGATGAACTCCTCCATCGTGCAGTCCGCGAGCAGTTCCCCGCGCCCGATCACGATCAGGTAGTCGGCGGTGTGCTCCATCTCCGACATGAGGTGGCTGGACACGAACACCGTCCGCCCCTCGGCCGCGAGCGCCTTCATCAGGTTGCGGATCCACAAGATGCCCTCGGGGTCGAGGCCGTTGACCGGCTCGTCGAACATGAGGACCTTCGGGTCGCCCAGCAGAGTGGCGGCGATACCGAGCCGCTGGCCCATGCCGAGGGAGAAGCCCTTGGACCGCTTCTTCGCCACCTCGGTGAGGCCGACGAGTTCGAGTACCTCGTCCACCCGGCGCCGCCCGATCCCGTTCGTCTGGGCCAGGCACAGCAGGTGGTTGTACGCGGACCGGCCGCCGTGCACCGCCTTCGCGTCCAGCAGCGCGCCGACTTCCCGCATCGGGCTCGGCAGATCGGTAAACCGCCTGCCGCCGATCGTGACCGTGCCGGAATCTGGCCGGTCCAGGCCCAGGATCATGCGCATTGTCGTGGTTTTCCCGGCTCCGTTCGGGCCGAGAAAACCCGTCACGGTACCCGGTGCCACGCTGAATGACAGGTCGTGGACGGCTACTTTGTCGCCATATTGTTTAGTGAGTCCCCGTGCTTCAATCACCGTAACAGTATCCCCGGCTCCGAGGGCTCATGCGTCACCCGAGGTGATGATTCCGCATCAGCCGTGAGGCTGATCCGCCGGCGTGCAGGGTGACCGCGTACCCGTCCTCGCCGGCCCGGATCTGGTGCACCTGACCCTGGCCGTGTACCCGGATCCGCCCAGGTAGCAGCGTCGTGATCACCCCGCCGCCGTCCGCGACCGACTCCTCAGTGACCGCGCCGGCCACCACGGTCATCACCTCGCAGTCGCAGGCCAGCCCCTCGTCGCCCGGGGAAAGCACCACGAGCCAGCAGCCGGGAAAATCAAGATCAATTCTGGCGGAACGACCTTCGCTGAACGTCGCACGACCCCACCATCGTTCCGGACGGCTGGCCAGCGCGCGCACTTCGGCGGCCATCGCGCCAATGGTCCGCCCGTGTGTACGCGGCAGCGGGGCGGCGAGCAACGCGATCTCCGGAGCTACGGACATATCCGTGTTCATCGGAAGAAATCCTTCGTGTGTGATCTGACAACAACGGGCGGAAAACGTTGTCACCGACAACACGAAAGACAGCATGCGCACGGCATCGGGTGAGCGGCGCGCATGAGCATGCCGACACTATAGCGGGTATCCGGCCTGCTGCACGAGTTTGCGGGCAAGGTCGGGGTCCACGGGCGCGTCCTCCTGCCAGGCCGCCGCGCACAGCGCCCGCAGCGCGTCGACGCGTTCCCCGGAACCGTCCAGCTCGAGCCGCCCGCCGTCGGCCCGGGCGGTCCAGCCGCCAACGGCGGCGCTGCCAGAGCCAAGCGCCACGTCCGGATACGCCGCCAGCAGCCCGGACAGGTCCTCCGCGATGAAGGTCGGCCGCTGCCCCGCCGGCGCGAGGATCGCGCCCGCCGGGCTGGTGACGCCGGTCAGCACGAGCAGGCTGTCCACCCCGACCCGCTGCGCGCCGAGGATGTCGGTGTCCAGCCGGTCGCCGACCACCAGCGGGTGCTTCGCGCCGGTCCGGATCACGGTCTCCCGGTGCAGCGGCGGTTCCGGCTTGCCGGCCACCAGCGGCGTGACGCCGGTCGCGGTCGTGATGACCTGGAGCAGCGAGCCGTTGCCCGGGGCCTGGCCGTCGGCGCGGGGCAGCGTGAGGTCGGCGTTCGTGGCGACGAACAGCGCGCCGGCGGCCACCGCGATCCCGCCCTCGGCCAGCAGGCCGTAGCTCAGGCCGGGAACATATCCCTGGACGACCGCGAGCGGCCGGTCCGCGGCGGTGCTGACCGGCCGCAGGCCCTGTTCCCTGAGTGCCAGGCGCAGGCCCATGCCGCCGATCACGAGTACCGGCGCACCGGACGGCAGCCGCTCGGCGAGCAGCCGCGCCGCGGCCTGGGCCGAGGTAACCACGTCGCCGGGCTCGGCGGGCACGCCGAGGGTGGTCAGTAGCGCGGCGACAGCCGCCGGCGTTCGGGACGCGTTGTTTGTGACATACGCCAACCGCATGCCTTCCTCATGTGCCTGGCGCAGCGCCGCGCCGGCGCCGGGAATCCCGTTTCCGCCGACGTACACCACGCCGTCGAGGTCGAGCAGCGCGGTGTCGTAGCGGCCGCTGAGCGCGGTCACTGCTGCTCCGGCTTGCGGGCCCGCAGCGTGGCGCGGACCTGGCGCAACGCGTCGGTGTAGTGGGGGGCGTCGGGCCGCATCGCGGCGGCGAGGGCCAGGTACTCGGCGGCCGCCTCGTGGTTGCCGGTCCTGGCCAGCGACAGGCCCAGCCCGAAATGGGCGTAGTCGTCCGACGGGCTAGCCTCCACGATCACCCGGAAGTTGTCCGCGGCGGTCGCGTACTGGCCTGCGTCGAACTGGGCACGGGCCAGGGCCTCCCGCACGCTGCGCGAGGTGGGCTCGGCGGCGCAGGCGCGCTCCAGGAGCTGGGCCGCCGCGGCCGGGCTGCCGTTGCCGAGCAGCTCCATTCCCCGCTTGTACCAGGCGTGTACGTCTTGGCCAGGGTCTTTTTCCTCCGACCGGGAATCCCAGCCCGCGCTCGAACCTTCTGACATGGTGTGCAGACCCTTCCGTCCGGCCCTCGTTCAGGTGTTGTTCTGGCGCCGTTCCGTGGCATCCGGTATGCCCGGAACCGGGTGAGCGGAATCGCTAACGTCACCTCCCCACCGTACGACGTGATCAGCGGTGGCAGCCTCCAGCATCTGCGGGCCGCCGACCCGCACAACGTGGTCCGGCTCATCCTGCCGGGGGAGGGACCGGACGCGCCGCGGGCCGCCGCCTGCCTGCTCGCCGGCTGGCTGTCGGACGGCGTGCTGATCAGGGACCGGGAGCCAGCCCTGTACCTGTACGAGCAGGATGGGCAGTCGTGGCGCCAGCGCGGGATCATCGGGCTGGTCCGGCTGGGCACCCCGGAGTCGGCCGGGATCTTGCCGCACGAGAACGTGATGCCCGGCCCGGTGGCGGGCCGGCGCGAGCTGATGGCCGCGACCGAGTCGAACCTGGAGCCGATCTTCCTCGTCTACGACGGGAACCGGCCGGGGGCGGGGCCAACCGCCACCGAGATCATCGACCGGGCCGCGGCCGAGCGCACGCCGCTGTTCTCGATCGGCACCGAGGACGGCGTGACGCACCGGCTGTGGCGGCTCGACGACCCGGCCGAGTGCGCCGCGATCGCCGCCGACCTGGCGGGCCGGCGCGCGCTGATCGCGGACGGGCACCACCGCTACGCCGCCTACCTCCAGCTGCAATCGCAGATGGCGGTGGCCGGCCGCGGCCCGGGACCGTGGGACTACGGGCTCGCGTTCCTGGTCGACTCGGCGGCGAGCCCGCCCCGGCTCGGCGCCATTCACCGGGTGCTGCCTGGCCTGGCGCCGGAGCGGGCCGCGGAACTGGCCAGCGCGGCGTTCGCCGTGACCAGCCTGCCGCCCGGCACGGACCTGCCGGCGGCGCTGACCCGCCTGGCCGAGGCCGGCCGGGACGGGACCGCGTTCCTGCTCGCCGGCCACGACGGCTACCGCCTGCTCAGCCGCCCGGACCCGGTCCAGCTCGCCGCGGCCATGCCGCCCGATTCGTCGCCCGCGTGGCAGGGGCTCGACGCCTCCGTGCTCCAGCAGTTGCTGCTCGCCCAGGTCTGGGGCATCAAGGACAACGAGCACGACGTGCTGATCTACCACGACGCGGCCGAAGCCGTCGAGGCCGTGACCGGCCAGCCCGCCGGCACCGCCGTGATCATCAACCCGGTCCCGTTCGACGCCGTCCGCCAGATCGCCGAACACGGCGAGCGCGTGCCCCGCAAATCCACGTCGTTCGGCCCCAAGCCCCGCACCGGCCTGGTGTTGCGCACCTTCGGCCCCCACTAGCCCCCGCCCGGGCCCGGCCCGCCGCCCGCCGCCTGCCCCCGCCCGCGCCTGCCCCCGCCCGCGCCCGCGCCCGCGCCTGCCCCCGCCCGCGCCTGCGCCTGCGCCTGCGCCTGCGCCTGCCCCATATCGGGATATTTGGCCTTATTCCGGGCGTGCCGACAGGTCCGCCAGATCATTGCGGACACTTACCCCCCCACTTTGGGGGGGTAAGTGTCCGCAATATTTTCGATCGCATCCCGGAATCCGCGGCGACTGCGAAACGGCAGGACCATACCATTACAAACAGGGCATTGGGGCGATCGGGGGGAGAACTGACCGCAAGGATTCCGGCGGCTTTACGCGCCGGCATGTATCTGGGGGGCTGGCGCGGTCACCTAGTGACTAGCCCTGTTATCGCGAACCTGGAAGGCAGACATGAGCGCGACCGAGCGGGAGTACAGCGCCGGCACCGTCGAACACAGCCCGAGGGAATCCGGTCTGTTCGCTGCCAGCGGGAAGAAGAGCGGACACGGGACCATCGCCTGGCTTCCGGCGCCGTCGTACGAGATGCCGGACAGCCCGCCGTGGCAGCCCGCGGACCGGCCGCCGGTGATCGCGTTGCTGGACAGCGGGGTCCAGGATCATCCCTGGCTTCCGACCAGCGGTGCGCAGCCGTTCGTCCTCGATGCCGGCGATTATGGCTGGCAGTCCCCGCTTCCGGGCGAGGGCGAGGGTGCGGGCGAGGACGAGGACTACAGCAGCCACTGGGGTCACGCGACGTTCATCGCCGGGCTTATCCGGCTGGCGGCGCCCGGCGCGCAGGTGCTGTCCATGCGGGTGATGAGCAGTGACGGCAAGGTCCGCGAGAGCCATGCCGCGAGCGCGCTCAACTGGCTGGCGGACAACCCCGCGTCGGCCGGTGGCATCGACGTCGACGTCGTCCTGATGGCCTTCGGTCGCCCGGACGATCCCGATGACCGTGACCTGGCCGAACTCAGGTCGCCGATCGGGAAGCTGGGTGACCGCGGGGTGCGGATCGTCGCGTCCGCGGGCAACGACGGTGCCGAGCGGCCCGTCTACCCGGCGGCCTTCGCCGCGGACGCCGGGCTGCGCGGTGGCTCGGTGGTGAGCGTCGGCGCGCTCGCCACGCCGGTCGAACGCGCGCCGTACAGCAACTTCGGGCCGTGGGTCACGCGATGGTACAAGGGTACGAACGTCATCAGCATCATGCCGCTGACCACCAAGAGCTCCGGCCCGCCGCCCGGGGACGGGTACGCGTGGTGGAGCGGCACCTCGTTCGCCGCCGCCGTCCAGGCCGGGCAGCTGGCTGCCGGATTGCCGTAGCATGGCCGCTGTGGCACTCGGGAGCGGCGAGGCCGGCACCGGGAGCGCCGCGGCGGACCGCTCGGTGACAGACCGTGCGGCACGCGTCGGCGCGTGCCTCGAGCGGGCCAGAAGCGGCGAGACCTCGGCGCTCGGCGAGATCGTCAGGGAGCTCAACCCGCTGCTGTGGCACGTGGCGCGAGGTGAGGGCCTCGCCGCCGAGGAAGCCGCCGATGTCGTCCAGACCACCTGGCTCGAGCTGGTGCGGCGGCTGCACGACATCCGCTCCCCGCAGGCGCTGACTTCCTGGCTCGTCACCGCTACCCGCCGGGAGGCCTGGCGGGTACGCGAACTGTCCCGGCGGAAGGACCCGGACGGCGCGGCGCGGCTGGCGGCAGTGCCTGATCCGGCTCCCGGCCCGGGCGAGCAGTTGCTGGCCGACGAACAAGACCAGGTGCTGTGGCAGCACGTCCAGCGGCTGCCGGAACGCTGTCGCAAACTGTTGCGTGTCGTCGCCCACGTTTCACGGCCTGACTACGCCGCGGTCGCTCAGGCGCTGGGCATGCCGATCGGCAGCATCGGCCCGACCCGCGGCCGGTGCCTGGCCAAGCTGCGCGAGATGCTGCGGGCCGATCCTGGCTGGAGCCGATGATGACAAGTCCCGCCGACCTGCCGCTCGACGGCGACGATCAGGTGGTCCTCGACCGCCTCGCCGGGATCTACGCGCAGCTCGACCCGCCGCCCGCCGACCTGGACGAACGGGTCACGTTCGCGATCGCGCTGGACGACGCCGACGCGGAGCTGGCCCGGCTGAGCAGGCGGCTGATGGCCGGATCCGGAGCCCGGAGCACCGAGCGCACCCGCACGATCACGTTCGACGCGGACAGCCGCGCGGTCATGATCACGGTCGCGGCCAGGCCGGACGGCCTGGTCCGCATCGACGGCTGGCTGGCGCCCGCCGCCGTGCTTCGGGTGGAGCTGCGGTTGCTTGAGCCCGAGCCGCCGCGGGTCGTGCTCGCCGACTCGGCGGGCCGGTTCGTCTTCGACGGCGTTCCGCACGGCATCGCGCAGCTGCTGGTGCATCAGCCGGCGGACGACGCCGCCCCCCGGGTGATCACGCCGGCCTTCTCGTTGTAACGTGTCCGTGTTGCTGGCCGAGCGGGCCGCCGAGCTGCACTCCGCCGCGCTGGCGGCCAGCGATGACGGGCGCCCGGCGGTCGCCGTCCGCCGGCTGCGCGCCGCGCTGCGGCTGATCGGGCCGGACGCGGCCAACGACCTGCCCGCCGTGGCCCGGATTCGTGCCCGGCTGCTGATCAGCCTCGCCTGGGCCGAATCGGAGCGCGGCCGGGTCGAGACCGGCTTCCGCCTGCTCGACGAGGCCGAGCGGCACATTCCGGCGGATCAGCGGCCGATCCTGCTCGGCCAGCGAGGCCTGCTGCTCAAGCGCAGCGGCCGGAACGACCTGGCGCTGCGTCAGTATGACGAGGCGGTCGCCTTGCTCACCGAGCATGCCAGCCCGCTGGACCTGGTCAAGGCGCTGAACAACCGCAGCCTGGTGCACCTGGAGGCCGGTCACCTCCGGCTGGCCCGTGCGGACCTGCGCCGTTGCGAGCAGGTCGCCAGCAGGCATGGGCTCGGCCTGCATGTGGCGCTCAGCCGGGTCAATCTCGGCTGCATGGACGTGGTGGCCGGTGACCTGCCTTCGGCGCTGCGGGCGTTCGGCGCCGCGCGGGCCGACTATGAACAGATGGCGCCGGGCCGCCTCGCTGCCCTTGCCGTCGAACGGGCCCGCGCCTTGGCCGCCGCCGGGCTGTTCACCGAGGCCGACCGCGAGCTGGCCGACGCCGTCGAGCGGGCCGAAGCGCAGCGGCTGAGCCACACCTATGCCGACGCGGTGCAGGTTCGCGCCGAAGTCGCGCTGCTCGCCGGCCGGCCGGATGCCGCCGGGGAGTGGGCCCGGCAAGCCCGGTCCCGGTTCCTGGGCCGGGACAACGCGCGCCGCGCCGCGCTCGCATCGCTGATCGAGCTTCGCGCCGACCTAGCCAGCGCGGAACATCCGGGCCCGATCGCCGCGCGGGGACAGGCCCTGGCCCGGCGGCTCACCCGGCTGGGCCTGCCGGAAGACGCACGCGTGGCCGGATTGGTGGCGGCCCGCGCCCTCGCCAGGACCGGTCACCCGGGCCGGGCCGCGACGATCACCGCGCGCCACGGGCCGCCCGGCCGGCTCGACCGGCTGGACACCCGGCTGCTGTGGCGGCTGACCCGCGCCGAGCTCGCCGGGGCCGAGGGGCGACCGGACGAGGCGGCACGGCAACTGCTGGCCGGGATGACCACCCTGCACCGGCTTCGCGCCCAGTTCGGCTGCCTAGACCTGCAGACCGGCGCCGCCGTGCACGGGCAGGACCTGGCGCGCGCCGGACTCGCGGCGGCGCTGGCCGACGGGTCGCCAGCGGCCGTCTACCGGTGGTCGGAGCGCTTCCGCGCGCAGGCGCTGCTGCTGCCGGTGGCGCGGCCGCCGGACGATCCTGCCGCGGCGCAAGCCGTTGCGGAACTGCGGCAAGCCAGGCATTCGCTGCGTGCGCGGGAACTGGCCGGCCAGCCGGCCGGGCCGCTGCGGGCCCGGGTGGAGAGCCTCCAGCGCCGAGTCCGGGACCACGCGTGGGCCATGCCAGGGCTGCCGGGAGTCCAGGCACCGGCACTGGCCCCGTTCGGCGCGGTGCGGGACGACACCGCCGGCACGGGTCTGGTCATCTACCTCAGGGACGGACTCCTGCTGCGTGCGCTCGTCGTCGCCGACGGTTCGGCCAGGCTGCGGACGCTGGGCGAATACGCCGCGGCCGAGGAGGCGGTGCTGCGGCTGCGCGCCGACCTCGATACCCAGGCGGGCCGCCTGCTGTCCGGCAGGCTCGCCGCGGCGGTGGCCGCGGCGACGCGGCGCGATGCCGCGGCGCTCGCGTACGCCGTGCTCACCCCGCTGCTCGCCGACATAGGCGAACGCGATCTGGTCGTGATCCCGGCAGGTGTGCTGACCACGGTCCCGTGGGCGGTGCTGCCCGGCTGCGCGGGACGACCGGTGACGGTGGCACCATCCGCCACCGCCTGGCACGTCGCCAAGGGCAAACCTGGGCTGGCTGGTTCGGCCGGGGCCCTGCTGGTTGCCGGTCCAGGCAACGCCCGTGGCGACGCGGAGGTCGCGGCCATCGCGGCGCTCCGCCCGGGCGCGGCGGTGCTCACCGGCGCGAGCGCGACGCCGGCCGCCACGCTGACCGGACTCGGCACGGCCGCCATCGCCCATCTCGCCGCGCATGGGCAGCATCAGGCCGAGAACGCGCTGTTCTCGACGCTGGAGCTGGCCGGCGGGGCGCTGTTCGGTTACGACCTGCAGCGTGCCGCCCAGGCACCGTCGATGGTGGTGCTGTCGGCCTGCGACCTCGGGCTGACCGACGTGCGTCCGGGCGACGAGACGCTCGGCATGGTCACTGCGCTGCTTGCCGCCGGCGCCAGGACCGTGGTGGCGAGCGTGTCCAGGGTCGCCGACGACACCGCAATGCGCGCCATGGTCGGTTATCACCGGGCGATCAAGTCCGGCAGCTCGCCGGCCGCCGCGCTCGCGACGGCGCTGACCCGTGAGCCGCCGGCCGGTTTCGTGTGCTTCGGCGCCGGCTGAGTCTGCGGGCCCGCACAGATTCCCCCATTCCTCTTGACCGGTCTTGCGCGAAAGCGTACCTTTCGTTAGGAAACTTCCCTAAACATAGTGTGAGGGGAACGGTAATGCCCCGCAGCGTGGTTTCTGGCCTGGTCGCCGTGCTCGCACTGGCAGCCGTGGTGTTTGGCGTTGTCCGGCTGGCTGGCGGTCCCGCGCCGGGCCGCGCCGGTTCGCCGCCATTAATGGCACACGGCGCAGGGGACTGGACCGCCGATGAGCGGATAGACCTTCGCCCCGGTCCTGCTGACGCGGTGCTGACCGCCCGCGGGGACCTGACCCGGCTCGGGCTCGATGATCAGGAGCCGGCGCTGAGCCCGGCGGCGGTGTCCTCCGGCAGGTTCGGCCGGCGGATCAGCTATCCGGTCGACGGGAAGATTTACGCCCAGCCGCTGTACCTCCCTGGGCTCCGCGTCGGCGGGCGGGTGCGCAATGTAGTGATCGTCGCGACCGAGCACGACTCGGTCTACGCGTTCGACGCGGACGCGGTCGGCCGCGGTGCGCTTCCCGCACCGCTGTGGCGGGTGTCGCTGCTGATGCCGGGCGCGCGCCCGTTCCGGGCGGCGACCGACCGGATCGGGCCCCAGCCCGGCCGGCTGTGCGACTCGATCGCGCCGGAGGTCGGCGTCACCAGTTCGCCGGTCGTGGACTGGTCCGCGAAGACGATGTTCGTGATGGCGCTGGACGTGGAGCATGGCGCGCTCACGTACCGGCTGCACGCCCTTGATGTCTATACCGGCCATGCCAAACGGCAGTCCGTTCTTGTCCAGGGCACGGTGCCTGGAGACGGGATCGATGCCGCGCGCGGGCAGGTGGTGTTCCGGGCGACCGAGGAGCAGCAGCGGCTGGCTCTCACCGAGGTGGCCGGGACCGTCTACGCGGGCTTCAGTTCGTGGTGCGACGTGCCGCCATTTCACGGCTGGCTGATCGGTTACTCCGCCACCACGCTGGCCCGGACGGTGGTCTACAACGACTCTCCGGATACCTACGGCGGCGGGCTCTGGGAGTCCCAGGCGGGTCTGGTCGCGGACGCGCACGGGCACCTGTTCCTGGTCACCGGTGACGGCCCGTTCGACCTCGACCGGGGCGGGCGCGACGCCGGGGACACGGTGCTCGAGATGGTCCCGCACGACGGCACGCTGCGCGTCGTGGACTACTTCACCCCGTTCAACCAGCTGTGTCTCGCCCGGCACGACCTGGATCTGGGCTCGGGTTCGCCGCTGACGATCCCCGGCGTCCACGAGCTGATCCTCACGGCCAAATCCGGCGCGGTCTACGTGCTCGGCCAGGCGAGTCTGGGCGGTTACCACACGATCCCAGGGCTGTGCGCACCCGCGGCGGAGTCTCGCACGGACGTGGACCGGATCAAGCAGGAACTGCCCGACGGCACCGTGCCCGGCGGGATGTGGGGGACCTGGGCGTACTGGAGGCAGGGCGCCGACCGGTTCGTCTACGCGAGCGGCGCGGGCGGCAGGCTGACCCAGTGGCGGCTGCGCAACGACGGGACGATCGACCCGGCCCCGGTTGCCAGGGCACCGCTCGCCTTCGGCTATCCGGGAGCGATCCCGGTGACGACGGGAAACGAGGAGCATCCCGGCAGCGGCATCGTCTGGACGGTCGATCAGACCCACGGGGCGGTGCTCCGCGCGTTCGCCGCGGCCGACGTCGGCGACGAACTGTGGCGCAGCGACCGGGACGCCGCGGCGAACGGGATGCGGTCGGGGGAGTTCGACCATTTCACCGTCCCGGTGACCGCCGACGGCATGGTGATCGTCGGGGACCAGACCTACCTGGACATCTACGGGATGCTCCAGGCCTGAGCGAGGGGGGTCTCGGGGGGAGGCTTCCCCCCGGCTAAGACGAGGGGGGTCTCGGGGGGAGGCTTCCCCCCGGCTAAGACGAGGGGGGTCTCGGGGGGAGGCTTCCCCCCGGCTAAGACGA
>Ga0070741_10010254_pt1 | contig 17774 bp, 15 predicted proteins | sample Coa_R1_4_FD_66440 | JGI IMG/M metagenome (GOLD analysis project Ga0070741, IMG submission 66440) | Surface soil microbial communities from Centralia Pennsylvania, which are recovering from an underground coalmine fire - Coalmine... | ecosystem: Environmental > Terrestrial > Soil > Unclassified ...
CCCACCCTCCGGCTCGAGCACGTCGAGGTGGAGCGCGGCGGGCGCACGGTGCTGCGCGACATCTCGCTCGAGGTGCCGCCCGGTGAGGTGACGGCGCTGCTCGGGCCGAACGGTGCCGGGAAGTCGACGCTCGTCCTCGCCGTCGGCGGCGTGATCCGCCCGCGGCAGGGCTCCGTCCGGCTCGGCTCGCTCGACCTGACCCGGCAGCGGCCCGAGGCGATCCGGGGCGCGGGCGTCGCCGTCGTCCCGGAGGGGAGGCGCCTGCTGCCCGAGCTGTCCGTCGAGGACAACCTCCGCGTCGCCACGTACGCGCTCGGCCGGCAGGAGGCAAGGCAGGGCATCGCCTACGCGCTCGAGCTGTTCCCCGAGCTGGAGAAGCGCTGGCGTCTGCAGGCTCGTTCGCTCTCCGGCGGCGAGCAGCAGATGGTCGTGCTCGCCCAGGCGCTCGTCTCCCGGCCGAAGGTGGTGCTGGTCGACGAGCTCTCGCTCGGGCTCGCCCCGGTCGTCGTCAAGCGGCTCGTCCCCACGCTCGAGGCCGTCGCCGAGGCGGGGGTGGGGGTGCTCCTGATCGAGCAGTTCGCGCACGTCGCGCTCGGGCTGGCGAACACGGCCTACGTGCTCGAGGGTGGCCGCATCCGCTACCACGGAACCGCCCGCGAGCTGAAGGAGCGCCCCGAGCTGCTCCACTCCGCGTACCTGCTCGGCGACCGGGTGGCGGACGGGTCGGCTGCGGGCGCCGCGGCGCCACGGCCCGGCTAGCTGGGCCGGCGCGCGCCCGGGGTGCGCGAGCACGGATGCGAGCAGGTCGCCGGGCATCGCTTGACACTCGCCGATCCGTCTCAGTACGGTTCGCTTAACGTACTTCCGTTCGCTCCGCGAACGCCACCAGAAGGAGGACCTCGCCGATGGACCTCGTCCGGGGGAACCACCATCTGACGTTCTGCGTCGGCCCGGCTCAGGAGGACTACGACTTCCACACGGGCACGCTCGGTCTTCGCTTCATCAAGAAGACCGCGCTGTACGACGGCAAGGTGCCCGTCTACCACCTCTACTACGGCAACGGCTACGGCGACGCGGGAACGATCCTGACCGCGTTTCCGATGCGCCAGCAGGGGGTCAGGGGCCGCCTCGGCACGAACCAGATCTCCAGCCTCAACCTCTCCGTTCCGGCCGACTCGCTCGCCTTCTGGGCCGACCGGCTGCAAGGGGCGGGCATCGAGACGAGGGAGGTCGAGCGTTTCGGCCTCACCCGGCTCGCCTTCGCGCATCCGTGCGGGCTCCCGTACGAGCTCGTCGCCGACGGGGACGGCGACCCGGCACGCTCGTGGGAGCGCGGCGGCGTGCCGGCGGAGCACGCCATTCTCGGCACGCATGGCATCACGGTCGACGTCGCCTATCCGGACGAGATGCGCCGCTACCTGAGCGAGGGAGTGGGGGCGAAGCTCGTCGGCTCGGAGGGGCGGCGGGAGCGCTACGAGCTGGGGACGACCGGTCGCGGCCGCTGGATCGAGCTGGTGGAGAATCCCGACTCTCCGCCCGGCACGTGGTTCTTCGGCGAGGGCACCGTCCACCATGCGGCCTGGGACATCGGCGACGCCGACGCCCAGCTCGAGATGAAGGTGTGGCTCGAGGGCCTCGGCTACACCGACGTCACCGAGGTCAAAGACCGCGGCTACTTCAAGTCGATCTACAACCGCACGCCCGGCGGGGCGCTGTTCGAGTACGCGTGGTCGAAGCCGGAGGGCTGGACGATCGACGAGGAGTTCGAACACCTCGGCGAGCGGATGCAGATCCCGCCCGTGTTCGCCGACAAGGCCGACTACATCCTCAGCTACCTCGAGCCGCTCGAGACCGAGAAGGTCGCGAGCTGACTCGAGGCTGCCGCCCACGATCAGGACGGGGGATGTCCGCCTCCCGCGCCGGCATCAGCAGAGCCGCTCCGAGGCGATCGCCGCCCCCTCGGCGAGCGAGCGCAGCTTCGCCCAGCAGATGTCCGCCTCGACGGCGCCGAAGCCCGCCCAGGTCGAGAAGCCGCAGTCGGTGCCGGCGAGGATGCGGTCGGGGCCGACCAGCTCGCCGAACCGGACGAGCCGCTCCGCCACGAGCTCGGGGTGCTCGATGTAGTTCGTCGTCGTGTCGAGCGCGCCCGGCATCAGCACCTTCTCCTCCGGGATGGAGAGGTCGTGCCAGGCGCGCCACTCGTGCGCGTGCCGCGGGTTCGACGCCTCGAACGAGATCGTCGCGGGCCTCGCCTGCAGGACGAGAGGGAGGATCTTGCCGAGCGGGATGTCGAGGTGGTGTGGCCCCTCGTAGTTCCCCCAACAGAGGTGCAGGCGCACGCGGTCGGCCGGCACGTCGCGGAGCGCCTGGTTGATCGCCGCCACGTGCACCTCGACGCTGCGCAGGAACTCCTCGTCGGAGCGGTCGCGGTACATGATGTGGCGGCCCATGGCCAGGTCGGGCGCGTCCACCTGCAGCACGAGCCCCGCCTCGACGATCGTCTCGTACTCCGTCTTCAGCGCCTCGGCGAGCGCGTCGAGGTACTCCTCGGTCGAGCCGTAGTGCTCGTTGGGCAGGAAGAGGGCGACGATGCCGGGCGAGGGCGCGTTCATGAACGCCCCCTCGACCTCCACCTCTTCGAGCGCGCGCTTCAGCCGGGCGATGTCCGCCTCGAGCGGGCCGCGGTCGACGTACGCGACGGGCCCGCGGCAGATCGGCCGCTCGTACTTCGGCGCCGTTCCGAGCGCGACCTGCCGGTCGCGCCAGCTCGGGTAGGCGTCGAGGTCGGCGGGGGTCGCCCGCGGCACCTCACCGAGCTCGTAGCCGCTCACGCGGTGCTTGACGTAGGTGGCGTAGCCGATCTTGCTCATCTCGCCGTCCGAGACGAGGTCGACGCCGGCGTCCGCCTGCCTGCGGACGACGTCGCGCACGGCGTCGTCGAGCGCGCGCTCGTACGCCTCGCGGTCGACCTCCTCTCCGCGGTCGGCGGCGAAGACGAAATCGAGCAGCGCCTGCGGCCGCGGCAGGCTGCCGACGTGCGTCGTCAGGATGCGCGCCGCGGCCATCGCGCCGGGGCTAGACGGGAAGCCCCTCGGCCGCGAACCGGACGACCGCCTCCGCGGCGGCCGGCGTCTCGTCGAAGGGCAGGTGGCCGACGCCGGGCAGCATGCGCACCTCCGCGTTCGGGAGCAGCTCCGCCCACACCGCCGCCTGGCCGGGCGGGATCAGCCGGTCCTGATCGCCCCACAGGAGCAGGGCCGGCATCGTCAGCCGGTGCAGCCATCGCGGCAGCTTCAGGTCGTAGACGCGACCCCAGAACATGCGCGCGGTCGACGTCGACTCGCGGTAGCGCTCGGCCAGGAACTCCGGCGTCGGCGGCATCGGCACGTGGCCCTCGAACACCGACAGGTCGGGCGTGAGGTAGCCGAGGAGCTCCTCGTCCGGGACGGTGAAGATGTCCGTCGTCGGATGCTCCGGCACCCGCAGGCCGAGCGGGGCCGCAAGCACGAGCCGCTTGACGCGCGGGGTCTGCTCGATCGCGAACCAGGACGCGAGCAGGCCGCCCATCGAGTGGCCGGCGAGCGTCACCTCGTCCAGCCCGAGCTGGTCGAAGAGGTCGAGGTAGTGGAGGACGTAGTCGTGGATCGAGTCGACGCTCGGGTCGTCCGCAGACGGGCCGTAGCCCGGGTGGTAGGGGACGATCAGGCGGAAGCGCTCCGCGAGCGGGAGCAGCGCGTCGAACCCGGTCACCGTCCCGGCGCCGTGGAAGAAGACGAGCGGCTCGCCGGCGCCCGCCGTCTGCACCGTCACCTCGACGCCGTTGACGGTCAGCGCCTCCCGATCGAAGGCGGCCATCACTCCACCCCCACGGGCGCGAGCGCGGGCTCCGCGGCCGCGGCCGCGGCTTTCGCGCGGACCCTGGGGATGACCTCGTTCGCGAACAGGTTCATGTTCTTCACCGTCTTCCACTCGGGCATGTCGCCGTGCTCGAGGACGACGTTCACGCGCGCGCAGCGGGCCTCCTCACACCAGTGCGCGACCGTGTCGGCGACCGTGTCCGGCGAGCCGCAGGCGATGCGGCCGATCGCGACCATGTCCTCCCAGCTCGCCTCGGTGCCGTGCGCGAGCGCCGGGTCGGAGGCGCGGCGGAGGAACTCGTCGCGCGAGACGTAGCCGGGCGGGAGCAGGAACTTCGGCGGCACTCGGTGGAACCAGCTGAAGAACCGCTCGATGTGCGGCCGCGCCTCCCGCACCGCCTCCTCGTCGGTGTCGGCGACGTAGGCGATGACGACGATGATCAGGTCGTCGGGCGTGACCGTCCTGCCGCGCTCCTCGGCCAGCTCGCGCATGCGCTCGAACGCCTTCAGCTGCGCGGGGATGGGGATGAAGACGAGCGAGTAGCCGAGGCCGTAGTCGACCGCGAGCTCGACCGTCTCGCGGCTGCCCGAGCCGACGATGAAGCACTTCGGGTGCGGCTTCTGGAACGGCTTCGGCCACGGGTTCAGGTAGCGGTAGGTGTAGAAGTCGCCGTCGTAGCGGATCGGCCCCTCCTCCGTCCACGCCTTGAGGATGACGTCGAGCGACTCGCGGAAACGGGCGCGGCCGGTGGTCGGGTTGACGGAGCCGGCGTTCGACCAGTACTCCATGCCCGTCCCGAGCGGGAACGCGAACTCCATGCGCCCGCCGGACATGACGTCGAGCATCGCGTACTCCTCGGCGAGGCGGTTCGGTGTCGTCAGGTTGACCGGGACGCCCGCGACCATGATCTTCGCGTTCTTGGTGGCGGTGGCGATGGCGGCGGCCATGAGGCTGACGGCCGGGGTCATGCTGTACACCGTGTTGTGGTGCTCGTTGATGCAGATGCCGTCGAAGGGCAGCTCGTCGGCGAGCCGCATGGAGCGCATGTGACGCTGGTAGAGCGCGTGGCCCTTGACTGGGTCGAACAGGTGCCCGGGCGGCACGACCCAGGTGGCGGGGTAGCTCGCCTCGTCGGCGGGCACGGCCGCGTAGTGGTGGTGGTGGAAGAAGTAGAACTTGACCTGGTCGAGCACGCTCACCTCGATTCGACCTCCTGCCGCGACATGTGCGGCTGCGTTCGCTCCGCGCACAGACGTGCGCTGAAAGGACAAGCTACTTCGGCGTCCGCTCGGCTGTCAACCGCCAGGCGCCGCCGCGGACACGGGGCTCCGCGGGCGCTCAGGCTGCCAGGGCGGCGAGGACGTCGCCCGCGTGCAGCTCCGGATCGACCTTGCGCATGATCTTCTTGACCACCCCGCGCTCGTCGATCACGAACGTCGAGCGCTCGGCCGCCATCAGCGGCTTGCCGTCGATGCGGTACTCGACCCACACGCCGTAGGTCTCGCACACCCGGTGGTCGGGGTCGGCGAGGAGCGTGAACGGCAGCCCGAGCTTCGACTTGAACTGCGCGTGCGAGCGCTCGTCGTCGGAGCTGATGCCGAGCACGACGGCGCCTGCCGTCTCGAACGACTCCCACGCGTCGCGGATGCCGCACGCCTGCGTTGAGCAGCCGGGCGTGTCGTCCTTGGGGTAGAAGTAGAGGACGACCTGGCGCCCGCGGAAGGAGGAAAGGGTGACGGGCGAGCCGTCGTCGGCGAGGAGGGTGAAGTCGGGGGCGGGGTCGCCTTCCCGCAGGTCGCTTGGCGTCATTCGGTCTCCCGGGTCCGTCGGGGAAGTTCGTCTCCCGGAGGAGCAGCGGGAGCGTAGCGAGAGCGCGTGCGCTCGCGACGGCGCCACGAGTCGGCTCGAGCAGCGGTCGTCGACGCCAGGTGGAGTCGGCGGGACGGAGCGTGCCCGCCGTGCTTGGAGCCGCCACGCCCGCCGCGTGCCGATCGCCGGCGCGGCGCTCCCGAGGCGGCCGGTGTTGCTCGACTCGACCGGCGGGAAGGCTCAGCCGCCGGCCGCCGCGGCCGCGGGCGCGTGAACGAGGTCGCCTGCCTGCGCGAGCAGGCGCTCGATCTCGGCCGCGCCCGCCTCGCTCACCGGCGCGAGCGGCGGGCGCACGTGCGGCGAGCCGAGCAGCCCGAGCCGCGCGAGCACCCACTTCGCCGGGGCGGGGTTCGTCTCCACGAAGATCACGTCGACGAGCGGGTGCAGGCGGTAGTGGAGGTCGAGCGCCTGCTCGTGCTCGCCGGCCGTCCACAGCTCGTACATGCGCGCGACGGCCGCGGGAGCGAGGTTGGCGACGGCGCTGATGAAGCCGAGCCCGCCGAGCGCCAGCAGCGGCAGGCACAGGAGCTCGATCCCGGACCACACGAGCACGTCGCGGCCGCAGGCGTGGATGACCCGCGAGAAGTGCTCGAAGTCGCGCGTCGTCTCCTTGATGCCGACGACGTTGTCGAAGTCGCGGCGCAGGCGTGCGACCGTCTCCGGCGCGACGTCGACGGCCGTGCGGCTCGGGACGTTGTAGACGACGATCGGGAGCTGGGGGAACTCGCGGGCGACCGCCGCATACCAGCGGTACAGGCCCTCCTGGGTCGGCCGCGAGTAGTAGGGGGTGATGACGAGGCACGCGTCGGCGCCGAGCTCGCCGGCGGCCGCGGTCAGGGCCATCGTCTCGTCCAGCTTCGCCGAGCCGGTTCCCGGGAGGAAGGGGACGCGGTCGGCGATCGCCTCGCTGGCCACGCGCATGGCCGCGATCCGCTCGTCGACGGTCTGGGCGCTCGGCTCGCCGGTCGACCCCCCGAGCGAGATGCCGTGCGAGCCCGACTCGAGCTGCCAGGCGATCAGCCTGCGCAGCCCGTCGGCGTCCAGGGCGCCGTCACCCGTGAACGGCGTCACGACCGGGGCGATCGACCCGCGGATCGTCTCGGGGTTGCTCCTGAACCTCATCTCGACCTCCCTGTCGGCGCCGGCTCCGTGGATGCGTCCTGCCGCGCGCACCACTCCTCGTAGGCGGGTCGCCAGGCGGGCCCGAGCGGATAGAGGCCCTCGATCGGCTCGCCCGCGGCGACCCGCTCGGCGATGAACCGCTCCTGGCGCTCCTGCTCGGCCGCGGCGGCGGCGACCTCGTGCGCGAGCTCGGGCGGGCAGACGACGACGCCGTCCGCGTCGCCCACGATCAGGTCGCCGGGCTGCACGAGCACGCCGGCGCACGAGACCGCAACGCCGGCCTCCCACGGGACGTGGCGGCGCCCGAGCACCGCCGGATGGACGGCCGCGTGGTAGACGGGCAGGTCGAGCGCGGCGATCGCGGCGCTGTCGCGGAGCGCGCCGTCGGTGACGATGCCGGCGCCTCCGCGCGCCTGCACGCGCAGGGCGAGGATGTCGCCGATCGTGCCGGCGCCCGCTTCCCTGCGCGCGTCGATCACGAGCACGTCGCCCGGCTCGACCTGCTCGACCGCCTGCTTCTGGGCGTTCATGCCTGGGGCCCGCACGGCGAACAGGTCCTCGCGCAGCGGCAGGTAGCGGAGCGTGCGGGCGCGCCCGACGAGCTTGCGCTCCGGGCGCGTGGGCCGCAGGCCCTCCATGGCCACGTGCTCGAGGCCACGCTGCCGGAGCTGGGAGCTGAGCGTGGCGGTGGCGACGCCGGCGAGCAGCTCGAGCACGGCCTCGTCGGCCGCGTCCGGCAGCGGGCGCGGCGGGGAGCCGAGCGCCGCCTGGCGGGCTGCGGCGTCGGCCTTCGGCATGGCGCCGATCGGCGCCAGCTCGGCCTCGGCCTCCACGATCGGGCTCGTCAGCCGGCCGGTCGACTCGCTCTGCGCCGTCACCTCCACCTCGACGACGTCTCCGGGCTCGACCACGGTCGAGCCTGCGGGCGTCCCGGTCAGGATGACGTCGCCCGGCTCGAGCGTGACGAAGCGCGACAGGTCGGCGACGAGCAGGTCGAAGCCGAAGATCAGCTCCTCCGCCACGAGCGCGTCCTGGGCGAGCTCGCCGTTCACCCACGTGCGCAGACGCAGGCTTCGCGGGTCGAGCGCGCGCGCGTCGAGCAGGCGCGGGCCGACGGGCGTGAAGCCGTCCGCGCCCTTCGAGCGCAGGTTTGAGCCGAGGTCGGCGTAGCGGAGGTCGTAGACGCCGAAGTCGTTCGCCGCCGTCACCCAGCCGACGTGCTCGAAGGCGCGCTCGGTCGGGACGTTGCGGGCGCGCTCGCCGATCACGAGCGCGATCTCGCCCTCGAAGGTGAGGAGCTCGCAGCCCCGCGGCCGGGCCACCGGGTCGCCGCTTCCGGCGAGCGACGACGGCGGCTTGAGGAAGAAGGACGGATGCGCCGGCGTCCGGCCGCGCTGGCGGGCGCGTGAGCGGTAGTTGAGGTGGACGGCGACGATCGCGTTCGGGGTTCGGCTCAGCGGATGCGGCATCGGGCTCCGTTCTCCCGCCGGTCGACGACCGGCCGGGCCCCGGATCATACGGTCGGGGCGCGCCCGTCACCGCCGTCGCGGGCGAGGCATCAGGAACGGCCACGGCGACACCTCCTGCGACGGGTCGACCGGGACCTCGATTAGCCACGGGCCGCCGTCGGCGAGCGCCCGTCCGAGCGCCCGGCGGAGCTCGTCCGGGGTGTCGGCGCGCGCGGCGGGAATGCCGAAGCTCGCTGCGAGCGCGAGGAAGTCCGGGTTCCTGAGCACGGCTCCGAGCACACGCCCGTCGTAGAGGCGCTGCTGGTCGCGCAACACGTTCCCGTAGGCGCCGTTGTCGAAGACGATGGTGACGACGCCGATCCCCTCCTGCCCGGCCGTGGCGAGGTCGGTGGCGCCGAACAGGAAGCCCCCGTCGCCCGTGATCGAGACGACGGCGCGGTCGGGATGGGCCACCTTCACGCCGAGCGCCGTCGGGAAGCCGAAGCCGAGCGCGCCCTGGTGCCCGCCCGTGACGAACGTGCGAGGTGCGTAGACGGGGAAGGCGAAGTAGGAGGCGAAGCCGGCCTGGCAGAGCTCCTCGACCAGGAAGCCGTCGCGCGGGAGCGCCTCGCGGATCGCGGCGAGGAAGGCGGCGTGGGGTCGCACCGCCTCGATCTCCTGGCGGGTGCGCTCCTTGAGCGCCCGGAGCTCCGCGTGGCGCGGCTCCCGCTCGACGCCCTCCAGGGCGGCGACGAGCGCCCTGGTCGCGGCGGCCGCGTCCGCCGTGATGGCGACGTCCGGCTGCAGCCGCTCGGCCTGCAGCGGGTCGACGTCGACGTTCACGACCCGGAGCCCGGCCGGCCGGTCGGGCCAGCGGAACCAGGCGAGCTCGAGGCGCGAGCCGATCCCGAGCAGGACATCCGTCTCGGGCCACAGCTCGAAGCCGGCCACGCAGGTCAGCCCGAGCGGGTGGTCGTCCGAGACGACGCCGCGCCCGCCGCGGAAGGAGACGACCGGTGCCTGCAGGAGCTCCGCGAGGGCGAGCACCTCCGCCGCTGCCTCGACGGCACCCCCGCCGACCATGATCAGCGGCCTGCGCGCGCCCCGCAGGAGCTCGGCCGCCGCCTCGATCGCGCCCGCGTCGGGCTCGAGCGCGGGCGGCGGCGCGGGCGGCGGCGGCAGCTCGACGGGCTCCTGCGCGTCGAACACGTCCCACGGCATCTCCACCGCGACCGCTCGCGGACGCCCCGTCGCCGCCTGCCGGAACGCCTCGGCGACGAGCGCCGGCGCCGCCGCAGGCGTCTCGATGCGAGCTGCCCACTTCGTCAGCGTCCGGAGCGTCGCCAGCTGGTCCGGGAGCTCGTGCAGGTGCCCCTTGCCGGAGCCGAGGAAACGCGAAGGCACCTGGCCGGTGACGCACACGACCGGCGTGCTCGCGCCGTAGGCGGTGCTGAGGGCAGCGGCGGAGTTCAGCACCCCGGCGCCCGGCACGACGGCGTACACGCCGGCCCTGCCCGTCGACTTCGCGTACCCGTACGCCATGTATCCGGCGGTCTGCTCGTGCCGGGGGCAGACGACCCGGATGCGCGAGCCGGTGCGTGCGAGGGCGTCGAACAGCCCGTACGTCTGCACCCCCGGCAGGCCGAAGACGGTGTCGACGCCGTGCAGGAGGAGCGTCTGCACGATCGCATCGCCGCCGCTCATGACGCGAGGCGCGTCCGCGTGTGCCCGGCCGGCGTCGCCGGCTGGGTGCTGGTGTCGGGACGATGCCACGGCGCCGCACATCGTGCCGCATCGGCACGGGCGGCCGCGTGCGGGCGCCCGGCGGCGACGGATGGGCAAGGTTGATGAGGAAGCTCCCGTCAGCGAGGCGCTGCGAGCGAAGCCGTGACGGCCTCCGCGATGCAGAGGGCGGTGTCCCGCCACGCCCTCGAGGCGCCGAACCGCTCGAGCAGCGAGATCCCCGTCACCCCAGCCGGAAGCTGGGCGGCCACCTCACCCGCGACCACGAGCACGTCGAGGCCGCGTGCCGCCGCGCGGCTCGCCACCCCGCCCACCACCTTCCCGGCGAACGACGTCTCGTCGACGCGGCCCTCGCCGGTGACGACGAGGTCGGCGCCGGCGAGGGCCGCGTCGAGCCCGACCGCCTCGGCGACGAGCTCGAAGCCGGGCGCGAGCTCCGCCCCCAGGGCAGCGAGGCCGCCGGCGAGCCCGCCGGCGGCTCCCGCTCCCGCGAGCTGCTCCACGTCCACGCCGAGCTCGACCCGGTAGCGGCGCGCGAGCTCGTGCAGCCGCTCGCTGAGATGCCGCACCTGCTCCGGGCTCGCCCCCTTCTGCGGCCCGTAGACCCGCGCGGCCTCGCTGAAGCGCGTCGTCACGTCGCAGGCGACGCGCACGGCGACGCCCCGCGCCGGGAAGGGCGCGAGCTCGGCGAGCGCCTCGACGGCGCCGAGCCCGCCGTCCGTCGCGGCGGAGCCGCCGACTCCGACCAGGATCTCGCGCGCGCCCGCCTCGATCGCCGCCGCGATCAGCTCGCCGGTGCCGCGCGTCGTCGCCCGCAGCGGGTCGTTCGCCTCCGCCCCGCCGGCGAGCGCGAGGCCCGAGGCGCGCGCCATCTCGACGACGGCCCGCCCGTCCTCGAGCCGCCAGCCCGCCTGCACGGGCGTTCCGAGCGGCCCGGTGACGACCGTGGTGCGATTGGGGCCGCCGAGGGCGTCGAGCGTACCCTCACCACCGTCGGCGAGTGGCAGCTCCCGCGCGGTCCAGCCCGCGGCCTCGGCCCCGGCGGCGATCGCGCGGGCGGCCGCGGGCGCGGCGATCGAGCCGCGGAACTTGTCGGGCGCGGCGACGAGGTGCACTATCAGGCGACGTACGGGATCGTCTGCGGGCCTTCCGGCAGGACGCAGACGCGGGCGCCGTTCCCACGGGCGGCAAGCGCCTCCGCCACCGTCTCGCTCACGTCCGCCGTCTGCTCGAGGTGTGCCTCGCGAAGCTCGGCGTCGGAGAGGAACGACGTGTGCACGACGACGCGCGCCTGCGACTGGATGCGGGCCTGGATCTGCACCTGCCACTGGTCGGGCGCCGTCTCGTCGCGCGCGGCGATCGCGTCCAGGAGCTCCCGGGGCGAGGAGGCCGAAGCGAGCTCCCTCCGGTAGGAGCCGTGGTCGGGGAAGCCGTCACGGCACTCGGCGGCGCAGACGATCAGCCCGCCGGGCTTCACCACCTCGGCGGCCGCGGCCATGCCCTTGACCGACTGGTAGAGGTTCTGGTCGAGCGGGAAGCCGGAGCCGGAGGTGACGACGACGTCGAAGCGTCCCGGCACCGGCCGCATCGCCACCTGGCGCGCGACCGCGCAGGCGGCCCGGTGCTCGGCGAGCAGCTCGCCGCCGAAGGCGCGCACGATCCGCTGGCCGGCGTCGAGGATGACGTCGAGGGCGAAGTCGACGCCGGTGGCGGCGGCGATCGCGCGCACGTCGTCGTGGACCGGGTTGCCCTCGGTCACGCCCCACCGGGCGCAGGGGTGGCCGATGCGGGCGGCGTCGTGCAGCGTCAGCGTCGTCTCGAGGGCGGCGAGCCCCGGCGCGACCATCTTCGGCCCGCCCGAGAAGCCGGCGAAGAAGTGGGGCTCGACGAAGCCGGTGGTGATGCGGACGTCGGCGTCCAGCCAGAGGCGGTCGAGCCATACCGGCACGCCCGCTCCGAGCCGCCCCACCCAGGCGAGCGAGGAACGGTCACGCGCGTCGTGGTTGACGACGCGCACGGCGTCGACGACGTCGTCGCCGAGCATGGCGCGGAGCTCCTCGTCGGTGTTCGGGCGGTGCGTCCCGGTGGCGACGAGGATGGTCACGTCCTCGACGCGGACGATCCCGTCGAGCTCCTCGAGGAGGGCGGGCACGACCACGCGCCGCGGCTGCGGGCGCGTGCCGTCGCAGACGCTGATCGCCACCGTCTGGCCGGGCTCGACGAGCTCGCGGAGCGGCGGCCCTGCCACGGGGCGGCGGAGCGCCTCGCGCACGGCGGCGGCCGGATCGGCTGCGGGTGGGGGATGGGCAGGGCGGACGACGGTGGCGTCGTCCGGCACGTCCACCGGCAGAACGCCGCTCCCGTACGCGAGCTCGACCCTCACGGCGACCACATCATCGCTCAGCGCCACATCGTCGCCGGCCGGTGCCTGGGACGTGGCGTTCCGTGATACCCTACAGGGGTATGAAGGAGCTGGTCTACTCCGTCCCGGGCATGAGCTGCGAGCACTGCACGCGGGCGGTCGCGCGCGAGGTCGGTGCGCTGCCGGGCGTCGACGCGGTCGACGTCGACCTCGAGACGAAGCTGGTCGTCGTCCGCGGCGAGGCCGTGGAGGACGCCGCCATCCGCGCCGCGATCGCCGAGGCGGGCTACGAGGCCGCCTGATGGCGCCGGCGGGCGAGCGCCAGGCCGAGCGCGAGCGCAAGGAGGTCGTGCTCGACCTCGGCGGGATGACGTGCGCGTCGTGTGCCGCCCGCATCGAGCGCAAGCTGAACCGGCTCGAGGGAGTCGAGGCGACCGTCAACTTCGCCACCGAGCAGGCGACGGTGCGCTGCGACCCGTCCGTCTCGCTCGACGCGCTCGTCGGCGCGGTCGAGTCCGCGGGCTACGACGCCCGGCCCGCCCGGCCGGCGCACGAGGCGCGCGGGCACGAGGGCCACCTCCACCACGACGAGCCGGCGATGGTGCTCGCCCGCCGGCTCGGCCTCGCCACCGTGCTGACCGTCCCGGTGGCGCTGCTCGGCATGGTGCCGTCGCTTCGCTTCGCCGGCTGGGAGTGGGCGGCGCTCGCGCTCTCCACCCCGGTCGTCTTCGTCGCCGGCTCCGGCTTCCACCGCGCCGCCTGGCGGAACGCGCGCCACCTGGCCGCGTCGATGGACACGCTCATCTCGATCGGCACGCTGGCGGCCTGGACGTGGTCGGTCGTCGTCCTCGCCGCCTCGCTCGACACGGACACGTACTTCGAGGTGGCCGCCGTGGTCACCACGCTGATCGTGCTCGGGCGCTTCCTGGAGGCCCGCGCCAAGAGCCGCTCGTCGCAGGCCATCCGCGCGCTGCTCGAGCTCGGAGCGAAGGAGGCGCGCGTGCTGCGCGACGGCGAGGAGCGGCTCGTGCCCGCCGACTCGCTCGCCGTCGGCGACCTGTTCGTCGTCCGCCCGGGGGAGAAGGTCGCCACCGACGGTGTCGTCGTCGAGGGGGCGTCCGCGCTCGACCGCTCGCTGCTGACGGGCGAGTCGGTGCCCGTCGAGGTGGGGCCCGGCGAGGAGGTCGTGGGCGCGACGGTGAACACGTACGGACGGCTCGTCGTCCGCGCGACGAAGGTCGGGTCGGACACGGCGCTGCGGCAGATCGCGCGTCTCGTCGAGCGGGCACAGGCGGGGAAGGCGCCCGTGCAGCGCCTCGCCGACCGCGTGTCCGCCGTGTTCGTCCCCGTTGTCCTCGCCGTCGCGCTCGCCACCCTCGCCGGCTGGCTCGCCTTCGGCGGGTCGGCGTCGGAGGCGTTCACGGCGGCGGTCGCCGTGCTCATCATCGCCTGCCCGTGCGCGCTCGGGCTGGCCACGCCGACTGCGCTCCTCGTCGGCACGGGGCGCGGCGCGCAGCTCGGGATCCTGATCCGGGGCCCCGAGATCCTCGAGCAGACGAGACGCGTGGACACGATCGTGCTCGACAAGACGGGAACGGTGACGAGTGGGCGGATGGAGCTCGCCTCGCTCGAGCTCGTGAACGGCGCCTCGCGGCAGGACGTGCTCAGGCTCGCGGGCGCCGTCGAAGCGGCGAGCGAGCATCCGGTCGGCCAGGCGGTGGCGGCTGCCGCGCGCGCCGAGCTGGGGGCGCTGCCGCCGGTCGAGGGCTTCCGCAACCGGCCGGGGGTGGGGGTGGCCGGGGTGGTCGAGGGACGCTCGGTCGAGGTCGGCCGCAGCGACGGTCGCATCGAGGTTGCCTGGGACGGCATCCCACGCGCCCGGCTCGAGGTGCGCGACGCCGTCAAGCCGACGAGCGCCAGCGCGGTCGCCGAGCTGCGCGCGCTCGGCCTCGATCCGGTGCTGCTCACGGGCGACGACCGGGAGACGGCGGAGCGCGTCGCCCGGGAGGTGGGGATCGAGCGCGTGCTCGCCGAGGTCGACCCGGACGGCAAGGCGGCCGAGATCGCGCGCCTGCAGCGGGAGGGGCGGACGGTGGCGATGGTGGGTGACGGCGTCAACGACGCGCCGGCGCTCGCCCAGGCCGATCTGGGGCTGGCGATCGGGACGGGGACCGACGTCGCCATCGAGGCGTCCGACCTGACGCTCGTCTCCGGCGACCTGCGTGCCGCCGCGGATGCCATCCGCCTCGCGCGCAGCACGCTGCGCACGATCAAGGGCAACCTCTTCTGGGCGTTCGTGTACAACGTCGCCGCCATCCCGCTCGCCGTGGCCGGCCTGCTCGACCCGATCGTGGCGGCCGCCGCGATGGCCGCCTCCTCCCTGTTCGTCGTCACGAACAGCCTGCGCCTGCGCCGCTTCCGGACGTCGCGCGAGGAGGGCCGGTGAGCAGCGCCGAGCAGGGCCGCGTCCACGGCTACACGAAGGACAAGGCCGCGCTCGTCAAGCGGCTGCACCGCATCGAGGGGCAGGTGCGCGGGATCGAGCGGATGATCGAGGACGACCGCTACTGCATCGACGTGCTCACGCAGATCGCCGCCGTGACGACGGCGCTCGACAGCCTCGCCTTCCGCATCCTCGACGAGCACGTGAACCACTGCGTGGCAGCGGCGCTCGCGTCCGGGGACGCCGAGCAGGCAGGGGCGAAGAGCCGCGAGCTGCTCGAGGCCGTGCACCGCTTCGCGCGCACGCGCTAGCCGGCTCGGTCGGCGAGCGCGTGCGGGCTTCCCGCGCCGGCGCCGCGTCAGTCTCGATCGATGGTCGCTCCGGACGGCGCCAGCGCGTACCACTGCGCGCCGAACGCCTTGACGCCCTCGCCGTTCGTCTGCCCCGGCCTCGTGTCCTTCAGGAACGTGTACAGAGGGTGACCCTTGTAGGTCACCTGCAGCTTGCCGTCCTTGCGCTTCGTCGTGCCGAGGAGCGAGGCCTTGATGCCCGGCCCGGCGATGGGCTTGCCGGCGGTGAGGAGCGGCGGCCAGAAGACGGCGCACTTGCCGTAGCAGACGCTGGTGCGGCCGTGGTCGGCGCGGAACAGGTACAGGGTATGGCCGCGGCGGTCGGCGACCACCCGCCCGAGCGCCTTGGTCTTCTCGACCTTCAGCTCGGCGGTCGTGGTCGCCGCCGGCGCGAGCGCACTCGCGACGGCGGCGGCGCAGCCGGCGGCGAGCACGGCCTTCACGAGATGCATCACGTACCTCCTGTCGGGACGCGGACACCCCGCTCTACGGCCGTTTCGCGAACGCGGTTTTGCGCTCAGCCGCGGGTCCAGCCGCGCGCGTCGACCGGCCAGACGTCGACCACCTCGCCCGACTCGACGACGAGCATCCGCTCGTGGAGGTTGACGGTCGTGCAGGCGTGATTGGGCACGACGCGCAGGCGGGACCCGAGCGGCAGCTGGATCGGCTCGGGAGAGGTGACGACGGCGTGCTCCTCGTACAGGCGCTCCACGGTCAGCTCCGGATGGCCGGCGACGAGGCCGAACCCGCGTGAGCGGGCGGTCAGTCGTTCCGCGGCCAGCGCCTTCGACCCGCTGTCGAGGATCAGCCGGCGAGGATCGGGTCGTGCCAGCACCGTTGCGAGCACCGACAGCGCACAGCGGTCCGCCGACACGACGCCGAGGGCGACCTGCGTCGCGTCGTAGAACACGTAGTTGCCGGGACGGATCTCGGTGATCGGTCCGGCGTCGGCCAGTGCGTGCGCCGTGGGGGTGGTGCCCGCGCTGCGCACGGCGGTTTCGATGCCGAGCGCCGCCAGCGCCTGCGCCGTGTCGCCGAGCGCGTCTCGCTCGTCCGCGGCGGCGGCTTCCACCCCGGCCTCGTCCGCGGCCGCGTAGGCATGGCCGCCGAAGGTCATGAGGCCGTCGAAGAGGGCGGCGCCGAACGACCTCGTGGCCTCGGCGACCAGGCGAGCCGTGACTGCTCCCGGTGCCGTTCCGCAGCGGTGCACGCCGCAGTCGACCTCCCACAGATACCGGATGCTGGAGCCGGCACGTCTGCACGCCTCGTCCAGCAGCGCCACCGTCTCGAGCCCGTCGACGACGACGCGGAGGCTTGCCCTCGACGCGAGCCGCGGCAGCGCCTCGAGCCGCCACCGGCCGACCGGCGGCTGCGCGAGCAGCAGGGCGTCGAAGCCGACGTCGGCGAAGCGCTCGGCCTCGTGCAGCGTGGAGACGGTCAGCCCGGCCGCGCCGCGGGCTCGCTGCAGCCCGGCGATCCGCAGCGACTTGTGGGTCTTCGCGTGGGGCCACAGCTCGACTCCGAGCGCGTCGGCCCGCGTGGCCATCCCGACGACGTTGTCGCGGAGCACGGCGCCGTCCACGACGAGCGCGGGCGTGATCGCGTTCTCCAGGGTCGGGAGCCTCACCGTCGCTCCGCCTCCGGGACCGGTGAGAGCTCCGCCAGCGCCAGCACCGGCTCGAGGCCGGGAACGCCCTCGGTCGCTCCCGTGGCGGTGGTGGCGAGCGCCCCCGCCGCGTTCGCGAGCAGCGCGGAGCGCTCGAGCGTCCAGCCGCGGAGCTTGCCGTACAGGAGCCCGGCGACGAAGGCGTCGCCCGCGCCGGTGCCGTCGATCGCGACGACGGCGTGTGGAGGGACGTATCCCTCGAAGCCGTTCCCGGAGACGTAGGCGCCGCCTTCCCCGAGCTTGATCGCCACCTCGCGGGCGCCGCGGGCACGGAGCCATGCCGCGGCGCGCTCCGGCCCGCGCTCGCCCGAGATGCCGCCGGCCTCGGCGAGGCTGGCCGCGAGGAGGTCGAGATGGGGCAGGCAGGGGTGGATCCGCTCCCAGCGTCCGCTCGCGTCGAACGCCGTGTCCAGCGAGGTGACGAGCCCGCGCCGCCGCGCCTCCCGCAGCAGGGCAGCCGTCGGCTCGCCGTCGAGCGCCGGCATGAGCAGCGCGCCGGCGACGTGGAGGGCGCGCGCGGCGAACAGCCTGTCCCGGTCGAGGTCGGCCAGCCGCAGGTCGCCGTTCGCCCCCGTGGCGTGCAGGAAGGTGCGCTCCCCCACCGGGTCGACGAGCACGACCGTCGCCGAGGTCGGCGACCGCCCGCGGATCACGGCCGTCGTGTCGAGGCCTCGCTCGCGCATGAGCCGGAGCAGGAAGCGCCCGAAGGCGTCGCGGCCGACCTTGCCGGCGATCGCCACCGTGAGCCCGAAGCGGGCGAGGATCGTGCCGGTGTTGAGCGCGCAGCCACCCCCGTGGAGCGAGACCTCGTCCATCAGCGCCACGGCGCCGCGGGGCAGCCGGCGGACGGGCCGTGCGATGGTGTCGGCGACGACGATGCCGAGGCAGACGACGTCGGGCAACGAGCTCAGCC
>Ga0070741_10010256_pt1 | contig 17774 bp, 12 predicted proteins | sample Coa_R1_4_FD_66440 | JGI IMG/M metagenome (GOLD analysis project Ga0070741, IMG submission 66440) | Surface soil microbial communities from Centralia Pennsylvania, which are recovering from an underground coalmine fire - Coalmine... | ecosystem: Environmental > Terrestrial > Soil > Unclassified ...
GACTTCCGTCGATATGCCAGTACCGGATTACTTTGCGACACTGCGAGACGGTGTCAAAGATCTGCGCGTCGGCCTCTGCGCCGGACATTTCCGAACGGAACCGACACCGTCAGTGACCCAGGCAGTCCGGAACGCGGCGCGGACACTGCAGGAACTTGGCGCGCGGGCGGAAGAAGTCGAACTCACCGGAGCCGAAGACGTCATTGACCGGATGAGTGAGCTGATTCTTACTGACGCCGCGGCGTACCATCAAGGACGACGTGCGGAACGTCCGCAGGATTTCGGTCAGGATGTGATGACTCGTCTCAACCGCGGGGCTGCCGTTACCGGCGTACAGTACGCACTGGCGCGCCGGGCACAGCGCGAGTGGCAAAGGAGGATGGAGCTAGTGTTTGCCCGCTACGATATTCTGCTGGCGCCGACGTGTGGAATTGCCGCGCCGATCATTGAAGAAAGTGAAGGGGTAGAAACGACCCGCCGCCTCACCCGTTTCACTTATCCGTTTAACCTGGCGCGGATTCCGGTGATCAGCATCCCCTGTGGTTTTACTGAAGAACAGATGCCGATTGGCATACAGGTCGCGGCACGTCATTGGAACGAGGCGCTCGTGTTGCGCGTCGCCTGGGCTTATCAACAAGCGACGAACTGGCATCTGCAACGGCCAGGGTTGTAAAGGAGAACTCTATGCATATCGGAATGTACGCGACGACCCACGGCCTCATGTACCGCGACAATACCAACGCGTTTTTGCGTAGTATGTCGCCCAGTGCCCTGCAACCGGTGCGCGTCGCTCAGCTCATTGAGCGGCTCGGATTTCATTCAATGTGGTTTCCCGATCACGTCTGTATGCCCTTGCAATCGGCCAGCGAACACGTGGCGAACACCTCGGGCCAGCGTGCCTATGAGTCCCACCATGTCATGCTCGACGCCGCGGTAACGATGGGTGCCGTGGCCGTGAGTACGAGCCGCCTCAAACTGGGCACGAGTGTATTGATTTCACCCTACCGTCATCCCTTGAGCGACGCGCGCCAGTTCGCCACAGTCGATCACCTGTCTAACGGGCGGTTACTCTTCGGTGTCGGCGCCGGATGGATGCGGGAAGAATTCGTCGCCATCGGCGTCCCCTATGAAGGACGGGGACCGCGTACTGATGAGTGTATCGAGGTCTACAAACGTTCGTGGACACAAGAGGTCGTCAATTTCCAAGGCCGTTTTTACCAGCTCGATAATGTCTCCATGGACCCCAAGCCGGTGCAGCGCCCGCATCCGCCGATCATCTACGGCGGTGTCACCGCCGGTGGGGCTCGCCGGGCGATTCGCTATTGTGACGGGTTTTATCCGATCTTCTTGGACACGTATGCTGACCCTTCCCGCTACGCAGACTTGCAAGACGTCATCCGGCGCGAAGCCGAGAAACTCAAACGTGACGTGTCCCGTTTTTCGATGATCGGTGTCGCTTCGGGCCGACTTACGGCGGCGGACGCGCCTGAAGCTCAAGCGAAACCACGTCGGATCTGTACAGGCACCGCGGAGCAGGTGCTGAGTGACCTCTCGCGTTTCGCGGCCGCCGGGTATTCCCTCGTTATTCTGTTCTTCGACTGTCCCTCAGGACAAATGGCGGAGCTCGAAGAACAAATCCAGCGCTGCGGACAAGAGGTGATTCCGCACGCGGCACGAATCGTGTCCAAAGGAGAGTGGAACACAGAGTTATAGGGAGCGAGGTGGAGCAGGGGAGGAAAAGAGGCAATGCCTATACGACGCAATAGTGTGGACACAAAAAAATTTAACCGGATTGCAATGCTTCCGTTTGAGTTGCGCCTCAAGGATTTCGAGATCGCCATGCAGGACGTGTACGATTTCTTTTTTGACGTTAACACCGGATTATCTGCAAAGGGACTTGAACGGCTCGATGACATGCTGCGACCGGCAATTATGTCCGGGCTGCTCTCGGACATGCTTACCGCAAGTCTTGCCAAGCATCCGCGAGCATTGACAGAGAACAAGTATTTTAACGGGCACCCAGATTTGATTGTCAAAGGTGTCTATCCTGGCAACAGCGCCCAAGTCGGTACAGAAGGTGTAGAAATCAAAACGACTCGGAAGGCCGGAGGCGCGGTCGATACCCACGGTGCTCGCGATCAATGGATGTGCGTCTTTGTCTATGAAGTCGATAGAGAGACAGAGCCGGCACGAGACCGGGCCCCGATGACTTTTACTGAAGTGTATCTTGGGCAAGTATTTGTAACAGATTTCCGGAAGAATCCACGCGGAGAGCTAGGAACACGTACCGCCACTTTACATCGAGACGGAATTGAAAAGCTACGGCAAAATTGGATCTATCGCATTTAGCCGTTTCCTATCTTGAGTCCTGTCAACTTTGGAATAGCGATACACGCCATTGTGAAATACTGTTCATCTTTTTCTACTCCTATACTTTGATAGCCTACGGCTTCGGCGGCTGCGAGCGTTGACCCAGAGCCGGCAAAAGGATCAACAAGAGTCCCATCTCCCAGCGGCAATACTCCGCGCACTAGCTGTCGTAAAAAGGACTGTGGTTTGAGGCTTGGATGAGGAGCCAAAGTTTTTTCATTCTTTCTCGTTGGTGCGGATTGAATAACGTCACCAAAAGGTTTGCTCTGTGAAGGCCTACGAAAGCCGCCGGTTTTCCACTTGCGCAGGTTATCTTGCACACGACCTTCAATCGGCTTCCTAAAAATGAGCCACGGCTCCCACATCGAGCGCGGCATCACACTGACTTCAGAAAACTCATCATGTGCCGCCTTAGGTCGATCTCCTCCTCTCATTGTCATGACCAGCCGTATAATCTCTCCCCGCCGTTCGAGGCCGGCGCGAGTCACGGCCCCGGCAACGACATGGGAGAGAAGGGGATTACTCGCTATCACCACATTGGCCCCTGGTACCAAAACGGGCATGAGTATCCGCGCCCAGACGAAAAAAAACTCATCGAGGGATTTCAGGTCTTCTTGCGTGAGAACAGTGAAACGGGGGAGCGGGACTCTTTTCGCTCCGTCAAAAGCAGGAGGAATACGCCAGACACCACCTTTACCATTACGGAGTTTCGTCTGTTGTTCTGCAGAGTACTCAAAGAGCCCATAGGGGGGGTCGGTCACGACAGCATGAATACTGTTCGGGTCACACCCCTTCAGCCAATCGAAGCAGTCATTATGAAGGAGTACCGCTTTGTTGTACACAAACGGTGCTTTTCGCTGAGAAGGCGGAGTGAGATCAAAATTGAGGGAAGAGGAAAGATTTTCTTTAACAAGGTAATGCGCCCGCTCGGTGCGCTCAAAGATTTCAGGAGTATTTAATCGCAAATACGACCGTACAGACGAAGCGGATGCCGGGCCAATTCTCCGAACGACATCCTCCTGAATCTCTGCTAATGATGCTCCCTGAGGTTTCATTGAAAGGACGTCAAAGATCGCATCCCGCACTTCACCCGGTCGCCGTTTCGTCGTCATACTACGTTCTCCCCCCTACTGGCGGATGGGGGTACTCTAGACGTCAGTGCACAAGTCCTCGCAGTCTGGGCAGGGAAAGCGTACGCTTGATGAATCAATCTACTTCCATCGGCGTTTTGGGGTCGTCAGTCCACTCTGTGAGTGAGCCGTCATAGACGGCAACATTTTCGACGCCGAGCAACGTCAACACGAAGGCGTCGCTACACGCCGCAATACCGCCGCCGCAATAGGTCACGACGTGTTTTCGGTTCAGCGCCCCAACTTCGGTAAACCGTGCACGTAGCTGCTTCGCCGGGAGATAGGCGTGCGTTTCCGGATCGACTAGCGTCATGAACGGAACATTGACACTGGAGGTAATACGGCCAGGACGCTTGTAGCGCGATTGCCCTTTCCCCGCATGTTCGTGTGATGAGAGCGCGTTGATAATGCAGGTTGTCCCGCTGCCTATCGCCGCCAGCACGTCTGGTTTGTGGGCAATCAATTGCGGACGCGGGCGCGCCACAAAATGCCCGAACGGGTGCTTCGTGGGCGTAGTCGATACCGGGAGCTCTTCTTTTCGCCATTTGCGCCAGCCGCCGCTCAGCACTGCTGCGTTATCAAAGCCGAAGGCGCGGAGCATCCACCACACGCGTGCCGCCCAGATATTCATCAGGGAGTCGTACAACACAACGCGTGTGCTATCACTGACACCGTAGCGTGACATCGCCTCCGCAAACCGCTCGGCGGAAGGCATAGTGAACATAAAGCGGCCGCGCGGGTCAGAGAGGTCCTTCGTCAGGTCGGCGAACCCGCTACCGGGAATGTGTCCCTCGTGCCACTTCTGATAGCCACTCTCGACGCGATACCCGCGTGTCTTGTCGGCGTGAAGAAATACGGTGCAGTCAAGGACGCGAAGATGCGGATCGTTCAGGTGTGCGGCTAACCACTTCGTCTCGGTGAGATATTCGGGATGTTTGAAGGACATGACCTTCTCCTCTAGGTTATTGTTTGTCGTACCACTCAATCGCCCCTTTTAAGCCGCGTTCTTCCCGGACTTTCTTAATCTCTTCGTTGCCTGAACCGAAGTGAAAGATGGCGTCGTACTCTGCGCCGGACAACACGGAGGCGCGGAACCCACGGTAGTCCATGGCGCGATTGATGGCGAGCTTTTCCAGTGCCAGTTTTTCGGCGGGAACCTTCATTATTCGCCGCGCATAACTGTATGTTTCCTCTTCGAGCTTGTCTACGGGGAAGGCACGGGTCGCAAAGCCGAAGGCTTCTGCCTCTTTCCCACTGATCTGGCTGCCGGGCAGGAACGCCATGTACTTGGCGCGGTGGGGCCCCACCATCCAATTCCACATCGAGCTGACAAAGCCCGCCCCGGCAGGAATCGAAGGAAATCCTATGCGCGCATCCTCTGCCACAAAAATAATGTCCGAACAGATGCAGAGCTGTGTCGCGCCGGCAAGGCAGTAGCCGTGTACCATCGCGATCACCGGCTTGGGAAGGTCGCGTAAGCGTAGCCACCGTTCGACCATGCGCTGCAGAAGGGCACGGTCATCATCAACCATAAACGGTCGCGTCCGTTGACTACGGCCGCTACTCCCGTCGGCGCCGCTGAGATCATACCCCGTAGAGAACGCCCGACCCGCGCCACGGATGACGACGACTTTAATTTCAGGATCGGTAGCGACCTGCTCAATCGTTTCTGAGAACTCGGCCAGTAACCCTGGGCTCAAAGCATTCAGCTTCTCCGGGCGGTTCAGGGTCAACGTGCCAATACGGTCGTTTTTCTCCAGGAGAATCGTTTCCATGTTGCATTCCCTCCTCAATGTTTCGGTGACATCCATGTTCGTGTCATACCAGGTTGCACGGCAAGACGTAACATGCGAGAAGCATGCAACACGTAGTATATCGCGCGCGACACAATTCCCGGTAAGGAGGTCGCTATGCCGGACGTCGTCGGATTTCGTGCGAAGAGGGGAGTGTCATCCTTCCCTCGACCACACCGTTGCGGAAGTATGATTAGGGAAACCGGTGATTGCGATTAATACTGCGACACTTTGGCACGCGTATTGGGTCAACGGATTGACGGGCAAAGTGTATGGATTTGGGTCGCTTCTTAGTAAGCATTGAGCCGAGGCGTCTCTTCACGTGCCGTGTACTCAGGCGCTTCCTGATGACCTGGGCCATAGTCTTAGGGGTTTCTCACCACACTGAGGCAGAACTGATCCGCCATCGCGAGCAAGATTTTTTTGTCCACATTGTTGACCCACGCACCGAGCAGGTTGAGCTGTTCTGGCAAGACCCCTCCGGACAACGATTCGGATCGTTCCAGCGGTTGCGTGATGCTCTTGCGATACAGAAGCGAGAACTCACCTTCGCCATGAATGCCGGGATCTTTGGGGTCAATTACGCACCTCTAGGACTGCACATCGAGAATGGGCGAACGCTACACGCGCTTAACTTAGGTGGAGGCGGCCGTGGCAATTTTTACCTCAAACCCAACGGCGTGTTCTATATTGCCGATCGGAAGCCGGCGATTGTCGACACAAAAACATATACCACACTAAGAGTGAGACCCACGCTAGCGACGCAATCGGGTCCACTACTCGTTGTGAAAGGCGTTTTACACTCCGCGTTCCGCGAAGCGTCTGTGAACCGCCATTTTCGTAACGGCGTCGGTGTGACGCGCGACGGCAACATCGTCTTTGCCATTTCTCAAGGGCTGGTGACGTTCTACGAGTTTGCGACGCTTTTTCGCGATGTGTTGGGGTGTGACGACGCACTCTATCTCGACGGCGGATTGTCTGCCGTATACGCGCCGGGCCGGGGGCAGAATTTCCTAGGCGGAGATTTTGTTGGGATGCTCGCGGTCACGGCACCAGGAAAAGAATAGTATGGGGTCGTTGATATGCGCGTCGCTGTCAATGAAGTGATAATTGCTGGTCATTACACTTTTCCTTTCACGGAACATCTTGTTGAGTTGGTCCGCCTAACTGCTTGGGTCAGCCCTCCACTCTTGTCCACTTGATACGCTTTGTCTACTTGGCACCGGCGTTCGTTGGCCTTGCTGTCAGAGCATCACACTCTCTGTGCGCCATCGAGTTTACTCAGTTCACGGTCAAATGTGCCGAGTGGTACATGTCCCGCCTTTCGCGCGACTTCCAGCACGAGACAATCTGAGAATCCGAGCTTGGGCCGTTTACGGAAATGTGTAAGCGCGGCCGTTACTACGTCTGGGTCTTGCACTGAGAGGTTCCTGTGATTGAGGAACATGTCCACTGCGGTCGCGACGGCGGATGGCTCGAGTTCATATACCGAAGTCAACACCCACATAGCCTCGGTAAGGACGAGATGTGACACCCACGCGCCTGGAGCGATGAACGCCTCGGCTGCCGCTACTTGCTTCGCATCGTCCCGCGTCGCGAGTCGTATCAATACGTTGGTATCAACGGCGTGCATAGCGCCCTTTCATGTATCGGCGTATCCCCGCCTTCATCTCATCAAGCGTCCGTGGCTTCGGCCGTTCAGGGAATAGCGCTCTATGCACCTCCTCCGAGGTGTAGCGGCCTACACGACGAACGACAATCTGCCCATCGTCTTCGTCCCACTCCAGTACCGATCCTGGACCAACGCCGAGTCTTCGTCGTACCTCAACTGGTACGGATATCTGCCCCTGCGCAGTGAGTTTTGAATGTGCAATTGTCATAATGTTACGTCATTACCACGGTAATGAACAAGAAACAATCTGTACGATGTCCGGTTCGCGCCATTTGGCGGCGACTTCATACATGTACGATTGGCAGGTCGTAGCTTTCCTTCTCTACTTGTTTGAACATTACTGTAGAAACGAATACGGGTTGTGGCATAATGCGCACCGGTAGGGACTGTATCACCTCGGGGATTGCCAATGGCCGACGACTTCATAGGCAAACTTATTGACCGCAAATACCGCCTGCTCTCCGAACTCGGACGCGGAGCGATGGGCGTGGTCTACCGTGCCGAACAGCTTGACGCCGAAGGTCGTGCACGGCGCATTGTCGCGGTAAAGACCCTCAAGCCGGAATTTTCCAAGGATCCGGATTTTGCCCGTCGCTTTTTACGTGAAGTGGGCGTCTCGATGCAACTGCGCAGTCCCCATGCACTCACGGTGCATGACTCGGGCAGGGATGAAAGCGGGCAACTCTATTACGTCATGGAGTTCAAAGAGTTTCTGCAGGACCATAGCCCGCTTCCCGTCGAGCACGCCGTGGTGATCGTCAGCCAGATTTGTGAAGCCTTAGCCGAAGCGCATAGCTTGCCGGAGCCAGTGATTCATCGTGATATCAAGCCGGCCAACATTTTTATTGAGCAGCGTCGGGGGCGAGAAGTGGTGAAGATTGGTGACTTCGGCATCGCGAAAATTCTCGGTGACCACGCAACTCACCTTACGCAAGACGGTGTACGATCGCCGGGCACACCCCGCTACATGGCTCCGGAACTATGGTTGGGACAAACGATTGATGGCCGTACTGACCTCTATGCGCTAGGGGTGCTGTTCTATGAAATGTTGGCTGGAAAGCCGCCATTTCCTGGGCCAGGATCAGTATTGATGAGCCAACATTTACAGTTGCCGTCGCCTCCGTTGCCCGAAGCGATTCCTGTCGGCATTCGGAAAGAGGTGCAGCGGTTATTAGCGAAAAAACGAGAAGATCGACCGGCAGATGCGTGGAGTGTACGGGGTGCGCTAGAAGCAGGGCTGAAGAACGATGAAGAGCAACCTACGATTCTGCTCCCACGCGAAGAAGCTCCTGCAGTGAAGGTGGATGCGGGAGAGAACGAGGTAACCGAGCGACAAGCTAGGCAAAAGCAAGAAACACTAGACGGCATGCCCGGCCCGTCCGGGTCGAGGAACATTCAAGACCAACCCAACGTGAATGAACGCAACGTCCGGCTTCCGCGCCGTTCCTTCCCGTGGCGGATTGCACTATCGCTGTTAGCAATTGTCGGTGTAGGTGGACTCATTTTTTCTCTCCTGCCTCAACATGAGGAAAAACCGCAGGCAAAGAAGGAGGAGCCGAAAGCTGTAGCGATACAACCAAAGGAGGAGCCAAGAGCTGAGACAGTGCAACCTGCCGTTCCCCAGACAACGCCGGTACCTCCAAAGGAGGAGCCGAAAGCTGTGGCGGTACCACCTACTGTTCCCCAGCCGATGCAGGCGCCTCAGGTGACAGGGAGTCAGGAAGGACAGCCGAGCGTGGGCGGCGACATGGTGCTCGTACCCGCCGGTGAATTTTTCATGGGCTGTAATGAAAAAGTGGACAAAAAGTGTCAGGATGACGAGAAGCCTGGCCGCAAGGTGTTCCTCGATGCTTTCAAGGTCGACAAGACCGAGGTGACGGTAGCTAAGTATGGCCAATGTGTGAAAGCCGGAAAATGCTCTGTCCCCAGTATGGGAACAGCATGTAATTGGCAGCAGGCAGGAAAAGAAAATCATCCGATTAACTGTATAGAATGGAATCAGGCTGTCGCATTTTGTCAGTGGGATGGAAACAAACGGTTGCCGACCGAGGCGGAATGGGAGAAGGCAGCGCGCGGGACAGACGGACGTGTGTATCCGTGGGGAAATACCTGGAATGCAAAGAAGGCCAACGTAGATGGAAAAGAGGATGGATTCGAGTACACAGCGCCAGTAGGGTCATTTCCGGCCGATGTGTCTTTGTATGGTGCTCTCGATATAGCAGGGAACGTGAGTGAATGGACACGAGATTGGTATGATGAGAAGTACTACCAGAAGGGACAGACAAAGAATCCACAAGGACCGGAGAAGGGTTACTCCAAAGTCCTGCGTGGCGGTGCGTGGTACGATCCTCCGCAGATCGCCCGCGCGTCCTCCCGCGGCGGGCACGAGCCGGGCAAACGCGACGAGGGCATCGGCATGCGGTGTGCCCAGTAGCTTTTTCTATTCCTGGATTCTGGGTTCTGGAATTCTGGTTTCTGTAGGTCCAGGGCGAAGCCCTGGTCGAAAATTTTTAGGTGGATGTGGATGATTGTTGTTCTTCTCTTTCCCATAGCTGACGCTATGGGCTATATGATGTCGCCCCTGGTAGGGCTCAAAGCGGCTGGGTGCCGTAAGCCTCGGAGAGGCGAGAGAATGTAGCCCACGGTGTGAACCGTGGGTGGGTAGACGATTATTCCATTCCCCCATGGCTGACGCCGTGGGCTATCGTAGGTCGCTCCTGATGGAGCTTAATTCAAGGAAAGAGATCTTCGGACTTCTGGATTCCCGCTTCCGCGGGAATGACGTCGCGTCTCTTCTCTCAGGAAAAACCTACTCCTCGCAAAGGTCACGACCCATCCTACGTGTTTTATTACCGCAACTGCCTTTGCAAATCGGCAACGTGCCGCCCAAACTGTTCGCGATTAAAGTTCTCACGGTCTTTCACGTCGTCGTAGAGTCGGTCAATCGCTTGTGAGACCGACGTCTGAACAATGGCCGGATTATTGCGCGCCATGGCGTTGACCAATGCGTTAATCGCCATAATCGCTTGCTCAACTGAGTGAACTTCAGATTCGATAAGATACGGGACATCTCCAGCGATGCGATCAATGATACGCTTGGCGGCGGCGTTATCAAAATTCGCTTTCTCAATACTTGGGATCACTCGGCCGATGCTATTGGCGAGATCTGACGCCGTCGCCGCGACCGTAGTCGGTGGCGTATTGAGTTCTGCAATCTCTCCGGCTAAGCGATCAACTTGTGAATCGATCCGCGCTTTCTCGCTCGGAGCGAACGTAGCGACGAGGTGCTTTAACACTGCATAGCGAGCCGGGTTCCACGGCGGGCCACCGATCTTGTAACGGTACCCGCGCTCTTGCCGCCACTCCGAATCTTTCAGTGAGTGATGACAGGCGTAGCAATTCATGTCGGCAAACTCAGGCCAATGATTCGAGCGGGCACGCCGTGCCATCTGCAGCATCCCTTCGCGGAACGTCGCGGCCTGGCCGACCGCCCAGGCTTTCGCGCCGGTAGGCTCGATATCGCCACTTTGTTTGCTCTTCGTGGTGTTCGGCGTCCAGTGCGGCGGCATCACCGCCGTATAGTTGTCGAGTTCAAAAATCATGTCCGGGTGACCGGCGGCAATCAGATCGTGATTGACGGTCTTTTCGGCGTTACCGAGATGACAGGCGAGGCAGTTCTTCGCACGATTATCTAAGCCGCGTAGATCTCGCATGCCCGCTTGTACGGATTTTTCGTGAGTCCAGCCATCGGCAGTATGCTGAGCGAGCCAACCTCCGGCCGCTCCGTGACAGGCTTCGCAGGAGATCCCTTCGGCAAAGTCAATTGGATTTGCCTGCGCACTCTTGGGAACATTCATCGTGTGGCAATCAAGACAAATTTTGCTTTCTTGTGCTTTGCTCTTGATTTTTAGGTTACGGACGATCCGTGCAGATTTATCAGTGAGCAGGACGTTGTACGCTTGGGTGTGACGATCTTGCTTGAGCCAAATGAAGTATTCGTTCTGCTTGACCTTGTAGAGGTCGCGCGGCTCGACACTGCCGTGGCACGTCCCTGAAGCGCAGGCTGCAGCACCGACATATTGCCCAGCTTTTAACGTTGGTGTTTCCAATGCTGCCGCCGGAGGATTACCCGAAGTAGATGGGGCCGGAGGCGGTTGTTCAGCCTCCTGGGCGTTGAGCGACGACACGCTGCTCATTGAGAGGACCACAGAGGCGGCAAGTACCGCACTGATGAAACGGGCCACTCGGTTTTCTCGAAACATAACTCTCAACCCTCGCGTTTGATCGTTGCCTTTTCCTCGGAAGCTTTTTTGTCGGCGTCTTCTTTGGTCTCAATCCGTTCAATCCGCAGTGCCGGACCCGGAGGCGTATCGCTCACCTGATAGACCTGGCCGTCACGGAGGTACATCTTCTGCATTTCGTGGAGATTGAACGGCCGTGCGCCAATACGGCTAAAGACACTCACCTGATTCCCACTCTCATCAACCGCTCGGTCCCGATCCAACCCCTTGGCAATAAAAAGAGCCGGACCCTCTGTGTGACGAGTCGCAATCAGTCGCGGGGCCGGACGTGGACTAAAGCCTAAATATCCAGGCACGGTTTCTGGTGAAGTAAGTTGCAATACCCGTAACCCGTTGTGACCGTCAGCGACGTAGGCGAACAAGCTGGCGTTGGTCGACCCTACCTTAATGTCGTGTGCGTCGTTAATTTTTCCCCCGGCGTTATAGACCTGGTCGATCACCGGCCTATCAGGGCGTTCGACATCTACAATGACGATGCCTTGTGATCCTGCGGCGACATACGCGTAGGTGCGCGCAACGTAGACCGTATGGGCGCCTTGGATCGCCACTTGTCCGACGACTCTGGGTGCCGCCGGATTGGTAACGTCGAGGACCTTGAGTCCTTCTGCGTCAATGACAAACGCGTAGCGAAACTGCACGGTGATCGAGCGCGGCTTCGACAGGGGCACCTCAGCGATGATGCGCGGCTTGAGCGGCTCATTGATGTCCACGACCACCAGGCCTCGATCACAACCCATGTACACTGAGGTTCCGGCGACGGTGAGTGTTTCCGCCCCTTTGAGGGCATCACCAGGATTGAAGGTCAGCGCTCGCTCGAAGAAGTTGTTGGCTGGATTGCGGTCGGCCAAGGTGTCGACATTGACAAGAATCAAGCCTTCTTCACGATCACTAACATAGGCGTAGTGATACAGTGGATGCCACGGCTGCTCTTCGTTATCCGGATCATGCTTGCGGTACGGCGCGATCGGCATGTTGGTTGGCAAGGCGACGGCCGTTGCGTACTTGGTGCGCACATAGGTGCGCTGACCGAGTGGCGAGACTGGCGCTGTCACAATCCGCTCAGAAGTGTCCTTGTTGTCGACGCTGGCGATGTCGAAAGCTTCCATGCCTTTCGTACCAAGGGCGGCATAGAGATATTCACCACGTTTTTCGACTTGCAGGACCTGACTCCGTCCATGATGGTGACGAGCCTCGGTCAGTTCAAGCGCATGATCTTGATGGGCTTTGTAGTTTGCCGGATACGCGAGTTTGTGGAGATAACTACCGATCACCGCTTGGGGCTCCTCCCATTCCGTAACTCCGACGGCCTCAAACCCCCCTTCGCCTTCAGCGACCCAGGCGAACCGACCCACGAAGTTGACGAAGTTCGTTCCTAGCGTCAGTAACTGCGCCATCCAAGCATTGTTGTCGTTGTTCTTGGAAACATGACAATCTGTGCAGGTTTTAGTTTCGGTCGTGCGTACAGTGTGGGGGAAATGGGTGTTAAATGCCTGACTGCTGTACCCTGGTGTCGAGATTGGCGGCTGTTGAATGTAAAAGCGCTGCCGATTGAGGTTGACCGAACTCAGGACCAACGCACTGGAAGAACGGATCGGCGCAATACGATGGTTTTTATCGGTCCCGTGCACGCCGATCATATAGATGTCTTCGCGCACAACTTGTGGGTTGTAAGAACTGTACTGCCGGGTGTCACCGCCTTCATAGTGCAGGCGCTCGGATTTCACATTGGCTTCCTGCGGCAAGTGACAGCCAAAACAAGAAGTGATCCACGAGCTGTGACAGGCAAAACACGTCATCTTTTCGTCCGAGTGGGCGAGGCTGGTTTCTTCAACGTCGCCGCGGCCCCACGTCTCGTTGTCACGCTGAATGGTCTTGGCAAGGCGTGCCTTCTCATTGTAGTGGGGGTTCCCAGGCGTGATGCTGTCCAAGACCTGCCGGACTTCCCATTCCATGCCTTTGTTGACCATTGAGCGTTGAACGAGTGTCTGCGCCTTGGTGACCGGGTCTGTCCGCCAAGCAAAACGTTGCTGACCGAAAGGAGTAGTCCCTACTGACAAGTCAGTTCCTCCGGCCGGGGCCGCCGGTCCGGAGGTGCGCAGAGTCGCGCGGGCTTTCACCGTGCCGTGGCAATCTTCGCAGCCGATCTCAACCGCGTCTGCGTACTCACCCCAGATTTTGCCACCGCCGCCGTGCGCGTCCACAGTAAAATGACAATCGACGCAATGCATGCCTTTCTCGAGATGAATATCCATGAGATGCACTGATTTCTTCATCCACTGCGGATCATCGAACGGAACGATCTTGCCGTCTTTGTCGAGCAGATTACCTTTGCGGTCGCGTTTGTAGGCCGCTTTGAAGACCCAGCCGTGACCGTGGTAGTCAGCAAACTGCGTGTGCTTGAGCTGGGGATTGAAATCGCTGACCTTGGCGAGAAAATCTCTATTGGTCCACAGCCCGCGCTCTGCCGCCGCTTCGGGGTTATGGTCGAGGCTGATCCGTTTTTCCGCCTCCGTAGGATCTTTCTGTTCCTTCGGCCAGAGAAACTCACCGTCAGATTCGTAATCCCACATGTTGAAGCCGTAATAGGTGTTAATGAACTGGTTCGGTTGGTGCATGTGGCAGACCATGCACTGGCTCGACGGAATCGCCCGCGTCAGGCGGTGACGGATGGGATGGCCCGATTCGTCTTTGGGAATGGTCGGATCTGCGGTGAAGCTTTTGCCGAGATGGCCAAACTGTGAATATGGTCCGGAACGTACGGGATCGCGGTCGTTGGCATAGACGACATGACAGCCTGTGCAGCCACTGGAGCGATAATCACCCGGATGGTCATTGGTCCCCATGAGGGACAAATGCGGGTCATTCAGACGTGTCTTATGAAGATTGAGGACGGGAATACTGACGCGCAGGCCGGTTCCCGGCCCGCGATTACTCAAGCGAATATCCGGTTTGCCGGAGTCGTCGCCTAAGTTCGGATTGCCGATCTCGGGAAACGCCGACGGTTGCAAGAGTCCGCCGTCTTCAAAACCGCGGAAGTTGTCCGCCGGTTGTAACGTCTCCCAGCGGGGGAGGGGGAGCAGAGAGGAACGTTGTGCTTTTGCTTTCTTTTCGAAATCGTTCAGGATTGGGTTATACGTTCCCGCTTGTCGTTCTTCCTCTGTGGGGAGATTGTTGGGTTTGATTGAAGCCGCTTCCCCGTCCCGCGTATGCGCCTCGCCGACGATTGCTCGCTTGGTGGAAAGAATGCCGTTCGCATATCCGGCCGCCGCCCAGAATATCGAAGCCGTGGTCATCGGGCTCTTCTTCGTCGCGTTGACTTGGGCTTGGTGGCACGAGCCACAGGTTTCGTCGGCAATGCGCAAATCGCCGGGATTAATAAAGCGAACAAACTCCGGTGATTCTTTGAGAAGACGCGTATACGTCCGTTCCGGGTTGGCCGACGAAGGTTTTCCGTCTTTCTGCCAGAACTCGGGGTGGCGGGGTTGGACGTGCGCCTGCTCCTTCACCTGGTCATAAGCGGCGGCGTTTTGGGAACCTCCCGTCACGATTCCTGCTTGGCTGTTGCCGCCGTGACAATCTGTACACCCGAGTCGCACTGCCGGTGAAGCGTGCATCGGTTCGATGCCTTGGTGACAACTGACACACCCGGCACTCTTCTGATCGGCTTCGGCTTGCGATTGCAACATCAATTCCGACTGCGGGAGTTTCTTGGGAGAAGAACCTGCACTAGTTGTTTGCTCACCCGAAGACGGAGTCCACATGATGAGAGTGGCAAGTGAAATGAGGATTGCGGCAAGAGCTAAACCTCCTCCTGAGCGGACGAACCAGGATTGTGATGGCGATAGCATCCCCAATCTCCCCCTAGAATGTCAAAATGACGTTGCTGAAACTATGGAACTGCGTCGAGCCCTGGCCGTAGATGTCACGGAACCCACCGCCGGGGAAAAACACCGCCGTTCCGACCAGAATAATGACGTTGTTATTGAGATACGGCCGGTACCGAAGCCCCGCGCTCAGATCCCAACCGATCTCATCACCGACCCGCTTCTGGAACAGGAGAAACTTGATCGGCTTCGTCGTGTCGAAAACCATATAGTTCACATTAAAGATGCCTTTTACTTTCGGCGTGAACTCGGCATCGAGACCGACATTGAACAGGTGAATGCCGGGATTGACGAAGTTGGGTTGCCCCTCATCCTTGCTACTACGGAGATCAGGCAACAGGCTGCCACGATTAACGAGATTCACGCCGGTCCCGGTCAGTTTGATGCCGAGACGATTCCAGTAACTAAAGCCGCCTCCGGCGAAGGCCGGATTATCGAAAATTGCGTCAAAGCCACCGCCTTTCTTATCAAGGGGGTCGCCATCGCCCGAGGCATGGAAATAGGAAATCTTCGGACGGAGCCAATCACGATCAATCGAAAGTTCGAGGGCGCCCATGTAGGCGCCAATGTTGAGACTGCGGCCAGCAATCGGATTACGTGTGTCATGCCCAAAGACGTAGTAGAACGCCGAGTCGACATTGATGCGTTCGAAATGGCCGAAACTGGTCCAGCCTAAGTACGTCGCGTTGAGGGCGTGTTGACGAAACGATCCCACGGGATCCGGACGGGCTAAGAAGTCGTTTTGATCGAAGTGAAAGGTCTTTCCTTCCCACAAGTGGTGGATACTAAATTGGGTCGTGTAGCCTTTGACGAGAAAATCTTGGCGATAGTAGTTGGCGACCAACAGTTTTTGGTCGCGTAAGCGATAGCGATTCAAGCCGCTGTTGGTGTCTTTCTCCAAGCGGTCAAAGTACGTCAGATTGTATTGGTCGCGATTGGAATTATAGTTTCCGAATATGCGCGCTCCGAGGGTGGTATCGGAAAAGACGAACCCTTTGAAATCGCTGTTGAACGGCTGAATACCGGCGCGAATCGAAACGAAATCGTAGTTGGGACTGAGGTCGGCCAATTTGGCTTCAACAAAAGCTTCTTGTAAGGCTGGGGTACCGTCGGTGCGGTTTGTGCCTCTCCGTACGTCGGGGAAGAGCACTCCTCGTTCTTCGACTAACGCGTAGTTAATGTTGCCAATGAACGTCATTTTCGCCCGCCAGTCAAAGGGCTTAAAGGCGGTGTCGCCTTTAAAGAGATCAGCAGACAGTATGAAATTTTGGTTGAGCAAGAATTGCGTGTCATTCCCTAAGAACTGGGCGCTTCCCGGACGTTCACTACTCGGACCGCTCGGCACCGGCGTCTTGCGGACTTCGGTCAGCGTGTCCCAAGTCCCGGTAAGGCTCAGAAAAACGTCTTGTCCCCAGACCGGATAGTCGCCTTTGAGGACGTTCTGGTTATAGGGGTCCCACAGGCTACCTTTGACGTTTACTTCGTAGGGAGGCGGAGTGATACGCCAGCGGTCAGTGGTGGCCTGAAAATCGGCTTCCGCCGACTCGTCAAGCGGGACGGGGTTAAACTCATCCGGGGGAGAAAGAAGGGGGCGACGGACGGCACGACCCGGGCCACTGATTGTGACAGTTTGCGTAGCACTTGTGGCCGCACCCCTCATATCCGTAACTGTCACGGTCAGTTTGTAATTCCCCGCCGGTAACGGTTCAGGCCAATCAATAATCCAGGTCCCTCCCGCGAGCACGACCGTGGAAGCGGTCGTTTTACCAATCACTGCGACAACGTGTGACCCCGGGGGAGCGGTCGAGGTCCCATGAATACGGGGAGAAACGTCGGACGTATAGATCGGTAAGCCGCGGTTGATCGCGAGTGTTGGTGTTCCGGCTTCTGCGCCCCAACTCTGGTGGGTTGCAGTAACGGTGAGAAGCGAGAGCACGGCCACCCACGCCAGTTTTCGCTTCGCGTTCCTGAGTTTGCTTGCACGCATACGACCCCCCTCATTTCCCCACAACTTGATGGCCTGAGATTACTTCGTGGCGTTTCTCGGAAACTTGAGATAAGCGAGGCGGGCACCACGAACAAAAAACTGATCCGCTCTGATCCTATCCGGTGGTTCGAAACCGACTGCTCCACCGGCTGTGACAAAGTCATCTTGTTCGACTCCGTCACCACTAATCCCTAAGCCACCGACGATTTCCCCGTTTCTAAACAATGCCAGGCTGCCCGGAAAGAAGACGATACCACTCTGGTTCGGATTCACCGCCTGCGTACCTTGCGTACAAGGTGTGATGCTATCAGGGATGTATAAGGTGCGGAAAAATGGCCCTTCACCTCCGGTGTCGATCCCGGGCGGATACAGCGGCTGGCTGCCAAAACTGAGAGTGCGGTTACTGATCGAGGTGCCCGGAGGGACTTCGGGGAGATCCTTCCGCACAGTCGCATCCTGGCCGCTAAAGTAAACGACGTTTCGCGACTTTGCCGTGGCAACGTCAATGCTAAAGATTGTGGCATCAGGCATGCGGTACACCGCAAGCAGACTCCCGTCCACGTCAGCAACGGAGACCATCATCTTGGTCTTTTGACCGCGCGGGAAGCGAATCGCCGCGCGAGTCTCGTTCGCGGTG
>Ga0070741_10010257_pt1 | contig 17769 bp, 15 predicted proteins | sample Coa_R1_4_FD_66440 | JGI IMG/M metagenome (GOLD analysis project Ga0070741, IMG submission 66440) | Surface soil microbial communities from Centralia Pennsylvania, which are recovering from an underground coalmine fire - Coalmine... | ecosystem: Environmental > Terrestrial > Soil > Unclassified ...
GAATCCGGCCAGGCCGCAGGGGGTGAGGACGAACCAGTGCGGAACGATCCCTCCCGTCCAGCCGCCCTGGGCCGCGACGATGCCGGTCGCCGCGAGGGTGCCGGAGAGCATCACCACCGGAACAACCGAGAGGAGCAAGGGCAGCTCGTAGCTGATGAGCTGGGCGAGGGCGCGCATCGCCGCCAGGAGGGAGTATTTGTTGTGGCTGGACCAACCGGCCATGAAAACCGCCAGCTCAGTGCCGGCGCCGGCGGCGAAAAAGAACAGCACGGCGGAGTCGAGATCGACGGCGACGAGATGCCGCCCGTAGGGAATGATGGCGAAGGCGAGCAGGGCAAAGGCCACCAGCACCACCGGCGCGAGAAAATGCAGCAGGCGGTCCGCGACCAGCGGCACGATGTCCTCCTTCGTCAGCATCTTGATTCCGTCGGCGATGGGCTGGAGCAGACCAGCGGGACCCGTGCGGTTGGGGCCGGGCCGGTTCTGCACCCGCCCGAGGACTTTTCGCTCGAGCAGGGTGAGAAAGGCGAAGAGCAGGCCAAACACCGCGAGGATCGCCACAATGCCCAGCAGGCTGCCGGCCAGCCAGCGCAGCGGCGCCGGAAACAATCCGGCAAACCCGTCGCGCAGCATGAGCGGGAGGCGTTCGAGCAAGGAGTCGGCAGCTGGAGAAATCGTGTTCACGTCGAGGGCGGCTGGGGAGGAGGCGGGTTTTCTCCGCCGGACGCGGGGGCGGCCCGCGGCGCCGAAGTGGCGGAGGCCGCGGCTTTGGCCGCGGCGGCGGTCATGGCTTTTTCTTCCGCCGCCTTGCGCTCGGCCGCGAGACGGGCATCAACCTCCGCCGCCTCGGCCGGGTGAATGTGATGAAAATAGCTGTTGGGCTTGGCCAGTTCCTGCCGGTCGAGGAGCAACGGCCGGAACCGGTCGGCAGTGGCGATCTCAAAAACCTGATCCATCTTGATCGCGTCGAACGGACAGACCTCGACGCAAATCTGGCAGCTCATGCAAACCGAGATGTCGATATCGAAGATGGCGGGATAGAGCTGCATCTTGCCGGCGGCGTCGGGCTTCTTGTCCTTGCTTTTCTCAATGTAGATGCACTGCGGCGGACACTCTTTCTCGCAAATCTGGCAGGCGACGCAGCGCAGCGTGCCCATCGGGTCGTCCGCATTTTCCGAAACCAGAAAAGGAAAATTCCGGTAATTTTCCGGCAGTTTGGTCTTCACCTCCGGATACTCCGTCGTGACAAACCGCGCCGGATCGTGAAAGCTCCCCGCGAAATTTTTCACGGTGACGGCGAGGCCTTTGATTAATCCGGAGCCAAGCATGGTCAAAACGCGAACGGCGGACGATGGAGGAGGGGATGAGCAGGCCACGGGCGGCGCGGGGATTTTTTTCCGCGCACCGCGATCCGAAGCCTGTCGTTGAAAGCGTTCATCGATCCACCTCTCCGAGCACGATATCGATGCTCCCCAGGATGATGACGGCGTCGGCCACGGTGTGCCCGAGGCAGAGATCCTCGAGAATGGTGAGGTTGACGAACGATGGCGCACGCACGCGGTAGCGGTAGGGATTGGGTCCGCCGTCACTGATGAGATAAAATCCAATTTCGCCCTTCGGGCCCTCGATTCGGCCATAGGCTTCGCCGGGCTTGGGCCGGAAGCCGCGCAGCTTCGCCTTCGGGTCCATGACCGGCCCGGCGGGGATCTCGCGCAACGCTTTCTGCAGAATCTGGATCGATTCGCGCATCTCCAGGACCCGGATCATGTAACGGTCGTAGGTGTCGCCGTGATCGCCCAGCGGCACGCGAAAATCGAAGCGCGGATAAATCCCATAGGCGTCCACCTTGCGCAGATCATAGGCGACGCCGGCGGCGCGGAGCATCGGTCCGGTGATGCCGGCGCTGACCGCCAGATCGGCGCTGAGGCGGCCGACGCCCTGGGTGCGGGCCATGAGGATTTCGTTGCCGGTGAGCAGCGCCTCGTACTCGTCAAGGAAGGCGTTGTAACCGTCGACGAGGCGGCCGGCGGCCTCCAGCCAGACCGGCGGCGGATCGACCCGGCAGCCGCCGAAACGCTGATAATTGCACATCATCCGCGAGCCGCTGAGCGACTCGAAAAGATCGAGGATTTTTTCCCGTTCGCGAAAAGCGTACATCAGCGGCGTGCCGCTGGCGCCGCAATCCTGGAGGAGAAAGCCGGCAAGGCAGGTGTGGTTGAGCAGCCGGGTGAGCTCGGCAAGAATGACCCGGAGGTATTCCGCGCGCTCGGGTACGGCCTGGCCGGCGAGCTTCTCGACGGCGAGGGCATACGCCCAGTTGTTGGTCATCGAGCAGAGATAATCGAGCCGGTCGGTGTACGGCATCGAGCCGAGATAGGTGGTGCCCTCGCCGAGTTTTTCGTGGTTGCGGTGGAGATAGCCGAAAACCGGCTTCAACCTGACCACCGTTTCGCCGTCAAGCGTGACCATCATGCGAAAAACGCCATGGGTCGACGGATGGTGCGGGCCCATCGAAACCTCGAGCAAGTCGCCGTGAAATTCGTCGTGAACCGGACGCACGCGCGTGCCCGGGGTCGGAAAAAGCGAATCGGCGGGGGCCGGGATCATGGTTTGGCCGCCTCCGCCGCTCCCCCCGGCGCCGCCGGTTCCGGGGGATAATGTTTTTTCGCCTTGGCCAACACCTTGTCGTGCGGGGTCGGCTCCCACTCGTAATCGTCCGGTTCGGTGTAATCCTTGCGCATGGGATGACCCTTGAATTCATCCCACATCAGGATGCGCCGCAGGTCCGGATGGCCCTCGAAGACGACGCCGAAGAGATCGTAGATTTCCCGCTCCTGGAATTCGCAGGAACGCCATACCGGGGTGAGCGAGGGCAGCGTCACCCGGTCGGTGCGGTTGGCGGTCCGCAGCCGGACGATCACCGGCCCGCAGCGCAGGGCCATGGAATAAAGATGGTAGACGACCTCGAGACAGCCCGGCTGGATGCGCTTGGTTTTTTGCTCAATGGTCCTGGCCGGTCCGCCCGCGGGATCAGGCACGGTCGCGCTCGTCGTCTCGACGACCTCCCGGTCCGGCCAGTCCACGCCGGTGACGTTGGAGCAATAATCCAGTTTCAGCTCCGGGTCGTCGCGCAGCCAGAGGGCGATCTCCCGGGCGCGGGCCGGCTCCAGGGCGAGAGAGTGCTGCGCGGCTGGCGCCGGATTTGGCACCACCGCAATTGCCGCGCCGGGAAAACGGGCGCGCAGGCGATCGTAAATCTGTTCGGCGGTTTCCATGCGCGATCAGCCTTTTTGCGGGCGGGTGACGGCCGGCGGCTGCCAGAGGCCGGGATTTTTTGGCGGTTCCAGATCTTCGCCGCCGAATTCGGGCACGGGATATTCGCAGGGCCGGCCGGCCTGCAAATGGGCGGGCGCGTCCGGACCGGTGAGCTTCTGTCCGCGGATTTTTTCCTGCAGCTGCATCAGGCCGTGGAGGAGCGCCTCCGGCCGCGGCGGACAGCCGGGAATATAGACATCGACGGGAATATAGCGGTCGATGCCCTTGAGCACATTGTATCCCTGCTTGAAGGGGCCGCCCGAAATCGCGCACGCTCCCATGGCGATGCAGTATTTCGGTTCCGGCATTTGATTCCAGAGCCGGACCACCTGGGGCGCCATTTTTTTGGTGACCGTGCCGGAGACAATGATCAGGTCGGCCTGGCGGGGCGAAGGGCGGAAGACCTCCGAGCCGAAGCGGGCGATGTCGAAACGCGCCATGGAGGCGGCGATCATTTCGATCGCGCAGCACGCGAGGCCGAACTGCAACGGCCAGATGGAATTGCTCCGGCCCCAGTTGTAGAGGTCCTCCAGCTTGGTCAGGAGGATGCCCTGCCGGCGCAGTTCGTCCCGTTGCTCCTGGGTGATTTCCATCGGCTCAACTCCACTCCAGGTAGCCGCGCTGCCAGGCCCAAACCAGGCCCTCCAACAGCAGCAGGATGAAAATCAGCATGACGAACAGGGCGGCGGCGGGCAGGCCGGTGAAGGCCGCGGCAAAAGGCAGCAAGAACAGGACCTCAACGTCGAAAATAAGGAAAAGAATGGCGTAGAGGTAGTAGTGGGCCTTGAACTGGATCCAGGAATCGCCGGTCGGGGCGATGCCGCATTCATAAGTGGCATTCTTCACTGCGTTGGGCTTGGCCGGCTGAAAAAAGTGGAACCACAGCCGCGCCACCGCCAGCATCACCAGCGGAAAAGCCACCGCGACGGTGAGGAACAGCGCCAGAAAGGCGTAGGGATGAGGGGTCATGTGGCGGGAAGGAAGCAGTATAAAAGACCGCAGGCCCGACTCAATCGCGGGTCGCGCCTGTTTCTTGGCAGATATTGCGCATTAATTGTGCGGAAGGCGTTGGCGCGGTCGGCGCCCATCGGGAATGGCAGAAGGATGCAAAGAAGATGAAAATAAAAAAGAAAAACCGGCCGTCCCCGCCGGACCGGGAGCCGTCCTAAAAATGCCGGTGACCGGCCGATTTGCACGCAAAATGCGGGTTGACAACCGGTCTTCGGCCGGCACTTTCACACCTTCCGTTCCGCATGAGCACCACTGAACAAAAACCGCGCAGCCTCACCCCCGAGGAATTTCCTTTTACCGCACCGCAGATGATGAGCCGCTACGTCACCGACACCGGCAAGATCCTGCCGCGCAAGTACACCCATCTCTCGGCCAAGCAGCAGCGCACCGTCACCCGCACGCTGAAGAAAGCGCGCAATCTCCTGCTCGCGCCATAACCAGCCGCGCCGCCAGGACCTTTTTCGCAGGCCGGGGTTTTACTCCGGCCTTTTTTGCGCCATGACCGCCCGCCGCACCGCCGCCAAAATCTACCGCGGAACCGCGCGCAGCCTGCGCTTCCTCGCCCGCTGCCTGCGCGCCGGCGAGCTCGTGGCCGTGCCGACCGAGACGGTTTACGGCCTCGCCGCCGATGCGCTCAATGCCCGGGCCAGCGCGAAGATTTTTCGGGCCAAAGGGAGGCCAACGCACGACCCGCTCATCGTTCATATTCATTCCTTCGCCCAGCTAGAGCTGCTGGCCAAAACCAACGATGCCGCGAAGCGGCTGGCGAAAAAGTTCTGGCCGGGGGCGCTGACGTTGGTGTTGCCGAAAAAAAAACGTGTCCCGGCGATCGTCACCGCCGGCCTGCCGAGCGTGGCCGTGCGCATGCCGCGGCATCCGCTGATGCGCCGCCTGTTGCGCCTGTGCGACCGGCCGCTGGCTGCGCCCAGCGCCAACCCTTTCGGTTACGTCAGCCCGACCACGGCGGAGCACGTGCGGGCCGGCCTGGGCAAAAAGATCCGCTTCATTCTCGATGGCGGACCGGCGGCGGTCGGATTGGAGTCCACCATCGTCGACCTGCGCGATCCGCGGCATCCGCGCCTTTTGCGGCCGGGCGCGATCTCGCGCCGCCAGATCGAAGACGTGCTGGGGATAAAATTGCGCTCCGTTCCGACGCGCGGCGGAGCCAAGCACGCTCCCCTGCCCGCGCCCGGCCTGCTCGACCGCCATTACAGTCCGCGGACGCCGCTGGTGCTGCACAAGAAAATGTCCCGTACCCGCGCCGCGAAAAGCGGCCTGGCGGAAGCCTGGCTGTTTTTTGCGCGGCCGGCCGGGCTCACCGGTCCAAACGTTTTCTGGCTCGACGCCCGCGGCGACGCGTACCGAGCTGCCCGCCGCCTTTTCAGCAGGCTGCGCGCACTCGATGGGCGCGGCTTCGAAAAGATTCACGCCGAGGCGGCCCCGGCCGGCGACCTCGCGGAAGCGATCAACGACCGGCTCCGCCGCGCCGCCGGCCTTGGACAGGCCTGACGCGGCGTTTAACCCCGCGTCACCGCCGCCAGCTCGGCGAGAAAGCGGTCGTTCTGCGCACGCGTACCGACCGTCACCCGAATCCATTCCGGCAGGCCGTAGGGATTGAGCGGGCGCACAATCATGCCGCGGCGCTGCAGCGCATCAAACACCCGCGCGCCGTCCCCCACTTTGACGAGGATGAAATTCGCCACGCTCGGCACAAATTCGCGGCCGAGGGCGCGGAAGCCGGCCTCGAGCTGACGCAGCCCGGCGCGGTTCTGCGCCACGCAAGCGGCGACAAATTCGCGGTCGTCGAGCGCGGCCAGCGCCGCCGCCTGGCCGATGGCGTTGACGTTGAATGGTTGCCGCACCCGGTTGAGCAGGGCGGCGAAGGCCGGACTGGCGTAACCGTAGCCCACCCGCAGCGACGCCAGGCCGTAGATTTTCGAAAAAGTCCGGAGGCAGACCACCGGGCGGCCCTCGCGGATGAGCGGACGCAAGTCCGGCGGATTCTCCACAAATTCCGCATAAGCCTCATCGATGGCGAAGACGACCTGCTCCGGCAGGCCGCGGGCGAAAGCCAGAATTTCGGCCTCGGTGTTCGCCGTGCCGGTGGGGTTGTTCGGGCTGGGAAGAAAAACGAGCTTGGTGCGCGGCGTAACCGACCGCGCCAGGGCGGAGAGGTCATGCCGGAAGTTGACCAAGGGCACCTCAACCGCCTTTGCGCCGAACAGCAGCGTGACCAGTTTGTAGACGGCAAACGACGGCACGCCCATCACGACCTCGTCACCCGGGCCGAGCAGGGCATGACCGAGCAGTTCGATGATCTCATTTGAACCGTTGCCAATGACGAACTGGTCGGCACCGAGGCCGTAAATCGAAGCGAGTTTCTGCCGCAGGGCAAAGCAGCCTCCATCGGGATAGAGCTGGCCTTGTTCCAGCGCGCGACGGGCCGCCTCGACCGCGCGGGGCGACGGGCCGGACGGATTTTCGTTCGATGCCAGCTTGACGATGCCGGCGGGATCCAATCCCAGTTCGCGCGCCACCTCTTCGATGGGCCGGCCCGGTTCGTACACCGGCTGCATCAGCACCGACGGCTTGACCAAGGACTCGATTTTCATCCCCTCACCACAACACAAATCGACATGCGGACAAAAGCCTTTTAATGCCCTTCCCATGTTCCGCCGCCCGTCCTGGTTTTTTCTCCTTTTGCCGCTCTTTGCCCGCGCCGCCGCGCCGCCACCGGTCGATACCGGTGAAATCGCGGGAGCCAAATTTGCCATCGCCCGGCCTGTGGAGTGGAATCACGGCCTGCTTCTTTTTCTCCACGACCACCGACCTGAAGCCGCCCCGCTTCTCGCCGATCTCGATCCCGGCGAGCCGGTCAGCCGCGGGTTTATCGATCATGGTTGGATGGTGGCCAAAACGAGCTATCGTCGCAACGGCGCCATCATCGCCGATGCCATGGCAGACGTCGATGCGCTCCGCGACTACATCGCCAAGACTTACGGTCCGCCCGAGCGCGTCATTCTCGAAGGCGAGTCGATGGGCGGCACCATTGCCATTCTCCTGGTCGAGCGCGACGACCGTTACAGCGGCGCCGTCGCCATCGACCCGACGTTTGATGTCCGTGAATTCGGCCAGGTCCGCGGCCTTTCCCTCCGACCGCGGGTGCCGCTGATTTTATTGGCCAACCAGACCGAGCTCAACGGGTCGCGCCATTATGTGTCGGCCAAAATACGCAGCCCGGATGATCCTGTTCCAGTGGTTTTCGACGTGGCGCGCGACGGCCATCTTAATGTCAACCCGCGGGAACGGCTGGCAACCTTGCGCACGCTCCTCAATTGGCTTGACCAAGGGCCGTCGTCCCTGCCCAAGCCCGCCCCGCACGCAGAATTTTTCGACGCGACTCTCGCACCGGTTCCGCCGCCGTCCCAGGTCGTTTTCGCCCCGGATCAGCGCGGTTTCAATGCACGAGTCATCGCCGCCGATCCCTTTACCGGCAATCTCCTCATCAATGCCCAACCGGCCGATCTTGCCCGACTCGGTCTGGGTTGGAATTCATTCTTCCAGCTGATCACGCACGACCGGATCTATCGGGTGCGCTACAGTCATGATTTCATTGTCGTGAAACACGGCGCCTGGGTCGGTTTTCCCCACGCTGATGGATTTTTTTTGATCGGCCGCAATTTCGCCAACGCGGCCGACACCGCCCATCTGGCGGTGGGCGACACGGTCACGATCCGCCGTTACGACGAGGCGGTCACACCGGCGGAAGGTCCCTGATCGCGACATTCCACCGCCACTGGAGCAATTCCCGCCTCCACCGCAAGGCACCGGACACGGGTCCGGTCACGGCCGAATGTATACCTGCCATGGGGGAGGTGGCGCAATGAGCGTTGCCTTCGGCATTGCTCCGCCTAGAACGGCCGGTCTGTGCTATGAAAAAATACCTCGTCGAGTTCATCGGCACCTTCTTCCTCGTTTTCACCGTTGGCATGACGGTGATTTCGCCCGGAGCGGGCCCGCTCGCGCCGCTCGCCATCGGCGCCTCCCTCATGGTCATGGTCTTCGCCGGCGGACATGTTTCCGGCGCGCACTACAATCCCGCCGTCACCCTTGCCGTCTGGATACGCGGCAAATGCGAAACCCGGGACGTAGCGGGCTACTGGCTGGCCCAGCTGGCCGCGGCGGCCGTCGCCGCCTGGCTCGTCCATTTCTTCAAATCTCCCGTCGAGCCCGGTCCGCTGCCGATCGGGATCAAAGCTGCGCTGCTGGCCGAGTTCATTTTCACCTTTGCGCTCGCCTGGGTCGTGTTGAACACCGCGACCGCCAAGGGCACGGCCGGCAATTCATTCTACGGCTTGGCCATAGGCATGACGGTCATGACGGGGGCATTCGCGGTCGGCAACGTCTCCGGCGGGGCCTTCAATCCGGCGGTCGCCACCGGCATCACCTTGATGGGCCTTTCAAGCTGGGGTCATTATTGGCTTTTTCTCGTCGGGGAACTGAGCGCCGCCGTTGCCGCCGCCCTTGCCTTCAAGGCCGTCAACGGGGCGGACTGAACCGTTCAGCGCCGGGCGCCGCGGTGCAACCGGCTGGCCGGCCGGCCCTGGCCCGAGACGCCTTCCGCTTTTTCGTCGAACAAGGCCGAATAGATATAGGGAAAACCTTCGATCTTTTTCCGCTCGACGCTTGCGCCGATGAAACGCTCGATGCTGCGCGCGTCGCGTACATCGTCCTCGGTCACAAGGGTGAAGGCGTCGCCGGTGTTTTGGGCCCGTCCGGTGCGGCCGATGCGGTGCACATAATCCTCGGGGTTTTCCGGGACGTCGTAGTTGATGACATGGGAGACGCCGGCGATGTCGAGGCCGCGCGCAGCGATGTCGGTCGCGACGAGCACCTCGAACTTGCCCGACTTGAAACCGTCGAGCGCCTCGACGCGTTCGCGCTGGCTGCGGTCGGAATGCATCACTCCAACCGTGTGGCCCTTGCTGATCAAGCGGTGCGCGATGCGGTCAGCCCCCATCCGCGTACGGCAGAAAATGAGCACGCTCTTGAAATCCGTCTGTTGCAGCAACGCCTGCAGTAGTTCGAATTTTTGCGACGCGACCACCGGATAAAATGCATGCGCCACCGTTTCCGCCGCGGAGCGCTGCCGGCCGATGCTGATGCGCACGGGATCGCGCACCGCCCAGGCCGCCAGCTGCTCGATTTCCGGCGGCAGGGTGGCGGTGAAAAACAATGTCTGCCGCGCACGCGGGCATTGTTGCACGATGCGCCGCACGTCGGGCAAAAAGCCCATATCGAGCATGCGATCCACCTCGTCGAGCACGAGAACCTCGATTTTGTCGAGCGCGCAGTTGCGCTGCTCGAGATGGTCGAGCAACCGCCCCGGCGTGGCCGCGAGCACGTCCATTCCGCGGTGCAAATCGTCCGTCTGCTTGCCATAGCCCACGCCGCCATAAACGACCGTCGTGCGCAGATCGGTAAACTGGCCGTATTCCTTGAATGCCGCCTCCACCTGCAGCGCCAGTTCACGCGTCGGCTCGAGGATGAGGCAGCGGAGCGCGCCATGGCCTTGCAGCCGTTGCAGGATGGGAAGGGCGAAGGCGGCGGTCTTGCCGGTGCCGGTTTGGGCGGAACCGATCACGTCGCGCCCGGCAAGAACGACCGGAATGGCCTGCTGCTGGATCGGGGTCGGCTCGGTGTAGCCTTTTTGCTGAACGGCAAAGGCCAGCGGATCAGCCAGGCCGAGACGGGAAAAGGCGTTGTCCATCTTTGGCACCGACACCGGCGGCCTGGGCGGCGGGCGGTGGGGGGCGGGTGCGGAAGCGGCCGAGGGAGGCGGATGGTTTATTGCCGGCGGGCCTTGGCGGCGGCGGCGGGAATCGCGCTCACGCCGCGGCTCCCCGCCGGACTTGGGCCGGGGCTTCGCGCCCTGTTCGTGCCGGTGCCCGTGCGGCTTGGGCTGGCCATGGGCCGGCTTCAGATCGGGTTTGGGCGCAGACTCGCCGCGCAGCTTGGCCAACAACTTTCTTAACATGAGAAATTGACGGAAAGCACCAGCTTTCGCGTTTTGCCGGATTTGGCAACCTCCGATCGTGCCTGGGCCGGCGAATGCAAGTTTCGGTCGATTTACCTGAACAGATCACCCCACGCCTTCATGCTTGGCTTCGTCGCTTCTTCCACACAACTTCGCCGGCCACTCACGCTGCATGCCACCCGACGTTTCCTGGCTCGTCCGTCTTTGCATCGATCAGGGTCTCATCACTTCTGCGCAGGCGGCACAGATCCGCAGCGCGCTGGGCGAGACCGCCGGCCTGATGGATTTTGCCCAAAAGCTCATCGACGATGCCGTCGTCAACGATGTCGCACTGCTGGAAAAAATCGCCAATGAGGCGTTCGCCAAGGGCCAGGAGGGGCCGCCGGGCGACGACCCGTTCGCCGGGCCGGGGCGGGCCCCCGCGACCGCGGCGGCCGGGGCGGCCGAAGTCCAATTTCCCTTCGATCGGCTCGCGTCCCTGGACGACGCCGCGCTGGCGGCGGCGTTGCGCGAGTTGCTCCGCACCGTCGCGCAATCCGGCGCGAGCGATCTGCACCTCTCGACCGGCGCCCGGCCGTTCATCCGGAAAAACCGCGCCCTCTCTTTTCTCAGCGACCATCCGCTCACCGCCGATGAGGCCCTCCGCCTCAACACCATCCTTTTATCCGCCGGCCAGCGCCAGATTTTCTTCGAGCGTCTCGATTACGACTATGCCCTGGCCACCAGCGGGTCTGATCGCTACCGGGTAAACCTGATGTTGCACAAGCAGGGATCAGCCGGCGCCTATCGCATGGTTCCGGCGCGGGTGCGGTCGCTTGCCGAGCTCGGTTTTGCCACGCATCTGGAGACGTTGAAGCGGCTGCTCTCCTATCACAACGGATTGAGTCGCAGCACCGGTCCGGTTGGCGCGGGCAAGACCACCACCCTCGCCGCCACCGTGGCCTACCTCAATGAAACCCGCGAGGACCACATCATCACGGTGGAGGACCCCATCGAGGTCGTGCAGGCCGCCCGTGGCTGCAATGTCACGCAGCGGGAAGTCGGCGAACATACCCGGTCGTTCTTCACCGCCCTCAAGGGCGCGCTCCGCGAGGACCCCGATGTGATCGTGATCGGCGAACTGCGCGATCTGGAAACCATTGAAATGGCGGTGAGCGCCGCCGAAACCGGCCATCTCGTCATTGGCACAATGCACACCAGCGACGCCGCGACCACCCTCAACCGTCTGCTCGACGTCTTTCCCCCGGCACAGCAGGCGCAGATCCGGACCACCGTGGCGGAAAGTTTGCGCGGCATCATCTGTCAGCGCCTGCTTTCCTCGGCCAACGGCGATCTGGTGCTGGCCTGCGAGATCCTGGTCAACAACACCGCCATCGCTAGTCTCATCCGCGAAGGCAAGTCCGCCGGCCTCCGCAACACGATGGAGACCGGCGTAAAGGATGGAATGTGCCTGATGGACAATGTCGTCTTTGGCCTTTGGCAGGAGGGAAAGATCTCCGCCGAAACTGCGCTCGCCAACATCACCAACCGCGTGCTCCGCGGGCGCATCTCCTAGCCGGCCCGACCCGATTTCCGCCATGCCCGCCATCGACCAGCTTCTCCGCACCATGATTGAAAAGGGCGGATCCGATCTGCACCTCACCGTCGGCCTCCCGCCCAAGGCGCGAATCTCCGGCGCGCTCCAGCCCATCGCCGACGCCGCCCTGGACGCGGACGGCACGGAAGGGCTATTGCGCGAAATCTGCCCCGAAAAGCGCTGGGCGGATTTTTTGGAAACCCACGATCTCGATTTTGCCTACGAAGTGCCGGGCCTGGCGCGTTTCCGCGCGAATTTCCTCTACAATCACTGGGGCCAGGCGGCGGTCTTCCGGCAGATTCCGGTAAAGATTCTTTCCTTCGAGGAGCTCAAGCTCCCGCCGGCGCTGAAAAAATTCTGCCATCTCAACGAGGGTCTGGTCCTCGTCACCGGTCCGACCGGCAGCGGCAAGTCCACCACCCTGGCGGCGATGATCGATTACATCAATTCGAACTTTGCCAAGCACATCATCACGATCGAAGACCCGATCGAGTTCGTACATCCGGTGAAAAAATCCGTGATCGTGCATCGTGAAGTCGGCGAGCACACCACGTCCTTTGCCGCCGCGCTCAAAGGCGCGATGCGCCACGATCCCGACATCGTGCTGCTCGGCGAGATGCGCGAACTCGAGACGATCAAACTGGCGCTCGGCTGCGCCTCGATGGGCATGCTGGTGTTCGGCACCCTGCACACCAACAACGCCCCGAAGACGGTCGACCGCATCATCAATGCCTTTCCCGCCGAGGAACAGAACCAGGTCCGGGTCATGCTCGCCGGCTGCCTCGCCGGCGTGGTCTCCCAGCTCCTCTGCCGGCGCGTGCCGAAGGGGCGCTGTGCCGTGCACGAAATCCTCCTCCAGCACGAGGCCCTGCCCAATACCATCCGCAGCGGACAGATTGCCAATATCCGCGCCATCATCGAAAGCGGTTCGGCCGAGGGCATGGTCACGATGGACCAAAGCCTGATGAACCGGGTCAAGGATGGCAGCGTGGAGGTCCGCGAAGCCTACATGAAGGCCGCCAACAAGGCAATCTTCGCCTCCCTGCTCCAGCCCGGCGATCTCGAAGGCAAACATTGAGCCGGAGCGGGCGCGCGGCAAAGAATCAGCGCGATCGCAGCCGGCCGCTGCCCCGGGCCCACAGGATCAAGGCGACGCCCATGACAAAGCCGCCGGCGTGGGCCCACCAGGCCACCCCGCCGGCCGCGCCCGTGCCGCTGAGCAGCGAGCCGACACCGTTGATCGCTTGAAACGCGAACCAGACGACAAGAAAGACAAACGCCGGGAGGGGAACGATCGGCACGATCCACGGCACAAGGGTGTAGACCCAGGCGGTGGGAAAAAGAATCAGATAGGCGCCGAGAACGCCCGAGATGGCGCCGCTGGCGCCGAGCATGGGCAGGGCCGAGCCGGGATCGACGCCAACCTGCACCGCCGCCGCACCCAGGCCGCAAAGAAGATAAAAAAACAGGAATCGAAACGATCCCAGCCGGTCTTCGATGTTGTTGCCGAAGATCCAGAAAAACCAGCAGTTGCCGGCGACATGCATGAATCCTCCGTGCAGAAACATATGCGTCACCAACGTGCTCCACTCGTGCGAATTGATTCCGCCGGCGAGCAACCGGCCGGGCACGAGCGCATGGCCCCAGATAAAGGCGTCAACCGCGCGCGGACTCTGGAGGCCAAGCAGCACTTCGTAGACGAAAACGCCGAGGTTGGCGGCGATGATCAGTACCGTCACGACGGGTGGACGGCGCGTTGGATTCTCGTCCCAGAGCGGCAGCATGGCCGCCGTTTTCAGGGAGAGGGTCCCGCACGGCGATAAAATTCTCGCCTGTTCGCCGTTCTTCCCACCAATTTCGGCCCACTCCGCGCCGCCGATGTCCGCCGCCCGCTCCCTGCCGTCCGTTCCGTTCCCGCGCCTCACCCCGGCCCATCACCAGGCACTGCGGGCGCGTTTGCGCGCGGTGGTGCGCAATGCCAGCCCGGCCGAACCTTCCCTGGAAAAGACGGGCGCGGACCGCGGCGGCGAGATCGGTCCCTTCTGGGAGCTGGAGCCGACGCCGTTGGTGCTGCCCGCGGGCGAGTGGGCGCAGCTGGAAGCCGGCCTGCGCCAGCGGGCGCGGCTGGTTAATGCGTTTCTCTTCGATGCCTACGGCGGCCAGCTCGTGCTGCGCGAAGGACTGCTGCCTCCGGAAATCGTGCTCAACGATCCCTATTACCGCCGCGCCTGCCTTGAGCTCGAGCCGGAGCGCAAATTCCCGGCCATGTTGCTGTGCTTCGACCTGATCAAGACCGCCGCCGGCTGGCAGGTCACGGGCACGCACACCAATTCTCCCACCGGCCTGGGCATCGCCGTGCAAAACCGGCGATTTCTCTCCCATGAAGCCGGAGAAATCTACCGGACGCTGCCCGACCATCACAGCATCATCAATTTTCCGCTCCGGCTGCTGGACGCGCTGAAGCAGCTGGCTCCGCGCACCGCCACTGATCGCGCCGGCGGGCCGGCCATCGTCCTCCTCACCGCCGGACCGCACGATCCGTTCTACGCCGAGCACAGTTTTCTCGCCCGCAAGATGGGCCTGCCGCTCGTCCAGGGCGACGATCTGCTGGTGTTTGAGAATCGCGTCTATTTCAAAACCATTGCCGGCCTCGAGCCGGTGGACGTGATTTACCGGCGCCTGAACGACGCCCACATCGATCCGGTGGTTTTTTCCACCGATCACGAAACCATGGGCGTTCCCGGCCTGCTTCAGTGCATCCGCCGCCGCAGCGTGGTGGTGGCCAACGCCATCGGCTCGGGCCTGGCGGAGAATCGCGCGCTCGAAGCCTACCTGCCCAGGCTCATCCGTTTTTTTCTCGGCGAAAAACCGATTCTGCCCGGCGTGCCGACCTATACTTGCGGCGACACCGACCAGCTCGACTTCATCCTCGACGCGGCCGAGACGTTCCGTCTCCGCCCCGCTCACGATCCCCGCCTCGGCGATCAGGCGCTTCACCGGGCCGCGCCCTCCCTGCTCAGTCCGCACGGCCTGGCGCGCGAGGTGCGGGAGAATCCCTTCGGTTACGTGGCGCAAAAAAAACTTTCGCCTCTCCCCCTCCAGCCCGGCACGAAGCACTCACCTCCTTTTCGCCTGAGCGCCTATGTGCTGGTGCAGGGCCAGGACTGCCGGGTCATGCCTGGCGGCCTGGTCCGCCTCGGCCACGGCGAGCCCTGGCCGGACCGGGTGGGCCTGACCGCCGACGTCATTGTTCTTCAAAGCGGAACCGCCAGCCACGGCGGCGAGGCGGTGGATCGACCGATGCCGGCGGCCCTGCCCGAACCCTCCGCTCCGTCCACCGCGCTGGGCTCTCGCACGGCGGAAAATTTATTCTGGCTTGGCCGTTATCTCGAGCGTGCGGAAACCACCGCCCGGATGATTTCCATTCTCGACGATGTCGCGCTGGAGGAAATCCCCGCCCGCGACCGCCGGCGCTGGCTGCCGGTCTGGCAGGGATTGCTCGAAGCCACCGGGCACGCCGAGACCCAGCGCGTGACCCTGCGCACGCGCCCGCATGAGGCGTTTTCGCCCGAGACGGCCCGGCGCATGGCGTTTGACCCGGACCACGCCAGCTCAATTTATTCCTCCGTCCGCCTCGCCGCCGACAATGCCCGCCGCTTGCGCGATCATCTCAGCCCCGAAGCCTGGCTCCTCCTCCCCGGCCTGGTGGCCGCCTTGGACGCCGCCCGGCGAAAAAGCATCCCGCGGCGCCACGCCGAGACCGAGAACGTCACGGCCAGGACGGTGACGCGGGTGCTGGTTGACCTCAATGCCTTTCTCGGCACGGCCGAACGAACGATGCTGCACGATGCCGCCTGGTATTTTCTCCGTCTCGGAGCGCATCTCGAACGCGCCATCATGACCTGCAGCGCGCTCCGTCACGCACTCGGTGCCAACGGTGGCAGCCCCGCCGGCGATCGGGAGGCTCCCGAGCTTTCCGCCCTGCTCCGGATGCTCGGCTCGCAGGACGCCTATCGCCGCCTCTACCAGACGCACAGCCAGCCGCGGTTCATTGCCGATCTGCTGCTGCGCCAGGGGGCGGCGCCGCGCAGTCTCTACCACAACCTTGCCAACAGCCTCAACCGTTTGCGCGCCATCCGCGGGGCGCAGCCTGACCCGACCGCGGCCGAGCTGGCGGTGCAGGAGCTGCTCTCCGCCCTCCGCGCCCTCAACCTCGATCCGTTTTTTCCCTCTGCCGAGGAATCGGCCGGGGCCTCGTCCGATCCGAAGCCGTCCCCGCTGGGCGGATTCCTCGCCGATCTGCTCGGCCGGCTCAACGCGCTCCATTCGCTGTTGAGCGACCATTATTTCAGCCATCAGGCGCGGGTCTCGGCCGAGGCCCAAAGCGAACTCGGCTTGTAAGCGCGGTCCCCCGTGCCGCCCCTCCTCACACCTCCACGCCGGCAAGCACGCTGCGCAGGGTCTTCGCCAGCTCGGCGATGCGGTAGGGTTTGGTCACGCGGCCGTGAAAGCCATGGCCCCGGTAATTGGCCAGGACCGGATCGCTGGAGTAACCGCTCGAGACGACCGCGCGCACCTCGGGATGCATCTTGCGCAATTCTTCGATGGCTTCCCGACCGCCCATTCCGCCGGGCACGGTCAGGTCCATCACCACCAGGTCAAAGGGACGCTGATCGTCCAATGCCGCCTGGTATTCGCGCAGCACCTCCGCCCCGTCCTTCACCGTCGCGACTTCGAAACCGAGCTTGGTCAGAAGGACCCCAGCCATTTGCCGGATCGGTTCCTCGTCATCCATGAACAGCACCCGGCCTGGCATGGCTTCGAAAGGATTGTGTACCGTATCCGGCTCGACCGGGCGGCTCTGCGCCGCCGGCAGCCAGAAATGAAAGGCCGTGCCGCGGCCCGGCTCGGACTCCACCTCGATATGCCCGTAGTGTTTTTTGATGATGGAATAAACCGTGGCGAGGCCGAGTCCGCTGCCGCTGGTTTTGGTCGTGAAATAGGGCTCGAAAATCCGCGGCAGCAGCTCCGGCCGGATGCCGACGCCGGTATCGGCCACGGAAATTTTCAGGTAGTCACCCGCCACCAAGGCGCCGCCCGAGGAACCCAGAATGGCATCGTTGCCGATGGAAATCTGAATGACGCCGCCCTCCGGCATCGCCTGGACCGCATTGATGACCAGATTCTGCACAACCTGGCCGATCTGGCTCTTGTCGACGTCCGCCGGCCACAAGTCGGGAGCAGCGGTGAAATCGCAGCGCACTTTTGACCCGTGGAGGGCGAATTGCGCCGCTTCCTGCACCACCTCCGGCAGCAGCACCGCGGCGCGCACCGGCTCGCCGCCCTTGGCAAACGTCAAAAGCTGTTGGGTGAGATCGCGGGCGCGCAGCACGCCCCGCTCCGCCTCTTCCAGCCATCGGCTGGAAGCCCCGCCTCCCGCCTGGCCGTCGAGTGCGGCCAGGGCGAGATGGCCCATGACCACGGTGAGGATATTGTTGAAGTCATGGGCAATGCCGCCGGCGAGGATGCCGACGGACTCGAGCTTGGTCGTGCGCTGCATTTCCAGTTCCAGCCGGGCCCGTTCGGTCACATCGCGGAAGACAAGGACGACGCCGACGGCGCGGTCGGAGAGATCGTGCATCGGCGCGCAGCGGCCTTCGATCAGGCAGGAATGGCCGTTCCGACCGGCCAGCGCCGTGTTCGGCGGAAGTTCAATGACGCGGCCCTCGGCCAGCGCCGCGGTGATCGGCGCGGCGACCAGCGCGCGGGTCTTTTCATGGTGGAGCGGACAGACCTCGCTGAGCTTGCGCCCGACGCCGGAGCCGTCCCC
>Ga0070741_10010258_pt1 | contig 17767 bp, 16 predicted proteins | sample Coa_R1_4_FD_66440 | JGI IMG/M metagenome (GOLD analysis project Ga0070741, IMG submission 66440) | Surface soil microbial communities from Centralia Pennsylvania, which are recovering from an underground coalmine fire - Coalmine... | ecosystem: Environmental > Terrestrial > Soil > Unclassified ...
ACAGCGATTACCATTGCGTGCGGTGGCCTGCCGGGGGTCGATCTTCTTGGACTCCTTTACATTCGGTGATCCCATTGCAGAATAGTGGCTTACCGCCGGGAACCCGCAACGTCGTCACGGAGTCTATGTCTTGTAAGGTCCAGTCTCGGCTCACAGTGGCGGAGCTGGGCCGGCAAATAATTTCAGGGCGCGCAAGGGTGGAAAATCCTATAATCGTGGGGTCGCCGGTAGGGCGGGAGCAACCACCTTGGGTGATTTAGCGAGTGCGATAGGCATCCGGTCGCAAGAGGAGTCCGCGATCGTGGCGGAGCTGAAAGCCGGCTCGGAAGCGGCTTACGCCTGGTTAATTGGCGAGTTCCAGCAACCCGTATATGGGCTGGTGTACCGGGTGGTGAACGATCCGGCAGACGCGGCCGACACGACGCAAGAAGTATTCCTGAAAGTGTTTCGCGGGATGAAGCACTTTCACGGCGAGTCCAGCCTGAAGACGTGGATTTACCGCATTGCGCTGCACGAAGCGGCCAACCGGCGGCGCTGGTGGTTCCGGCACAAAGCGAAGGAGACTTCCATCGAGCCGGCGGAGGACGAAATGCCGGGCGCCGGGGAATACCAGATGCAGATGGCGCTCACCGATCATACCGATTCCCCGTTTGAGAACGTAGCCCATCACGAGGTGCAGGCGCGGGTCGAAGAAGAGTTGAGGAAAGTTCCAGAGCCGTATCGCACTACCCTGGTTTTGCGCGATCTGGAAGAGATGTCCTACGAAGAGATTGCCGAGGTGCTGGAGATCTCGCTGGGCACGGTGAAGTCGCGGCTGACTCGGGGCAGAGCGGCACTGCGGCAGAGATTAGCGCCTTATGTGCGGGAAGTGGAGGAACTGGGCTTGACCGCTCCGGAAGATGGGAATTCACGATCGCAGGTTGGAAGGGGTAGAAGGGCCGAGGTGATGCCATGAGTGGCACAGAGAGGATGGGCGGAGGTAGAAGGGCGGAATTAAGGTGCCCCGCGGCAAAGCAGCTGTTCTCGCCATATCTGGATGGAGTCGTCACGGGCGCGGAAATGCTCGCGTTGCAGGATCATTTGTCCGGCTGCCCGGGATGTCATCGGGAATATCAGGCGCTGCGGCGAACCCAGCAGTTGCTGGGAAGCGTAGGACGGCCGAAGGTTCCAGCGGATCTTGGCCTGAAACTGCGGCTGGCAATCTCGCGCGAAGCTGCCGAAGTACGGCGCGGCCGCTTTGCAGGGGTGCGGGTGCGGCTGGAGAATGCGTTTGCGGCATTCATGGTTCCGGCGACGGCCGGTTTCTTGAGCGCGTTCATTCTGTTTGGCGTTGCCATGATGTATTTCGTGGCTCCCTCTTCGCTCAAGGCAGACAACGACGTTCCGCTGGTGATGATGAATTCCGGTCCGGAGTTACAGCCGAGTTCCTTCGGCATGGCCATGAACGACATCGAGGATGACTCGCTGGTAATTGAGGCCTATGTCGATGCCAACGGACGGGTGCAGGATTACCGCATCCTGTCGGACTCGGAAACCTCGAAGCAGGTGCTGCCTGAGGTGAAGCGGATGCTGATCTTCACCACCTTCCGTCCGGCGTTATCCATGGGAAGACCCACGCCCAGCCGGGCAGTGCTGTCATTTGCCAAGATCAGCGTGAAGGGATAAATCAGGGCTGAGCTCTGAGCGGTGAGCTCTGAGCAATGAGCAATGAGAAAACAGAGGGCGGAACGCGATGCGTTCCGCCCCTTTTCATTTCCGATCAGATCAGTACCTACTGATTGCAGGTGCCGCTTACTTTGTGGACTTCAGTGACGGTCAGATGGCCGTGTTCCCCGCGCGCTTTGGTGGCGCCGGTATCGTGGGCCATGTCTTTGGCATCTTCCTTCATGTTGTGCATCTTTTCGTGAGACACAACGCCGCGGATTTCTACCGTCTGGTTGGCATGAGCTGCGAGATCGGCAGAGCTGTTCTTATCGTGGATCTCCCAAGTGCTTCCGTCAGTTCCGGTCAGAAGATACTCATCGCCGCCGCCCGATTTGGTGAGGCACCCGGTGATATTGCGCACCTGGCCCTTCGAACTGTTGCTGGTATCATCCTGGGCAGCTGCCCACGCCATCGTCAAACCCGCGAACAGTACACACAGCAGCAAACGACTCAACTTCTTTGTCATAGTGTTGCTCCTTTATAAGGCCCCAAGCACCGATTCCGGGGCAATAGACACATGCTTCGAGAAGATAGGGTGCGGATTCGGGCAGGGATGTTGCCGTATATAGAGTGAAGAGGCTGAGCAGGTTAGGGCCGGGCCGCGAGTTCGGGGTACGAATTCGGGGGTTGGGGGATCATTTTGAAAGGCGCCCGGACGAATGCGTCCTGACGCACGGCTTAGCTGGGGTGGATTACGTGGATTAGCAGGAAGGTGGCTGCAGCCACAAGGGCAGAAGCGGGAATGGTCAGGATCCAGGCCCAGACGATGCGTCCGGCAACGCCCCAGCGGACAGCGGAGAGGCGGTGGACTGCGCCCACGCCTACGATCGCTCCAGTGATGGTATGGGTGGTGCTCACGGGAATTCCCGCCAGCGCGGTGCCGAACAAGGTGATGGCTCCGGCGCTCTCGGCGCAGAACCCGCCAAGCGGCTTCAGCTTGGTGATTTTTTGTCCCATGGTATGGACGATGCGCCATCCCCCGAAGTAGGTGCCGGCCGCAATCGCGGCATGGGCGGCGAGGATGATGGGCCAGTGATACCGTCCCCAATTGGACAACATATCAGATTTGGACATGAAACCGGCGGTGTAGAGGGCGCCGGCAACGATACCCATGGTCTTCTGCGCGTCATTGCCGCCGTGCCCCAGGCTATAGGCCGCAGCCGAAAGCAGTTGCAATTTGCGAAACCATTTGTCCACGGTTTGAGGAGCCTTATTCTGCAGGATCCAGTGGGCGGCGATTAGAAAGATCAAGCCGAGGGCCATGCCCATGACGGGCGCGACCACGATGAAAATGAGCGTCTTGTACCAACCTTCGGGAATGATGACGGAGAAGATAGTGTTCCAGCCAGTATGGACAGCGGCGTGCATCATCGCGGCGCCGGCGTAACCGCCGATCAAGGCGTGGGAGGAAGAGGTCGGCAGGCCCCACCACCAGGTGAGCAAGTCCCAGACGATGGCGCCGAACAGGGCCGCCATGACGACGTACTGATCCACGTGATCGAGGCGGATCATGCCCTTCCCGATGGTTTTTGCGACCGCGGTGCCCAGAAAAAATGCCGCCAGGAAATTAAAGGCCGCCGCCCAAATGACGGCCAGCCTGGGCGATAAGACGCGGGTCGAAACCACCGTGGCGATGCTGTTGGCCGAGTCGTGAAAGCCGTTCAGAAAGTCGAAGATCAATGCGACCAGGATCGTGATCAGGACCAGCAGGAGGTCTTTATTCATGGCAAAAGTTTCAACTTTCGAGTTTCTGGTTTCGAGCCCGAAGTTCCAGATCCGGTAATTCTGGAGACCTGAAACTTGAAACTCGAAACTCCCAAAGTTTCAAGTTTCGAGTTTCTGGTTTCGAGCCCGAAGTTCAGATCCGGTAATTTTGGGAACCTGAAACTCGAAACTCGAAACTTTCTAGGTGCTCTTGAGGACAATGGCTTCGATGACGTTGGCTGCATCCTCCGCCTTGTCGGTGGCGTACTCGAGGACTTCGTACAGCTCTTTCAGCTTGATCAGTTGAATAGGATCTTTTTCATGCTCAAAAAGGTCGGCGATGGCCCGGCGGCTCACGTTGTCGGCCATGTCTTCCAGACGGTTGACCTCTTCGCAGTGCTTCATCACGTGGCCATTCTTTTCCAGCAAGGAAACCCCTCTCGCCAGTTCCTCGCACTGCAGGACGATGATGCCGGCGAGTTCGGCCGCAACGGGCGGCGGATTGTGGATCTTGTACATCACCAGGCGCAGGGCGGCGGAGTTGACGAAGTCGAGCACGTCGTCGAGGGAGGAGGCCAGCCGGTGGATGTCCTCGCGGTCAAACGGGGTAATAAATGTCTGATTCAGCTTGGTGATGATGGCGTAGGTAGCTTTATCACCGCGATGCTCGATGGCCTGCACCTGGTTGACCCGCATGGCCAGATCGGTGGGATCGGCGAGGATGGAACGAAGCAGCTTGGCTCCGTCGGTGAGATTGGTGGAAAGTTCAGCGAAAAGCTCGAAAAACTTGGTGTCACGGGGAATCAGGCGCATGGGTATATGTGCTCAGGTTACTGGGCGTTTCAGGTGCAAACGCCTTGCCAAGAGCAGAGTAATATCTCACGCGCAGTGGGCAGGAGGCAAACGGGCAGGACTAGCGCGGGTTCTTGTCGGAGATCAACAAAGAGGACCGGCGGGGGGTGCGCAGCCGAACCAGCCCCAGTACCAGGAAGACTGTGACGGATCCCAGGGCTACAGTGTGAAGGAATCGGAGAAAGATCTGACCAAAATCCATGCATGGATTATGGGCGGAGGAACACGGCCATGCGACATTACCGACAGGCTAATCCTTAGGTGCGCGGTATGGTTACTTCCTTCCTATGACTACAGAGGAAAAACCGGGAATTCTGCGCAATTTTCACTTTGTGTATGGCCATTGCGCTTTGGTGAACAGTGCGCCGTCGATCCAGATGGTTTGCCCGCTGATGAAAGAGGCTGCCGGGCTGGCGAGAAAAACCACGGCGGGCGCGATGTCGGCGGCCGTGCCCACACGGCCCAAGGGCGTGAGCTTCGACCAGGTTCCGGCGTAGTCGGGATCTTCCTCGCGGGTGCGCGGCGATTCGATGGCGCCGGGCGCGATGCAATTTACCCGGATGCCATACGGTCCCAATTCGACTGCCGCTTCTTTGGTGAACATCTCGATGCCGCCTTTGCTGGCGGTATACGCGACCAACGAAGGAAATGCGAGTTTGTTGCAGCCCGACCCGAGATTTACGATCGAGCCGCCGCCGTGGTCTTTCATGAAGCGCGCGGCTTGCTGAGTACACGAAAAGCAGCCCTTCAGGTTGGTGTCGACCACCAGGTCCCATTCTTCTTCGGTGACTTCCAGCAAGCGCTTCCAGGTTTGCACTCCGGCGTTGTTAACCAGGAGATCGATCCGGCCGAAAGCGGCGATCACTTTCTCAAACATGGCGGCGACCTGAGCGCTGGAGCGGATATCAGCCTGGATGGGAATCGACTGGGGCTGCAAGGAGCAAATCTCCGCCATGGTGGCTTCGACCACCGGAGCGGGATCCTGATAGTAATTTACCGCCACGCGGTATCCGTTGCGAGCTAACTCCAGCGCGATTTCTTTTCCGATACCACGACTGGCTCCCGTCACGAGAGCGGCCTGGGCTGGTTGCATGGTTCACCTGGCGGCTAAGAGAATGCCCGGGAGCGATGATACCGGATGTTACGCGGAAAAGTGGGAGCGCTTCGGCGGGGAAAATTCGTTGCCGTTTCGGGGACATGAGGCAAGAGCGAACCGACGAATCTGTAGAGACACCTTCTCCGTTGTCGGGAGTTCCCCGACAGGCAAACTGCCGTAACGGTGGTACGATGAAGCCCTTATCTTAGGCGAACGATCCTACCTGGTCCGCGGAGAGTTTCTATGAGAAACAACGGCAAGGGCACGGAGCGACCACAGTTTCTGAGTGGATGGAAAGATATTGCAAACTATCTCGGAAAGGGAGTTCGGACGGTGCAGCGCTACGAGCGGGAGATGGGGCTTCCGGTGCGCAGGCCTGCCGGCAGAGAGACCGGGTCCGTGGTCGCCACCAAAGTTGAGCTCGACGCCTGGATCCATGCCAGCCCCATGCGGAAGGAAGGATTTGGGTTACGCAGCCAGCCCTGGATCGACGCAACCGGCATGACAACATCGATCCGGGCCGGAGTGGCGGAAATGGTCCGCTTGCGGGAGCAGATGACCGCGCTGCGCAACGAAGTGCGAATCTCAGTGCAGCTTCTCCGCAATAGCCTCTATGGCTTGCAGGGTGACTTGCACAGTCACAAGTTGGGCGAAACGCCGGGCGCCATTCCTCTGCTGGAACCGGAACAGCGGACTAGCGGAGTGTTGAATCTGCCGCACACCGATTCCGGGCGTAAGGCCAGCTGACCGCAGTTTCATTTTCGATAATTTCTGGCAGGAGTAGTGCGCGGCGGGCGCTCCTTTGGGTCCGCCCGGACGAAGGCGTCAGGGGCTACGTGGGTCGTGGGGGCTGTGTGGGTTACTATTCTGCACGATGACCTTACGCGGCTGGGCGAACGAACCTCGGATGCTTCTGCTGTTGACGGCGGCATTGCTCGCGCTGGTGGTGCAGTCGGGCGAACTGGGGACAGCCGACACGATGCACCGGCTGCAGACCACCCACTGGCTGTGGACTTCCCAGCCCCAGGTTTTTCCCAACGAGTATCCCGCGTTCGGCCTGCACGGGCGTGACGGCCGCATCTATAGCTGGTACGGCATCGGGCAGTCGCTGCTGATGCTTCCTGCCGATCTGGCGGCGACCTGGATAGCACGCTGGAGTGCGTTTTCCGGATACCAGGACGATCCCGCGGTGCGCAGCATCATCGTAAGCTACAGCACCAACATCCTGGTGAATGTACTGACCGCGCTGATTGCCTTTCGTTTTCTGCGGCAACTGCGATTCGAGGTTCACGAGTCGACGTGGGGCGTGCTCGCCCTGCTCTTCTGCACAACGCACCTGCATTACACCCAGAACATGCAGGAGAACAACTACATCATGCTGCTCACGCTGGCGGGGCTTTCCTTCCAGTTCGAGTGGCTGCGAACCGGAAAGCGGCGAGCGTTGTGGATCGGATCGGCCGCCCTGGGCCTCAACCTCCTGACCCGAGTGACCACTGCGCTGGACATCGTCGCTGCAGGACTCTTCCTGCTGCTTGTGCTTTGGCACGAGCCCACCGGCCGCCGCGAACTGAAGCATCGGGCAGTCGCATATATCGCGATCGCGGCGCCCGTGTACCTTTTCTTCGGATTCCTGGAGCGCTCTTACAGTTACTACCGATTCGGATCCTGGACGCAGACTTACATTCCGATCTTCGCGCGGGAGTCGCGGATGCAGGATCCCAGCCTGCCGGCGAATTTTCCCTGGAGCACGCCCTTTCACGAAGGCGTCCTGGGAGCGTTGTTCAAGCCGGAAAAATCTATTTTCCTTTTCGATCCTCTCCTGATCCTCGCCCTGCTGCTGATTGTGCTGCTGTGGAAGCGGATGGGAGCCGAGGTCCGCGCCTGCGCCGTCGCCTCGATTCTGCTGGTATTGGAATATATCTGCTTCTACGCCCGCTATACCTACTGGGCGGGCGATTTCGCGTGGGGCGATCGATATGTATCGACAGCAGTGGAGATGGTTGCATTGCTCGCTATACCTCTGCTTCTGCGTTATCGGCCGGAACTGCCGGCATGGACTCGGGCAACAGCCATGGCTCTAATCGCGGCCAGCTTCGTCATACAGATCGCCTCCCTGATGTTCTGGCTACCTCTGGAGATCTACCAGATGGAAACGCTGGGACACCCGACATTCGTGATCGCGCTGCGCTTCAGGAACATCGTGGCGTTCGCCCTGGGAAAAATGAGTGCCTGGGGACTGGATACGGAAGCCATGCACGAGGACGCGTGGGATTACGTGCACATCACCACCTGGAATTTTCTGCCCTTCCTGCTGCGCCGGGTCGGTGCGGCACCGAGATGGGTGGTGGACATGGCGTTCGCGATCTGGGGAGCCGGGCTGGCCGGCCTAGCGGCGGTGCTGTTGAGGCTTAAGCGGACCCTGAGGACCCCGTAGCCCCGGACGCATTCGTCCGGGGCAGGGCTGCGCTGCTGGGGAAGCGCTGATTAAGATTCCAGAAGACACAAGGTCCCTCGACTGCGCAGAATTGCCGAAAACGGCAATTCTGCTTCGCTCGGGATGACAAGTAAGAGCTAATCAGAGATTCCCCAGGGCCTGTAGCGGAAACGATCAGTTCCCGGGGCGCATCATCCTGTGCGGGCACTCACTCGACGGTAACGGATTTTGCCAGGTTCCGCGGCTGGTCCACGTCACATCCACGGCGAACCGCAATGTGATACGCCAGCAGTTGCAGGGGAACAATCTCCAGGATCGGGGAAAGTTCCTCGGGCGCGGGCGGGATGTACAAGACGTGATCGGCGGACTCTTTGATTTCTTCGTCGCCTTCGGTAGCGAGCGCGATGACCACGCCGGATCGCGCTTTCACTTCCTTCAGATTGGAAATCGTCTTTTCGTAACGCAATAAGGAATCGGGGCTGTTGGAATCCCGGGTCGCAATGACGACCACTGGGAGGTTTTCGTCTATCAGGGCGTTGGGACCGTGCTTCATCTCGCCGGCAGGATAGCCCTCGGCGTGAATATAGGAAATCTCCTTCAGCTTGAGGGCGCCTTCGAGCGCGATGGGATAGTGAATGCCGCGGCCAAGGAAGAGGAAGTCATGAACTTTCTGGTAGCGCTTGGCGAGCTCGTCGCAGGCTTCATCCTGGGTGAGGAGAAACTCGAGCTTGCCGGGGATGCGGGTCAACTCCAGCATGGCCGAGCGCGCCTGCTCGGCTTTCATGATGCCGCGCACCTGCGCCAGGTACATGGCGAAGATGTAAAGCGCGGTCAACTGCCCGGTGAAAGCCTTGGTCGACGCCACACCAATCTCGGGTCCGGCGTGAGTGTAAATCGTGCCCGCAGCTTCGCGAGTGATCATCGATCCGACCACGTTGCAGATGGCCAGCGTCCTGGAGCCCTTGGCCTTGGCTTCGCGCTGGGCCGCGATCGTGTCAGCGGTTTCGCCGGACTGGGAAATCACCAGCGTAATGGTGTCAGGATCCACGATGGGATTCCGGTAGCGCCACTCGCTGGCATAGTCCACTTCCACGGGCACGCGCGCCAAAGATTCGATCATGAACTTCCCCGCCTGCCCGGCGTGCCAACTGGTGCCGCAGGCGATGATGTTGAACTTTTTCGCGGCGCGAAACTCCGCCTCGGTGATGTCCATCTGGTCCAGGAAAATGTGTCCCGTATCCTGCGAGACCCGACCCAGGGTGGTCTCCCGAACGGAGCTGGGCTGCTCGTAAATTTCCTTGAGCATGAAGTGCTTGAAGCCGCCCTTCTCCGCCTGGATGGGATCCCAGGTCACACGCTGGACCTGGCGGGAAACGGGGGTGCCGTCGAAATCAGTCAACTGGACGCCGCCAGGCGTGACCACAGCCATGTCGCCATCGGCGAGAAAGAAAATGTCGCGTGTGTGATGCAGGATGGCAGGCACATCGGAAGCGACGAAGTACTCGCCGTTCCCCAGGCCGATCACCGCCGGAGGACCGTTGCGGGCGGCCACAATCTTGTTGGGGTCATCCGTAGAAATCACGGCGAGCGCAAAGACTCCGGTTAACTGCTTGATTGCCTTGCGGACGGCATCTTCCAGAGGCAGGCGGTTATCGCCGGCGGGCGTGGCGCTAAATTTTTCGACCAGGTGCGCAATGACTTCGGTGTCGGTTTCAGTTGTAAACTTATGGCCTTCCTCGACCAGCTTTTTCTTGAGACCGAGATAATTCTCGACAATGCCGTTATGCACGACGACGATCTTGCCGGTGCAATCGCGATGAGGATGGGCGTTCTCTTCGGTGGGGCGGCCGTGCGTCGCCCAGCGCGTGTGGCCGATGCCGTAAGTGCCCTGAAGAGGTTTCTGGCGAATCGATTCTTCCAGGTTGCGCAGCTTGCCCTCGGCGCGCCTCAGCTGCAAACCGTCGCCGTTGCCGCAAACCGCAATTCCGGCCGAGTCGTAGCCGCGATACTCGAGCCGCCGCAGCCCCTCCAGAATCACCGGGACCACGCTCTTTTTACCTACATACCCCACAATGCCGCACATAGGGAAGCCTCAATGACTTTCTGAGCCGCCATCACTCGGCCAGGGAAAAGCGGAATTCTTCGATCACGGGATTGGTCAGAACTTCCCGGGCAATCCGTTCTACTTCCGATTGCGCCTCTTCGCGCGACAGCCCTTCTACCAGGTCAAGTTCAAAATACTTGCCCTGGCGGACGCCTTCCAGGCCCTTGTAACCCATCTTCTTGAGCGCGCTTTGGATGGTTTTGCCTTGGGGGTCGAGAACGGTCTTTTTGAGGGAGACGTAGACATAAGCGGTCATAGAGCGACATTATACGTGACGTTACCCAACATAAAGACCGTGTAGTTATGACCTTAGGCGCACAACTTAGGTGGGCCGGAGCAAAGCAAGCTAAAGACTGTTAAGCCTCTGGTCCAAATCGGCGAGGGCGTCCTGCAACATTTCGCGGTGGCGCGAATGCCGGGCATTTGCCAGTTGTTGCAGGATGCTTTGGCGGGACAGGCGAAGCCGTTCTTTCTCCCGCTGCCGGACGGCTTGTTCGGGGCTGAGTTTCACTCCCGGCTTCGAAGATTGGGCGCTCGCATCTGCCTGCTGAGCCTCCACTGACTTGCTTTCCCATCCGCGCGCCATGGATCGATTATCGCAGGTTACGGGAATTCCCACTACGGGCATTCATGCTTGATACAGCAACGAGAAAATCCTGTCTTTTGACTAACAGCCGAGTTATAATCCGACAGTTCCATCTGTTACTCTCGCCTTTTGACGGGGAGGCGAAGACGGAGTTTTTTGTGCGTCTGTTGCTGTCCTCCTCGGACGTGTGTCGTCGGCGGCACCTAAGTTCTTTGCGCAGGGCTCGGCGGCTGCCCTCAGCGAACCCCCTGATACAACTCCAGTTCGTTAAATCAAATTCCGCTTGGCAGAGAGCAGGGACTCTTTGTTCGCGGGAAGCTCTCCCGGCAAAGCGTCAAGGGAAGGGCTGGCGGAGGGCGCTCGATGCCCGATAGACTGCGCCCCGTAGGCGAAGATTCTGTCCCCCAGCAGGAGCCGCGAGTTTTCGGAGACCTTTCTGCCCTGTGCAGCGCCCCGGCTGCGGTCTGCATCCTGGACTCCGAACAGCGTTACTTCTGGCTCAATCATGAATTTGCCGGCCTGAATGGCCTCCCGGTCTCTGAGCTTTTGGGCAAGAGGGTGCGCGAAGTGGTCGGCGGCCTCGCCGAACAGATCGAACCTTATGTGGCAGAGGTGCTGTGCAGCGGGGAACCGATCCTGAACGTCGAGGTGTCCACTGAGCATCCGTTCAGAAAGACCCGGGTGCACTGGCAGATGCATTTCTTTGCCCTGCGGCAGCAGGAGGGCAAGTTCGGCCGGGTCGGCATCGTGATCAATGAACACACGAATGGAAAGGAAAAGAACCTCGAGGGAATAGTGGAGAGTCTGGGCGGCAAACTGCAGCAAGAGATGGGCCGGCTGCAGTCCTTGACGGAGATCAACGCTCTTCTCTCTTCCAACCGGGATGTGCCTCTGCTTTTCCCCTGGATTTCCGCCCACATCCGGCGAGTGATGCGGCAAGAAATGGCTAGTCTTGCCCTGCTCGACGCTGGAAACCGCACGCTGGTGGGCAAAGCACTCGACTTTCCGCTAAGCAGGGGGCTGCTCACGCAGAGTCCGGTGAGTTTGAAAGATAATCCAGCTGAGAAAGCTCTGGATTCAGGCGCCCCGGTGATCTTTTGCAAGCAAGAGTTGCAGGCTTTTGAGAGTCCGATTGCACTGAGCCTGCTGGCGGAAGGAATTCAGTCCCTGTGCTGCGTTCCCATCATGAGTCCAACGGGTCCCCTTGGACTGTTCATGGTAGGGAGCACGCGCAAGGATGCGTTTCAGCAGAACGACCTGGCGTTGCTGATCCAAGTGGCCAGCCAGCTGGCCTTGGCGATGGAGAATCACCTGGCCGCTTCCGAAATCAGGCATCTGAAGAAACGGCTGGGCGAAGAGCGTAAATTTCTGGAAGAGGAGGTCGAGCCGGACGGACCTTTCAGCGAGATTATAGGCGGCAGTCCTGCCCTGAGACAGGTGTTGCGGCAGGTGGGTACGGTTGCAAGCAGCGGGGCCACGGTGCTGATCCTGGGCGAAACTGGTACGGGCAAGGAGCTGATTGCCCGCGCCATTCACCGGTTGAGCCGGCGCAAAGACGCTCCCTTCATTAAAGTGAATTGCGCTGCCATTCCCACGGGATTATTGGAGAGCGAACTCTTCGGCCATGAAAAGGGAGCATTCACCGGAGCTATCAGCCGGAAGGTCGGACGTATGGAGCTAGCCGATGGGGGAACCCTGTTCCTGGACGAAGTTGGCGAAATTCCACTCGACCTGCAGCCGAAACTGCTTCGGGCATTGCAGGACCAGGAATTTGAACACCTGGGCAGCAATCACACAGTGAAGGTGAACGTGCGCCTGATCGCTGCCACCAACCGGAATCTGCCGGAAAGAGTGGCCTGTAATGAATTTCGCAGCGATTTGTATTACCGCCTGAGTGTATTCCCCATTACCGTGCCTCCGCTGCGCGAACGCAAAGAGGATATTCCGCTTCTGGTGCGGTACTTTGTACGGCAGTTTTCCCAGCGCATGGACCGCCATGTTGAATCGGTTCCTCAAAGCACCATGGACGCCCTGCTGCACTGGCAATGGCCCGGCAACGTGCGCGAACTGGAAAACCTGATGGAGCGGTCTGTAATTTTGAGTGAAGGCAGCGTGCTAAGAGTTCCCTTGTCCGAACTTCGTCCTCCCGCTGAGACCAAAGGCTCCCCGGCCGTCGCCTCTGATGACAGTCTGCACCAGGCAGAGCGTCAGCACATCCTGCGAGTGCTACGTGAGGCACACGGCAAACTATCCGGTCCGAATGGCGCCGCAAAGCGTTTAGGACTGAAGCGTACTACTCTGCAATCCCAGATGCAGAGGCTGAAGATCTTTCACCACGACTACAGCGATTCCCAACCAGACTGAAAAGGCGTCAGACGAGTAATCGGCAAGCACGCCGAGGGCGCGGCAGGCTTGCCCCAACCCAGGTGCATTCCTGGCTGAATCTGTTCCAAACAGGGAACTTGCCGTAACGGTATCTGGCCCGTTTTGGCACATGGAATGCACAGGCCAAGGGTTCCATTCTGCCTCTGGCCGGCGACAGTCATTCTCCGGCCATGCAGAGACCAGGCTGGCTCGCAGGTCGTGCATGAAGCGGAAAGCTGGGGAGCGGGGTCGTTGAAGTGCTGCAGTTAAGACAAAATGAGGCATGCGGGAAAGTAGTTTCCAGCACCGCTGTCGCGCCTGGACGGAGTTGGCGCTGCCGTCCTTTCGCCGGACAGAGCAATCAGACTGGGCTTCCGTTATCGTCAGATTCCATTCCGGGAAATTCTGCCCCGCCCGTCCACTCCCTTCGCAGTGATCCACACCCCGCAACTGCTCGCCAGCCGGATGAACCGGATCCCTTTTACCTGTTTGCCTGCCAGGTGGAATGGGAGAAACGGGAAGAACCCAGCGCCGCGTGGGAACTGCTGGCCGCGGCACAGAGTTCAAACCCGGATACGCGGGCTCAGGCGCGGGCGCTGTTAGCCAGTTCGCGCAGCCTGAGCGGAATGGGTCTGGGCACGCCGCCAGAGTTCGGTTCCAGGAAACGGGTAGCGTCACGGGAGAGTGAAATGAAGGCACCTTATAACCTAGAGATTGTTGACAACTGCACAGAGTGCAGCCACATGAGTCCGGAGCATTTCTGCGCCGTTTCGGCCCCGGCATTGCACTCTCTGGATGCGATCAGTCATAAGAGCACTCTTCCTGCCGGCGCCATCTTGTTTGTGGAAGGCCAGCCGCCGCGGGGGCTGTTCATTATCTGCTCGGGCAGAGTGAACCTGTCGACGACCTCTCGTGAAGGAAAAATCCTGATTCTCAAAAGCGTGCAGGCGGGGGAAACGGCCGGCCTGAGCGCTACCGTTTCCGGCATGCCCTATGAGGTTACGGCCGAAACCGCAACTCCCTGCCAGTTGGGATTTGTGGAGAGAAAACATTTCAGGGAACTGATGGAATCCCACAGTGAAGTTGGAGTCCACACGGCCCAAACTTTGAGCCGCGAGTATCAGAGCGCCTATCGGGACATCCACGACCTGGTCCTTACCCGGTCTTCGGCAGGGAAACTGGCGCGATTGCTGCTGTCGTATGCCCCTCCCCAGGAAACAGAGGACGAAACGCGAATTTCAACGCCTATGACGCACGAGGAAATGGCGCAACGGATCGGCGCCTCGCGCGAGACGGTGACGCGGCTGTTGAGTCACTTACGCAAGAAGCGATTGATCAGGCTGGATGGGTCCAACCTGGTGATTCGCGATCGCAGTGGATTGGAAGCTTTGACAGCATAGCCCTCCCCCGTCGGAACGGCGAGGACCGCGATAGAAAGTTTCGCGGTCCTCTCGTTCCGAAAACAGGGACTCGTTAAGACACGGATGTACACGGGAACGCTGATCAGCGATTTAGTGTCAATTGCCGAACGGGTGCATCACTCAGCCCGAAGTCTGAGCGTGAATTCGGGCCACGCCATTCTGTTCAATACCGCCGAGAGTGGAGGGCGTTCAGAGCCCGAACAGTTCGCGCAGGCGCTTGGTTTGAGCACGACTGACGGGGATCTCGGTTTGCTTCTTGTCGTCCATCCGGAGCTGGTACGAACTTTTGAACCAGGGAACGACCTCACGAATACGGTTGATATTTACCAGATAGGAGCGATGGGCCCTCCAGAATAGATTGGCGTCGAGGCTGTCGAGGAGTTCCTCCAGGGTGCGGCAGTTCGACTGGCCCTCCATGCCCGCCGCGCCGGCAGTCACAACCGTAATTACGCCGTCTTCGATCCACGCATAGCAGATGTCTTTCTGGTCGACGAGGAACATGCGGCCCAGGGACTTCAGAAGAATCTTCGAGGCCGGCTGCTTATGTGACTCCAGCATCCTGACCAGGGTTTCGAACTTCTCGGCCGGAGCGTCATCGGCATCCTGCTGGGCACGGGCTTTTTGAATGGCTTGAGTGACGCGTTTTTTGTCGAAGGGCTTCAGCAGGTAGTCGACGGCATTCACTTCGAAGGCCTTCACCGCGTATTGGTCAAAGGCAGTGGCAAAGACAATTTTGGGCAATCGGATCTTTTTGTCGAGCAGCTTTTTGATGACGCCAAAGCCGTCGAGTCCGGGCATCTGCACATCCAGAAAGACCAGGTCAGGATTGTGCTCCTTAATCAGATTGACAGCTTCGAGCCCGTTTTTTCCCTGGGCGACGACGTTCACGTCATCCGCCATCTTGAGCAGATAGGCGAGTTCGTCGCGAGCCAATTGCTCGTCATCGACGATCACCGCAGATAGGGACATCGTTGCTCCGAAGCGCTGGGAGATCCTGAAGGAAGTATAGTGGCACGATTTCCCGCGCGCAATCGGAGCAACTCGAACTGGAGGAGGCGTTCTGATTTTCTAACGCCTTTGCATCATGCCTCCCATGTCGAACTTGGTGTAGCCGGCGGGGATTTCGAACAGGCTGGCCGGCTGAGAGCCTTCCTGGATATTGCGCAACTCGCCTCCATCGCCGTTCTTGCCCTGCCACTTCACCGGAAATTGCAGCTTGGGGTCGATCCAGACCACGCCGCTTTCGCCCTTGGCGTTGGTTCCTTCGTATTTGACGGTGCTGCGTCCGTTGACGGTTTCTGCGCCTACCTTCCGGCAAGACCCGCCCTTATTCCGTTCTTGCGCCAGCCAGTCGGAGCAGGCGTTTTCCGCGTCATGAACCCGGAAGAAATCGTAGCTGTGGCGCTGGTTGGCCATTCTTTCCGGCATCTCCATGTACATATGCTGCTGGTCCATCAGCACGGTGTTGGTATGGGTGGCCAGATTCACGATGAAAGCGCCCCCTTCCCTGCCCCCGCGATCAGACTCGATTCGCAACTTTTCTTTACCAAAATAGATCTTTGCCGGAGGTGCATCGGCTCGTTTGTCATTCACGATGTCGGCGGAGAATTCCGCCTGGCTGAAGGCGAGGCTTGCCAGAAACAACACCACAACAAGGTTGCAAATTCTGATAAATCGAAACACAGGAGTCTCCTTGGTCAGCCGAGAAGTCGCTTTCACGGAAGCGGCAATTGGGGGAATGCGGCAGACAGCATAGCAGAAACTGGCACGGGCTACACCTGCGCCTGAGGTCCGGTTCGATGCCTCTCAAACCTGTGTGTCAGACCGCGTTCTCCAGAGCCAGAGCCATGCCCATGCCGCCGCTGACGCAGAGAGTTGCCACACCGCGCCGGGTGTTGCGCCGCAGCATTTCGTGCAGCAGGGTGACGGTAATGCGGGTTCCGGTGCAGCCGATGGGATGACCCAGCGCGATCGCGCCGCCGTTCACGTTGAGGCGGTCCCGATTAAAGTTCAGGAGTCGATCGCAGGCAAGAACCTGGGCGGCGAAGGCTTCGTTCAGCTCGACGAGGCCGAAATCGTGAAGCCGCAGATGATGCTTGTCTTCCAGCTTCTGCAATGCGGGAACGGGCCCGATGCCCATGGTTCGCGGATCAACTCCGGCGGCAGCCACGGCGGCGATTCGGGCCATCGGTTTCAAATTGTTCTGCTGGATGAAGTGTTCGCTGGCCACGACCATCGCGGCAGCACCGTCGGTGATCCCAGAAGAATTTCCCGCGGTGATGGTGCCGGTTTTGGAAAAGACGGGCGGAAGCTTTGCCAGCTTTTCCAGGCTGGCATCCGGGAAGGGATGCTCATCCCGGCTGAATGTCGCCGTTCCCTTCTTGCCTTGAATCGTGACTGGGACTATTTCCGCGTCCAGGCGTCCGGCGCTGATGGCGCGCGCGGCCCGGGTTTGCGAGGCGAGCGCGAATTCATCCTGCTCGTCGCGCCCTATCTTGTATTGCCCGGCTAACACCTCGGCGGTTTCACCCATCACCATCTGCGCGAGCGGGCAGAAAAAACCGTCGCGGTACATGCCATCGACCAGTTCCTGGTTGCCGAGCCGGTATCCCCAGCGCGCGCCGTCGAGATAATAAGGCAGGCGGGACATCGACTCGGTGCCGCCGGCGAGAATGCAATTCGCCTCGCCCAGCAGGATTGACTGGTAGGCCAGCGCGATCGCCTTCATGCCCGAGGCGCACGCCTTGTTGACGGTATAGGCAGGCACCTCTTGCGGGACGGCGCTGCGGATGGAAATCTGTCGCGCGGGATTTGGCCCGCCTCCCGCCTGCCGGGCATTCCCGAAAATCGTTTCCTCGATTTGTTCCGGACGGACTCCGGCACGCTCGATCGCCGCTTTTGCCGCAACCACTCCCAGGTCAGCGGCAGTGCATGAGACCAGGGACCCGCCGAATTTTCCAATGGGCGTCCGCACCGCCGAGAGAATATAGACCGCTTGCACGTGCTGCCTCCGAAATTCTGAGTTTAGCAGGGCGGCAAGGGCGAATGGGCCTGCCGGAAGACGGGACTTTCATCCGAGCTGAGTCTCCAGCTTTTTGCGGGCATCACCGCGGGTGAATCGTTAGGTCTTTGCGGGCGCGTTCGACCATCCGTCCGGCGAAGGCGGGAGCCTCTTTCTCCAAGTCGACTCCACCCAGGCGAACCGGCACGGCAGAGTTGTCGGGCAGGGCCTCGCCGTAGATGATCATCACTTCGCTGCGGCGGTCGGGCGTGGGCAGATGGAACATGCGAACGCGCGCCGCCCGCCTGGGAAAGGCCAGATTGTGTTCCGCCAGAAGGCGGGCAATTGCGGCTCCGTCGGACTTTGGATCTTCGCGCTGGCCAGCCGCATAATCCGGAAAACTCTTCACATCGTAGACAAATTTTAGGTCCGCGAAGCGCGTGGTGTGATCGGCGGGATAGTCATAGGTGTAGGTATTGGTGGCATAGAAGTGTTCGAACT
>Ga0070741_10010259_pt1 | contig 17767 bp, 16 predicted proteins | sample Coa_R1_4_FD_66440 | JGI IMG/M metagenome (GOLD analysis project Ga0070741, IMG submission 66440) | Surface soil microbial communities from Centralia Pennsylvania, which are recovering from an underground coalmine fire - Coalmine... | ecosystem: Environmental > Terrestrial > Soil > Unclassified ...
AAAAAACCCCAAGATCCTTCGCGCCAGAAAAACGGGCGCTCAGGATGAAGATGCAGGGCTTTTAGCGGCTCGCGTTCCTACGGCTTCGTGCCTGACTGTGCCGCCGCCTGTTGGGCCAGTTTGATGCGGGCCGATTCCAATCTTTTTTGTACGCGGGCTACATCCCCGGAATCCACCTCGCTGGGCACACTCTTGTTCCACTCCTCCAGTGCGCGTTCCCAGTGGCTTGCAGCCAGCTTCACTCGTCCAGTCTTGTAATACAGTTCAGCGAGATGGTCCTGAATCGTGCCGTCGCTTCCCATTTTTTGCGATGCCTTGATCAGGTTTTCTTCGGCAAGATCGTAGTTCCCCAATTTGAAGTAAGCCCATCCCAGGGAATCGAGATAGGCGCCATTTTGCGGGTCCTGCTCGATGGCCTTCTTCACGTAGTTCAGGGCCTCTTCCAGCCGCAGCCCGCGATCGGCCAGCATGTAGCCCAGGTAATTCAACACCATGGCGTTATGCGGATCGCCGTTCAGCACATGCTTGAATTTTTCTTCGGCTTCATCATATTTCTTTTCGCGCTCGTACACCGACCCGGCGACGAAAGCAACATAGTCTCTTTCTTCCGGTTTACTGGAGAGCTTTTCAGCCTGGTTTAGATCGTCTTCGGCATCCTTGAATTGACGCAGGCGCGTCTGCATCTGGGCAAGGGCAAGATAAACTTCACGATCATCCGGGGTGTTCTTCAGCAATGATTTGACTTTAGTGACGGCATCATCACCTTTGCCCGAGTCCGCCAGTTGTTGGGCAACCAGCAGTTGCAGAGCGCGGCTCTTTGGATATTTCTGGGCCGCCTCCTGCGCGATGGTCAGGGCTTGCTGCCATTGCTTGTCAGTGCGATACGTATCCACGATCTGCTGATATCCACGTTCGGCGTTGTCATCTCCAAGTTGAGTCATCTGGCGAAACGCATCTATAGCCAGCGCACTCTTTTGCTGTTCCCTGTAAATTTCTCCCAGCCGCTCCAGGAATACCGCGCGATTGTTACGCTCCCCGGCGGTGTAGTTATTATCGGTACGCACATTTTTCTTCAGAAGCTGCTGCAGGATTTGCACAGCATCGTCATAACGGCCCTGGGCTTCATAGACGAGGGCAATGTTATAGGGAACTTCCAGGGAATCTTCGACCAGAGATTCGGCCTTCTTCAGGTGTTCCAACGCCTGGTCAAACTTGCCGCTGCGGCGCAGGATTTCAGCAATGCGCAGTTGCGCCTGGGCGTCTTGCGGATCGGCATCGGCAATAACCTTGTATTGCTCGAGTGCCGCATCCATCTGATCGTCGTTCAGCAGATTTTGTGCCAGGCCGCGCACCGAATCCAGATTTTCACGGTCCAGTTCGACTGAACGCCGGTAGGCGCCAATGGCTTTCTTATAATCGTGGGCCTGCTCGTAGGTGTAGCCCAACGCGGCATAAAGCCGAGAGGACTTGGCCGCATCAGGTACATCTTCCAGAAGACGAACCCCTTTGGCTGCGTCGCCTTCCTCGGTATAAAGATATGCCAGGCTGCTGAGCGCCTCTTCAGAATCCGGTTGCAGCTTCACCGCAGTCTTGAATTCGTTTTCCGCTTTCAGCAGATCATTATTCAACCGGTAAAGCCTGCCCAGAACCAGGTGGTCGTCAACACTGGTGGGGTCAATGGCGACAATCTGCTCATACTGATCAATGGCGAGTTTCAGGACTTCCTGCGATTGTGTACCGGCCTGCAGATCGCCGAGAGAGCGCAAATAAATTCTGCCCAGCAAGCGGTGGGCGTCTAAGTTTTTGGAGTCGCGCTTGAGAATATCCTGCGCTTCCAGCACCGCGTCGCGGATGCGTCCGGTTTTGGCGTAGAGTTCAGCCAGCCCCGCGGTCAGGTAAGCAGAATCCGGATCGCTGGCAATTGCCAGCTTGTATTCTTCAATAGCTTTATCGGCAAACTCGGAACGCGCGTAACTGGAGACCAGTTCCTCATAAATATGCGCCAGGGAATAGTGGTAATAGGCGGCGGCGCGGTCTGGAGTTTTCTTTTCTCCCGGCTTTGCATCAGCCGTCTTCTCTTGTGAAGAAGCGGCCGCTTTGGTGCCGCTGGACGTTGCCGGAACGGACAAGCCGGGTTTTTGGGCAAAAATAAAGCTCGATGCTGTTATCAGCAGGACAAAACTAAAGAGACGCGTTCTCATGAAATACCACTCGGCTTTCCGGCAAATGCGGGCCATTCCCCTGCCCTTTTGATGCGAAACAACTCCCGCGGGGTCCTTGAATTATTTTTTATTGTAGTCGAGTTCGGGTAGGTTGTGAGACTCAAAAATGCAAAGAAACGTAATAAGAACTCTACGTTTTTTTGTAGCCTACGCCAGCAGCTTGGCTGCCGCCTTGGCAAAATATGTCAAGATTACGTCCGCTCCTGCTCGTTTGATCGAGATCAGCGACTCCATCATGACTTTCGGTCCGTCAATCCAGCTCTTCTCGGCTGCCGCCTGGATCATGGCATATTCCCCGGAGACCTGATAGGCAGCGACAGGGGCATCAAAGCGGCTGCGGGCGGCGGCAATCACATCCAGGTAGGGCATCGCCGGCTTGACCATAATCATGTCCGCGCCTTCCTCCAAGTCGGCGGCGATTTCCCGCATGGCCTCCCGCAGGTTGGCGCCATCCATCTGGTAGGAGCGCCGGTCACCGAACTGCGGAGCTGAATCTGCGGCCTCCCGGAATGGCCCATAAAAAGCTGAGGCGAATTTGGCCGCATAAGAAAGGATCGGCGTATTTTCGTACCCCGCCTCATCCAGCGCCTTGCGAATGGCGGCAACTCGGCCATCCATCATGTCGGAAGGCGCAATGATATCCACCCCTGCCCGCACCTGTGAGACCGCGGTGTGCGCCAGGATATCGAGCGTAGGATCATTGGCAATCTCATATTCAACAGCAACAGCCTTGCGCGTAGCCACAGCGCCAGAAGCTTTAACCCCTGAGGCCTGGAGAGAAGAGGTTTGAATTCCAGAAGCTGGAAGAGAAGCCTCACGCGCTTCCGCCTGCACCACCCCGCAGTGTCCATGCGACATGTATTCGCACAGACAAACATCACCAATCACCAAAAGGCCTGGAACTTCGCTCTTGAGAGCGCGAGAAGCCCGCTGCACGATGCCGTCGTCACTCCAGGCTCCGCTGGCAGCCGTGTCTTTCTGCTCCGGCAACCCAAACAGGATCACAGCCGGAATGCCCAGGCTTTGAGCTTCGCCCGCCTCTTTGATCAACTCGTCTATCGAAAGATTAAAGACGCCGGGCATGGAAGCGACCGGCTTACGCACGCCCTCCCCATGGCAGACGAATAAAGGATAGACCAAAGCTTGCGGAGACAAGCGGGTCTCACGAACCAATGACCGCATCTGCTCATTGCGGCGCAAACGTCGTAACCGGGTAACAGGAAAGGCCATAAAAATTGAATTTTAACAGCTTGGAGCAGTTGCCGGCAGCTAGAGGTCATTCCGCAGCAGGGAGGGTTTAAGCGGAAATGGAGGTTTCGGCAGGGCGGGCTTCGGCAGGCAGTTTGATCAGGAATGTGGCTCCTCCGCTAGGGTTGTTTTGGCAATCGATCTCCCCGCCGTGGTCCTGCACAATGCCGTAACAGGCGCTAAGTCCCAAGCCGGCCCCTTTTCCCACGGGTTTGGTGGTATAGAAAGGATCGAAGATTTTTTGCGGTTCTTTGACGCCGGATCCGGTATCTGAGAATTGAACCATCACCCAGCCGTCTTCGGTTGTGGTGGCGATCGTCAAGACCCCTCCACCTACCTCCTGCAGCGCATCTACAGCATTATTCATCATGTGCAAAAACACCTGCAGCAGTTGGTTCGAATTGCCGCGTATGCGCGGCAGTTCAGGCTCAAGTTTGACTTTGAGCTTGATTTTTCTGCCGGCGAGGTCGGGCTCGCGCAACTGCAAGGCATTATTGAGAAGCGCATTGATATGCACTGAAGTCTTTTCCGCAGGAGTTTGCTGGGCAAAACTCAGGAGGTTTTCCACCAGGCGCTTGGTGCGGCGGGCCTGCTGGCCGATTTTTTGCACCAGGGAGCGAGGCTGGTCGCCGAGCGACGTATTTTGTTCCAACAGATCGGCGTAGCCCAGGATCGCGGTCAGCGGATTATTAATTTCATGCGCAGCCCCCGCGACTAACTGGCCGAGAGCAGCCATCTTTTCGGAGCTGACCAGATTATCTTGCAGGTGCTTTTCGTGAAGAATAATTTCCTGTGATTCACGCAGCAACCGGGCCAATTCGGAGTTCAACAACATTTGCCTGAACATGACCAGCAAGGTCAAGACGATGATTGCCGCCAAAGTGACTTTCAGGCGAAAAATGGTGACTGAAACCGGAGCTTCACTGAAGTAGATGACCCACAAGGCCATGGCCGGCATGGAAACAAGCGCCAGCAGGGCCAATCGCGCTGTCCACGCGCTATAGACTGCCGCCGCCATTTCGTCCGCCACTCCCGGTGGAGAAGCAGTTTGCTGCAAGCCAATGCTCACAAAGAAAAACATGGCTGCCACAACCGCCACATTGGAAAGATTCCTGGAATATGGAAGATGAAAAACCTGCAAATCTACCAGCGACGAGCCCACTGCATAAACGCTCGCGTATAGAAAGATGCTGCCATAAATTTTCTTCCAGCCCCTGGCGCAGCGAAAGTAGAGCACGCCCGCGGCGGCGGCGAGCGCTATGTTCTCAACCAGGTAGAGAACCCGGAAATAGAAATCTGAAAGCTGAGAAACTAAGATCTCTTCCAATCTCCAGGGTAAGACCATGAAGAGATAGAGATAAATCCACCAGAGAAGGAGCATGATGGCATCGAGGAAATCGGTGCGCACTTCGCCGTCATTCTGGCGGTGATGCGGCCGCAAGGCCAGCGCCGCCATCAGGGGAATTCCATGGAGAAACAAAAAGATGTGGTTCAAGGAAGGTTCGGGGCGGGAAGTTTTCAGGATAACGTCGTACCAAATTCGCCAGACCTGTGGAATAAACCAGAGCGCGGCGCCGAGAGTCATCAATGCCCAAAATGTTTTTTCGCGGCCTCCGGTGAAAGCCAGATGTCTTCCCAAAACAAAAATCGCAAGCAGCGGAAGAAGAAGACGGATTATGTCGCCAAAAGCAAGGAGCTTGTACGACTCTTTTGCCGAAACGGAAACCAGAAAATAGAGAGCGAGAAACAGACCTGCTGCGGCGTAACAGCATGTTTTCCGATCCAGATTCATGGAGTCGCAGAATTGTACAGAAATATTCTTCTGAGTCCATAGTTACTTAAGTAATTCCATTTTGGAATAAAAACCGAAATGGCACTTGCAGGTCAGAGAGCCGGCAAAACGGGGTTCTTTACCACGCAATGACTGGAGACGTGCGTTCAAAAATTGCACTTCGCAAATTCGGATTTCTGACTTTCCAAGCCCTCCGCGCTTCCCTGCCTTCTCCGTGGTTTTGTTCATTCGGAGATCCCTTTGGCATGATTCGCGGTGTACCATTTACCAGGAAACAGGAATTTGTGACTGAAACCCTCAATCCAATGTCATTTTCCAGCGCGCCTGTGCTTGAATTCGAGGCCCTCCGCGAATTGCTGAGCGCCTACGCCGCATCGGATTTGGGCAAGGCCAAACTCGCCGCGCTGGAGCCGAGCTGCGATCGCAATTGGATCGCCGGCCAGCACCAGCTTGTGACTGAGGTGCTGCAATACCTGCGTGGCGGCGGGCGCTTTGATTTCTCGGGATTACTCTCTCCCACGGCCTTGCTGGAAAGAGCGCACATTGCAGGCGCGGCCCTGGAGACGGGGGAGATCCGCGACCTGCTTCTTCTGATCGACCGGGCCGCACAGTGGCGCGAGGTTGTGCTGCGTCCGCCGACAAACATGAAGCTGGAATGGAAGGCTATGGCCGCGCTCTCGGCCGGCATCGCGGATTTCACCGATTTGCTGCGCTACTTCCGCAACAAGATCCTGCCCGATGGCACGCTTGACGACCGCGCTTCGCCTGAGTTGGCGCGCATCCGCCGCGAAACAGAAAAACAAAAACGCTCCATTCAAGATTCTCTGCGCGGATATCTGCGGCGGCTCTCGGAAGGCGGAGCCGCGCAGGAAGAGCTTATTACGATCAGGGGTGAACGCTTTGTTATCCCCGTCAAGGTGGAGCAGAAGCGCCGCATCAATGGCGTTATCCACGGCGCCAGCTCAAGTGGGCAAACCGTTTTTGTGGAGCCGCTGGAGACCATTGAGCAGAACAACGAATTGGTGCGCCTGCTGGAAGAGGAACTGGCTGAAATCCATCGCATCCTCGTCGAAATGACTGGTGAAATCGGGCAGCGAGCCGGCGAAGTAGCCACAGCCGGCGCTGTTCTGGCTGAACTTGAATTGCAGTTTGCGAAAGCGCGCTTCGCGCAGGATTATGACTGCACCGCCCCCACGCTGGTGGCAAGCGGCCTTTTCCTGGAAGAAGCCAGGCACCCGTTGCTGGAACGCAATCTGAGAATGAAGAACGTTCCGGTTATTCCCCTGAACCTGGAACTTGCAGAGCCAATGCGCCAGATCGTCATCACTGGCCCGAATACCGGTGGTAAAACGGTTGCGCTGAAAACGGTCGGGTTGCTGGCCCTCATGTCTCAATCGGGCATCCCGGTCCCAGCCCTGCGCGCGCAATTACCGGTGTTTGATTCTGTGCTGGCCGATATTGGCGACTACCAATCCATCGAGCAAAATCTTTCAACCTTTTCGGCGCACGTCACCAATATTGACACGCTCTCTCGCCGGGCGACTGCGCAATCGCTGGTGCTGCTGGATGAACTCGGTTCGGCCACTGACCCGGAAGAAGGCGCGGCCCTGGCCGTAGCCATTGCCCTGCACTTTCTGGAGTTAGGAAGCACCAGCATCATCTCTACCCATCACACATCGTTGAAGGTTTATGCCGCCAATACTCCGAACGTGCTGAATGCGTCAGTGGGATTCGACGAGCGTACGCTGCAGCCAACGTATCATCTGCGCGTAGGCGTGCCCGGCGCCTCAGCCGGCATCAATATTGCCAGCCGCCTGGGATTGAACCCAGCGATTATCTCCGCCGCGCGCGCGCGCCTGACGACCCAGACGGAAGACATCGCCCACTTCCTCGATCAACTGCACTCCGGTTTGCGCGACCTCGAAGCTGAACGCACACAACTGCGCTCACGTGAACAAGAGGTCGAGCAGGAAAAAAACCGTTTGGAGCGCGAAGGGCTGCGCGAGCAGCGCGCTAAAGTGCAGGAGATGGAAAAGAAGCTGGAATCTGTGCTGCGCGACTTTGAATATCGCGCCCGCGAAGTGGTCAGCGCCGTGCAAGACCGCGCGGCGGCGCAAAAGCTTTCCAAGGAATCTGAGCGGCGCATCGCCAAAATGCGCCGTGAATTCAAAGAGCAGTTTGACTCAACCATTGTCGCCCATCGGACGGGAGCGGATGCGGGTGATCCCAACTCGCGTCCTGGCCTGGTAACCCAGGTGAGCGAGGGGGACACGGTCAAGCTAAAATCGCTGGGCCGCGCAGGCGTCATCAAGCGCCGGGTGGATGACCACACTTTCGAAGTTGAGGTCGGCGCGATGAAAATGAAAATCCCTCGCGAAGACATTGCCGAAGTTATGAGCCGGGCGGGGGACAACCCTTTGCAGGCCGCCCGCAATCGCAAAGGCGTCTCGGTCCAGGTTGCGCAGGAAGACGAATCTGCCCCTTCGGAAATCAATGTCATCGGTGAAAACGTAGAAGAAGCCACGCGGCGAGTGGAAAGATTCGTGGATCGCGCCTTCCTCGCCGGCCTGCCGCGCGTGCGTATTGTGCACGGCAGCGGCATGGGCATCTTGCGCAAAGCCCTGCGCCAATATCTGCGCGAGCATCCTCACGTTACATCGGTCATTGAGCCTCCCCAGAACGAAGGCGGGGCGGGAGCAACGGTAGTAGAGTTGCGGGTGTAAAGGTGATTTTCTCAACATAGTCACAGAGACACAGAGAAGCTCTGGGTTTACACTGAAATCCCGATGGCTAACCCCGGCGATTTCGCATACACCGTCAAACAGCAAGCCGATATTGTCCGCATTGTCGGTGATTATGTGAAATTGAAGAAGGCTGGGGCCCAGAATTTCAGCGGGTTGTGTCCCTTCCACAACGAAAAGAGCCCGTCATTTTCCGTGCACGCTACACGCCAGTTCTACCACTGCTTCGGCTGTGGGGCTTCGGGCGACGTTTTTAGTTTCGTACAGAAGATTGAGAATATTACGTTTCCTGAAGCAGTACGGGCCATCGCTCAAAAGCTGGGCATTGCGCTCCCCCGGCAAACCCCTGCCAGCCCGGCGGAGGCGAAAGAGGCCCGCCTGCGCGGCGCGCTGATCGACATGCACGAACAGGCATGCGTTTTTTTTCAGGAGCAACTGCTGAAGCCCGAAGCCGCTTCGGCTCGCGAATATTTAACCGGACGCGGTTTGGACCAGCAGACCATCGCGCAGTTTCGCATCGGTTACGCGCCCGAATCGGGCTTCGTGCTGCGCGACCGGCTCAAGAATAATTTTGATGAAGAGACTCTGAAGGAGTCGGGCCTGCTCTCCTGGAAGCCCGAGGGCGGCGACAAGGCCCCACTGTATTCCAAGTTCCGCAATCGCATCATGTTCCCCATTGCCAGCGAGGCCGGCAAAGTCATCGCTTTTACCGGTCGCACGTTGAGCACCGACGAAAAAGCCGGACCGAAATATCTGAATTCACCCGAGACCGCCATCTATTCCAAATCGCGCGTGCTTTTTAACCTGGACCGCGCCCGGCAGCACATTCGCGAGCTCGATTACGCCATCCTGGTGGAAGGGCAAATGGACTGCATCTCGGTTTTTGCTGCTGGATTCCGTAACGTGATTGCCAGCTCGGGAACTGCATTTACAGAGCACCAGGTGCGGTTGTTGGCGCGCTACAGCAAGAAGATCATCGTGAACTTCGATCCTGATACCGCTGGGGCGGCCGCGGCAGAGCGTTCTCTCGGGCTGCTGGTAGCCGAAGATTTCCGCATCAAGGTAATGACGCTGGAAGCGGGTTACGATCCGGATCTGTACATCCGCAAACGCGGCAAAGAAGCATACGCAGCCGCCATGAAGGGCGCGCCGGAATATTTCGACTATCTTATGGAGCGCGCACGCGCCCAATTCCGGGTGCAGACAGCGGAAGGCAAAGTGCAGGCGGTCAATTTTCTTCTTCCCCATTTGCAACGCGTGCACAACAACATCCAGCGCGACGAACTGGCCGCCAACATGGCGCAAAAGCTGGGGATCGACTCTGCGCTGTTGCGCCAGCAGCTGAAACACGCGGTGAACACGCGCGCCGCCACGGTCAAGGCGCCGGCCGAGCCACAGGTCAGCGACGCAGAAAAAATCCTGGTGCGCCTGCTGACCTCACGCAATGGCGATGAGATCACCGCTCAGATCCATGATGCTCTGTCTGCGGAAATCCTGCACGAGGGGCTGGCGTCGGAAGCGCTGATCAATGCGCTGCTTTGTTCCGGTAGCGCCGACGACCCCATGAGCCTCGATTTAAATGAAAGCGACCGCCGCCTGCTGGCCTCTATCTTGATGAGTGAAACCCAGGAGGAGCTGTCATCTCAACTTGCCCAGCAAGCGGTCTACGCTCTTCGCCGCCAGCGCCTTGAGCGCCAGCAACGCGCACTGAAAGCACAAATCGCCGAAGCAGAACGCAAGCAGGACTCGGCGGGTCTTGCCCGCCTGATGCAGGAAAAAATGGCTTTGGATCGGGCTCTCTCAGAGAAAATGTAGCGACTAGTTCCGAACAGCCGGGCACGGCTGTGCCGCACAAGTACATAAGCCCATGTGCCGGGTTTATTTCGGTTATTTTGGCAATTCCTGGCTTAGCGCTGCAAGCGAGTCGCCCGACCTTTGCAGCACCACCTCGGCATCTTGAAACAAAGCCGCGCTCCAGCACTGTTGTTTCTCATGAAAGATCACCTGTACAGACCATGCGCTTGCGCTGGCAGGGTAATACATCATCTGCCGCGAACAGCGATCCTGCAGGAAAGACGCCAGATCGGGCCAAAACACCTGATCGAGCAAAGGGAAGGAGCGGGGAAAGACTTCTAATTTGCAGCCGAGGTCAGGGTGCCAATCGGCCTCGAAGGCAACGATCGAAGAAGTGGCAGAAGCAGAGCTAGAGGATTTCTGGTTTTGCATGATGCATGTCCTTTCCGTGGGCATGCACCAGGAGGTTCAATCGTTCCCATAAAAACGAATACCCGCCAGGCATCAGGGCGGGTGCGCTCTTACGAGGGAGACATTTGTTTCGGAATGTTACTTCCGCACATCGAATGAAAATTTCTTCCATTCCAGGCACCGTGGCGTCTCCAGCCCCGGTTGCCGGACCCGATTCATCGGGTCGCTCCTGATGCTGAAAAAAGTCTATCACAAAGCCAAAAAGCAGTTACAAGCTACAAGTTACAAGCTACAAGGAAAACAGCAGTGTGTGAGTGAGTACTTTGTCTTCAAAACTGGCGGCTGGCAACTGGTAGCGTGGCAACTATTCCACGAAACTTGAAACTCGAAACTGTATTATGGAGGTCATGAAGAAAATTCGCGTGGGAGTCCTGTTTGGCGGCCGCAGCGGCGAGCATGAGGTTTCGCTGCTCTCAGCGGCCTCGGTGCTCGACGCCATTGATAAGAGCAAATATGAAGTGGTGCCCATTGGCATCACCAAAGACGGCCGCTGGCTCACCTCGGCCCACGCTGAAAACCTGCTGCGCCGCAAAGAATCGTCGCAGCATCTGCGGGCCGGCGATCCTCAGGCTACCTCCACTGCCGCGGTGCTGGCCACGGGAAGCGCCATGATTGTCCCGCCAGTCCCAGAGGCCGAGCTGCTGCCCTTTCAAAGCGACGCCAGGCCCAGCCACTCGCCGGAAGCAATTCATGTGGACGTCATCTTCCCGGTGCTGCATGGCACTTTTGGGGAAGACGGAACCATTCAGGGATTGCTGGAGTTGGCGGATATCCCTTACGTGGGCGCGGGCGTGCTGGGATCGGCCGCCGGCATGGATAAAGATGTGATGAAGCGGCTGTTCGCCGCCGCAGGGCTGCCTATCGTTAAGCACGTAACAGTTCTGCGCAGCGACTGGGAGCAGGAAGCCAAGAGTGTTCGTCGCCTGGTGGAAAGCAATTTGAAATATCCTTTGTTTGTGAAACCGGCGAACCTGGGATCTTCTGTCGGTATTTCCAAAGCCCACGACACCAAAGAATTAGCTCCCGCAATGGATGAAGCCGCAGCTTACGACCGCAAAATCATCATCGAAGAGGGCGTTGGGGGAAAGAAAGGAAAGGCGCGTGAGATTGAGTGCGCGGTGCTGGGTAATGAAAAGCCCGCAGCCTCGATAGCGGGCGAAATTGTGCCGGGAAAAGAGTTCTACGACTATGCCGCCAAGTATCTTGAAGAAGGTTCCGAGCTGCTGATTCCCGCCAAGCTCACGAAAAAGCAGTTGAAGCAGGTGCAGGAGATGGCGATTGCCGCGTTTTGCGTGACCGAATGCTCGGGCCTGGCGCGTGTAGATTTCCTCATGGACCCGCATAACGACAAACTCTACCTCAACGAAATCAACACCATGCCGGGGTTCACCTCAATCAGCATGTATCCCAAGCTTTGGGCGGCCTCCGGAGTGCCCTATCCGGAATTGATTGGCCGGCTCATCCAGCTTGCGCTGGAGCGGCACCAGGAAAAAAAGAAAAACCGGTACAGCCGCTCGAGTTAACTGTTCTCCGAATGGCAACCCTGCCTATTCTCCCGCATCTTTTCTAGAGTGCGTTATCAGGAGGAAAATAGCATGAAAGGTTTTCTGTATGGACTTGGAATTGGGCTTGGATTGGGACTCTTGTTTGCTCCTATGAGTGGCGAAGAAACCCGCAACAATATTGCGCAACGCGCCAATGATCTGGCAGATACAGCGCGCGAGACCCTGGAGCAGAGCAAAGAACGGGTGCGCGCCGGCATTACCGCCATTCGCGACGCAGCACAGAACGTCGGCCAACAGGCGACGCGCCCTACCGGCACCGAACCCACAGTCTAGTTTCGCTTTCCGTCAGGGCAGCAAGGGCTGCCCTTTTTTCTTCTTCCAGAAGCTCCGCCTTTTAGTATGCTGTACTGCCTATGCGGAGGAAGCTTGTTTTTTCATTGGAATTGCTGGCAATCACCGGAGTTGTGCTGGTCCTGATCGCTATGTTGTTTCCCGGGTTCGTGGATAGAAAAATCTTCGCCAATGAAGCCTCCGCTGTTTCCACTGTGCGCGCCATCGGCGCTGCACAATTGAAATACGCGCAACTGTATCCAAGCGCGGGTTTTGCGGATGACGTCGCGAAGCTCGAACCGCCGCCCTCCGGCATGGCTCCCAGTTCAGCTCACGCAGGCCTGCTGGATTTTGCTGCGGAATGCGTCGCCCAGCCTTGCGCCAAAAGCGGCTATATCTTTGCTATTGACCAGACCAGCGGCACGCCCATCAACAAATTCCGCATTACCGCTGTACCGCAGAAGCCCGGCAAGACTGGCTTTCGCGGTTTCTGCTCCACCGAACCAGGGGTCATCACCGCCGACGCTAGCGGGGGAACCAGTTGCTCCATACCGATTACCTGAGCTGGTTTCAAAAAGCAATTGAACGTCAGGGTTGCTCGAAAAGGCGAGGGCGCTTTAATCTGGGAAGCTCAATTATGGAAAAAGAAACGAATTATCCAAACAGAAGAACATTCCTCAAGTCTGCCGTTATCGCCGCGGCCGGTTGCGTTATTACAAAATCCGGCGAAGCGAAAAAGAAATCGAACGCAACCACCGCCCTCTTCGATGGCAAGACACTGGATGGATGGATTCAAGTCCAGAATAATGCAACCTCGTTCGGAGGCGGCGATATCGCTGATCTGGCTGGCTTCGCGAAAAAGCTTACTGACAAATCAGACCCCGTATCCGCATTTTTAGACGACCAACTCGATGAGCCGGTTAAAAGCGGGTTGGCCGCATATTCACCATCCACTACAGACATCAAGCCGGTGCGGTCGGGGTTGGCAAAAAACCTGAACAAAATTATTTCAGGCGCAAGCCTGTATGAAAAAACTCGTTTTAAGAACGTGCAATTGCGGCCCGAGACCCAGGAACTGCTAAACCAGAATCCACAAGGTCGAGAGTTAGTTCATCTCAATAGATTGCTTCTTGAAGATGCTTTCCCAACGGAATTGGCCAAGAGCGCTTTTACCGGGTGGATCGTTAAAGACGGGGCTATGGCCAGTACAGGCGCCGGACGCGGGGTCATCTACACTGTCAATGACTATAGCCGCTATCGTCTTATGTTCACGATGAGGCACGTTTCGGGGAATCCGGATCATCAAGCCTGCGTTCTCATCTTTTGCACCCGTCCGCAGCCGGGCGAAATGCCGCTGGACGCTCTGGGTGGCATCCAGTTCCAGGTGCCCAATGGCGGGCATTGGGATTACCGGCCTGGCCAAAACAATGGCGGCGGTGAAGAATTCACCACCGTGATAAAACCCAAAAACGATCCTCACGAATGGAGCCGGGTCGAAATCCTGGCGGATGCTTCAACGGGAACAGCTCGCATGGCCGTCGCCCAGCCGGTTGGCAGTAAGGCACAAGAGGTCCTCGATTTCAAGAATCCGGGTGCTGGCAAGCCTGGCCCGATTGCATGGCAGATGCACAATGGCGGCCTGTTCGATGAGTATAAAGACGTCGTCATGGAAGTAAATCCAAAAAGCGATGAGCTGATCACATTGAAGTGAGCTACTTGTCAGCGTCTGCAATCGCTTGCTGACAGGGATGCATTCGAGGATTAATAATTCGGCGGATGCAATCTTGACCCTCCAGCTTTGGGGACGTTATACTTTGATGTTGCCCCAGTCATTCCAGCCGCTTCTGATGTTTCCATTGGAGCGTTCCGGGAGGGTGTGGGTTTAGGGGACGTCCTCCGGGGTTTGTCATGTTCATCAGCATCCAGGACTTACAACTGCATGAAATTCCTTTTCAGGAGGAGTTTTCTGCGGGGACGCTGGAACTTGGCTCCGAGCTGCGACCTGCCACTCCGGTCAAGATCAGTGGAAGGGCGGTGCTGGTGGAAGAGCATGAAGGCGCCGTCTGCATTCCGGATATCCGGGTCGTAGGCAAGGTGAATACGCGGCTGGAGCTGCGTTGCGCCCGCTGCCTGGAGCCGGTGCTGAAAGATGTGAGCAGCAGCTTCGATCTGGTGTATCGTCCGCTGGGCGCTGAAATCAGGCCGGATGAGGCGTCGATCAGCGAGGCTGAAACTGAGATTGGGTTTTACCAGGGCAATGGTTTGCTGCTGGAAGATGTAATCAAAGAGCAATTGCTGCTGGCGATTCCATTACGGGTCGTCTGCCGCGAGGAGTGCAAAGGGTTGTGCCCGCAGTGCGGACACAATCGCAATTTTGAACCGTGCAATTGCTCGAGCCAGCTGTCGGACCCGCGTTGGGCCGCGCTGGAAGAGATCAAAAACAAATTGAAACACTAGTCCGCGGCGTTCAACGCTGACGGAGATTTTCGAGGTAACAATGCCTAATCCAAAACGGCGTCACTCTAAAGCGCGCACCTCCAAGCGGCGCGCTCACGACTTCCTGACCGCAAAATCGCTCTCGGAGTGTCCTAACTGCCACGAGCAAAAAATGCCGCATCGCGCCTGCCCCAAATGCGGTTACTATAAGGGGCGCGAAGTTGTAGAAGTCGAATCCAAGTAAACGGCGGCCTAGCAATTTGCGACCCACTCGGCAACCGCGGAAGCGTCTGTCGCGCGTGATGGGAGACAAGCTTGAATCCCTCGCGCGTGCCGCTTTCGCTCCTAATGGTTCCGCAGGCCCACGCACGACGATTGCCGTGGACGCCATGGGTTCAGACCGCGCTCCTCGCCCTGAAATCGAGGGCGCTATCCAGGCGGCGCGCTACGGCAATGCCCGCGTGCTGCTGGTAGGCCGCACAGAAGCCATTCAGGCCGAACTGGCCAACCACCCCGCAGCCGCCGAGCTGCCCATTGAGATCGTTCAGGCCAGCGAAGTCATCAGCATGGATGAAAAAGCCGCGCATGCGGTCCGCGCCAAGCGCGACTCTTCCATGCGCGTAGGCTTGCGCCTGGTGCGGGATGGCACCGCCCAGGGTTTCGTGACCGCAGGCAACACCGGCGCAGCCATGGCTACGGCAAAAATGGTGCTGGGAGCGCTGCCCGGCGTGGACCGTCCGGCTCTGGCCGCGGTGTTCCCCACTACGATTCCCGGCAGGGCCGCTATCATGATTGACGTAGGCGCCAACGTGGATTCCAAACCGCAAAATTTAGAACAGTTTGCGGTCATGGGCGAAATCTATTCGCGGTCTATTTTTCAAAACCAGCGCCCCCGCGTCGGCCTGCTTTCCATCGGAGAAGAAGAGAGCAAGGGCAACGATCTCACGCGGCAGGCCTATGAATTGCTGCGCCGCCTCCCGTTCAATTTTGTCGGCAACGTCGAAGGCCGCGACTTATATAACGGCAAAGTGGATGTGATTGTCTGCGACGGCTTTGTGGGCAATGTGGCCCTTAAGATCTCGGAAGGGCTGGTAGAGACCGTGCGCTCCATGCTGAAGGAATCTCTGGAAGCTACCCTCACCCGCCAGATGGGGTTCCTGCTCTCACGCCGCGCCTTTGCTGATTTTAAAAAACGGCTCGATTACACCGAATATGGCGGCGCGCCTCTGCTAGGCATAAAAGGGGTTGTCATCGTGAGCCACGGATCATCCAACGCCAACGCTATTAAAAACGCCGTCCGTGTAGCTGCTGAGTTTGCCAAATCAGGCATCAATGAAAAAATCGCGCAGGAGCTATCGCGGCAAAATGGCGTGCTGACAGCACCGTCGGATTGACGCAAGCAATCAGCGCTTGGCATTTAGCTTAAACCATGTTCGTGGATGCCAAGTGCCAAATGCCAAAATGCCACCCCCAAAAATTAAGCCTTCATACTTCGAATATGCACGAATGTTCTAGAAACCTATGGCTAAATTAAAACTTGCCTTTCTTTTTCCCGGTCAAGGCTCTCAGTGCGTGGGAATGGGAAGAGAGCTGGCTGCCACCTATCCGGTTGCGCGGCAAATCTTCGATGAGGCCGACGCGGCCTTGGGCTACAAGCTCTCCGAACTATGTTTCGAAGGTCCGGAAGAAAAGCTGAAGCTTACCGAGATCACCCAACCGGCGATTCTTACCGTTTCTGTTGCTGCTTTTCGCGTGCTGCGTGAAAAAGGCATCACGCCCGCCTTTGTCGCCGGACACAGCCTGGGAGAATATTCCGCGCACGTTGCGGCAGGCGCACTGGATTTCGCTGATACAGTCCGCATAGTGCGCAATCGCGGCCGCTACATGCAGGAGGCGGTCCCGGTGGGAAAAGGCGCGATGGCTGCCATCCTGGGCATGCCGGGGGAACAGGTACAGATGATCTGCCAGGAATCCGCAGCGGGCGATGTGTGCTCTGCTGCTAACCTGAATTCGCCGGAGCAGACCGTGATCTCTGGCAGCAAAGCAGCCGTGGAACGCGCTGTGGAGCTGGCCAAGTCTCGTGGCGCAAAAAAGACGGTCATGCTTGCCGTGAGCGCGCCCTTTCACTGTGCGCTGATGCAGCCTGCGCAAAACCGGCTGGCGGCGGATTTGCAGAAGCTGAATTTTCGCCCTATACAGTTTCCGCTGGTTAAAAATATTGATGCCGAACCGACAACTGACCCTATGGACGCCCGCCAGGCGCTGATCCATCAGGTGACAGGCGCGGTACGATGGGTGAACTCGATGCAAAAGCTGATGGAGTTGGGCGCTGAAACTTTTGTGGAAGTTGGCCCCGGCAGAGTTCTCTCTGGCCTCATGCGCCAGATCGACCGGTCAAAGAGTTGTTTGAATGTGGAAGATGAGGCTTCGTTGCAGAAGACGCTGAATGCTGTGAAATAGCATTCAGCAATCAGCCCCTAGAGCAAGTGGCGTGGCAGTTAGCATTTAGCCATGAAGCTCCGTGACTCCGTTGAGGGGTGCACTTCAAAGCATCAAAGGTCAGCCAAAAAGTGGACATACTTCGGTAGTTATTAAAGTTAGGGGCCAAATGCCAATTGCTAGGTGCTAATTGCTTTTACGGCGGATACGAAATACTTTTATCCTTCTTTTCCACCCACAGGTTCATCGTCACCGGGCGTCCGTTGATCTGAATTTCAATGACCACGCCGGAGCCGCCGCCGACTATGTTGCCACTGCCATTGGACGAGTGTTCGATTTTGTGACTGTGAATTTCACCGTATTCCCCGCCTGGGCCCCAGTCACGATAGAAATCGTTGTAACCGTAGCGTTCGTATTTCTGCGGATGCTGTTTCCAGTTGGGGTCTGCCATCCAGATGCTATAGGCCTGTTCGAAGTTCTGGGATTCAATAGCGGCAAAAAATTTATTGACGGTATGCTCTTCCGGCCAGAAGCGCATATCCCACCAGAGAAGGCCGAGCAGCAGCACCGCAAAAATGGCGAGGCCAATTTTAATGCGGCGGCGTTTTTCGCGGAGTTCGTCTACCGGTTGCGCGTCGAGCAGGCTCATCACTTCAGTTTACTTTTACAGCGTTCGTTTGAACAAGAGCGTGGCCCCGGTCAACATGACTGCGGCGAAGCAGGTGAGGTAAAGCAGATCGGGCCAGATGGCCGCAAATCCGGCATCGCGCAGCAGCAGCGCCTTGAAGC
>Ga0070741_10010260_pt1 | contig 17766 bp, 15 predicted proteins | sample Coa_R1_4_FD_66440 | JGI IMG/M metagenome (GOLD analysis project Ga0070741, IMG submission 66440) | Surface soil microbial communities from Centralia Pennsylvania, which are recovering from an underground coalmine fire - Coalmine... | ecosystem: Environmental > Terrestrial > Soil > Unclassified ...
ATGCGCGCGCAGGAAGCCCGTAACCTCCTTTGCGAAGGCGTAGTCGATGAAGCGCACGCCGCAGCCGTCGAAGCCTGCGTCGCGGATCATCGCCAGCTTCTCGTCCAGCGTCCACTCCAGCCCGTCCGGGCGGCGCCGCTCCATGGCCCAGAGCGACTGCAGGACCTTCAGCTTTTGCATGGCTCACCTCCGAAAAGCAAAATTCCACCACAGAGGCACAGAGAACTTCAAAATCGAATTAACCACCAAGAGCACCAAGCACACCAGGAATTCCAAGAATGGAATTCATGAATTGCGTTTTTCCTGGTGACCTTTGGTGTCCCTGGTGGTTCCGATTCAATTCCTGCTTTTCTCTGTGTCTCTGTGGTTCAGTTTCAGTTGCGGTCTCTTTGGTCGGTCACGCGCCCAATTGCGCCGCGTGATGGCGCAGGTGGTCCTCGACGAAAGTCGAGATGAAGAAGTAGCCGTGATCGTAGCCGGGGTGCCGGCGCATCTGCAACGACTGCTTCGCGGCCTTGCAGGCCGCCTCGAACACCTCCGGGTGGAGCTGCTCGGCGAGGAATTTGTCGGTCATTCCCTGATCGATCAGGATCGGCCCCGGGAACGGATCGGCCTTGACCAGCTCCGAGGCGTCGTAGTCGCGCCATGCCGACGGGTCGTCGCCGAGATAACCGCGGAACGCCTTCTGCCCCCATGGGCAACGCATCGGCGCGCAGATCGGCGCCAGCGCCGAGAGCGAACGATACCGGTCCGGATTGCGCAGCGCGCACACCAGCGCGCCGTGGCCGCCCATCGAGTGGCCGAATATGCCCTGCCGGCCGACGTCCGCGGGAAAATGCTCGGCGATCACCCCCGGCAATTCCGCGGTCACGTAGCTGTACATCCGGTAGTGCGTCGCCCAGGGCTCGCGCCTGGCATCGACGTAAAAGCCCGCGCCGAGGCCGAAGTCCCAGGAATCCGCCTCGCCGGGGATGTTCGCGCCGCGCGGGCTCGTGTCCGGCGCCACCAGCAGGATGCCGGCCTTGGACGCGAATCGCTGGGCGCCGGCCTTGATCATGAAGGTCTCCTCGGTGCAGGTCAGCCCCGCGAGGTAGTAGAGCACCGGCAGCTTGTGCTTGCGCGCCTGCGGCGGCTGATACACAGAGAAGCGCATCGGCAGCCCGATCTCGCGCGAGTCATGGCTGTAATAGCCCTGCACGCCCTCGAAGCACTTGTGCTCGCTGAGGGTCTTCATCGAATTCAACCCCCAAAATCAACACCCAACGCAGAGGCGCAGAGGACGCAGAGGAAATACGATCTTGATGGTGACCGGCACGGCATCGGGATGTCCTGGGATTACATGAGCTAGGTGGAGAGGTTCGATGTGCAACTTCACTCTTACTTCTCCAGTTTTCACTTGTCCTTTCTCCGCGATCTCTGCGTCCTCTGCGCCTCTGCGTTGAGATTTTGCTTTTCAGAACACGACCACCGATCGGATCGACTCGCCGGCGCGCATGAGATCGAAGCCCTTGTTGATGTCCTCGAACTTCAACCGGTGGGTAATCAGCGGGTCGATCTGGATCCTGCCTTCCATGTACCAGTCGACGATCTTCGGCACGTCGCTGCGACCCCTTGCGCCGCCGAAAGCCGTTCCCTTCCACACCCGGCCGGTTACGAGCTGGAACGGGCGCGTGGAAATTTCCGCGCCGGCCGGCGCCACGCCGATGATCACCGATACGCCCCAGCCCTTGTGGCAGCATTCCAGCGCCTGGCGCATGACTTTCACATTGCCGATGCACTCGAAGCTGTAGTCTGCGCCGCCTTTCGTCAGGTTGACCAGATAGGGCACCAGCTCGGTCTCGGCCATGTCCTTCGGATTCACGAACTGGGTCATGCCGAAACGCTCCGCGAGCGCCCTGCGCCTCGGATCGATGTCGACGCCGACGATCATGTTCGCGCCCGCCATGCGCGCGCCCTGAATCACGTTGAGCCCGATGCCGCCCAGGCCGAACACCACGACGTTCGCCCCCGGCTCCACCTTGGCGGTATTGATCACCGCGCCGATTCCGGTGGTGACGCCGCAGCCGATGTAGCAGACCTTGTCGAAGGGCGCGTCGTCGCGGATTTTCGCCAGCGCGATCTCGGGCACCACCGTGTAATGGGCGAACGTGGACGTGCCCATGTAGTGGTGGATCTTCTCGCCCTTCAGGGAAAACCGGCTGGATCCGTCCGGCATGACGCCCTGGCCCTGGGTCACGCGGATCGCCTGGCAGAGATTGGTCTTGCGGGACGTGCAGTACTCGCACTCGCGGCACTCGGGAACGTAGAGCGGGATCACGTGGTCGCCCTTCTTCAGGCTTTTCACGCCGGGGCCGACATCGACCACCACGCCCGCGCCCTCGTGGCCCAGGATCGCGGGAAACAGTCCTTCGGGATCCGCGCCGGACAACGTGTACTCGTCGGTGTGGCAGATACCGCTCGCCTTGATCTCGACCAGCGCTTCCCCCGCCTTGGGTCCATCCAGCTTGACGGTCTCGATCGCGAGCGGTCCGCCCGCCGCGAATGCGACGGCGGCACGAACATCCATGACTCCTCCCTTGTGTTCTTGTGGTGTTGAAACAAAAACGCGGCGAGGCCGCAACAGCCCGCGCCGCGTCGTGCGCCGCCGCCCCCTGCCGGAGAGCCGCGGCCGCAGGTTTCAGGTCGCCGCCTTGACCTCGAAGAAGCGGTTGCGCACGACGGTCTGGTTCTCGTAGATCGAACCCTGGGCGAGCGCCGGCGGATACGGCATGCGCACCGGCACCTTCTCCAGCCGCGGCGCGAGCGTCGGCTCGCCGCAGATCATGCGGCTGTTGAATTCGTCGAGGTCCTTGAAGTTGACCAGCGGCCAGGCGTCCGCCGCGGCGCACTCGTAGAGCAGCAACTGGCGCGGCTTCATCGAGGTATTCTGCGCCGAGCCGTGCACCAGCCGCACGTGATGGAAGGAGCAGGAGCCGGCCTTGCCGGTGCAGGGCACCGCCTTCGTGTAATCCAGGTCCGGCGTCGCGCCCGGATCCATCGCCCCGCAGAAGCGGCCCTCGAAGTGGTGGTCCCACACCTTGTCGATGCGATGCGTGCCGGGCAGCACCAGCAGCGGCCCGTTGTCGAGTTCCATGTCATCGAGCATCACGCCGATGGCGAGGATGTCGTCGTTGGTGTGCGGGTAGAAGGCCCAGTCCTGGTGCCATTCGACCGGCGAGCCGTACTTCGGCGCCTTCATGTTGAGCTTGGAGCCGTGCAGCCGCACGTCAGGCCCGAGCAGCGCCTTGAGCACATCGACCATGGCCGGGAATTTCACTACGTCCCAGAAGATCGGATGCCACTTGTGCGGCGTCTTGATGCGCCGCACGCGCGGCGCCTGCGGCGTGTGCGTGGGCTCGAGGTCGTAGACCTCGTTATGCGCCGTCACGCCGCCGGCGCGCGAGATGAAGTCGCCGATCACCGACCGGATGCGGGCAAGCATGCCCGCGTCGATCAGGTTCTCGACGACGATGTAGCCGTTTTCCCGGTAAAACTCGACGTCCTTGCGCGAAATCACGCTTCCTGCCCTCCTCCGCACTGCAGCGTCCTGCGCCGCCAAGGGCTAAACCTTAGTACCACGGCATCCGCGGTGTCAATGTTCGACGGGAGGCCCGGCGTCCGCGGCTACGGCTTGCGGCCGACGGCGGACACCCACGCCTGCGCGAACATGCCGCGCAGGCCGCGCGCCCAAGTGCGCCAGGTCGCGGCATGCTCGCGGTCGCCGGCCTCCTCGAGGTTGAGCGCGAGGAAATCGCCGATGGTGGCGAGCGGAGAATAGTTCTCGTAGCGCGCCTGCTGCCGCACCTCGACGAAGCCGGCGGCGTCGAGCAGGTCGCCCAGCTTGCGGCCCACCCGCGTATCGCCTCCGTTTCGATCCTGCAGCCGGGTGTAGGCGTCGAATGCCTCGAGCAACGCGGGGGTCTGCGGCGCAATCAGGAACGCACCCCAGTCCGGCGTGCACACGCCGACCGCGCCGCCGGGCTTGAGCACGCGGAAGAATTCCGCCGCCGCGCGCTGCGGGTGCGACAGATGTTCCAGCAGCGCATGCGAAAACACGGCGTCGAAGCTGCCGTCCGTGAAGGGCAATGCATAGGCATCCGCCTCGCGGAATTCGACGTTGGAAATTTCCAGATCTCGCGCGCGCTCCTCGGCGAGCGCAAGCTGCGAGGCGCTTGCGTCGACTGCGGTGACTTTACCCGGTGCGACGACCAGCGCGATGTCGCAGGTGATGGTGCCCGGACCGCAGCCGCAATCGAGCACGCGCATGCCGGGCGAAAGCAGCGGTCGGAAGAACGCGCCGTTCGGGTCCAGCCGCCGGCGCGACATGAACGCCACCGCGCCTTCGCTGTGGCCGGGTGTGTAGGTTTCTGTCATGGCAAGAGTGAAAGAGCGAAACACGAAGGAACGCGAAGGAGAACCAAAACCAAAAAACGCGCGAACCACCAAGAACGCCAAGATCAGCAAGAAAACAGACAATAACTTACGAGTTCTCGGTGCCCTTGGTGATTTTGGTGGTCAACTCGTACTTGCTTTGTGTCTTCGTGTTTCGCTTCTGCTTCCATCCCGCTACGGATCGACCTTGAGCGAGAGCGAGCCGAGCTCCTCGACCTCCACGCGCACCTCGTCGCCGGCGTCGAGCCACTTGGTTTCCACCACGCTGCCCAGCAGCACGAAGGCGCCCTTGCGCAGACCGCTGCCGCGCATCGCGCGCGAGCGAGCGAGCCAGGCGAGCGCCTCCAGGGGATGCTCCATCACCAGCGCCCCGGCGCCGCGACCTGCCTCCACGCCGTTGACATAGGTCACGCCGGTCAGGCGCGGCAGATCGAGCCGGCGCCAGTCGGTGATCGGTTCGCCCAGCACACAGCCACAGTCGAAGAAATCGTCGGCGATCAGCGTCGGCACGCCGAGCGTGCGGTAGTCGCGGTAGCGGTCGTCGACGATCTCGATCGCCGCCATCACGCCGCCCACCGCGGGCACCATGCTTTCCCGCGTGAACGGCGCATCCTGGGGATAGATGTCGCGCGCGAGTTCCACTGCAATCTCGCATTCGACGCCGGGCTTGACGAAGCCGCTGCGCGGCACGTTTGCGCTTCGGTGCAGCACGCCCTTCGCCAACACCTCGCCGGCGCAGGGGTTCGGAATGCCGAGGAAAGCCTGCATCACCGGCGTCGTGCATCCGATCTTGTGGCCTGCCGCGTGACCCAGCCCCGCCTCCACCAGGAGTCGGTTCACTTCGCGCTGCAGCATGTAGCCTTCGGATTCGTCCCGCGGTCGCAACGATTCGGGCAACGCCTCGATGGGGGTGAGAGAAAGACGCTGCTCCACCAAGGCCTGCGCCGCACGCGCCCACCGCTTCTTGTCGATCACGTTGATTCTCCTGTCTTGCCGGCCGCCGGCCGATTCGCGGTCGGGCGCGGCGGACTCCGTATGTTACCGGGTCTGGCGAGGCGGGACGGTCGCGTACGCATCTTTGCTTGACGAGGGCGGAAGCTGTTCAACACAATAGCCGAATAGCAACAAGAAGCCCGCAAGGCCAACAAATCAACAATCTATAAGACCCAAGGAGGAAGCACCATGAAGCATCGTTCAACCTTCTCCGGCCGGCCGGAACTGCTCAAGCATCTGCTGTTGCCGATGTTCGCTGCCGCGCTGGCGTGGAGCGGCACCGTAGCGGCGCAGAGCGCGGCCCAGACCGCGGTCGAGGCGGCCAAGAAGATGTGCGCCGGCGGCAAGACCATCACCATCGTCTGGGAAGCGGGGCTGCAGTCTCTCGACCCACTGAACTTCTCCGGCCCGAAATGGGAGAAAGCCACCGGTTGCAAGATCAAGGTGGTCGAGGTCCCGACTGCGGAAATGTTCACCAAGATCATGCAGGACTACCGCTCCGGCGCGGGCGCATACGACGCGCTGAACGTGGTGCCGTCCTGGATGCCGGACCTGGTGCAGGCCGGCGCGCTGGAGCAGCTCGATCCTCTGGTCGACAAGTATCACTTCCGCGACGAACTGAAGAAGATCGCGCCGACCTATCGCGACAACCAGATGCTGGTCAACGGGAAGATCTACGGCTTCCCGGACGACGGCGACGTCTTCCTGTTCTATTACCGCAAGGACATCTTCGCGCGGGCGGACCTGAAGAAGGAGTTCAAGGCCAAGTACGGCCACGACCTCGCGCCGCCGAAGACCTGGAAGCAGTTCGACGAGATCGGCTCGTTCCTGACCGAGAAGCTCAAGAAGGAAGGCATCTACGGCGCTTCGTTCTTCCGCGACCCGGCGTACGCGCTGTTCATGTTCGAGGAGCGCTATCGCAACGAGGGCGGCAAGTTCTTCGATCCGAACACGATGAAGGCGGCGATCAACGGTCCGCTCGGAGTGCGGGTGATGACCGAGATGCGCAACGAGAACCGCTTCATGCCCCCGGGCGTGGAGAAGTTCGGCTTCGTGGAAAACCTAGCGGTGTTCCTCAAGGGCCAGAGCGCAATGACCCTTTCCTGGCCGCCGTACGGCCGCTTCGCGGCGGGCTATCTGGCCGGCGAAAAGGCGCTCGACTGGGTGCCCAAGTCGGAGATCGCGAACAAGGTCGGCTACGCGTTGCCCCCTGGCGGGCATCCCGAGCTGGCGCTCGGCTTCGCGCTGTCGGTCTCCTCGACCAGCAAGAACAAGGAAGCGGCCTACCTGTTCATCCAGTGGCTGAACAGCGAGGAAATCTCCAACCAGCGCGTGCAGCTTCCTTACACGCTGCGCGACCCGTTCCGCGACTCGCATTATGTGAACAAGCAGTATCTGAGCCGCTGGCCCGACGCGAAGTACTACCTCGCCGCGCTGAAGGACGCGTCCAAGACCGGGCTTCTTGACCTGTCGCTGATCCAGACCGACAAGTACGAGGAAGCGCTGCGCCAGGCGTTCAGCCGGCTGTGGGCGGGCGACGATCCGACGAAGATCCTCGACGACGCCGCGAAGCAGTGGGACCAGATCACGCAGCAGGTCGGCGTGGACAAGCAGAAGGCGGTGTACACCGCCTGGGCGGCGAAGTCGGGCGCCTACCCGAAGTAACGACGCGGCTTCCGATCGGACAGCGATCGGCAAACCGATCCGCCGCTGCACCGGCCCGGCCGGCAGCGGCAGCCTGAACCGGGGGGCGCCGATAATCGGCGCTCCCCGTTTTTCGGGTACTCGCAACCTGCAGGGCATCGACGTGGCTTCATCCGCTGCACACGCGCGTCCGGGATTCACGGACCGCAACTTCAAGTACCTGCTGGTCGGACCGGCCATTTTCGTGCTGCTCCTGATCGGCATCTTCCCGCTGGTCTATCTGCTGGTGGTGAGCTTCCAGGGCCTGACGATGACCGAGACCAGCACCGATTTCGTCGGCCTACGCAACTACGCCATGCTGTTCCAGGATCGGCGGCTGTGGGAAGCGCTGCTGCACACGGTAATCTTCACCGCGATCTCGCTGCCCGCGGAGCTGGTGCTGGGCCTGGCGATGGCGCAACTCTTTCTCGAGCGACTCCCCGGGCGCCAGGTGTTCATCGCGCTGCTGGTGCTGCCGGTGGTGGTCTCGCCGATCGTCTCCGGGGCGACCTGGTCGCTGATGTTCGACAACCGCTTCGGCCCCATCAACCAGATCATCGGCTGGATTACCGGCCGGGATGCGCCGCTGCTGTGGACGATCAGCCCCGACCTGGTCTATCCCGCCATCATCGCCGCGGAGGTCTGGCAGTGGACGCCGTTCATGTTCCTGCTGCTGCTCGCCGCGCTCGCCAACGTGGACAAGGCGCAGCTCGAGGCGGCGGCGATCGACGGCGCGGGCTGGTGGCGCACCTTCTTCCGCATCGTCCTGCCCGCGATCTGGCCGGTGATGGCGATCGCGATCCTGATCCGCGGCCTGGACCTGTTTCGCCTGTTCGACATCGTCTGGGCGCTGACCAAGGGCGGGCCCGGCACCATGACCGAGACGATTTCGGTCTTCACCTACGTCAAGGGCTTCCAGCAGTTCGAGACGAGCTATACCGCGGCGGTCGCCTTCCTGGTAATACTCCTGCTGTCGGTCGTCGTGATGCTGGCCCTCAAGAGAGTGGAGCTGGCGCGATGAGCCAACTGGCGAGGGGCCCCGGCCAGAGGCCGGGGATCGACAGCAAAGCGATTCGCGCCGGCTGCCGACACCAAGAACCAATGCGCCTAGATCACGGTGCGGAGGCAGCGCGATGAGCCAACTGGCGAGGGGCCCCGGCCAGAGGCCGGGGATCGACAGCAAAGCGATTCGCGCCGGCTGCCGACACCAAGAACCAATGCGCCTGGATCACGGGGCGGAGGCAGCGCGATGATGACCGTCAGGCGCAGGCGCGCGCTGCAGCTCGCGCTGCGGCTCGCCGCCGCAACCGGGATCACGCTCCTTTTTCTGTTCCCGATCTACTGGCTGTTCATGATCTCGTTCAAAACGCCGGACGAGATCTTCTCCTTCCCGCCGAAGTGGTATGCCAGCCGGATCCAGTTCGACAACTACGCGGTGCTGTTCAAGGACGGCGACGCGGTGACGGTGTGGAACAGCCTCGTCGTCGCCAGCGTCAGCACGGTGATCGCGATGTCTCTCGGCACCATTTGCGCCTACAGCCTGGCGCGCTTCCGGACCGGCGGCGAGCACCTGGCGAACTGGATCATCTCGCAGCGCATGATCCCGCCCATCGCCGTGGTGTTCCCGATCTTCCTGCTGTTCGTGTGGCTGCATCTGGTCGATACCTATACCGGAGTGATCGTTCTCTACACCGCGTTCAACCTCCCCTACGTGATCTGGATGATGCGCGGCTACATCCAGGACATTCCGCGGGCGCTGGAGGAGTCGGCGCTGGTCGACGGCTGCACGCGCTGGCAGGTGATCTGGAAAGTGGTGTTCCCGATGTGCCGCGCGGGGCTGTTCGCGACCGCAATCTTCACCTTCGTGTTCGCGTGGAACGACTTTCTGTTCGCCCTGGTGCTGACCCGCACCGAGGTGACGACCTATACGGTGCAGGTCACCCACTACTTCGGCGGGCAGTCCAATTTCTGGGCCAAGATCTCCGCCATGTCGGTGCTGGGAACGCTGCCGATCTTCGTCGCGGTGGCCTTCATGCAGCGCTACCTCGTGCGCGGCATCTCGCTCGGCGCCGTGAAAGGCTAGCCGAGAAGGCGAAAGGCGTTAACCACCAAGAACACCAAGGGCACCAAGAAATCCAATTCGGGTACGAAAACATGAATCAAGAGGGATACAGTCCGCGGAGGGAGATGCAAGAGCGCGGCACGGATAGGCGCGAAAGTTGTTGGTCGTCCCGTTACCCCGTTTTCTTGGTGTCCTTGGTGGCTCGATCTGGTTTTGACGGCTTTAGAGATACGAAATGGCGGATTTGAAGATTACCGGGCTGCACAAGTACTACGGCAACGTCCACGCGGTGCGCGGCATCGACCTGGAGATTCCGGCGGGGGAGTTCACGGTGCTGGTCGGGCAGTCGGGCTGCGGCAAGAGCACGCTGCTTCGCACGATCGCGGGACTGGAAGACGCCGACGACGGCACCATCGAAATCGCCGGCGAAGTCGTCAACCAGTTGCCGCCGCGCGACCGCGACATCGCCATGGTGTTCCAGAACTACGCGCTGTATCCGTACATGAAGGTGTTCGACAACATCGCCTTCGGGCTGCGCTCGCGCAACGTGCCGAAGCCGGAGATCGAGCCGAAGGTGAAGCGCGCCGCGCAGATGCTCGCCATCGACCACCTGCTCGACCGCTACCCGCGCCAGCTCTCCGGCGGCCAGTTGCAGCGCGTGGCGATCGGCCGCGCCATCGTGAGGAACGCGCGGCTCTACCTCTTCGACGAGCCGCTGTCCAACCTGGACGCCCAGTTGCGCGACGAGATGCGCGGCGAGATCAAGCGCCTGCACCAGGAGCTGGGCAAGACCATGATCTACGTCACCCACGACCAGATCGAAGCGATGACGATGGCCGACCGCATCGTGCTGCTGCGCGACGGCAGGATCGAGCAGGCCGGCGCGCCGCTGGACCTGTTCGAGCGCCCGGCCACGAAGTACGTGGCCGGCTTCCTCGGCTCGCCTTCGATGAACTTCATCGACGCCCGTCTGGTCGCCGCCGGCGCCGGCCTGGCGGTGCGGCTGGCGGACGGCACGACACTCGCGCTGCCACAGGCCCGCGCAGGGAAGCTCGCCGAGCGCCGCGACCGTCCGCTCGTTCTCGGCCTGCGGCCGGAGCACATCAGCCGCGCAACGGCCGGCGACACCCGCCCCGGGCTCGCCACCTACACTGCGACCATCGAACTCATCCAGCCCACGGGCTCGCGCACCTACGCCGCCTTCAAGCTCGCCGGCACCGAGGTCGTTGCGGAACTCAAGGCGCACGACGTGTCGCAGGTCAACGAGCGGATCGAGCTGGCATTCGACATGAACCGCGCGGTGCTGATCGATCCGGAAACGGAAAAGGTCCTATAGCCACAGAGGAAAAGCAATCGACCACCAAGAACACCGAGGGCACCAAGAAACCAGGATCGACCGAACAAGCGAGCATCGGATCCGAGAAGGCGTGGTGGAGCTTGAACGCATACCGGACGTTTAGCCGAACCGGAACCATTGCGCCGGCGACCGCCTTGCGGTGCCCGCGTGTTTCCCTAAGTATTCGGGCTCTCTCGGTGTTCTTAATGCTCTTGGTGGTTGATCGCTTATTCTCCGTGTCCTCTGTGGCTGCATTGTCTTGTTTCAAAGGAGCTCAACAATGAAAAATGTTTCGCGAGCAATCAAACTGTGCGGAACCGAGCAGCCCGACGTCATCGGCCGGATCCTGAAGGCCGGGCCGATGCAGGTCGAGTTCGACAACGGCCAGCTTCGCTATCTGAAGATAAACGGTGTAGAGGTCCTGCGCGCCATCGGCTTCCTGGTACGCGACGAGAACTGGGGCACCTACGTCCCGGCGATCGGCAACCTCGATGTCGACCAGCGCGCCGACGGTTTCTCGGTCTCCTTCCATGCGGTGTGCAGCCGGCCCGGGCAGGAGATCGCCTACGACGCAAGGATCGAGGGCCGCGCCGACGGCAGCCTCGAGTTCACCGGAACCGCGACGCCGAAGACGGACTTCCTCACCGCGCGCACCGGCTTCGTGGTGCTGCATCCGTTGAAGGGCGTGGCCGCGCGCCCGGTAACAGTCGAGCACGTGGACGGGAAAATCGTGAACGCGACGTTTCCGCCCCTGGTGGACCCGGTGCAGCCGTTCCTGAACATCCGCGCGCTCACCCACGAAGTGATGCCGGGACTCAAGGCCACGGTGCGCATGGAAGGCGACACCTTCGAGATGGAGGACCATCGCAACTGGACCGATGCCTCGTTCAAGACCTATGTGCGCCCGCTCGCCCTGCCCTGGCCCTACACGCTCAAGGCCGGCGAGGTGGTCAGGCAGTCGATCAAGGTCACGCTTTCCGGCGCCGCGAAGAGCGGCGCAAGGAGAGCGGGGGCGAAGGGCATCGAGATCAGACTCGGCGCGGTTTCGCGCGATGCGCTGCTGCCGCTGGGACTGGGGATGCCCGCGGAAGAAATCGATCACGCTGTCGAGCGCCTCGATCTGGTGAAGCTGGCGGGGCCGCGCATCCTGCAGTGTCATTTCGATCCGCGCCGGAAGCACGGGCTCACGGAGCTGTACGGCTACCGCGTGCTTTCGGAGCAGGCCGGCGCGGATGCGGTGCTCGAGATCGTGGTCGAAAGCCTGGACCGGTACGCCGAGGAACTGCAGGGCGTGGCGGCGATGGTGAAGCAGGCGGGGCTGAAGCTTTCCGGTGTGGCGGTGTGCCATGTGGGGGATCTGAAGTCGGTGCTGCCCGGCGGCACGCGCCCGCCCGCGCCGAAGCTGGAGGATCTCTACGCGGCGGCGCGCGCCGCGTTCCCTGGTATCAAGCTCGGCGGCGGGATGTTCTCTTTCTTCACGGAACTCAACCGCAAGCGTCCGCCGGCGCAGATGCTCGACTTCGTAATGAACACCACCTGCCCGATCGTGCACGCCGCCGACGACCGCTCGGTGATGGAGACGCTGGAAGCGCTGCCCTACCAGGTGCAGACCGCGCGCTCGTTTCTCGGCAAGACGCCGCATCGAGTGGGCCCGAGCGCGATCGGCTGCCGCGACAACCCGCACGGCGCGACCTTCACGCCCAACCCGGACAACGTCCGCGTCTGCCTCGCCAAGATGGACCCGCGCATGCGCGGCCTGTTCGGCGCCGCCTGGATGCTGGGCTACGTCGCCACCTTCGCGCGCACCGGCATCGAGGCGCTGACGCTCGGCGCGCCCACGGGACCACTCGGCTTCATCTACCGCAAGACTGAATATCGCCAGCCGTACTACGACGAACTGTCCGGCCCGGCGGTCTATCCCGCCTTCCACGTGGTGAGCGGCATCACCCGCGGCGCGGGGCAAAAGCTGGTGTCGGCAACCTCCTCCGACAGCGCGAAAGTCGAGTGCCTGGCGTATCGTGCGAAAGGCGGCACCACGCTTTGGCTCGCCAACCTCACCGCCGAGGAACAGAAGGTCGCTGTCGCCGGTGCGAAGGGCGCGATTTTCGGCGTGATGCTGGACGAAGACAGTTTCGGGAAGGCAACGACCGATCCGCGCGGATTCCAGGGATCGTGGAAGGCGATGAAAGGCACGCTGGCGCTGGAGCCTTACGCCGTGGCCATCCTCTCGCTCAACGACTGAAGCGGGCACGGTCGCCGCCAACGGAGGAAAGATCATGTCGTCGAACCCGAATCTTCGTCCGCCGCTTCCGCCGTTCACGCGGGAAACCGCGATCCAGAAGGTGCGCATGGCGGAAGACGGCTGGAATTCGCGCGACCCGGAAAGGGTGGCGCTGGCCTACACCGTCCACAGCAAGTGGCGCAACCGCGCCGAGTTCTTCTCGGGCCGCGAGGCCATCGTCCAGTTCCTGCAACGCAAGTGGGCAAAGGAGCTCGATTACCGGCTGATCAAGGAACTTTGGGCTTTCCACGAATCGCGTATTGCCGTACGTTTCGCCTATGAATGGCACGACGACTCCGGCAACTGGTTCCGCTCTTACGGCAACGAGAACTGGGAATTCGATCAAAACGGCCTGATGCAGCGCCGGATCGCCAGCATCAACGATCTGCCCATCAAGGAAGCGGAGCGCAAGTATCGCTGGCCGCTCGGGCGGCGGCCGGACGAACATCCTGGATTGTCCGATCTGGGGCTCTGACTTCAACGAACGGTGCGACGATTTTCTGAAGGGTAGAACTTCAAATCATGGACCTCAAGCTGAAAGACAGGACCGCGCTCATTTCCGGTTCCACCAAAGGCATCGGCCTCGCCATCGCGACATTACTCGCGCAGGAAGGCGCGCGGGTGATCATCAACGGGCGCACGGAGGCGGCGATCACGGAGGCGACGGCGGAGATTCGCCGCACCGCCCCGAACGCGAAGATCGACGGTTTCGCGGGCGATCTCTCCACCGCGGCCGGCTGCGCCGGCATCGCGAAGCGCTTCCCGTCCGCGGACATCCTGGTCAACAACCTCGGCATCTTCGAACGCAAGGTATTCGAGGAGATCACCGACGAGGATTGGCAGCGCTTCTTCGACGTCAACGTCATGAGCGGAGTGCGGCTGTCGCGGGCCTACCTGCCCGGCATGAAGCAGCGCAACTGGGGCCGGATCGTGTTCATCAGCAGCGAGAGCGGCGTCCAGATCCCCGACAACATGATCCACTACGGCATGACCAAGACCGCGCAGCTCGCGATTTCGCGCGGGCTGGCGGAAACCTGCGTCGGCACCAACGTGACGGTGAACGCGGTGCTGCCCGGACCGACGTTGAGTCACGGCAACAAGGCGGCGATCGCCAAGCGCGCGCCGGGCCGGCCGTTCCCCGAGGTCGAGAAGGAATTTTTCGAGAAAGTCCGTCCCAGCTCGCTGCTCAAGCGCTACGCCATGCCCGAGGAAGTCGCGACCCTGGTCGCCTACGTGTGCAGCCCGCTCTCCTCGGCGACAAACGGCGCGGCGCTGCGCGTCGAGGGCGGCGTGGTGCGCGCCTGTTTCGGCTGAACGGCCAGGGTCGAGGGGCGCGGGGAACGGTTCCGGGCGCACTGCGCCGCAAGGGCCAGACGGCCCGTCTCGATCGAGACGCATCAGGCGCGCAGCGGCGCGCCGCTGTTAGATCAATAGAGCAACCGCTCGCAGGCACAATGCGCGCGGCGGCCAATAACGGGGGGAGGGAAATGGACGCATCACTCAGAAGGGTGTTTCTGGCGTCGGCCGTCGGTTCCGCGCTGGAGTGGTATGACTTCTTCATCTACGGCACGGCGGCGGCGCTGGTGTTCGGCGAATTGTTCTTTCCCAAGGCCGATCCGGCGGTCGGCACGCTGCTCGCGTTCGCCAGCTTCGGCGTCGGTTTCTTCGCGCGCCCGTTCGGCGGCCTGGTGTTCGGACACCTGGGCGACCGGATCGGCCGCAAGCCGGTGCTGGTCATCACGCTGCTGCTGGTGGGCGGCGGCACGTTCCTGATCGGCGTGCTGCCGACTTACGAGTCGATCGGCGTGTGGGCGCCGATCCTGCTCGTGGTGATGCGCCTGGTCCAGGGTTTCGGCGCGGGGGCCGAATACGGCGGCGCCGTCATTGTCGCGGTCGAGCATGCGCCGCCCGGAAAGCGCGGATTGTTCGGAAGCTGGGCACCCATCGGCGTGACCATCGGCATCCTGCTCGCGAACGGCGTATTCGCCATCTTCTCCTCGCTGTCCCGCGAAGCGTTCCTGAGCTGGGGCTGGCGGATTCCTTTCCTGTTGAGCATCGTCCTGATCTTCGTCGGCCTGTACATCCGCGCCCGGCTCTCCGAGACGCCGGTCTTCAGCGAGATCGCGTCGAAGAACGTGGTGGCGCGCTCGCCGGTCATGGAAGCGGTGAAAAAACACCCGCGCGAATTCCTGGTCGTGGTCGGCGCCCGCCTGGCGGAGAACGGGCTCGGTTATCTGTTTCCGGTGTTCGCGCTCAATTACATGACCCAGCAACTGCATCTGCCGAAGCCCATGATCCTGCAGGCCAACATACTGGCCTACGCGGTGCAGCTGTTCACGATCCCGTTCTTTTCCGCCCTGTCCGATCGAGTCGGGCGCCGCCCGGTGTACATGGGGGGTGCGCTGTTTTCGGCGGCTTTCGCTTTTCCGTTCTTCCTGCTGGTGAATACCCAGGCACAGCCTTTGATCTATCTGGCGTTGGTGCTCGCGGTCGCAGTGGGAGTGGGCGCCATGTTCGGCCCGCAGGCGGCGTATTTCGCGGAGTTGTTCGGCGCGCGGTTGCGCTACAGCGGCTTTGCCTTCGCGCGCGAGCTGGGCTCCATTCTGGCCGGCGGCCCGGCGCCGTTCGTCGCCGCTGCGCTGCTGTTATACGCTGGCGGGCAGCCCTGGCTCGTCGCCGGGTACATGATGCTGCTTGCGTTGCTGACTGCCGCTGCGGTGTACATCGGCCCCGAGACATACCGCAGCGACATCCACGCCGACGCAGAGCACGCCGAGAAAAGCAAAACCCGAATCTAACTACCAAGAGCACCAAGGACACCAAAAAATACAAATTCGAAACGGAAGTCGTTCGCGGTATCTTGGTGTTCTTGGTGACCTTGGTGGTTCGTTCGGGTCTGCCCTTTAGTCTTTACTGGAGGCGTCGATGATTGCGGTGATCTTTGAAGTCTGGCCCTCCGAGGGGCGGGCCGCGGAGTACTTCGATCTTGCGGCTGCGCTCAAGTCGGATCTGGAGAAGATCGACGGGTTCGTTTCGGTCGAGCGCTTCGAAAGCCTGAGCACGCGCGGCAAATATCTTTCGCTGTCGTTCTGGCGCGACGAGGAGGCGGTCCGCGCGTGGCGGGGGCTGGAGACGCACCGGCGGGCGCAGGCGAAGGGCCGCGCGGGCGTGTTTGCCGATTACCGCCTGCGCGTCGCGTCGGTGCTGCGCGACTACGGCATGAACGACCGCGCAGGGGCGCCTCCCGACAGCCGTGCCGTGCACGGCTAGTTTCAACTTCTACAGAAAATCTCGACATCGAAAATCTCAACGCAGAGGTGCAGAGGGCGCAGAGAACGCAAAGAAGATCGGAACGTGAAAACGGGCAGTTGGCCGATTTCGTGGTGCCGAGCGTGAAGCAAAGGGAAAATGTCGATGCAGAAATAGCTTGAGCCGAAAAGATATCCCGTCTCCATTCCGGGTTTCTTTGCGTCGTTCGCGCTCGTTGGCGTGTGTTGTCTTTATTGTTCCGCTTGATCCAGGACCAAGATGAGCGTCACTGCCAACCCTTCCAGCCTTCGACCAGAGATAACAAGAAACATTCCAAAGACGTTACAGCTTCCACTTTGCAGTTCTCTGCGCTCTCTGCGTCCTCTGCGCCTCTGCGTTGAGATTTTGATGTTCTTCGCGACCTTTGCGTTATGCCTTTCCTCACCCGAGCCGTTCGCGAGCGAGAGCGGCACCGGCGCCGAGCGCCTGCAGCTTGGCGATCGCGAAGTCGCGGTTCATCGGCGCCATGCCGCAATTGGTGCAGGCGGAGATGTGTTCCCTGGGCACGTACTTCGCCGCTTCGGCGATCAGGGCGGCAATCTCTTCGGGCGTCTCGACGCGCTGCGTCGCGACGTCGATCACGCCCACCAGCACGTCCTTGCCGGCCAGCAGTTTCAGCAGGCTCAGCGGCACGCGCGAGTTCATGCACTCGACGGAGACCTGGTCGAGGCGGCTCTTGGCCAGCGCCGGGAAGATCTCCTCGTACTGCCGCCACTGGCTGCCGAGCGTCTTCTTCCAGTCGATGTTGGCCTGGATGCCGTAGCCGTAGCAGATGTGGACCGCGGTCCGGCACTTCAGGCCGTCGATCGCGCGGTGCAGCGCCTCGATTCCCCAGCGCTTCACGTCGTCCATGTAGACGTTGAAGGCGGGCTCGTCGAACTGGATCACGTCCACCCCCTGCGCTTCGAGGGCGCGCGCTTCCTGGTTGAGCAGCTCGGCCAGCGCCATCGCCAATTTCGCCTTGTCGCCGTAATGCCGGTCGGCGACGGTGTCGACCATGGTCATCGGCCCCGGCAGCGTGATCTTGAGCGCCTTCCTGGTGTGCGCCCGCGCCTCCCGCGCCTCCGTCTCGTGCACGCGGCCGCGCAACCGCACCGGCCCGATCACCACCGGCACCATCGCTTCGTAGCGGTTGTCGCGGATGCCCATCTTCACCTTGTGATCGAAGTCCAGGCCGTCCACCGCTTCGAGGAAACCGTGCACGAAGTGCTGGCGCGACTGCTCGCCGTCGCTGACGACGTCGACGCCGGCATCCTCCTGGATCTTGATCCAGAGCAGCGTCGCGTCGCGCTTGGCCTCGGCAAGCGGCTCCCCGGAGAGCTTCCACTGGGGCCAGAGTTTTCCGGGCTCCGCGAGCCAGGAGGGTTTGGGCAGGCTGCCTGCGATGGTGGTCTCGAACATGGGGCGTAGCGGATCCCGGGTTGTTGTTGAGAGGGTCTTGCGCGCTGTCATGGTACCGCAGCCGGGAATCGGAACAGGAGTCGGCGTGAGCGGCGCCCGCCGGCTTGGCAAGCGGCGATCCGATCCGGGACAATGTCCCGCGCGCCGCCGCGGTACGGGCTGCGCGGGTAGCAGCTTCGCGCATTCCACTTTTCGGGGACGGGGCCGGCGATGCACAGCCTGTTGAGGATTTCGCGCGCGATCGACGCGCTGAACGCGGGGATCGGTCGG
>Ga0070741_10010261_pt1 | contig 17766 bp, 14 predicted proteins | sample Coa_R1_4_FD_66440 | JGI IMG/M metagenome (GOLD analysis project Ga0070741, IMG submission 66440) | Surface soil microbial communities from Centralia Pennsylvania, which are recovering from an underground coalmine fire - Coalmine... | ecosystem: Environmental > Terrestrial > Soil > Unclassified ...
AAAACAAAACCCTCCGCGAACGGAGGGTTTGGAGTAATCCGAAGAAAAGAACTTAATCTCCACTCTTGGCTACTACGGGCTCAGCGGCTTGTCCTGCCTGCACCTTGCTGTGCTTGGTGCTGTAGGTGAAATAAATCACCATCCCGATAGCAAGCCACACGACGAGGCGAATCCATGTCTGAATCGGCAGATTCGCCATAAGGTACAAGGCGGTTGCCATTCCAAGAATAGGAACAATCGGCACCCAAGGCGTCTTGAAAGGCCGTGGTAGTTCCGGACGGCGCACGCGTAGTATCCAAACACCGGCGCAGACAATCACGAAAGCGAGCAGCGTTCCGATACTCACCAAGGTGCTGAGGTCTCTGATAGGAATTACAGCGCCGAAAATAGCGACGAAGAATCCCATCACGATGTTAGAGATCCATGGCGTGCGAAAACGCGGATGAATTGCGCTTGCCCACTTCCAGAGCAATCCGTCTTTTGACATGGAATAGAAGACACGAGATTGTCCCAGCAACATGACCAGCATCACAGTACCGAGGCCAAAAATGGCGCCAATTTTTACAATAAAGCTGCCCCAACTCACGCCCGTGGCATCGATACCAACCGCAACCGGATCCGGCACACTCAGCTTGGTATAAGAAACCAGCGCCGTAAGAAGCCCGGAGACGACAATGTAAAGAATGGTGCAGATGATGAGCGACCCCAGGATGCCAATCGGCATATCTTTCTGCGGATTTTTCGCTTCCTGCGCCGCGGTTGAGACCGCATCGAAGCCGATATAGGCAAAGAAAACGACTGCAGCCCCAGTGGCAATGCCCGAAATTCCGAAATGTCCTGATTCACCCGTGTTGGGCGGAATGAAGGGATGCCAATTGGCCTTCATTAACTCCGGATGCTTAAACAGAAAAGCTGCTGCAATAACGATGAACAACATGACAATGCCGACCTTGACGATCACAATTGCCGTGTTGAGGTTTGCGGATTCTTTAATTCCGATTACCAGCACCACCGTGACCAGCGCGATAATCAGAAAAGCCACAAGGTTGAAGATAGCGGTGTGCACTTGGAGGGTAGAGACATCCACCCCAGCAGGAAGAGAGCTAACAGCGGTCCATCGTCCATGATATAAGGCAAATTTCTGGCCGTAAGTGCCGATAAACTCCGGTGGGATAAGAACGCCGCGGTCCTGCATAAAACTCACAAAATAACCGGCCCATCCGGAGGCCACAGTGGCAGCGCCGAAGGCATACTCCAGAACCAGGTCCCAGCCAATGATCCAGGCGAAAATTTCTCCCAACGTCGCGTAGCCATAGGTATAGGCAGAGCCAGCGATCGGGATCAACGACGCAAATTCAGCGTAGCAAAGTCCCGCAAACGCGCAAGCTATTCCAGCCAGAATGAAGGACAGCATAATGGCTGGGCCGGCATTATCGGCAGCCGCCTGTCCGGTCAGGACGAAAATTCCGGCACCGATAATTGCACCGATTCCCAGTGAGATCAGGTTTAACGGTCCCAGGGCCCGTTTGAGTGTATGCTCTCCTGTTTCCTGCGATTCAGTGCGAATCATGTCCAGCGTTTTAGTCGCCAGCAAATTGGCCATGCGGTGATTCTCCTTTTATAGGCTTAGGCTTGGGCGGTTGCGGAACCTTTGCGTGACCAGATGAGGTACACAGGAATTCCCAGCAGCACGATAATCAGGCCCGGCCATGTGTATTGCGGTTTGTAGCGTAATAATACGATATCGATGAATAAGGCCATCACAATATAAATAGCAGGGAGTATCGGATAGCCGATGGCACGGTAGGGCCTTTCGGCCTGAGGTTGCGTGCGGCGCAAAACGAACAGGCCGGTGATGGTCAAAATATAGAAAACCAGCACAGCGAAAATCACATAATTAAGAAGATCATTGTAAGTCCCGGAGAGGCAGAGAACGCAGGTCCAGATGCCCTGCACGATCAGGGCGTTCTTTGGCGTGAGATATTTCGGGTGGATCTTGCCTGTGGACTTAAAGAACAGGCCGTCCTTCGCCATGGCGTAATAGACGCGAGCGCCAGAGAGGATTAGCCCATTGCAGCAGCCAAAAGTAGAAATCAGGATAGCCAGGGCCATGAGCGCAGCGCCGTTGCTATGAAACATCTGCTGCATAGCGGCAGTGCCAACGCGATCAGAAGTCGCAAACTTTATGCCGCGCTCAAAAACGCTTGTACCGCTCATACTGCCGTCCATCGGCAGCACGCCCAAATAGATAAAGTTTGCTGCTATATAAAGCAGAGTCACCACGCTGGTGCCCAGCGCCAGTGAGAGTGGCAGATTGCGTTTTGGGTTCTTTACTTCTCCGGCAGTAAATGTCACGTTGTTCCATGCGTCAGAGGAGAAGAGCGAACCCACCTGGGCCACGGCCAAAATCGTCAGAATGCCCACAAATGGCCCGGCTGAGGTGCCGCTGGCGGAGTGTGGCAGATTCACTCGCCAGAAGTTGCCAAAGTTTGCAGCGATGGCATGAGCGTTGCGGCCAACAAAAATTCCTGCCAGCACCAATCCCGCAAGAGCAGAAACTTTGGCGATGGTAAATGTGTTCTGTACGGCTGCGCCCAGCTTCAGTCCAAAAATATTAAGAATAGTGAGGAAGATTACGACCACGATCCCGCACAGATTTTGCGTGTTCAGCCCCATATCCATGCCGCCTAGGGAGAGGCCAAAAGGACTCCATACACCAACGTGAAGTGGACCAACTATCCATTTATCGGCGGCGATTGCAGTGGGGAAGAAGTGCCCCATGAACTTGCCGAAGGCTACACCCACGGCAGCGACGGTTCCGGTCTGGATGACCAGAAAGAGCGTCCAGCCATAAAGAAATCCCCAGAGCGGCCCCAGCGATTCGCGCAGGTAAACGTACTGTCCGCCGGCGCGGGGCATCATGGCGGCTAGCTCGCCGTAAGAGAGCGCGCCCACGATTGTCATAAAGCCGGTCACCAGCCATGCGGCAATGAGCAGCGCAGGCGAGTTGACTTCACGGGCAATTTCCGACGACACAATAAAGATGCCGGAGCCAATCATGGACCCCATTACCAGCGTGGTTGCGCTGGTGAGGCCAAGTCCCTGGACTAGTTGTGGCGCGGCAGATGAGCCTGCCGACTTAGGCGGCGTATGGACTTCCGCTGATGAAGACATATCGTTCTGTATGTTTTACCCCAAAATGCGCAGAAAATCCGCAACTGCTTTGCCTGGGGACTCAAAAAGGTCAGAAATCACGGCCACCGTGCCTGCGCCTGCCTCCCTGACCTGGCGGCAATTCTGGCGGGTGATCCCCCCGATTGCCACTAAGGGCTTTGTTGTAGCCCGGCTTGCCGCGCGTACTCCTTCAAGGCCGATCACAGGATCAGGATTGGCTTTGGACGACGTAGCAAACACCGGGCCGATAGCAATGTAATCGACCGGAAGCGAATTTGCTTCGCGAAGCTGATCTAAGTTGTGGGTGGAAAATCCAATGATGCGTCGCTGCCCGTCCTTGTTTTGATCAAAAATGACTTGATCAAAAATCCTTTTGGCCGCTGCCGGTGAGAGGTCTTCTTGGCCTAAATGGACTCCATCTGCATCAACGGCAAGGCAGAGGTCAATGCGATCATTCATGATCAGCGTTGCCCGATCCAGGGTTACGCGGCGGAGTTCGCGGGCACAGCTTAAAAATCGCTGTGGCACAGTAGGCTTGGATTTATCACGGAGTTGAATCAACTTTGCACCAGCGTCCATCAGCTTTTCCGCAAACTGGACAATCGCAGAAACAGGATCTGCCTGGGCAGCAAAGTTGGAAAAATCAATGATGGCGTAAAGCGGAGGCAAGACCAGAACGTGATTGCTTTCCAGCCCATCCCTCATCGGTTAGCGCCCGGTTTGTGACTGGCTACTACCATCTAATTTGCTCGCGGCGTGTTTTTCACCGTAACAACAATCAGCCAGGCCCCGTTCAGCACAAACAAGATGATGGCGGGGGTGAGATATTTGCTGAGTGGAATTTTGTGAAAGGCGCACCAGATCACGCCTGTCACTATGGCCAGGTCGATCAGAATAAAAATCGAGAATACCAAGCCCCGCGACATGCAGTTCAAAACCCCATGATGTTATAGCCGCAGTCCACATACAAGGTTTCGCCCGTAATTCCAGAGCCAAGGTCTGAGGCCAGGAAAAGAGCGGTATCGCCAACCTCTTTTGGCTCGACGTTCCGCTTTAGCGGAGCATGTTCAGCATGGTTCTTCAGCATCTGGGAGAAATCGCCCACGCCGCGCGCGGCCAGCGTTTTGATGGGGCCGGCGGAGATGGCGTTCACGCGGATTTTCTTCGGGCCTAAGCTGTTGGCCAGGTAGCGGACCGTAGCTTCCAGAGAGGCTTTGGCTACGCCCATGATGTTATAGCCGGGAACCACTTTCTCTGCGCCAAAGTAGCTCAACGTGATCACGCTGCCGCCATTGGCCATGAGCGGCGCAGCAGCGCGCGTAACCGCGATCAACGAATATACGCTTATGTCGTGGGCGATGCGAAAGCCCTCCCGCGAGGTGTTCAGAAAGTCGCCTTTCAAGTCTTCGGCGGGAGCGTAAGCCACCGAGTGCACCAAGGCGTCTAATTGTCCGAAATGCTGCTTCAGTTGACCATAGAACTGGTCAATTTCCGCGTCGCTGGAGACGTCACATTGGAAAGGCTGCGCGCCGGGCAGGGAAGAGATCAGCTCGTGCGCTTCCGCTTTCAGCCGCTCGTTCTGATAGGTGATGGCCAGCTTTGCGCCCGCATCGCTCAGCCGCTGGGCAATGGCCCAGGCGATGCTGCGTTTATTGGCCACGCCAAAGATAACCGCGTTCTTGCCTTGCATGCTCAGCATAGCGCCCTTCCTCATACTCTGTGAAACCCGACAGAATAACAGAACGGCCATAGAAAGGGAGCAGCCGCCTAAGTCCGGGAACGACTTTCTATAGAAATGCATTGGAATTTGGGGGATTTTGATCTTCTGTTATTTCACAGCCATTGATACCAGACGAAAGTGCCCACTCTCTTTTTCACCATCAATCAGGACTAGATTGTCACCAACGTATAAACGCTTACCTGATTTCTTCAATGTGTACAGAGGGCCAAGCGCAGGCAAGGTACAGGATGAGTCAACAGTTGTCTTGCATTCAATAACAAAATTGACCTGTGAGTTTGTCAGGTGTACGGAAATTGTTCCGTCGTTGCCTGTAGTGGCCGCAGAAAGCTTCAACCCTGTCGCAATCACATCGCCTGCGGGTAAGAAGATCAAAAATGCTACTAAGTATGCCAACAGCCCAACCGTTCCGGCTGGTTGTCTCATTAGTTTTTCCCTTGCCGAAGAGCGATATTAACGACTCGCCGGATTTACTTTAATGAACTTTACGCCAAGAAATTTTCCCGTTGGATCAAAATCAAAACCGAAGCTGGCGTGGGCAACTACTTGGCAAGCTGGGCACGGCTCTTTGAGCGAGTAGTTGATCACAAAGCGCTGGCTGCCTTCGCCCAGAGCTTGCATCTCAGGCATGATGTCCGTGCTGCGGTCGTCATCAGCAACTGACAATTGGAGCTGCGGGTACTTTATGCGCAACGCACTGAACTGCGGATCTTTCTCCATGGTGGATTGTGGAAGCAGCTTAAGGTTGTCAACATCCACAATCGCCGGCACGCCGTTCACCAGTGTCCAGCCGCGGCTTAAATCCGCAGAGTTAGGATACGCTACCAACCCTAAATCAATTGGGCCTGCTTCACGCAAACCCGAGAGATAACCCGCGCGAGCCGGTGCCTGTTGAAAGAGAAATTCGCTGAATCCCACAGCTTCTGAAGAAGCATAGCTGCCCATCTGATCGACAAAACACTTGTCGTACTCTGTTGCCGGTTCCGCTTTGCATGATTGCGCGATGTCAGCCAGATCATCGCTTTCCGGGCTCCAGACGGCTGAAGCGCCCACAGGATCATCAGTTTCCTCATTGGCTTTGACTTGCATAAAAGTTACAAAGAACGCCATGCAGACCAGAGCCAACGCCACCGGAAGTTTCAATTTTGCAAGACCCATGACCTTTTTCTCCATTTTTCGACCTCATATCGCCTCGGCCATTCAGGTGATTGCGGCCCGCTCTTGAACAACACAAACACCAGACTCAAACCAATGTTTCGCGGGCAATATCTCGCTTGTGCCTTTTACGCAACCCATCTTATAACCCAAAAGCCATGGAAAACACACGCTTTACACTTCTTTTGTCGTACCGGAGCAGGTAACTGTAATTGGGCTTTAGGCTCTTCAATCTGCTCCCGCATGTCTTTACTCTCGTTAATTCCTTGCTCTTAGTGCTTACAGTTTTTTACAAATCCCGTGTTTCACCAGCAGCCATAATCATTTACAACTTCTTAAAGTAATTGCTTTTGAGAGAACACAGCTAGCATAGAAAAGGCTGCCCCAATCTTGCTTCAGCAGCCGCACACGTAGCGTAGTTTGAGTGCTTCCGGCGCATCTGCGAAAATTAAAGTGGAGGATTGCGCTTATTGCTGTGAACGAACTTTTGGAACAGATGGAGAGCGCCAGCACTAAAACTGGCATGGGGGCCTCTTTGTCATCGCGGCCTTCATGGTCGTGTTATGAACTCGTGTTAGTAGTGATTGCTGCCGTCATTTTTTTGGCTGGAATTATTTCCCCCCCGGCGTTGATGGATGACGTGGATGCGGTGCATGCGCAGATGTCACGCAACATGATCCAATCCGGCGATTGGGTCATTCCACATCTTGACGGTGTTGCTTATATTGAAAAAGCACCGCTTCCTTATTGGTTGATCGCCATCTGCTATTTAATTCTGGGCGTGCATGATTGGGTCGCGCGGATCCCCACAGCGCTTTCCGCCATCCTGCTGTGCTGGATCACAGCACGTTATGGTCTATGGGCGTTTGGACGCCGGGCAGGTTTTTACGCCGGACTGGCGCTGGCCACGTGCATTGGGCTCTTTCTCTTTACCCGCATCCTGATTCCGGATGTCATGCTGACGGCTACCGTGTGCGTGTGTTTCTACGCCTTTCAGCGCGCGCTGAATGAAGATGGTGAAGAGCAACATCCCCGGCGATGGGCTGCGCTCCTGGCCGTTTCCATGGCAATCGGCGTTTTGCTCAAAGGTCTGCTTGCGCTTGTAGTCCCCATTGGCGGCGCTTTGTTGTATCTGGCTTTTACGCGACAGCTCTTCTCCCGCCGTAGCTGGCGAAGCCTGCACCTATTCACCGGCGCTCTCATCTTTCTTGTGATTGCAGCGCCCTGGCACGTTTTGGCAACTCTACGCATGCCCCCGTACTTCAATTTCAGCATGCATAGCGGCCCGGGGGAGTATCACGGCTTTTTCTGGTTTTACTTTATGAATGAGCACGTGCTGCGCTTCCTGGGGCTGCGTTATCCGCACGACTACAACACCGTCCCACGCGCTGTTTTCTGGCTCCTGAACCTGGCATGGCTCTTTCCCTGGAGCGTCTATTTTCCCGCGGCAGCGAAATTAAGTTACAAGCCTGTGGATCGCTCCGGACGGACACGACTGCTTGCTCTCTGCTGGGCTGGATTTCTGCTGCTATTTTTTACCTTCTCCACCACACAGGAGTATTACTCCATGCCGTTGTATCCAGCGCTGGCTCTGCTGCTGGGTTGCGCCATAGCCAATGAAAGCAAGTGGATCAACGTGTCCACCAAGGTGCTTGCAGCCATAGCCAGCATTGCGGCGGCGCTTGTGGTGATAATGCTGTTTGTAGTTCGACATGTGCCCACGCCAGGTGATATTTCCAGCGCCTTGCAACAGCATCCTGATGCGTACACGCTTTCTCTAGGCCACATGGGCGATCTTACAGTTCAATCATTTGCTTATTTGCGCCTGCCGCTCGCAGTGGCAGGGATAGCGTTTCTAGTGGGCGCTATCGGCGCGTGGTTCTTGCGCGGCAACCGCGCCATCCTTGCGCTGGCAGCAATGATGGTCCTGTTTTTTCAGGCCAGCAGAATGGCACTAGTGGTTTTTGATCCGTATTTGTCTTCGCGTCCTTTGGCACAGGCATTGCTTCGTGCGCCTGCGGGACAGTTGATTGTTGACGGAGCTTATTATCCGTTTTCATCGATCATGTTTTATGCCAATCCTCGCAATGTGCTGCTTCTGAATGGCCGCTTCAACAATCTGGAGTACGGCTCTTACGCACCTGATGCACCCCGCGTTTTTATTGATGATTCTCAGTTTGCGCGTACCTGGTCAGGTACAATGCGTTGTTATCTGGTGACGGATGGGCAGCAAATGGCCCGGTTCAGCGCCCTTGTGGGCCGCGACCACCTTCACCCGATAGCTGAGAGCGGCGGCAAACTTATTTTGACCAATAGCCTTTCCGGCGCGATTGCGGATGGTTCCAATCCCATGGAGAACGGACCCGCATTATGGTGATCCTTAGTACTGTATTGGCTGTACTGCTCGCCGGTTCTTTGGTTTACTGCGTCCTCATCTGTGTAGCCACCAAACGTTATCTTGGTGTTGCTTCACCGGCGCCGGGAGACAAACCCTCCATCAGCGTATTAAAGCCGCTATGCGGCCACGATGAAGGACTGGAAGAAAACCTGCGCAGCTTCTTCATGCAGGATTATCCCAGCTATGAAGTGCTGCTCGGCGCGCATTCTGAAGAAGATCCTGCCGCCATTCTGGCAGCGAAGATTATCAGCGAATATTCTGGCAGAGTGAAAGCGCGCCTCATTATCACTGGGGAATCGCCAATCCCTAATGCCAAGGCTTACAGCCTGAACCGGTTGGTGCGCGAAGCGAAACATGATCTGCTGGTGATGAGCGATAGCGACATTCGCGTGAAGCCATGCCTGCTTTCTCATCTGGCGCAGGAATTTCAGCAAGAAGGTGTGGGGCTGATTACGTGTCCTTATCGCGCCGTGCCTGGGCGCAGTTTGTGGTCTCGTCTGGAAGCAATTGGCATGAACACTGAACTTCTTGGCGGCGTGCTGGTTGCGCGCATGTTGGAGGGGATGCGTTTTGCCCTGGGCTGCACAGTTGCGGTGCGCCGCAACGTACTCGATGATATGGGCGGCTTCAGCTACTTGCAGGATTTTCTGGCGGAGGATTTTGTGATCGGCCAGCGCGCTGCCGAATTGGGACATGGCGTGATGCTTTCTTCTTGCGTCATTGAGCATCGCATTGGCAGCCAGGGCCTGATTGCCAACTTTGGCCATCGTATTCGCTGGGCGCGCAGCACGCGCCGATCCCGCCCTGCCGGATACTGGGGCCAAATTTTCACTTATCCGCTGGCATGGGCCCTGCTACTGGGAGCTACGCTTCCTGCCGCTTGGCCCGTCATCCCGATTACTTTGATTTTCCGCGGCGCTGCAGCCGCAGCCACAGCCCACTTTGTTCTCCACGATCCACTTACCCGCCGACAGTGGTGGCTCTTGCCGCTGCAGGATGTTCTGGGCCTGCTGGTGTGGAGCAGCGGGTTTGCCGGTGACACCATTGTCTGGCGCAATCGGAAATGTACCGTTCTGCGCGACGGACGGCTCCACGTGAATTCCTAAGCTGCTCAGAGAGAGATCTATTCAGAAAAGAAAACCCTCGCACAAATTGCGAGGGTTTTTTGAAAGTCAGCAGCCTATTGCTTATTTGCCAGTGGGGCAGGTGCTGGAGATCATTTTTACCTTTTGCACGTTAAAAGTGGACTGTGATCCAGAAGCGCCTGCGCCCGAAGAGCCTGCACCAGCGCCAGTAGAAGAAGCAGATGATCCGGATGCGCCGCTTGAGCTGCCGGCTGCTCCGCCATTGTTTTCAGATCCAGTGAGGCGGACATCATGTCCAACGTGTTCGGTCAATTTGGAAGTGTCACCAGCCAGTTGCCAGGTTTTTCCAGTGGTATCAGTCAGCGTGTAGCTTCCCGCTGAGCCGCTAAGGCAGCCTTCGATAGAAGAGCCGTTGCTGGAGGTTTGAGTCGTATCCGTGGTTGTAGTTTGGGTGGTGCTTGTGCTTTGTGACGGAGACGTGGTGGATGGACTGGATTGGTCCGTTGTTGACGGTGTTGACGGCTGTTGTGAGCTGCTGGGTGTAGACTGCGCCATCAGCCAAACGCTCGATAGCAGCAGGATTGCTGTGATCAGGTAGCCCTTTTTCATTTAAATTCCTCCTAGTACTTCCGGTCCGCGCAAACGCGGCCACTGAGTAGTTGGAAGCAGCGCTACGGAGTTAGAGAACAAGAATTAAGCAGGGTTTGCCTCATATATGAATGTTGACGTTAGATAAGCAGAGTTGCTGCTGGTGAGAGTTGCTGGCCAGAGTTGCTGCAGGAAAAATTTGGCGCTAGCAAATCTGCTGACTTCAGGATCAAAATCAAGAATGGATTAATTTTTTCAGCGAGGTTTGGCAGTGCCAAGCTGGCTTTCTGCAGAAACCGGATTTTCCGGATTCACCAGCATTTGGTAGGCCTGTGCGATGGTGAGATCGTCACTTACACGGCGGAAATCGGTGAGGCGTTGCATTTGCTTCACATTGATGGTCTTAAAAATAACAGCGTGGCCGCTCATCTTTACATCGAGTGACACAACTTCCCAATGATCATCGCCCACCCTGCTCTGAATAACAGAGAATGTGCCACCTTTGTTCAGCCGCCCCAATAATCCCCAGCCGAACGTGACGTCTTCAAACAAAGTTCCATCCATGCGGGTCAGCCGGCCGCCGGCGCGGTCAATCCACATTTTGCCGCTGAGCGACTTGAAAACCTGCAACTCACGATTGGGCGCTTCATAATGCGGGTTGGGGAAAAATGTAAGGCGTACCTGCCCGTTCTCCTCGCCGTCATATTTAAAGACGAAAGCATCTGGAATGGCCTTGAACATCTGCGTCACGCGGTCGCTGTCATCTTTAAGACGCTTTTCCCGCTTCGCCCGGTCAGATGCGTCCTGCACCAGCTTTTTCATGCGAGCATCGTCATTCACGCGGTCCTGTGGAGTCAGGGGCCGGCCATTAATAAGCAGGGTGCGAGCGATCTCCCCATCCTTGGTCTCGATAACGTCGCGATCCTGACTGCCTTTATCGTCTTCGCGATGGATGTGGTAACGCCAGTGCGAGTGATCGGTAGCGTCAGCATTCAGCTCGTTTTTAACGATTCCTCTTACATACTGGTTAGCATCCTGGGGTAATGGAGGGAGAGGCGATTCTGAGGCAGGAGTGTGGCTTACTTGCAGAGCGAATACCAGGTTCGCCGAAAATAAAAACACTACTAGTGGCCATAGAAGCCTGCGCAAATTCATAAATTTATCACTAGCAGATACTTACTTAGACGCCGGAAAACCAGCAGCTAGTTGCATTTTACATCTTGCACTCAGCAAAACTTTCTAAAGCACCAAGCAACAAACCCGCTTGAATGCGGCTTGTCCGCCGCCCTAAAGCAATTAGGCAAAGACAACAAAGAAAAGAGAGGCGGCTTTGCAGCCGCCTCTTTCTTCATCGACCTATTCGGAAGGCAGTCCCATTGGCTCGATAGTCGCGACACTGAATCAGAACCGCTGTTCCCCTGGTTTTCGGTCCCGCTCCTTGCCTCGACATTCCGGTTCCGGTCGACGCATTACTTATGTGCAAACAAACGGCCAAACTGGCCAGGAATTCTCAATCCAGAGCTGCTTATTAAATATAAGAAAATAAATGATTTATTGCTTTCGGTGCAAAAGTAATCAAAGAGTTAATATTTACTTTAATGTAAACACGAAAAACTGGGCACGCAAATGCCTCCAATAAGCACCGGATTACCTTTCAGGTGCACACCTAGAGTAACTACTTCCTTTTTCCGAGCGGCAGTAAACTAGCGGACAAATCCTGGATTGATCTGCGACAGGCGTTCCAAAATCGTACGTCAATTTCGAATTTCTCTGAAAGAGAGCAAACTTAAAGAAAAGGTGCCGACATGTGGAAACCACGTCCTGAGGACAATAAACCCATGAGCATGAACCCGACCCAGCCTGCGCAGCCCGCATCCCCACTCGCTGCAGCACCAACCACCCCTTCTATGCCTGCTGCACCGGCTCCACAGAAGGAAACGCCGAAAGTCAGTGAACCACATCGCGGCGATGTGGGCCACATCGGCAAATCGGTCCATATTCGCGGCGAACTGACCGGCAGTGAAGACCTCTATCTGGATGGAGAAATCGAAGGCACCATTGATCTGCGTGACCACAGCCTGATCATTGGTCCCAATGGCAAAATTAAAGCCACCATCACAGCGCGTGACCTGGTAGTGCATGGAAAAGTGGAAGGCAATGTAAATGCCAGCGGTCGCGTGGAACTGCGCAAATCCTGCACTCTGATTGGCGATGTAGGCACACAGCGCATCGTGATTGAAGATGGAGCCTTCTTTAAAGGCGCCATCGATATTCGCGAAAAAGATTCCAAGTCGGAGGGTCGCAAGCCCATGGCGGTAGCGGCAAGTGCTGGATCGGGCATGAGCTCCGGTTCTGGTTCCAGCTCTGGCCCTATCAGCTACAACGCTGCTTCGGACACACAAGGTTCCTTTTTAGATCCCAAATAGGGTAAATTAGAGGGGCTTTGAGCTCCTCTGGTCATAATTTAAAGAGATGGTTCCGCGGCGCAGATGCTCCCCAAGCCAAGTCGGCTGGGTCAAGCAAGTCTGCGCCACGGGTCAGTCGTCGCTGCATTGGCTTGGGCGAATTGCTGCGTAATCTCAAGAGCACCGGCGAGCAAAAGATATGCGTGCTCGATCTTGGCCCGACTTCACCTTCTAACATAGCTTTCCTTACGGAGATGGGTGCGCGCGTCTTTAATGAAGACGTTCTGCGTGAGTCCCAGGACCCCAGCTACACCGTAAAGCAGGAAGACGGCTCCATGCAGATTGATCCGGGTAAATTTTTCGCCGAAAACCTTGACTACCCGGCCGATCAGTTTGACGCAGTCTTGTGTTGGGACGTACCGGATTACCTTCCTGAGAGCCTGGTAAAGCCTCTGGTGGAGAGGCTGCAGGTAATGCTGAAGACCAAAGGTAATCTGCTGGCTTTCTTTCACACCAAGGATGCAGGGCCAGAGTCTCTCTATTCCCGGCATCACATTGTGCCACCTGATGTTCTGGAACTCGAGCCTATCCAGGGATTTAGCCTGCAGCGGATATTCAATAACCGCCACATTGAAAATCTCTTTAAAGACTTTGCCTCACGCAAATTCTTCCTGGGCCGCGACAACATTCGCGAAGTTCTGATGGTTCGGTAAAATCTTCCAGAACAGCTAACTTGCCTAGGCAAACTGTCTTTCCAAGTCTCGGTAAATTTTACGTGGACAATTAGAACCGTGTGGGTGGAATAATTACTATAAGTGGTACCAAAATACCCACAATTAGATTGAGAGGGGCTGTCCACATTTCCATTTTGGATTAGACATTTCTTAGATGAGTTTTCTTGTCTCGATTAGTCCTTACAAATCAATAACTTAAATTTCATTGCAAAACTTCATAGACGCGTACGTTCTTTGGGCAAGCGGATTGCTCTCTTCATGACGTCGATTGTCAGGTAAAAAACTGGACCCTCCAGATTTGGGCCGAGAAGGTAGGTTTAAAAATGTCTAGCAGCTTGGGTGTAATGAGCAATTTGGGAATCCTGATTTCTTCCGCAAAAAGCGGAGCAGCAGAGTACAGCACCATTTACAACGAGCACTGCCATAGGATTTATTCCCTTGCTTTCTGGATGACAGACAACGAGCTTGCGGCAGAAGAATTGTCCACCAACGTTTTCCTGCGTGCGTTTGCCCGCAGCGCCAGCCCCCAGACGGAGCATATTGATCTAGCTTTCCTTAACGTAGTGCGTGAACTTGCGCCGGTGGGTGTGCTCACTCTGAATTGCACAGCTTCGCAGACGAAAAAGATTATGGGAAATGTGAAGCGTGTTCACCTGGAGCGTGCGGTAGTTCAACTGCCGGCAACAGAAAAGCTGATCTTTTTGTTGCACGATGTGGAAGGATACGATCACCAGCGGATCGCGCGCCTTCTTGGCATCGATGAAAAAGAATCGCAGTTTGGACTTCATCAAAGCAGAATCCAGATTCGGGAATTAGTTTCGCAAATGTTGTAGTGATTCATCTCCTCTCTCCTTACTCTCCAACCCCTTCAAAGAATGAAGGGGTTTTTTATTAAGAATTCATTAGTATCAGGCGCGAACTATTAACTTTAGGAGTGTTTATTTATGTTAATTTCCGCGCTGGATGAAACTTTTTTGCGCGTCTTGCGTCTATCCTAATAACAACATACGCAGTACCCCCACGTGGGCGTCGCCCCTATACCGGCGCCCACTTTCTTTTTGAACTGATAATTCCTCGTATAAACACTGTTGTTCGCGCCTGTGCGGACCGGGGTGAGAAACTTACGTCATCTTAGAATGTTTTTGGCTTAGATATGCCACGCGCTGATGGCTATGTTAAAGAGGGGCAACAGTCGGCATTGTCTTTGATTCTTAAATAAACAGGGAATTGCATCCCCAGCCGCTTTTTGCGGCGAGAATATATATTAGGATTTTATTGCTGCATTCAGGAGGACAGGATGGACTGGAAAAAGACGCTGATGTACGGATCGTTTGCCGCTGGCGCAATACTTTTTTTGACGGGTCGCCGGCCTGCAGGTTTGGCCGTTGCTGGCATTGGCGTTGCTACTTTTGCCGCTGAGCATCCGGAAAAATTTGAAGAGGTATGGCACAACCTGCCGGAATATATTGAGAAAGGCGGCAAATTCGTAGATATGGCGGCAAGCTTCCTGGATCGCTTGGGCGAGCAGAGAGCCGGCGGTTACCGAAACATGCCTGTTGCCGGCGGCACACGATATTGACCTGCAGCTGTGCCATCTTTACTTAGCTCCAGAGATATCCGCTGACGCTCCGCATCATCAATTTGCCGCGCAAAGCGCGCAAACGCCGTATATTTTTCCGGAGCAATTACCTGGATCGGAACATGAAATTCGCGGTGAATCTCAATCTGGCCTGCCGAACGCACAACGCGCATCGCATACTCTCCAAATTCACTTTTCTCGGTAAAGTCAGCAGGCACTGAATGCACCTGCATGTTGGCGGCTAGGTCCAAGTGGAACGTTGTGCTCTCAAAAAACAGTGTTTCGATATAAAGCGGAAATTTGCGTTCCGCATTTTTAGCGTACTGCGCGCCCAACCCGAGTGACGGAACCAGTTGGCCAAAATCGATAACGCCGCTGGAGGAATTAATGAATTGCGGTACCGTGCAATGCAGTGAAAGCTCCAGGGGCTGCTCCGGGTCATTCTCATACTTGGCAGAGCCGGTTATGGCCGCTGCTTCTGGAAAGATGCGCATGGCTAATTGCTCATAAAAGGCCTGGCGTTCGTGTTCCCCGGCGCTGCGCAGCAAACTGCGGATTTCCTGTGCGCGTGCTGCGCCCAGGCGTATCTGAAGGTCAGCTACAAGATCATTTTGCCAGAAAGAAAGCTCGCCCTCGGCGACACTCTTTTCATTTCCTGATCTCACTGCCAGGGTTACGATTTCCGGCTTCTTCGCATCCTCAAGCGCCAGCGGCACAAACAGTGCTTCATGCATCTCCAGCAATGGTGAGACGCTGCCAAAGGGAAGATCATCGGATTCAGCATCAACGTCGATTGTTTCGCCGTTGGCGAACCAGAAGCGCACCAGCGGTTCCGTATAGCAGAAGAAATCGCTCTGTCTTCCGCAACTCTGGTCCACTTTGCGCGCCAGCAGCAAGCCGGCTTTCAACCCAGCCGTCCGCGCCAGCGCCAGCAATGCTGCAGTGCGGCTGCCCTGGCCGTTTTGCAGCGTGTCCTCAGCCGGATACGCAGCCCAATCAGGGCCTGTGGAATCGATCCTGGTGGTCGCAAAATGATAAAGCCTCTTTGCTTTTTCTATCTCGTTGGAAGCCTGTGCCAGTTGCAATTCCAGGCCGGCCTCACTCACGTGCAGGCCAGCTCGGGTCGAATCAAACAGTTCATCCCGCAGGCGGTCGCGGGTTTTTTCTGCCGCAGTCACAGTCACCGTGGGCAGCAGATTGATAGAAGGCAGGAACGACTCAGCAACAGTTTGTGAGATGTTGTCATGCTCCCATATACGGATGATCGTGCCGTTGTTGTCTCCCACCAGCGGTTGCGGCGCTCCAGCCTGCTCGCGAATATTCAATTTAGCATCAGGCGGGCTAAGCAAAACCAGGCGAGAGTAAAGAACAGGCGCTTCAAAAGAGCCGAAGATCATGGCGGTTGCATTCTCCGGCGATTGCGTCAGGTCAGGATAGTGAAGAACGTATTCTTCTTCAATTACATCGCCTGCTTCAAGCGCAGGCATGGAGATGGAAGTTTTTTGCTGCGCCAGCTCAGGTTCAATCACCTGACCAGAAGATTTGATCGTGCGCAATTCCAGCAGATCGGCCCCGCGGGGCAATTGAATCTCGCCGTAGCGATCAATGCCATCTTTATTTAGTGGGCGCGTGATGCGATGAACATAAACCGAGACTGCGCCATCGCGCTGTATCTGGATAGCTTTGTCAGACAGCAGAACTACCGCTGAGCCGCCAGAGAAACTACGCTGCGCTGAAAGCCGGGCCAGCTCAAGTCCGTCGCGACGATAGGGAACATAGAATTCCTGGCCTTGTGTGAACCCAGCCGCACGCTGGCTTTTGCTGTCACGCGATAGATCAGGATCTTCTGCAAGCTGGGCATATCTGCGCGCATTTGGGGCCAACTCATGCAGCTGTTTTGCCTGCAACATGGCTGCGCTCTGCTGGTTTGCCAGGACCAACTGCTCTACAAGCATCCGTCTTGCCGTACGATGAAGAGAATTTTTGACGATCAACTGCTGAAGATATGCCGCCGCCGCGCTGTGTCGACCTGCCTCCGCCAGCATGCGCGCGTATTGCAGCGATTCAGGAGCACAGGCACCCAATTGCTGCTCAAGTTTCGCGGCTTTATCCTGTTCTGCGGTGGAGCTGTAGAACTTTACTGCTTCAGAAAGGTGCGCGCATGAGGGATGTTGTTCAAGCAGCCGCGCTAGTAACTGCGGCGCATCCGCCTGGTTGCGGGAAAGATTAAAGGCCAACTGCAGCGCCATTTCCGATTGTGGTCGCTGAGCCAGAATATTCATTACTTCCAGCCGGGTATCATCCGTCTGTCCGCGTACGAAGGTGCTTTCAGCAGATTTAAGCCGCGCCAGCAAGGCCGAAGGCTGCGCGGAACCAACCGCTTTCCACGCAGCATCCGCGCGTGGTGAACGATCTTCGGCGGCAGAGTAGAGCAGAGCGCGTAGATACTGTGCAGGGCCGATATTGCGATCTCCGTCAGCATGCAGCATGCGCTCCATGCTTACAAAATCGCTCTGGAAATATGCGGCCAGCTCTTGTGCGTAATTTTCCAGCGGCTGCGGCAATTCCGGCTTTTTTGTAGTGAACGAAATTCGGGGATGGAGCGCAACGCTCAGCGGTGTTGCATCAGCAGTAAATTTCACGAGAATGCGATGGTGACCAGCCCTCAATCTCAAGGAAGTGGAATATCGGCTGGCGCCAACAGCATAGCGAGAATCATGTTCCAGCACTTCCTCTCCATCAACCAATACGGTATATGTGCCGGAACTCAGGACTTCCATTTGGAAATTTTGCGATGCTGGAATTTCTACTTCGCCAGCGGCATAAAAAATACCAGGGCTGGAAAAATAATCAGGCAGAGAGAGCATGCCATCACGAAAACAGAAACGTTCTGTCCTGATGGTTTTGACC